>Ga0325400_1005931_pt1 | contig 11567 bp, 9 predicted proteins | sample PopdelMetagenome_2_FD_205662 | JGI IMG/M metagenome (GOLD analysis project Ga0325400, IMG submission 205662) | Populus deltoides microbial communities from Bellville, Georgia, United States - Xylem-PdKOR-R1 | ecosystem: Host-associated > Plants > Phyllosphere > Stem > Wood/Secondary xylem...
TGGGTTGGTTAAGCTAAATTGATTTGAATTAGACAATTTTTAATCTTTGCTTGGAATTGCTGTTGAGTGATGGTTTTGATAACAAAATTATAAGAATGAATATAAACATGAAAATGAGTAAGAGTATGAGATCTCAAAGAAAATTCCTTGTGATTGATTTGATAATATTAGTTGAATGAGAATTAAATGAAGATGTGATGTTGGTTGTATTGATGATAAAAATTGAATCCCTGGTGGTACAGGGGAAGCTGTGGGGATTGGACAATTGCATGGAGTGGCAGCACATGCACCTATTCTAGGTAGGTAATTCATCACCTTATTTTGTAATTATTTGTTTTTCTTAAATATCTATGTTGTGTGTTTAATTGATGTTAAAAGAATGAAACAAATGAATAAGTTGAGTGATTATTACACATGAGAATTATTGGTAGTTTAAGAGAAATTACCGAAATTATTTGGCTAACAAAAAAGGTTAGCTGGGTGCTGGGTAATTCGTATGGAATTACCAGATTGATTGTGGCAACCAAGATCTGTTAGCCAGATTTCTTGGGTAATTAAGAGAATTACTGGGTTTATTGGTTAACAAGGAAGTTAACTGGATATGGGGTAATTCGTATGGAATTACCGGATTGATTGACTAACAAAAGAGGTTAGCTGGATGTTGTATGGAATTACCAGATTAATTGACTAACAAAAGAGGTAATTCGTATGGAATTACCGGATTGACTTTGACAACCAAGATTGGTTAGCCAGATTTCTTGGGTAATTAAGAAAATTACCGGGTTTATTGGTTAACAAGGAAGTTAACTGGATATGGTGTAATTTGTATGGAATTACAGGATTGATTGACTAACAAAAGAAGTTAGCTGGAGGCTGGGTAATTCGTATGGAATTACCAGATGTACTGGTAACCAAGAAGGTTAACCAAATGTGTGGGTAATTATATGAAATTACCAGAATTATTGGCAATTGAGATGAGTTAGCTGGATAGTTAAGTTTTGAAAAGATTATGTGAATTAATTGATTGAAGTTAGAAGTAGTAAATTATAAATGTTATGAGTAAAATAATTAATATATGACTAATATATTGAGTAAATTAATTAATGTGGTTATTGGGTAGACACAATGATTTGAAGATTGGAGGGGAATTAATAGATAATTGATTACCATAATGTTGATGGCTAATGATACATTACAATGATACTTAACACCATAATGATGGTGGCTAAGGGCATAAATTGATACTTGGCACTGTGATGAGGGTGACCAAGGTTATGTGAAGGATACTTAGTGACCGTAATGACAATAACTAAGATTGTGTGCCAATGATACTTGGCAACCGTGGTTACAATGTATATGATGTTAATAAGAAAAATGAAAGGGATTCAGTACGAATGGAAGAATCAAATGGCATGGATTAACTATCCAAGTTTGGATTGCTAATGGTATCGATGAGGTTTCATCAGTGCTGATATTTCTTAAATTGATTAGTCTAGCCCAATATTAGAAGACTAATGATACTAATGAGATTTATTAGTTTCGGCAATTACCTTCTAGCAACAGATTTAGAAAAGAAAAAATATTGATTAATTATTCCAAAAGAATGAGATAAGCTAATGATACCAAGAGAGGAATATCTTGGTATCAAGTGAGAATTGATTTATAAGGAGATAGTGTTCGCAAACCGTTGAATTGTGTTTAGATTTCCAAGATGGAATTATTCTTGGCACATGAGATAGGATATTAGACGAACATTGGTAATAGATGGAGAATATATGTTGTAAAAGAGGTTTATGCCTAATTTTATATATAAAAAGAAATTCCGTAGAGATTATTGTTTGCCATTGTTATTGCTTGTTACTATCTTTTATATTTATGTGTACATGTTAATTTCTATTTTCAGGTCCATCAGAGTCGCGTCAAGGGCAATACTAGTTTAGTTATCTTTTGCTTTTGACCATGTAAATTATTTAATTAAAAGACTTATCTCCTAAAACTTGAGATGTAATATTAATCCGTAAATTTGAATGTATGTCTTTAATCTAATGGTTGAAACTCTTAGTACCTTTTTGACTACATTATATGATGTTATTAAATAAGATGTGTTGTGTTGATGATAATGAGTTGGGTTGAGACCCATGATGATTGGGACGTGATTTTGAGTTATGAGATGTGAGATATTAGAAGTGTAAATAGGGTATATGTTGATAACTTGGGACCTACCAGTATAGGGGAGACTGCCGAAATTTTGGTAGAAATTTTGGTGGAACCTGTATATTGAAAAAAAAAATTACCTGAAAATTTCCAATATATTGCGAGAAAAATTGGGGTTGTTACAGTTGGTATCAGAGCGCGGTTGTGATTCAGTAGACTTTGTAAGCATGAAAAATATAATGAATCATGTATCTTGAGATAGAATGAAATACACACACACACACACACACACACACACACACACCCCAAGTGTGATACTAGGTTGGCAAAAAGTCGGTAACTAAGGAAACAAGCTATTACCTTGTGATTGTGGTATCGATAGCAAATAATAGATGTGAAACCATTGTTTGATAATATGTCAGATAATAATAAGGGATTCATGAACAAAATAAATTTGAAATATGAATAAAATGATAATGTAACAAAAGTGTTTGCTGTCTTGATGAAATATGAATGGAGGGGATGAAACCATATATGAATTAATATTAAAGTGAATATATGATTGTTTAGGCATAATGATGTGTTGGTGTAAGCGCTATTGATTAAAATCTTTTTGTTAATCTGAGGTCCACTTAAAATTAGTTATGTTTCTCAATGTCTTGAAGAATAGTAGGGTATGCTCCCTCAGATAAGTAATAAACCGATTAAGAGTAGCCAATCTCCTTGTAAGATGTTGAACTTCCTTTACTGATCGATGAGTCATGCTTAATATGGTTTGAACCATTTTTGGATTAGGCTCAATTCCTTGTTGCTTAATAGGAAACCCATAAATGTTTCTCCTTTGATGGCAAAGACACACTTGGAAGGGACGAGTTTCATCTGGTGATGACTTAACATAAAAAAGACTTCTTCAAGGTCCTCTTCACTAACGTGTCATCAATTTATCCCTCCATAATCCTCCCAAGCTGATTCTTGATTATTTTATTCATTATCTGTTGGTAAGTAGCTCCAACATTCTTTAACTCAAAAGGTATAACTCTATAACAAAATGCTCCTTTTTAGTTATTAAAATTGTTTTTTCCTCTTTTGCTAACTAGATAGGGTATATCACTTCTCTAATATAGCTAGCATCCAGGAACTTATCTACCTCTTGTGTTATTTCTTTATGTTTTTCAACCCTAAAATTCCTTTTTTTTTTCCTGACGAACTAGATGAATAGTTAGGTCCATTTTCAACTGATGAGTGATAATTTAAGGACTGATTCCTGACATGCTATAAATGCCTATTGCAAAATTGGACTTTGGATATGAAAGAGCTCTGTCAATGACTATTATTGTGTTGGTGTTAGGGTAAAACCCACTTTTGTGTCGGCTTGCTTATTTTCTCTTAGCGAGGCATCTCTCAATTCTTCTGTAGCCTCGATTCTAACCTCCACTCTTTCCTTCAAGGACCATTACTAGTCCAATACCAGGGGTTATTTTTTCCATTTAGACAAGTAGAGGAGCTTTTCCTCAAGGTCTATCCAAGATGAAAAATATCTATTAGACATCATTAATGAGGGACAAATATCCCTTATATGTCATTAATTAATAAAATGGGAAATGTGGTAGGCCCTTTGAGAGATCTTTTATACATCTATAAATGTAGGGACATAATTATTCCTAACATGAACAGTTTATGTAAATAATTTGAAGAAAGAACTTTATGATTTTAACATGGATCTCTAAGTCCAACGAGGTCTGGCGTGTAGCCAAACCTAGAAAAAAATAGATCAGGCAGCTCATTAAACCCCTAATGGCTGAACCCCAAGTATATTAAGCATGCTTTCATGCTGGATCAATGGTGACTTGAGCTCAGCTAATGGCTGAATCTAAACTTATTAGATCTAACATCTTATCAAACAAACGATAACTTGACCTCAACTCATGGCTGAACCCAAATATATTGGGTTCAGCTTGGACTAACACTCTATTTATAGATTTGGAGTCTTTCAAAACACAAAAATATTAAATAGAAAACACATACCCATCACAATCAAGGTTGTCAATTCCGTTCCGTTTTGTCCAGAATGGCTAAAACATTTTGTACCAATTCAAAAAACAAAACAAAATGGAACAATTTTCATCTCATTTTAAATCTTGGTCCGTTCCGGATTTTTTGGATAAATTTCAGCTGGAATGTTCCGGTTTCATTTCACACGTTCCGTTTCGGTCTTGAAAAGCTATTGAATCAAACCAAAACTTCAACTTATTTTAACTAAAACAAATCCTAAAAATACCATATAAATATTAATAACTCCATTTTCAACTATAAAACAATCTTTAATCAATCTAAAAATAAAAAATCAAACAAAACAACAATAATAATAAATTTATGGACCCTAATCTATTTTTTTGGCATGGTCAAAGGGTAAATTCATCTTCATTGAACTCCCCTCTCCTAACAAACCTTCATTGACACCAATATCTATTAGACTATTACATTCATTCCATTTTTTTGGTTGAATAAAACATGAGTTACACATCTTTTTTTATAAAATGTTAAGGGATCAAAAATCATTCTCCATTAATATCACAATAAAAATATATTTTGCAATGCGATTATAATATAAAAAGCACTGGATTATTTCTTATTATCCTTAAAAAAAGCATGACCTCCTCGTGATATTGAATGGGGTAAACTGAAGGGAATTTAAAAGGGTGACAAACAAAACTTATAGTTTAATTAAGAGTTAAGAAAATATTAATTGGGTGGTGTTCGTGTGTTGACCTAAATGTGACACTCGGATTCCAACTCCCTCTACCTTCGTTCAAGAATTAATTGCTATAGTAGCATTTTGACGTGAATGACTTGTGTGGTTTCCCTTTATCTTTTAGAAGTGAAAAGTTTGGATTTGATTTATGTTTCTTTTGTGTTATTTAAACATTTTAATTTTACAATATTTTGGTATTTTGTTTAAGTTGAATTACTTTAAATTAAAGTTTTATTTAATCTTGACTATTTAGAAATATTTTAAATTTTAAATTATATTTATTTGTATTGTATAATTTATAATTAATTTATCTTGAATTTGAATTATATTTGTTATATTATATATATATATATATATATATATATGAATAATATAATCTCAAAATGGTATGTTAAAATGTTTTAAAATTAAAATATTCTATTTTAATTAATAAAATAAAATACCTATCAAAACAGAATTGAAATCTTGATGACAATATAATACCACCATCTCATTGTTGATCTACAATCCAATGATGAGAGTCCTGAGCTAAAGAAGTTGCTTGGGCTCTGTGAAAGTAATCAACGTGAAAGGTGAAATGAGCTTTGAATACTCGAAGCCTGTTTGGCTCTGTAGTTGGACTTATTTTTTATTGAATTTTAATTTTTTTTTGTTAAAATTAAGTGTGGTTTGTATTTTTTATTTTAATTAATAAAATAAAATACCTATCAAAACAGAATTGAAATCTTGATTACAATATAATACCACCATCTCATTGTTGATCTACAATCCAATGATGAGAGTCCTGAGCTAAAGAAGTTGCTTGGGCTCTGTGAAAGTAATCAACGTGAAAGGTGAAATGAGCTTTGAATACTCGAAGCTTGTTTGGCTCTGTAGTTGGACTTATTTTTAATTGAATTTCAATTTTTTTTTTGTTAAAATTAAGTGTGGTTTGTATTTTTTGGATCGTTTTGATGTGCTGATGTCAAAAATAATTTTTAAAAAATAAAAAAAATCATTGGCATGTATTTCGGCACGAAAAGCTATTTGAAAAACAACCACTACCACACTGCCAAACACCCTCGAAGTGCTGCACGGAGGAATGTCGCAAATTTAAAGTAGATTCTAGTACCGTGTATATATATATATATATATTGGTAATTGCTTTCTAGCTTTATGCATATGAATTACAAGTGTGGTTGTCATGTCTACTTCAATATACAGCACGGGTCCGAGACGCCAAAAGCAATATTGGGTCTAACATCATGATGGAAACTATCACTGTTCTCCTCCTCTGCTTTCACAAGAAGTGAAGAAACTAAAATAAAAAAGAAAACATAAAAGAAATTGATATTTATTGATATACATGATCATGACCAGAAATGTAAACACTAAACGCTGGTGAATATTTTTTGCCCTGGCGATAGGATATTCTTTGGATCATATTGCACTTTCCTCTCTCGAAAAGTTGTCCATTTTGAGCCAAAATGCTTAATCCATTCCTCTATGGTTGTATAATCAGCAAGATATTTCACAATCTTGATACCAGCTCCTTCACAAAATTTAATAACTGCTTGATTTTGATCTTCGTAGACCTGCCAATTATCAATCCCACTTGTATGCAAGAACGATGTTGTATAAAAGATATCTTCATCTGGTATAACTGCAGACAACTCAGCATCCCATCTGAAATTTTAAGGAAAACTTTTATTATTGTTGAAGTAACACACACACACACACGTTTTTTTTATTAGGATACTATTATAGGTTACTTACTTGTGTCGGTTCAAAGGGTAAAGGAGGACAGGTCCTGTGGTGATGTTTCTTTTAAGAACAATATCTCTCAAGACACCTACATTGAAATCTGAAATTCGAGATTGGGGAATAAATAGATTTTGCCATGGATGTGTCTGTGATTCATTCTCAGCATTTGGGACTCTCGTCAAAAATTCTTGATAGGAGACAAATTTTGCATCGATGAAACCAGGAACATGAGAAAAGTCTTTGAATACTTGTTGTAAATCCTATAAGAAGACAATGGCCAGATTCGTTATTAAACTAATGTATGTAAGAGAATCGACAGTGACCACTAACTTAATTATTCAATTTTTTTTTTGAAAATTATGTTCACAAGAAAATACATATTGAACCATACATGTATAAAATGTCAACTGATCTAGTTTATATAATATTCGTTGCATAAAATAGAATATAGATTAGACTGAAAACTTGTCAGTTCGTTTTAAGAATATGTTGAGCAACATTAATTAACATCTTTTGAAATATCATGAAATTACATAGACATCTTTCAAATGTGAAAAGGTTTTTGTCAAACTTTCTAGAGATAGTGTAATTAACCGTATAAAATATACTATATAGTTAGTGATATCTAATTATTGATATGATCGATGATGAACTTGATTACCTGGTCTATTTCTCTCTCTATATCTTCTATGAAGTAGTACTTGGTAAGCTCAAGACAATAGATGATACCATATGTTTTAACCAAGGACATAATTTGAGGGAGCTGAGTTGGATGAAAAAAGGAGGTTATCCACTCAGTCGGAGTGCCATTATCCAACACAAGTGAACCTTCCAAATAATTGGCTACATCTCTTTGGCCACCCCTAACTATTCTTTCTTGGTCTCTGATAAAATCAGAGAAATTACTGTAAAATGCTCGAGACCACCTAACCTGCAATTGAAAAGCCCCACATGTCAAATTGTTGGAGCTAATTAATAGTTTATTCATATATTTAAGATTTGATCGAAATATTCAAATTGTTGGAAACTTTTAAAATTCAGCATGCCTGTCTCTTTCTTTCTTTGAGTTTAGCACCATTATTAGGCATGTAACCAGATGTCAAAACATTCATTCATGCTTAATTGAAAAATTGTTAATGCGAGAGAGAGCGAAGCACAACTCCCCAGGTTTGTATAATTACTTTTGTTGGTGCCGACCTTAAAGCAATCCTTGCTCTAGTTATAATCCCAAATTGGCCTAAGCCTCCCAGAACAGCATCAAATAGATCTGAATTATTTCTTTTAGAGCAGGTCACAAGCTCCCCTTTTCCTGAATCAAGAAAAAACACAATGCTATCAAGTAAACCCACTTTTCTTTTCTTCTTTTTAGGCCTATTTCTTACTGGAAAAACAAAGTGAAAATATATTCAAGGGAAACATACCAGTTATAACATCTAGTTCATAAACATTGCTAATCTGAGGGCCATGCAGAAATGTTTGCCCACTGATTCCAGCATTAGAAAGCGTACTACCAACAGTTAGGTACAAAAAGTCGGTCCACGACACCGGTGAAAGTCCTTGTGCTGCAGTGGTGTGTAACACATCAATCCATAATTGCTCACCTCCAACATCAGCGAATAAATGGTTTTTAGAAACCCTAATTTTGATCCCATTTTTATCTTCTCTCAAACTTTTCATATCCACTACCACACCATCACGAGCCATGTCCTGTCCATTAACAGAATGGCCATTTCCCCTAACAGATATACCAAAAGGAATGGGACAATTGTATGAGGAATTTACTAGTATTTGAATATCTTCAATGGATGATGGATAAAGAACAGCAGCTGGCTTGCTATGGACTATGTTACCGTAATCAGTAGATGCTGAATCTATGGCTACTGGATCAACATGAAGCTTAGTTGCTAGTTCCGGTGGTAGTGGGCATGTCAGCGCATTTGATTTTCCCATGGTGCACAAAAAATATGTTACTAGTAACATAACTATGAGATGGATTGGAGTTGAAGGACTTTTCGCCATAATTTTAATTTTTTTGAAGAAAATCAAGGAGATGAAAGGAGGATAAAGCTCGAGGATGGTGGTGATTAGTGAAGACGAAAGGAGGGGTGTGCGTGTGCATTTATAGTTGGCCATTGTTGGTTTTGCTTGATTGACAAATCCTTGAAACATCCTAAATTCTATAGGCATGCCGTATTATTTTGCTTTTGTAGATTTGTCTAAATAATTAATAAACTTACAAGGTCAACAACCTCGTAGTGGTTTCTTTACGTCTCTCAGGGGATGGATTGACTTTTTCTGTTTACATATTTTATTTTGTTGGCGGAGGAGGCCGGCGGGGGAAAGGGTAGGATGAGTTGACTTGGAATGATAATTTGTTTTATTTTTTTATTAGATTAAGAGCGTACCTTTCATGATATCGATACGGCGTATTTATATAAGATTTTAATATATATATATATATATATATATATATATATATATATATATATATATATATATTTCAACCTTAAAAATTAAAAAAAAGGAACAAACCTCTTTGATTAGCAAGCGGATAATCATCCCTTGGATCATTTTGAGGTGCGTAGTCCTATCTATTTGCTATACACATATATGATGAAAAGTATTTAGGATTTTTCATTTGACAACTCTAAGTCTTTAAGTTGAATCAATAATTAAGCTATAGTCTTTTTAATCAAGTAGTTCTTACTATAATTGCTCTTAATTTCTTCTAATTTAATCATAATCAAGGCCTTGTTTGTTTTTATATTTTAAAAGTGTTTTTGAAAAATTTAATTTTTTTTTGTTTCAAATTAATATTTTTTTAGTATTTTTAGATCATTTTGATGCGTTAATATCAAAAATAATTTTTAAAAAATAAAATAAATATTATTTTAATATATTTTTTAAATAAAAAACAACTGCAATCATATTATCAAGCACACACTAGCCTTAGTTTTTTCATCTTCTTTTCCCATATAGCTTGCACGCTACCCAAGGGTGTGTTTTTTCAAAGTTGCATACGGATCGCCTGCATGGATATCATATCAAGAAGACATGACTTCAATATCTAGTAGGTGCCCAATGGTAAGAGTTTGAAACTAAAAGGTTTGCTCTCCCTGTGGTCTTAGGTTTGAGGTTTGAGTTTTGAGGTTGCTAATATTGATAATCACTGGAGGTTTATCTGGTTGTTAACTTCAGGGCCCGTGAAGATTAGTCGAGGTACGCGCAAACTGATCCAGACACCCCACGTGAATCTAAGAAAGAAGACATGAGTTACAAAAATTAACCCTTTCCAAATCTTTTGGTCCGGTTTTTTTAATCTAATTACTCTTTTAAATCCATATATATACCAATAAAATCATATTTTATTTCATATTATATATGTATATTTTTTCTTTCTAAGATGGTGCAAATATAAGCTTGCTTTTTCCAAACTAACGCATTCCATCGATCATGTATTACGTCGACTGAGATTTAAGATATTTTCATAAATATAATTAATTAGATAAAGATGTACCATGAGAAACAAAAAAAGAGACTCAAATGAGTTAAATGATTTTTTTCCTTATCATTTAAACTACTTTCTTGAAGATCTCAACACACACACACACACACATATAAATTAACCTAACCCCTTGGAGGCAACTTCTATTTTACACGGCATATCATGCTGCTACTCTTAGCTCAAGCCAGGCACAACTAACTGTAAGATAGCACAAATATGAAATATATACCTTCGAAAGTGGGGAAAGTAATTACTCTCCTAAGTTGGCAATAAGGAAAATTTAGCCACAGTCAAATCACCTGTAAGGCTATGATGCCCCAGAAACCACATATTTTTTTCTGAACAAGAAATATTAAAGTGAGATACTGTGGTATCATGTTGGAGATACGGTCCAACATTAATTAAAACAAAATCAAACGACCCCCCTTGGTTAATATTTGGCTCGCTTTCAAATCTTAGCAAATGACATATTGGAATAGATTGCATGACTGATATATTGGAAAAAGATTACAATATTTAATATTATATTTTGGGTTTTCATATTAGGTATCCTTTAATTAACTTTTCTTGGACAAATCAGGATGGATTGTCTTTGTTTAAAAAAGAAAAAAAGCAGCAGTGACAAAAGCATAGCGTGCGCGCAGCAAGATATACAGGATCTATACAAAGACCAGGCTATTTAAATGCAAGAAAAAAAACCCCCCGAAAACGTGAGTGTTTGTCATTCTCCAGCATCATCAGTGATCAAATCCATACTGCTTGACCAACAGATGAGTATTGGCAGCGGAGCCAAGTTAGGCAAAAGGCAAATACGCAAAGTATAAAATTTACAAAGATGACAATTAGGCTTTTAATGCTTGATTACTGCTAGCAGTATATATATAGCCCTTTGGTGTAGCAAGCATGAAAATTTCCATGCTCAATAGTGTACCACATGCAACAGCATAAAAGATAATAGTTATAAAATCTACCTTGGTGTAGCAAGTTATACTTCGACTCAAAACATGATTTAATTAAATTCAATTTTATTTTGAATTAATATTTATTTTAAATAATAAATCACATTAATCTGTTGATTAATGAGTTAATTCACTGAATCTAGTATGTTTCTTGAACTAGATTGTTTGACATGATAATTGTTGAATTGTTCTTATAGCGTTTATCGATGAATTGATCCGTCAAACAAACATGTAACATGCATTTTGAACCAAGTTGCCCGGGTGCCACATGAAAAATCTTTTCCTACGGCGTTAATTTCTTGTCACTGTAACCTAACCTAAGGAAGAAAAGCACATAACTTGGAAAAATCTGAAGGAACCACTTATACATAAGAAATAATGACCGTAACTCAGTTGCGAAAGATTTGGTCGGTGATTGCTCCTCTAAGGCAGATCGTAAATACATAAAATACTT
>Ga0325400_1005932_pt1 | contig 11566 bp, 8 predicted proteins | sample PopdelMetagenome_2_FD_205662 | JGI IMG/M metagenome (GOLD analysis project Ga0325400, IMG submission 205662) | Populus deltoides microbial communities from Bellville, Georgia, United States - Xylem-PdKOR-R1 | ecosystem: Host-associated > Plants > Phyllosphere > Stem > Wood/Secondary xylem...
GAAAAAACCCACTAACAATACGATAAGAGGGAGGGAGAACCTCGCCATGCTTGGAGCATAACAGTCCGCTAGGCAAACAAAATGGGAGTTGGAAATTGGAATACAAAAAATGAATAAAAAAGGACAGAGACCATACATAGAACTTATTGTTGCAGCATCATTATAACAGGTTTTGACTCACTCAAAACTCATCTGACGCAGAACCAGTCAAACATGGATTGCACGACCCATTCGTCCACCCAGAGGCGCTAAAAAGAAGCTCTACACCGATTCACCACTCAAAAGGGAATAAATACCCTGTGTAACCCCCAGCTCTGTTCCTGCTACTAAAAAAGAGTTAACAACATACTTAGGCCGTACAACAAATTGAAACCTGTACCTGGTTTTTAACAAGACTCCAGGAGCCCACTGCCTCCATTCCAAGTTAAAAGTGAAATCATCAAGCCAGCCAGCAGTCTTTGCAATAACCATGTGGAAATGACACGGCAACTGATCTCAAGATTAAAGATTTTAAACTCGCAAGTGTATGTCCAATTCTAGCCGAACAAATCCTTGAATAAGTTGGGATTTTGACCTGATGGCGTCACACCCATCTGCCTTACAAGTGCATCCTTTTCTAAGGCATCCTTGACATTCGGACCTTTGCTAATTTGCGAGGGGTTCGTCGAGGGGTTCGTCGCTGTAGCTCCACCATGAACAGTATTGCTACTTGCATTTGACAACCCAGGTACTAAATTGATTTCATCCCTAATCAATGATAAGGGATGAGAAACACCAGCACTCTGCCCACTTGCAGGTGTCTCTGCATATAATGCCATAAAATCAGGTGCTTTGGTACCCCCCAAGGTACCAGGAACCTGGGTTGAGTCCAGCAACCCTTCCAGTTGCCTGAATGGATCTACTGATGGAGCACTACTTGTAACAATTGGTTCGCCCAGGTCAAGCAAATCTGGAGGTGGTTGAACAAGATTTGGTTTTTCCACTGCATTGTCAGCGCTAGAGATAGCTGTGGACTTTGGAGTGTGGAGCTTTTCAGCAGCGTGGCTGCTTGCCTTTGCAACCTTATGGCCTGTAGACAATCTCCTCTCAGTTTTTGACGAACCTCCAAATAATGATGCAGCAAGCTTCTGTTTTTCTTCAGAGATTTCAACTTGTGGCCTCCTTGAATCGTATGAAGTTTCATGTGTTTTTGCATTTCCGGTGCTCACCCCATCTACTTGTGTGACCCCATTCACCGCTTTCAGTGAAGAAGAATTTGAAGTAGAAGCTGAAGAAGAGGAATAAGTTGGCCTGCCCCACTTCTTTTGAACCCCATCAAGTCGCAGCTTGAGTCCCGATGGCCCTGTATCAGATGAAGATGGCACTGATGCTGTTTGTGGGGTCTCTCTATAATAAGATGGCTCAGGAACAGGGACAAGTTCAGTTGAAGATGCCACTGACATAGGTGGAGTCCATGACTGCACTGAGGGCTTTGGAAGTTCATAAGCCTCAAACCTAAGACCATGAGATGCAACTTCAAGTTGGTCTTGGTTTCTGAAGTTGCTGATATTTACCATTCCAGAACGTTCATTCTCCGGAATATAGGGCTGAGCCCCTTTCTCTAGTGATTGCTGAACATAACCATTAAGAAAAGAAAGACACTTGTCAACCTGCAATGAAAAAAATAGTAGATGTCACTAATCTAGCAGGGCATCACTTTCTGAGATTGAAAGCAGTCAAATGAAGTGGGCACCAAATCACAGGTTTGAAGTTGAGCACAAAAGGGAAACATAGAGAATCAACAAGATAAGTTTAAGTGAATAGAAGAAAGTTGATGGTTCCAAGTCTCAAACAACTTATTTTTCATTCAACAAAAATTGCAAAGAAATTGCATCTATAAAGGTATAAGAGTCCATCAGAAATCATGATATCCATCACTCTTAATAGTTTCGAACTGACTACAAAAAAATGCTCCAAATAAGCCAGATGATAGCGTTGCATGTGTCTTAGAAACAGACATTTTTTATTAAAAATAATTGAATAAAAGCAAGCAGATACTTGGGTTGGGAAATATGGAACTAATACATCTTCTAAACCAAGGACATGCCTTTTGACCCTTAAAAGAAAGTTAAATGAATATTAAGAGTAGAATAAAATGACCTCAATGTCTTCGCAGCTTGCATCTGATGGCATAATAGATCCAATTGCTCTCACATCTAAGCCAATGACTGCTTGGAGTTCATACGCACGCTGCTGCAAGTCTGTTGAGTGGGAAGCTGATAATTCCTCAATCAGAGATTGACACTGCAACAAAAGAAAGTGAGATTTACCAAAATACAAATCCTTCTCAAATGATTCAGGATATAAGCAAGCTAGACAATATGACAGAATTCTGGAGGAGGGAAGGCTGAGTATAAGAGAAAATTCAAGTTTTCAAGAACTAGTGCATGACTGAACCACATCGAAATTGCTAAAATAAATCAAAAGTTGCAATATAGATACCACATACATGACTAAAATATATAAAAAGTTTCAATATATAAATTGCATTTTACAAGCATTTAGGAAGAGTTCTTCAACTATAATCCAGAAACAGAAATTAAATATACAGAAATCAATTTGGATAGAAGGAAGAACTTTGCACTTGAGGGTTTAAAATACTTACCTCAGGTAGTATATCCAATGTTCTCCCAGCAGCTATTTCAAATGCATATATTTTCATGAGCGCTGTAACCGCATATGCCTTCAAAATTTAGATAAGAGTCATTCCCATTTCAAAATAAATGCACCTGATAGTTAAGATGCTAGATTGGGCTATTTTTGAAGCTATTGTTGATATCTTGTATCTAGAAGCTGATTTCTTGTATTAGTTGAGGTGCATTTATTTTGAAATTTAGATAAGAGTCATTCCCACTTCAAAATGAATGCAACATAAATCATGCAATTAGAAGGGACAAGGAACTGATGGCCTAAAATACCAATGATAAGTAGTTTAACCAACATAAAATCTATTAAAAAAAGAAGAAAAGATGCCGTAGAAATCCCACAGAAAAAAGAATTAAGATGTCTTGAAATGCAAGGGATACCTTGACAGTTTCATCACTTGAATATGACTCTGCCACATCGCATAACTTTCCAGTGACATATGAAGCAGAGAACTTTCCATCAGCAGTTCCATATTCCCCCAAGACCCAACAAATGACCTGTTATCATAACCCAGGGTAGTAATAGGAGGAGGATGTTTCAGAGCAGCACTGATATGCAATACATATTTAAAGAGAAAAGATAAATCATAGTTGGACAGAACATACATGAAGAAACACAGATGGAAGCTTTGGCTCCCCAATAATATGCAAATATGACTCAACCTGCATCATGTCAAAAAAATTTCTAATAAATAAACAAGGAACATCAAGAAAAGGACAGCTATATGAGATAAGAGTGCTATATCTATGCATATATCCAGGTATGATTTCCACTGTATATCACACCCAACAAGTTTCTACATGAAAAAACTGGAAAAAGATTTAGAACTTAGATCTTTGCATTACCAACAAACTAGCAACTTTCTTTTGGATTTGGCTCCCCTCAAGTTAGGGGTAACATGATGTATCATGGTGGTCAAAATTCCAAAAAATGATTTTGAAATCAGTGTTATATCACATACGATTTGGTATTAACCACTGATATGGGTCCCAGTCTTCATGATTCTTCACTCGTACTTCTATTTAATAAATTATATGATGTGCTTTTGCACTGTCCTTTATGATGTTTGTAGCCTGTTGATGATGCTTCATCAATGCACCTAAAATAATAATATTAAAAAAAAAGTAGTGCACACACATAATTGACGACCAGGTACAAATGCTAAAACAACATACAGCAGATGATCTCAGCTGGCTATCTGCAGTATCATCATCCTCCCCAAATCCCTCAGCAATCAGGCGCATCAAGTTATGTGCCACCTTAATATTCACCAGATCTCCCGCATGCTCAAAGACTTTATTCATGGTCTGTGGAATAAACGCATCAGGGTAGCTTAATAGTTCATATTGAAACAAAAATCTCAAATAGACAATCAATTTTGGGTAAACACAAGATGACATGTACCTGAATAAACCAGTGGTTGCTAGGTGCAAATTGCTCAGCAAGTTCAACACATCGAGATGCTATTTCAGTCTTGTAATGATTGTCATTAATGCTAATCATGTAATCAATCATGCGGTCAACAATCACTTCCACGTTAGAGGATTTAGTCATTTTATACAGGAGCTCAAATGTTTTTCTCTTCAAAGTATCATCTGGATCCTGTGTCATGCACCAACATTGAGCACTGCTCTATAAGCAATCATGAAAAGACATCTAATTTGAAAGCCAAAAATTTGAAACAACAGAGTAAGCATAGACAGTGAGGATGACTGGGTAGAGCATAAGCCACGGAGCAAATCCAATAGCTCGACGGACTCCAACAAAATGATTTGTATCACAGGCACTTAATGGTAGAAGTCTCACCTCTAAGCAATCTATCACAGCCAATTGGTGTTGTTCAGCAATCTCTGGACTAAGTTTTATCAATCGACCAAGGGCATCAATGCCCATATATTTCAGATTGTGACTGTCACTCTGCCAACAAGATAACAATGTTTTGATGTGAACAATACAATAAAAAAAAATTGAGTCAACAATCCATTCACACTAAAAGTTCAAAAGCAATGCACAAGCTGCAGGAGGCAAACCTTCAAAAATCTTGCTATTACATCGGCAGCAGCTTCTAATAGCTTAGGATTGGGATGTATTGAAGAAACACAACATATACACTCATAAAGGACAGCATTTCCTATATTACTTGATGAGTCACACTTCCCGAATATGTCACCCACAACAGTATACATGTGCTCGCTTGCTTGCTTGTCACCACTTCCTAGCAAGGCTAGAATTTTCAGCAACCTGATCTGCAAGAGTTAAAATATGATGTAAATGAACCATGACCTAAAAAAACATTACAAAAAGATAAGGACAAACAAATCAACAACATTTTAACAAAGTATCTGACTCTCACTCCAGGCTAGCAAGCTCCATTAGTTTTAACACAACTATTTGTTTAGGTATGGAGAAGAGACACTGTACACTACATGCTATTGAGACCAAACCAAGGTGCATAAAATCATAGACTCACATGCTAACGTCATGTAATTCCACAATGCAAGATAAAACAAACAAGGTGCCAGCAGTGTGCACGTTGGAGGAGGGGTGGATCAGTGACCATAATTGCACATCCTTTCGAATCATATGGCATGAGTAGACTGAATAGAAGAGTTGTATCCCACAAAAAAGACTCACATGCTTGCAGAATCTTGGTATACTGATCTAAATGATTCTACAATTACACTCCATCCAGTGGACCAGATAACAGTTAAAGATGGCACAGCCATACAAAATTTACGATCTTCCAACACAGAACCCACACAAAGCATGCGTTTAGCAGGTCCTTCACCATACCAAGCACCACATCAAAGTCCCCAAAGAAATCAAATAACCCATGCCACATGTCTTAGGCTATAGGGTAATGTAGAAATAAATGGTTATATTGCAGCACATGACAGACACACATCACAAGAAAAAGGCTTAGTGAAACCACTAAATCTGCACGCGTCGATTCATTATGCAAACTTAAATTTGCAGGTGCTTTCAACAAAAAACAAAGTAAGGGTCTGAGAAATGTGAGAAAACAATGACAACAAGAAAATGCCCTTCTTATTATATCTTTTTTAAATACTTATTAGAATTGAAATAAATGGCACAATTCTATTCATGGCTTGTCTTGATAAAAAAACAGCTTACACAAAGGCCAGTTCATAGTTACCCCTAGAGCTGTAGTATGAAATGTTCATACTCCAACCAAAAAAATACACAATCACCAAAATTTACCCCCCCTCTCCCATCTCCACTGACATCACAAAAAAGGAAGTTTAACAGGAACAAAAGAATATAATGCAAAGCACCTGAATGAACGGAGCTGGCAACTGATGATAGTCATAAACCTTTGGCAATCTGCGTTCAGCTACTTGTTTAAGAATGCTGACGAAGCTGACCACTAAATCCTTATAAGAATTCGCATCTATTGTTATAAGATCAAAAAGTGGGCAGAGTGTTGCACCCATTACGCCAGGATCACTATCGCAAAGCTTCTGCAACAAAAGAAGCCGCATTATGATAATCTTTCACTGTCATCTTGTTCTGAATATACATACGTCTCTTTCTTTTATGCATAAACTCTGATGAATTCAAGCAACTTAACAACTCTTATTGAGTTTACAGCATAAACTCTCCTTCAGCAATGCTTATTTATATCTCAGAAACATGCGTCATAAGCTACAGTGATACCCAGAAAAAAAAAGGGCTGATCTGTTTTATAGTGCTGGTAAATATTTTGTGATTGCCACAACTAAGCCATCAATAACAACTTTTCAACAGCAACAAATTGTTATTAAACACAGAAAAAAAAAGATTAAATTCTGCATTCGAATTTCCTCGAATACATACCTTGCGGAAATTGGAAAGGAGATGTGAAACAGAGGACGGAGACTTATGATAGAAGCGATGAAGAGCCATGATGGCCTTCTTCCGAACAGCCTCCTTAGAATGCCCTAACAACTCAACCACTTGCGGCAACACAGCAGGTATGGTCTCCTCATTGATCAACTTACAAACGGCATTCAAAGCCGCACAAACAACCAAATAATTGTCCGATTTCAAGTCCTTCTGTATCGTATTGACAATCAAGATAATGAGATCATGATCTTCGTTCAAGAACAAAGTGACGGCCAAGTAACCAGTCCGTTTGAGGACCAAATTGTCGTCATGAGTCATTTTAACGGCGTGGATGTATCCGAACGACGCGTCGTGGCCGAGCATCTCGACGTAGACTAAACGGATTATGTACTCCTTCATCTTGCGCTTAGGGATGCCGGGTTCAACGATGCGTCGTTTGAGGGATTCGATCTCCCGAAGGACAATTCGATCTTCTTCGGCCTTAGATCGAGCCTCGCCGATTGATTTGACGAGATCGAGGAATTCTTTGGATTGGCCGAATCCTCCCTGAGACCCCATCGCCAGCTCCCTTCCTATTGTTTTTAGTTGCTCCATCCAGTTTCCCTAATTTCTTTTTGCGTGTAGAAGAAGAAGAGCTTGAAAGTGAGATTAAGAGAGAGCTTGATATTTTTTTTGATGAGATCTAAAACGTGAAGATCGAGTTTTTTTTTGTTTTGTTTTTTTGTAAGCAGAGAGGGGGGATGAAGAAATAACGACTGTGAGTAATTCCTAATTCGATAGAGGTGTCGTCGTCCGAGGCTCGGAGGGACTAAATTATAAATAAGTTCCTCTAGTTTTGAGGAACAAGTTACTTAGTCCTTATTTTTTAAAACAGGAAAGATTACCCACCCTCTTATAGTTTAATCACTTTTCATTTTGCTTCTATTTTTTCTAAAATTATAGTTTTTCAATTTAAATAAAATACCAAACTAAAATTATATATAATATACTGAAAACACCTAACAATTATATATAATATATGGAAAACACCTAAAAAATTAAAAAAATTAAAAATTATCTTTCTTCATTCACAATTTCTCTCTTTTTCTTGACCAAAATCAAAACCTAACATTATTTAACCCAAATAAAAATCGAATCTTGGATCCTATAATTTCAGCCCTTGTTATTCTTAACTAATTTGTATTTACAGTAATAAACAGATCTTAGATTTTTTAAATTTCAAAAAACATTTACATATTATTTTTTTATTTTTTAAATTTATTTTTAATATTAGTATATTAAAATAATTTAAAAATATTAAAAAATTATTAATATAAAATACAAATTATTTTTTAAAAAAAATATTTTCAAAACACAAAAACAAAAATATCATGATTTAAGTATTTGAAGGAATAGCATGTCTTAGTAGCAATGATATAAGGGTTGTGATATTCTTATGCATAAACTGTCATAATTGCTTGGAGAGGCATATAAATACATTATATATAAGTGTTTTATTTTGGACTCTATTATAATGCTGAGTTGTTTTGTTTGTTTTAATTTTTATTTTTCTTTTTGTTTTTTTAATCTGTTTTTATCTTTGTTTTTTTAATAAATATTTTTTTGTTTAATTTTTTTTTCTAATGATGAAATTTTTTCTATTTAGTTATTAAACTTTCATGACTCATGTTCCGGATTTAACGGATTAACCCGTAATTTTTTTCTAGTTTTTCTTTTTAACTAATTTTTTCGAGTGCAATCCATAGTGAAACGCTAAACTGTCTTTTTTTTAAGTTGTTTTTTTTCTTTTCTTTTTTGTTTTTTTCTTTGTTTTTTTAAGTTGTTTTTTTTATAAATATTTTTTTTTGTTTAATTTTTTTTGTTAATGTTAAATTTTTTTTATTTATTTATCAAACTTTCATGACACGGATTCCGGGTTTGACGGGTTAACCCAGATTTTTTTCTGGTTTTTCTTTTTAATTAATTTTTTCATTTAATTTAGTTTGTTAATGTTAAATTTTTTCTATTTAGTTATTAAACTTTCAAGACACGGATTCCAGATTTGACGGGTTAACCTAGCTAATTATGGGTTAACCCCTAATTTTTTTTCGTGCCCGGTTATCAAACTTTCCACAGTGAAACGCTGAGTTGTTTTCTTCTTCTTTATTTTTTTTTTGCTTTGTTTTTTAAGTTTTTTTTTTTGTTTTTTTCTTTGGTTTTTTTAAGCTGTTTTTTTTAATGAATATTTTTTTTTAATTTTTTTTAATGTTAAATTTTTTTTCTATTTAGTTATCAAAATTTCATGACACAGGTTCCGGGTTTTATGGGTTAACCCAGATTTTTTTCCTGGTTTTTCTTTTTAATTAATTTTTTTGAGTGCAGTCCATAGTGAAACGCTGAGCTGTTTTTTTTTTTTTGCATTTTTTTTCGTTTTTTTAAGCTGTTTTTTTTCTTTTTTTTTTTTGCTTTTTTCTTTGTTATTTTTAAGCTATTTTTTTCTTTCTTTTTTTTAATGAATATTTTTTTGTTTAATTTTTTTTTGTTGATGTTAAATTTTTTTCTATTTAGTTATCAATCTTTCATGACACGGGTTCTGGGTTTGACTGGTTAACCTGAATTTTGTTCTGGTTTTTCTTTTTAATTAATTTTTTCGAGTGCAATCCACAGTGAAACGCTAAACTGTCTTTTTTTTAAGTTGTTTTTTTTCTTTTTTTTATTTTTTCTTTGTGTTTTTAAGCTTTTTTTTCTTTTTTTTTAATGAATATTTTTTTTGTTTAATTTTTTTTGTTAATGTTAAATTTTTTTCTATTTAGTTATCAAACTTTCATGACACGGGTTCCGGGTTTGACCAGTTAACCTAGATTTTTTTCTGGTTTTTCTTTTTAATTAATTTTTTTCATTTAATTTAGTTTATTAATGTTAAATTTTTTCTATTTAGTTATCAAACTTTCATGACACGGATTCCGGGTTTGGTTGGTTAACCCAACTAATTCTGGGTTAACCCGTAAATTTTTTTTTCTACTCAGTTATTAAACTTTCCACAGTGAAACGCTGAGCTGTTTTCTTCTTTTTTTTTTCTTTTTTTTAAGATGTTATTATTATTATTATTATTATTATTTGCTTTTTTCTATATTTTTTTTAATGAATAGTTTTTTTTTTAATTTTTTTTTAATGTTAAATTTTTTTATATTTAGTTATCAAACTTTCATGACACAAGTTCCGGGTTTGACGGGTTAACCCATATTTTTTTCTTGGTTTTTCTTTTTAATTAATTTTTTGAGTGCAGTTCACAGTGAAACGCTAAGCTGTCTTTGTTTTTGTTTTTTTTTTTGCCTTTTTTGCTTTGTTTTTTTAAGCTGCTTTTTTTTTTCTTTTTTTAATGAATATTTTTTTTGTTAATGTTATATTTTTTTTCTATTTAGTTATCAAACTTTCATGACACGGGTTTGACCGGTTAACCTAGATTTTTTTCTGGTTTTTCTTTTTAATTAATTTTTTCATTTAATTTAATTTGTTAATGTTAAATCTTTTTTATTTAGTTATCAAACTTTCATGACATGGATTCCGGGTTTGACGGGTTAACCCAGCTAATTCTGGATTAACCTGTAATTTTTTTTCCTACTCAGTTATCAAACTTTCATGACACAAATCCTAGATTTGACGGGTTAACCTAATTAATTCAGATTTTGTTTCTTTTTCTTCATGTAGGCTTTTCTTTCTTTGTTTTTTTTAAATTAATATTTTTTTTGTTTAGTATTTTTGCTTTTTTTTCCTTTTTAATTATTATTTTTTTAAAATTTATTTTGTTAATATTAAGTTTTTTTCTATTTAGTTATTAAACTTTCATGACACGGATCCCAGGTTTGACGGTTAACCTAGTTTGATGGGTTAGCCCAGTTAATTCAGATTTTTTTTCTTTTTCTTTATTAGTTTTTTTCTTCCTGTAGGTTTTTTTTCTTTGTTTCTTTTCTTTTTAATTAATCTTGTTTTTCACTTTAGTTTATTAATGTTAATTTTTTTTTCTATTTAGTTATCACACTATTATGATACGAATCCCGGGTTTGACAGGTTAACCTGATTTGATGGGTTAACCCAGTTGATTCAAATTTTATTCTTTTTCTTTATTTGTTTTTTTCTTTAAATATTGTAATTAACTATAACTAAAAGATATCGATATTTTTTCTTCAAATTTCATGACACGAATCACAAGTTTGACGGGTTAAACCAATTGATTTAATTTTTTTTCCTTTCAATTTCATCTTTTAATATCGATTTAATTAAGAATTAAACTTTATGATTTGTTTTGTTTACTGTTCATTAGATTATTGTGATCTCATAAGGGGATTTTATTGCACCCCTCCTTACAAAGCACTATTCATCGGAATAATGCTTTGCTTTATTGTTTTTTTCTTTTCAATTAATTTTTTTAATTTCATTTTGTAATATTAAATTTTTTTTCTTTTTAATTATTACACTTTTATAACAAGACCTTGCAACTAGACTCATATCCAAGACTCTGGGTTTGATGTTGCAACCAAATTCACTTAAACTTGAGTCATGCAAGTTTAGTATTATTATTAATATTATAAATATAACTTTTAAGTCAGGAGTAGCACAGACCCAATATTCCTAGATATAACTTTGTAGAAAAACTAACACTTTTAGATTTTAATTTTTTTTAATATTTTTTATATAAAAAAAATTAACCCACAACACAGGCCTAGTTTCTAGTAATATTTATTTTCTTTGCAGTTCCCGTGGCGTCAAACTTGCAGAATTTATATGCTGAGTAGAACCCATGTTATATTGCTCGGTATTGCGATGTTTTTGTTTTTTTAAGGATAAATTTGTTGAATAGAACTCATCTACTGTTGGGATAGATCTGCTGAGTAGAACTTAAAATTAGCAAACATTTAGCTTTCCCTCTTCTTTCTTCGTCTGGGATTGTGAAACTCTCGCTAAAGAACACGAGATAAACAAAAAAAGAACCCCTTCAATTACTCTTTTAATTGTGTGTTCTATTTCTTTGTTTTGCTGGTGAGGAAATGTGATAGAA
>Ga0325400_1005933_pt1 | contig 11565 bp, 10 predicted proteins | sample PopdelMetagenome_2_FD_205662 | JGI IMG/M metagenome (GOLD analysis project Ga0325400, IMG submission 205662) | Populus deltoides microbial communities from Bellville, Georgia, United States - Xylem-PdKOR-R1 | ecosystem: Host-associated > Plants > Phyllosphere > Stem > Wood/Secondary xylem...
AAAGATATACCTCAAATTTATTTTTAAGTCTCTAATTTTTTAACCAAACATTTTTATATTTTTATTATCTTTATTTTTTTTTAGTTTCGAAACCGCAATCAAAAGCTAGATGAATATCCATCAGATTTATCAAACCCGGTAATTCGACATATTGCATTTCAACACATAAACCGTGTACCGTCGAAAGAAGTAAATTAAGAAGGTGTAAAATCCCATAACCATGCTGGAACACCAAAGGAAAAATAATAACGAGGTCCAGTCCAGCATGATAATTGGAGAAATACAAAATAAATAGACGTCGAGAGTACATGCATATTCAAAACGACGCAACAGAACAAAATACAAGGTAGAAGTAGAGAGTATACCACAGAGAGTAGAGAGAAAGAGACGTATGACCGAAGTACACAGAGCTTCAGAGTTCAGACAGGAGTTCGTTAGATTCTTCAGATTCCTTTCAAATCTAAAAAGGGCATGTCTTGACATGACCATTGACCATCAGATCCACGCACGCCAATTACACAGCCAAACCAAACACAAGCGCTCAATCCCCAACATTCATGTTATTTTTTAAAATATATATTTTTATTTTAAAAATTTATTATAATATATTTTTTTATTTTAAAAATTTATTTTTTATATTAACCATAGTCATAACGACTTAAAAATATATAAAAAATTTTAAAAAATAAATTTCAAGAAAACAGCTTTCAAAACGAAAAAGCAAAGATGCCCGGTCTTCCCTTTTCTTTTTATATTTTTTTTTGGTGGTCTACAGTACTCCGACTGGCTCCTTGCTTCGGAGGTTGCTTCCTCGCGTAGGCAAGCAGACAAGAAAAGCATCACTCATTCACTGTTGATCCTTTTTTCTCAAGTTGTCTTTATAATAATACCCTCTGGGAGATTTCATTCCATTGCATTGCTAACTCACTATTGTTATTCTTGTCTCTACATTCTCTCTATTTTCTGAAGCGATCATCCTGCTCTTCATACCTCAGTCAGCTGACGAGTGAGTGAGTTTTATGCTTTTCAATTACTGATTAAGTTTTACTCTTCCTCGCTTCTTGTTTAGTCCTTTTCTCTGGAATTTCATTTTGATCATGTTTTTGGAGAGATGGCTTTTCTTTCTTTTCTTTTTTCTAATGAATTTCGATTGCCATTTGAATTGCATTGAGCAGTGATGGAGCCCGTTAGCGTGGATATAGACACAACCCAACAGCTCCCTGCTGATCCTCTCCCATTTGCTAGAAGGTGTTTTCTTGATTCCTTCTTCTCCATTGTTTGGTTTCTTAGAGGATGCCTTTAAAAAAGAAAGAAATAAGAGAGTTTTTTGTTGCTCTTTTTTTCTTCGAATAATAAATGGGTTACTGATTATTCTTTTGTCTATGTAGTTTTGTGTTTTCTACACATAGATTCTGCTGTTTTTTTTATGTTTTTCTGTGTTGGGATACCCTTTTTTTTTTCTTTTCTTTTTTCACAGTTATCAATTGGAGGCTTTGGAGCAGGCGCTAAAGCAGAACACAATTGTCTTTTTGGAGACTGGTTCTGGCAAGACTTTGATTGCCACCATGCTACTGCGCAGTTACGCCCATCTTCTTCGCAAGCCTTCACGTTTTATTGCTGTTTTCCTGGTTCCTGAAGTTTTCCTGGTTCGCCAAGTATGACAGATTAAGCTCCTTTCTCTGCTGCTTATGTGTGTCTATGTTATGTGGGATTTATTCTAATCCATTTACTTAGAAACAGTACAACAATTCAATATAAAAGTTTCATTTTTCTGCTGCTGAAATTTATAACAATAGGACTAAATATTGGAGATGTTAGGAATCGCCAGTGAAGAAGGGGTGGTTTTTTTTTTTAATTTTATGAGTTGTATGCAACTTGCCTTATACATCTGCTGTGGAGTTCAGAAAATGCCATGTCGTTGCTAAAGCTGAATTTGAAAAAATATATTTGGCAGTTGAACTTTTGCAATGTAATGAAATTTCCCCGACTTTTTTTAGATACCCCAGCAAACACTTCGGGTGTAGCTTAGTCAACTTTTTTTTTAAGTTACAAAATGAAACTTGGCGAGTATTAAAGCCAGAGTTCCATCGAAGGTTTAAAAAATAAGAGAATGAATGGAATTTTCTTCACAAGTTTAATGTTGATGATAATTTTGAGGTAGTAGATATGAATAATGAAAGTAAAATTCAGAAAAGTGATTTTTTTTGTGTCGTCGTTCTTGCTGTCCTCTATGATTACTAGCAAGCTGGAGTTGTGAGAATGCATACCGACTTGAATGTGGGCATGTACTGGGGAGACATGGGAATTGACTTCTCGCAAGCTGCTACATGGAAGCAGGAAATAGACAAACATGAGGTAAGCTGGGTGGAAGCTGCTTCATTGATTATCCGTTTATTTTTTTTATCTCTGTTTTTCTTTGTAATCATTTGCATCTGTTAGCCTCATCTTACGTTTTTAAGTTCCGAGTTTTCACCTGTTTGTACCTCTGTTTCAAAGTCTTATTTAAGAACTTGTCCTCAATCGGCCAGCTATTTTTTTACTATCCAAAAGGGGGAAACATTTTGAACTACAACAATCAAAACATACTTTGAGAGGCTCAAAATAAAGAAAAAAATAAAACTGTTTTCAATGGTTATTGATTAGCGTGCTAGTGGTGCTGGTAGTGGATGTGGTTTGTACTTTCTTTAGTTATAGCATTCAAATGGTGATTTTTGAAGGCTTTTATATATCATTTCTTGTTTTAGGACTTCATTTTTATATTTGTTTCAATGCTGTCGCTTTTACACCTGTGAGATTTGAAGAAATATGATGAAGGTAGCCCTGATCCAGTCTTTAACATGTATCTGGAGTTTTATCTGGAGTTCTGGTTCTTCTTTGACGATATCAAGTGCTAGCTTTCCTTTGAGGAACTGCATGATATACCATTGATTCGCTGACATAAAATTAATTATCCATCAATGACTTCATTTCAGTTGTTGTCAGTTTGGTACTTAGCCATTTCTCCTCTGATTTTTATTTTTTAAAATTTACTACACTATGATCCTCTTCCTTTCTGCAGCAATTTTTTTTTGTAGTTTGCCAATGTTACCAGCATATGGCTTATGCAATGGACAATGACCTTTGGATTAATATGTATAGGTGCTTGTTATGACACATCAAATTTTGCTGAACGGCTTGAGGCAGGGCTATTTCAAGCTAGACTTCATAAAGGTTTTGATATTTGATGAATGTCATCATGCCAGGGGCAATCACCCTTATGCATGCATCATGACGGTGAGCTATTTCTCTCCCCTTCAATCTACCTCTTTTATTAAATTTTTATTCTGTTGTATCATAATGATTTACCTTTGATTCATAATAACACTAGTTGAAGTGATATTCGTTTTTTCAGGGAAAAGTTTCTGAAAATCCCCCCCCCCTGTTTTATGAGAAATGAACCCTGCTCAATTAGAGTTTCAAGCATTTTTTTGTTGTCCATGGTGTGAAGATCTGTGTGGATTTGGTAGAAGAAATTGGCAAGGGTGTCAGATTTGAGAAGAATAACCTGAACTTCTGCAGGTTTTTTCATGGATGGAAGTTAATATTAGATTGATGGATTTCTGCAATTAGATTAAATACATGCAGGCATTTCTAAGCATCCTATGAATTGTACTATCTGTTGCGAGAACCAAACATACCACCTTTCTTAATTATTGATGAGAAAATTCGACGCTTAAATAAATATGAATAACATGTGGGGTGCCAGTCACAAGGGTGGTTTGGTTGGATGCAAAGTTTTGTCGTTAGTTTAAGTCATATATTATTTATTAAACTAATGTGTATTAAGTCACCATTTATGTTTACTTAGAGCCACAAAAGATGATGCTTGAAGTCAATGTTGTACAGTGAATATTCTGCTAAGTTTGAAAGATTTACATTTGCAGGAGTTCTTTCATCGTGAGTTAAGGTCTGGTCACCATGATCTTCCTAGGATTTTTGGGATGACAGCTTCTCTCATAAAGTCAAAGGGTATGCTTTAGCAGTAGATCATATTGTTTGCTTGATACTTGCATTTTGCACAATTTCACTTGATGTAAGATTTAACCCTTTTTTCTTGCTTTGTGTTAAAGGTGCAAACTCAGAATCATACTACAGGCAGCAGATTTGTGAACTGGAGAATATTATGAATTCAAAGGTTGCTTCTAGCTTCCTGTTAAGAATATTTACCTTGGTTTCTTCCCATTTGCTTGGTCACCATAATACTTATTTACACTAAGGCCGTCATGAGTTGTTTGTTGTAAAATCCTCAAGGTCCACTTTTCATTAAAAAAAAAATGTATCCTGGGTATGGCCAATGGATCTCTTCATTATAAAGGAGTTTTTCATCAGATAATGGTTAATGATTTATAGTGAATGGTCACTGAAACAATTCAGTAGAAAGGAGTAACGCTGTGTATAACCTTTAAGGAGTTCACTTAGTTCCACATTTCTTGTATAAGAAAGATTTACTTTTCCTAGGTGCTTTTGTGCATTTGGTGTTCTCTTGTTGCACTTAGGAAAAACACCTAAATGATGCATCATATATTAATTCTCTAACCTTCTTACGATAATCTTTCATTTTTTGTTTTACATTTTCCTACCCATCCATTCATGTACAGGATTTTATTATCAGCACTGATATCTTTTTATTTGGATATTGAACTGATTGTTCACATTACTATTTGAAATTATTATGTATATCATCTCCTTTTGCTTTTGGGTGACTTCTAAACATTTAAACGATCCCACATGGCACATTTCAATTGCACTCAACTAATATCCATAATATTTTCCCTTCCTTGCTCAAAATTTCTTGAAAATTATATCTTGGGTACATGCTGTACAGCTCATTACATGTTACTGGGTTTAGGCAAGCTGGAGGAACCCCATAGCCTACCATTGGATCTAGAAAATCGATGATCTTTGCCCTTTTTTGGGCTCAGGGGAAATATAAGAATACTTATGTAGCTTTAGCTTTTTACCTTGGCAGATGTAGAACATCATTTATACATGTTCGGCATATAGACTTAGTTATTGCTAGATTTTTTTATTTGATTGTTATGTTCCAGACCACTCTGTTGTACGTGAATTTGTTTTATTCTTCAATAATCCGTTTATGATAACATTTCTTATATCGAAGGTATACACCTGTGCTAGTGAGACTGTGCTTGCCGAATTTATACCATTCCCAGCCGCAGAATTCTTATTTTATGAGCCCATGAAGATCCCTGATGGTATATATGCTTGCTTGGAAGAAGAATTGGGGAATTTAAAAGCAAAGGTGTGTGCTTTCTTTATTGCAAGTTTGGAAGGGATGCTGGAGGCTTCTATGATTTTATTGTTAGTCGATTTACTGTTTTTCAGCATGAATTATTGCTCAAGCAATTGGATCTCAGTGAGTCTGCTGCAGAATCTGTACACAGTAAAATATCAAAAGTACATTCAGCTTTGATGTTTTGTTCAGGGGAACTTGGTGTTTGGTTGGCTTTTCAGGTATTTTCTTAGTCTGCACTCCCTCATGTACCTGCCTGCCATTGCACTGATATCCGTGTAGTTCAAATCATTTAGTGTGTGTTGATGAAACAGGCTGCACGGTTCTTATCACACAGTGACACTGATAGTGACTTTATTGCATGGGGTAAAGTAGACGTGTCTGGTGAGACAATTGTTAAGAAGTTTTGCTGGGATGCCTCTTTGGTGATTTCTAATTGCTTTTCAGCTGGTACTTTTTCTAACTTGGCAAGAGAATTTGTGGAAATTTTAACTGGTGATTCTTTCTTACTTTTCTAGTTGTTCTTTTTATTGTATTGAACATCGTCTAGAATGCTGTATTGGTGATAACATTGAGGCTGATGTGGGCGCGGGGCTTATAACTGCAAAAGTTCTCTGCCTTATTAAGACACTTCTTCAGTACAGGTTGGTGCAGAACTGTATATGCATCCTCAATTACCTTCATCAGATATGTTTGACAGAATATTGGGGATGGTTCTAGTTTCTGAAGTCTGCTGGAAATGTTCTTATTTGCATATAAAAGATAAAAACAAATGAAAAGTTGCACATTGTGGCTTGAGTCATTAAACTGTTGTATGCATACAACATATTTTGAATAAATAAAGCCTCAAATTAATATTTTGGTCATTTTTACACCAGCTTGTGTGTTGATGAGTTTCTTTTGTGTATTTAATAACAGGGATTTAAAGGACATAAGATGTATAGTTTTTGTGGAAAGGGTCATTACTGCCGTTGTCCTTGAATCTCTATTGAGGGAGTTGCTTCCTAAACATAGCAGCTGGACGACTAAATACATGGCAGGAAATAATTCAGGGTTGCAATCCCAGACACGCCAAATGCAAAATGAAATTGTGGAAGAATTTCGTAAAGGCATGGTATGCAATTTTTCCTCTTTGGATCCAAAATAATATATTCATGATATTGTCCGTGTTGAAATGAGTAAAGTAGCATACTTCCAGGTGAACATCATTGTTGCAACATCAATCCTTGAGGAAGGATTAGATGTACAAAGTTGCAACTTGGTGATTAGATTTGATCCTCCATCCTCAGTCAGCAGTTTCATACAGTCCCGAGGTCGTGCTAGGATGCAGAATTCAGACTACTTATTAATGGTGAAAAGGTAATGTTCCAGTGACTCTTATTGTACATAGTAACAATGAGTACTGTTAGTGAATATGAATAGCTTCTTTTGTTCATTTTACTGAGAATTTATGTTATCATTAGTGTTTGATCTCTTTCACTTGTTTTTGATAACCGTAGAGAGGATTCGACCACACATTCTCGACTAGAGAACTATCTTTCTAGCAGTGAAATAATGAGAAGGGAGTCCCTGCGCCGCTCTTCCACTTCTTGTTCAGCTCCGCAGAGTGAACTGTATGAAGATGAGTTCTATAGGGTTGAAGGCACAGGGGCAGTTGTAACTCTTAGTTCAAGCGTTAGTCTGATTTACTTTTACTGCTCACGTCTTCCTTCTGATGGGTGAGTCATCAGTATTCTTAATTGTGAAGATACAGCTAAGCTAAGCTCTAAATAATTTTATTATATAGCGGTCACAAGCTTGTATTGTACCATTGCTTACACGCTCGCTCTCCCCCTTTCTCTTTTTTGGTTGGGAGGGTGGGGTTGTATTTTTTGTAGGTATTTTAAACCAGCTCCTATATGTATTATAGACAAGGAGAAGGAGACTTGCACACTACATCTTCCAAAAAGCTCTCCTATACAAAGTATTTGTGTGCAGGGAAATATTAAAAATCTGAAGCAGAAGGCATGTCTTGAAGCTTGCAAGCAACTCCATTTAATTGGTGCTTTAACAGACAATCTTGTTCCTGATGTTGTTGAGGAAGAAGCTGTTGCTCAAGAAATTGGTAAATTCTGTTTGCAACCTATCTATTATTGGTTTGGGTGTTTTATACTTTCAAAGCACTATCTACACTTTTAAAAAATCATTTTTCACTTCAATTCTCTTTAAACAATTTAATCTTGTAATTGTTTATTTTATAGGGAATGAACGGTATGATGATGAACAACCCATTTATTTGCCACCTGAGCTGGCCAGTCAAGGTCCATGGAACTTGAAGACAAAGTACTACTGCTACTTAATTGAATTAAATCAGAAATTTGATTATGGTGTTCCTGTCCATGATATTGTGCTTGTCATGAGGACTGAGCTTGAATCTGATGTCTTAAGTAGCATGGGTTTTGAATTAGAAGTTGAGAGGGGATTATTGGCAGTGAGCTTGAGGTATATTGGAGATATTTATCTTGATCAAGTGCCGGTATGTCATCCAGTTCTCTTCTTTTCTTGTCACGTGTGTAATATGTGATGAAAGATTACGTAATGTATTGTATTTTCCTCATTTCCATTTTTTGTTTGATTGTCAGGTTCTCTTATGTAGGAGGTTTCAGATTACGCTTTTCGAAGTTCTTATACATCGTGAAGTGAACAAATTGGAAGAGGTCTTAAAAGGATTGGAGTTAGGGACAGGTGTTGTGATGGACTATTTTCTACTTCCAGCTATCAGGTCACGCTCGCAACCTTCCATTGACTGGGAACCTATTAGTTCTGTTCTGTTTTCATATAAAAACGAGGACCACTTCAACTGTTCTTCGAAGGGCAATGCCCATGTTGTCCATACCAAAGGTGGTCCAGTTTGCACATGTGCGCTTCAGAATTCCTTGGTCTGCACCCCCCACAATGGTAGTGTCTATTTCATCACGGGTGCTTCTGAGGATTTGAATGGAAGGTCGCTTTTAAAGCTGAGGGATGGAAGTGCAATCACTTACAAGGAGCACTATGCAAAGCGGTATTGCTCTTTGATTGTTCATCGGTATCATGCTGTATATTTTATTTTTGTATCCCTATGTGTGACTTCAAGCTCACACTTGATTGCAGGCATAGCATCCAATTGCTTTTTGATCAAGAACCATTACTTGAAGGGAGACATATTTTTCCAGTGCACAATTATCTAAACAGATGCAGAACACAAAAGGAGAAAGGTCTGGTATTCTTGTCTTGTCTTGTCATGGACCACCTACCCACTTCCTTCAGGACATGAATACTATGATACCACGATAAAAGAATTTCAGCCTTTTCTGTTCGTTTAAAGATTGTAAAATAAACAGAAACATCACTGGTTTAAAATATGTTTCATCTATTTTTTTTTTCTGTCAATACAACACAAAAGCAGGTTAAAATAATGAATTAATTAAACCGGTGTAGTTAAATGGCCCGAATCATAACACTTTGGCCTGGTCTTGCGTAGAACCTTTCAAGATCTGCCCCTCTCTCTCCGTCTCCAGTTTTTTATGCTACGAAATAAATCAAGAGGAAATTGGGTTGCCAGTTTAGGCCATCTGGATATGGAATCCAGACCCTTTTATTTTATTTTATTTCTTACAATATGTGCGATAATTATACTGTATTTACATTATTAATGATATTTGCTTTTGGGCATGACAGAATCGAAGAATGCACATGTAGATTTGCCTCCTGAACTTTGTGACATAATTTTATCTCCAGTATCAATCAGCACTCTTTATTCTTATACATTTATCCCATCAATAATGCATCGACTAGAGTCCCTGCTTATTGCTGTCAACTTAAAGAAGATACATTCGGATCATTGCATGCAAAATGTTGATATTCCAGCCATGAAGGTAATTTATTCCGACTCTAATTATGCGAAATGTTTTGTTTTTTAGGACTTGTACTGACCAAACTTTGTTATTGGTAGGTATTGGAAGCAATTACCACAAAGAAGTGCCAAGAGAAATTTCATTTGGAATCCTTAGAAACTCTCGGAGATTCTTTTCTTAAATATGCTGCAAGCCAGCAGCTGTTTAAACTTTATCAAAATCATCATGAGGGCCTTCTTAGTATGAAGAAGGAAAAAATTATTTCTAATGCTGCACTCTGTAGACGTGGATGTGACCACAAACTTCCGGTAGTCTTTCCTTCGAGAAAAAAAGTTCAAATGATTTTACCTGACCAACAGAAATATCTAGCACTGAGAAAAAAATTTCATGGTTCATTTGATTAATCTTCCCTCATTTTATTGAATTATAGGGGTTTATCCGCGATGAATCTTTTGATCCAAAACTCTGGATGGTTCCTGGTGACAAGTGTGGAAGCGATTTGTTAAGTGAGGAGCCACTTTCTGAGTGCAGAAAAATTTACGTCAGGGGAAGAAGAAAGGTAAAAGGTAAGACAGTTGCTGATGTTGTCGAGGCACTCATTGGGGCATACCTTAGTACAGGTGGTGAAGTACTGGCCTTATTTTTCATGGATTGGATTGGTATAAAGGTGGATTTCATGATTGTACCGTACGAGAGGCACTTCCAATTGCAGGCAGAGAAGTTTGTTAATGTTCGCTACTTAGAGTCACTGTTAAACTATTCATTTCGTGACCCTTCTCTGTTAGTAGAGGCATTGACCCATGGTTCTTACATGCTTCCTGAGATCCCAAGTTGTTATCAGGTAATTTTATCCATAATTATGATAACATTTATGCTGTTTATGAAAATATGATGATATAACACTACAACGTGCACACAGATATTTTCTCTTTTTGAAGATTGCTTTAGTTTCTGTGATCCTTTTTGTAAATGCTGGTTTCTGGTGATCTTCACTTCAACGTGTTTAACTGTTGTTCAGCGACTGGAATTTCTTGGAGACGCTGTGCTAGATTATCTCATCACGATGCATTTGTACAAGGAATATCCCGGGATGTCACCAGGACTGTTAACTGACCTGAGGTCTGCTTCTGTAAACAATGACTGTTATGCACAATCAGCTGTTAAGGGAGACTTGCACAAACACATTCTTCATACCTCACAAGACCTTCACAAGCATATAGTCGAAACTGCTGAAATTTTTCAGAAATCTTCTTTAGAATCAACATTCGGATGGGAATCTGAGACATCTTTCCCCAAGGTTAGTACCAAACACATTAAAGTGAAATATGCTTGCTGCAAAGTTCTTTGGTTTTGCAGTGTTATTTGATTTAACAGCAATTGTTTTTTCCTCTCTATTTATTCTTGTTTTTGCTGTCATTTTATGTAGAAGTTAGCTATATTGTCAATTATATTATTCGTGCACTCATTTTAGCTCCTTGGTGCCCATGATTTACTGATCAGTTTATGCCAACATCATCTTGACTTGTTAATGAGTGAAATCCAGGAAGGTGTCTGACATGGAAGAACCCCACCTTCCTGCGTTTGCAAACTTTGTCCAATTGTGTAACATGCAATTGATTATTTATGTACAGTCAGAAGTCAGCATAATTACTGTATTGAAAAATGAAAAAGCAAACTAGCAGATAACAAATTCAAATTCTAATGTCATTTTATACTTGTATGGTTCCTAATCCTAACAGGTACTTGGAGATGTTATAGAGTCTCTAGCAGGGGCTATTCTTGTAGATTCAGGATACAACAAGGAGATAGTCTTTCAAAGTATAAGACCACTTTTGGAGCCTTTAATTACGCCTGCGACAGTAAGACTCCATCCTGCAAGAGAATTGAGCGAATTATGTCAAAAGCAACATTTTGATTACAAGAAATCCGTTGTTTCCTACAACGGCAGGAATGCTTCCATTACAATAGTGGTTGGGGCTAATGGTGTGACATTCAAACACACAGCCACAGCTGCAGATAAGAAGACAGCCAAAAAATTAGCTTCTAAAGAAGTCTTGAATTCCATGAAGGAAAGTAATTTTGCGTCTAGTAGTACCCCAAGCAAAATTGATTAAACCATCTCTCATTGGGAATTTTGAGTTTGCATCAAGTTGGATGTCTGCTCTGGTATAGGTGTGTGACTATATAGTAGTTTGTATATTTTATGTTAGGAAAGGTGTATTCATGTAGAAATTTATACATAAGAGCCTTACAAACAGTTTGACAAGTGATGTATGATGCGTTCACTCGCCATTCAAGTAACTTACAGAAACATTGCATTAATGCTATTTCTATTTGAAGATATTTTGAAATTTCGGTATTTGGAGAGACAAATAACGTATGTCGTCTCCAAAGTGATGG
>Ga0325400_1005936_pt1 | contig 11564 bp, 5 predicted proteins | sample PopdelMetagenome_2_FD_205662 | JGI IMG/M metagenome (GOLD analysis project Ga0325400, IMG submission 205662) | Populus deltoides microbial communities from Bellville, Georgia, United States - Xylem-PdKOR-R1 | ecosystem: Host-associated > Plants > Phyllosphere > Stem > Wood/Secondary xylem...
TATTCTTATTTGGATTATTTATGATAGTGTATTTTTCACTTTGTATCGCCCTTTTTATATTTATTTGAATGCTTTACAATTATAAGTTCTATATCTTATAATTAGGTTTCTCTATAGTTTATTTTATGTTAATTGAATATATGCTTGGACTGCTCATATTATGACATCAAGAGTTTGTATAGCTGTCTTCAAGACAATCCTTTTGTGATAGATTTGGTTTCATGATATTTGATCTAAAAAAAAATCTATAGATCTATTTTATTCATAATAAATAAATTTTAAGCTCGGTTTATTTTTATGTTTCAAAAACGATTTTAAAAAAATAATTTTTATTTTTATTTTTTTGTTTCAAATTAATATTTTTTTGATGTTTTTAGATCATTTTGATATACTAATATCAAAAATAATTTTTTTAAAAAATAAAAAATATATTATTTTAATAATTTTCTGAATTAAAAAATAATTTGAAAAATAACCGCGATCACACTTTCAAACATGTTATAAATCTACACGTGTAAAAAAAATTAAATTCAATGAACAATAAATGTTGTTTGCATAACTACAATTATATTAACATCTTCATGTAACTGTAAAAAAGTGTTGTTTGGAACGTTAAAAAAAACAAAGTAATGTTTAGTTATTATCCTTACAAAAAAAAAAAAAAAGAAGGATGAAGAGACAGACCTCAAAGACAAAAGTAATAAAGTTTTCCCTTCCATTAATATCTCATTAAACATTCCAAAGATCTGAACCATTGATTTTATAACCGTTAATATGAACTATTTGATCTAAAAACTTAAGAATAAAAAATTAAGAAAAGTAAAAAAAATATTAAGAAAAGAGTAGGGGGTAGAAATAACTGGAAAAACCGAATCCTAAAAAAAACAGATTAAAATTTTGAAAAAACCGACCGGTTCGGTTCTGGTTTTATAAGTTTGAAACCGAAAAAACCGAACCCAAACTAGAAAAAAACCAAGCCAAACCGGTTTGAACAGGTTTTTTAATAAAAAAATTCAGTTTAGTTATTTTTTTTATAAAAACTGAACTGAACCGAAAATGATCACCCGTAGAAATCACTGTAAAATCAACGATTTTGTTGCAAGGAATTCATAAGCACCAAAAATGTATAATTTCAACAAAGGATTTGGAAAATATAAGGATTTCGAATTTTAGATATAAAAACTTTAAAACTCATGAGGTTAAATTTGGGTTTAGGAGGTTAAAATGTGTGTTTTTTTTTTTTTTGTAAGAAAAATAAAAAATATGATTTCACATGGTTGTCGGCAAACTACCTAGACTATATATATTTATTTAATGATATTTTGAAATTGAAATAATTAATAATATATTCAATAAGTATTTTTTAAACTTTACATGGAATAGTAAAATAAATATTTAATTTATAATTTATCTTTGTATAGTAATAGTAAAATCACGGGTTTCAAATATGTTATATAAAAAATAAAATAACAGACTGATAAGAGATATATAATTTTATAGATTATCACATGATATAGAGACTATTTCTTGTTATCATTATCATTAAAACGAAAAAGTCTTTTTTTTGTTTTGTTATAAGCAAGACATCCTTTTTTTCCTCATTTCTCACCCATTTCCTATTTCTTTCTTATCTTTCAACGCTACTTGTATTTTTTTTTTCCTTCTTCTTTTCTTCGTTTTGGATACAAGAATATAATATTCTTTTTCAAACAAAAAATTAGTGAACCTTCCCGTGCATAGTTTTTAAACCTGTTTTGGTGAACGGTTCAGTTCAAGATTTGAATTTTGAGTATTGATCAGGTTAATTTTTTTATTAAAAAAAATCAAAACAATATTGTTTTAGTAAAAAAAATAAAAATTAATGGATTGTAACTGATTTTTTAACCAGGTTATCGGGTCAATCAGGTCGCACCGAGTTTTTTTCTAACCCTGGCTACCGGCCGGACCAGAGTTTAAAATTATGTTTCCACGGAAGGAAGGCTCACCGGCCCCACCCTACTTCAATGGAAAGGAGCAATCGCCTGTCGCAGTGTTTTTTTTTATTCTATCTCAAAATAAATCCCAAACATTATGTAATAAATATTCGGATTACTATTTGTAAATTACAAATTGTAATTGTTGCAGTCACATTCGATGAAATTGTTTTAAAACTCTACCTCGTTCGACTAAGAGATGGATTAGAAACGTGGGTTAATTCTTGTTTTTTTAAAATAATTATTTTTTATTTTATTAAAATTTAATGTTTTTATGTTTTGAATAATTTTGATTTGTTAATTTTAAAAATAATTTTTAAAAAATAAAAAAATATTATTTTGATATATTTCAACATGAAAAGTATTTTAAAAAGAAACCGCAACCATACTTCTAAACAGACAAATTAGACAGGAATAAGTTATAATGAAAAAAAATTAACTTCATTTTATAACTCGTTTAAAAATCTTGATTAATTTATAATTCAATCAATTCAATAAAACCTAGTTAAAACTTAGTAATTTTGTTTAAAATAATATTATTTTTATGTTTTTATAAAACCATTTAATTTATGAATTCACTCGGGTTAGTTAACAGTTCAGGTTTAAAAACTCTACAAGGTACATCCAAATGTCAGAGATTTTTAATGCCTAGCAAAGGAATAAGGAATAAGATACTTTCCATTTGTAACAAACTAGTAAAATGCTTTCCTTCATTTTTCGTATAGCCAAAACTTGTGAGAAATGGGGGGACAAAGTAATTAACGAAGTTGGTCGATGAATGGTATAAATCATAGTTTTCGTATCTCGTCCGGTTTAAAATTCAGGTTTTGAGTTTTAACCGGGTTATTAGGTTACCGGGTCAATTTTTTTAAATCAAAACAACGTCATTTTAGTAAAAAAAAAAAATCAACGGGTTGCAACCGGATCTTACCGGGTCAACCTGTCGAGTCAACCGGATCACACCGGGTTTTTCCTTCTCCTTTTTCTTCTTCAACCTGTCTCGATTTTAGTTCCGCGTCGGCCGGATCCCGGATCAACCGCCGAACCGAGTTTCAAAACTATGGTATAATTAGTGCCACATATTTGGTGACTAATCCTATTAAAATTGTTTTTTCTTCATATTACTTTGATATTTACTTGAGACAATTAAAATCTAATTATTAATATTTTTTCATAAATATTATGTGCAGAAAAGTAGCACTTTTTTTTATTTCTTTATCAAGTAATATTTAAAAGTTTTATATCAGATTGTACATATCATTTAACCATTTGAAGCGCTTTCGATTTTTATTTTTAATTATCCATTAAAGTTTTACACCAAAGGCCATCTCAATTTTCTAATCACATCAACTCTATTAAAATTTAAATCTACTAAACGTCTAGCGTTCAAAAGCAGTTTTATTTGTGGGTTTTAAAAGCCGCGTTTCACTAAAAACAAAATATTAAATTAATATTTTTTTATAGTTTTAATGTATTAATTTTTTAAAAAATTAAAAATTATTTTTATCTATTTTTAAGTAAAAAAACACTTTTAAAAAGCATATTACATCATAATACTAAACACACATGTAAATTATGTTTATTTTTGGAATCCAACCGTGTTTTTAAAAAAATAATTTTTTTTTCAAATTAATCACTATTTTTTTGTAATTTTAGATCATTTTAATGTACTAATGTTAAAAATAAAATTTTTATAAAACAAATATTATTTTGAAGTAAGCAAAAAATATTTAAAAAAATAATATCTACAACAATCCCGAACACGCTTATAAATAATCACACACCAATCTTCACATGAGATATTTGAAATCATTCTCCATTACAATTTTACTTTTTTTGTAATTTTACAGGAAAGTTTGAAACCAATAAAAGGACACATAGTCATAAATACAAACAACACATACATACATTCAGACTTAAGATGTGTTTGGCATCATGAGTACTTTTATGATTATGATTTGAAAATATAATTTTATAATAATCAATTTTAGTTGAGGTTGGTTTAATAAATTAAAGTGTTTGATTAATAATATAATTGAGATTAAGGTTGAATAAAAAGTAGTTTCATATGTTTTTTATATTGAGATTTGGTTGTAAAATAACTTAAAAGGACACACACACTTAAAATTCTTTTGTGATTTTATTTTTTCTAGATTTTTGATTGTAGACTGTTTTTTTTTTTACAGTGGTTAGTTGGTTTTTTGTATATTTAAAAGGAGGTTTATATGGAAAAATTCAATAAAAGAAATAGAGAATTTTGTATCCTAACCAGGTTCATCAAATCCTCAATCATGTATTGTGATGTTGTGTACTTACTTTGTGTTGCGGAGAAAAATGGTCTTCTGAACTCTTTTTTTTTCTTCAATTTTTCTAGTAACTTCAGGATACTTGTAAGAGTAATATATTCATTTTCTTGTTATTTTTCTCCCTTAATTTATATCTACATTTTGCCTTTTTAAGCTTATTGAAGTGTTATAGGAAGAAGTAACAAAATTATTAACAAGGGATATTGACTTTAGCTAAAATTTTGAATTTTAGATGCAATTCTATGTTTATGCAAGTGTAATTACAGTGCAATTGAACTCATTTGTCAAAGACAAAACATTAAAAAAAGGACCAATTCCTTTGAAATAAACACAATAAAAAAAAAGCCAAGTTCAATTATGAACATCTAAAATAGATTGCAATTCTTAGTATATTTTTCTCAAGTTGTATTATTATCTACTCAGTCTAGAAGAAATAACTTTGTCAGAATTCATAATTACCTTTACACATGAGTTAATGCAAAAGTAGCAGCTAAATTCAGGCATTGATCCAAATAAAAAACACAAAGCCATTTTACTAGAAGCGAAACCTAGGTAATCTAAACTAATCAAACAAACAAAACTCCATCACACATGAGTTAATGCAAAATATATCAAAATTCTGAAAGAAAAAAGTAACTACCTTCAAGAAGAGGTTTCGATCGAAAAATTAATTAAATCGATCGAACAATATATTTCAGTTGCATACTTCTAATACAATTTGTTTAAGGAAAACAAACAAGACCAATCAAACGCATAATATAAATTGAAATATGTAGTTAATTAAAACAATTTTTCGGATGGAGAGGAAGAATTGTTGATTTAAAAAACAACTTAAAACCTAGGAGACCAAGAGACCAAATGATGAACAATTCAAAGGAAATACAATTAACCCAGGATAAAAGATGCCTTTTAACCCTAATTTTTTAGATATCCAATCCACTACCTTAATTGCAATTTTATAAATCATTTTTAGTGCTTTAATTTGCAGTAATATGAAATTCTTTTTTTGTGCTCAAAACACAATCACGTGAATACAATAAAGTTAACACACTCCGACCATTGTCTTTAAAAGGGAAGTAAATTTATGTCGTTTTCTTTTCCAGATTTGAGTGTTCGGTTAATGGTAAATTTGCACTCAGTAATAGATTGGGGACTGGCTTGAAATCTCTATCATAGTGGCACGACTGATGTAAGCAAACCCCTTTAAGGTTACTTTACTTATCTTGTTGGCTCTCAGACACGTGTCTTTTTTTTTTTTTTTTTGCTTAAGTGGATTTGTTTTACTATTGTTACACATGGCAGGTTCGGGGGCCTTCGGCTTCGAGGCAGGCGGTAATTTTGGACTGGAGCTGTATTTTTTTATATAAATAAAATGACTTGATCTTGATTTTAAGTAGTAGAAGCAGCACATGGCAAATGTCAGATATAACTTGTGAACTCGTCCGAAAAAGAATTGAGGTTTATTTTTTAATTATCAATAGATTTGCAAGCTTTATATTTATTAAAATGATATATATATATTTTTTAACATGGTTGAGTTTAGATCGGATTTAATTAAATAAATTAAATCTTAATTAAAAAATCAGTTCAGATTAATTAAAATTTACCATATTAATATCTTATTAGATTTTAAAAAATTCCAACCCAAATTATACTCCGTATCTTTATTTTTTCAAGTAAACGCACTCACCAAGTTTGATAAAATACGACACGCAGTATGAGTGCAAGAGAAGTCTTTGTTGACCATACCATTCCTGGGAACTGTGTAGACTGTAGTACGCTATCTATTTAATAACAAGTGGAACGGATGGTTTTTGTTCAAAACTGTGCAGTACGCTATCTATATAAAAATATGCACGCAGGAAAAAGAATGGAGCAATGGAGCTATTGATGAAGTCTTCGAGCTCCATTTCCAGGAAAGCTTCATCAAATTAAATGGCAAAAGGATGCGAGAAAATCAGGATTGCTAACACTCCTCGTCCAAAACCTGGATTAATCGGTGGAGGCTGCAATTGATTTTATCTTTGTTATATCAAATTCAATTGTTGCCAAGATAAAACCAATCAATTACTCGGTGTTGAGGATTAGGTCAAATAACACCGCCCATCCAAGTTAATTTATCATTGAATTTGTCCATGCCCCCATCTGCATGGCGTCCAAGTTGGCCACCAAGTATGTGAAGATCATGGTGACACGATCACATCACTTCAATCAAGGGTGAGAGTTACTTGTTTCCATAAATTAATTAACCCAAAAGAGCATGAGTCGTAAAAAGCCATAATAAAATATATAAAAAACTATAAATTTACTTTGAAAAACAAGTTTTTGGATCCGTCTAGTAGTAATTCGATATTTCTTGAAAAGATTCTGTGTATGACCTCTAAACTTTACAGTAATCCATATTCTAAGCTCAATATTCCATATTGTGATTGCGAGTTATGTAAAATGGTGTTGATTCTGCGGTTTTTCCACTTTCTCGGAGGCCAGGAGGAGATGAATGCATGCTTGAGTTTGGTTGGTTAATTAGATTCATCAATCCTTTCCTTGTTTCGAAGATGAACCAAAATTATTACGAAGAACTTCAACCTATATATAGGATGCTATTTTCTGAGCTCAAAATTATTAATCAAAGATATATTTTAATTAACTGATAAATGATTAATCAAGAAATGAGAAGTCAGCCCATAATAGCTGTGGTTAATCAAGACTCGTGTTTGGGGTTGCGGTGTAATTTTATTTTATTAATTTTTTTATTTTAAATTAAAATTTTTAAAAGTTTTTGGATTATTTTGATATGTTGATATTAAGATTGAATTTTAAAATGTAACAAAAATTATTTTAATATATTTTCAAATAAAAAAATTTTAAAAAACAATTTATATAATTCTTTTATACCCTCCTTTAAATCCAGTACAACTTCGACAAAGTCAAGAACATTGGTTCATTTGTAGGGCTCTACGCAACCCAAAAAGTAGGTCTTTCTATGAACCTGCACATTCTCTAATTGAGGAAACATTAAACTCCTATCATATGGAAGACAAATAGGTGGTTCAATTGAATGATTTCTCTTCAATGCAGGAAGACGAAGTCAATTCCATGTAAGAATTGAACAGGCCAGCTATTCATTAGCAATTTCCATGATGCCTTTATGGAATTGGTGCTGTGTCCTTGCAAGTGGGTGATTTGGTCAAAGTAAGCAACGACTAAGTTAACCACAATGGTTGACAGTATTAAATTGAGAGTGGGTTCATCACATGGAGGTCCCTTTCACGTTCAAGCCTGAACCAGTAAGGTGGAGCCTCCGCGTTCCGTTGATTTACGAAAAAAATATCATACCTAGCTAGCCAGCCCTAGTGGTGATTGTGGAAATTTCCACGCGGCAATACGAGAAAATTAATTTGGAGGATTCAAGACAGAGTCATAATATATATATATATATATATATAAAGCAGTAAGCTTGGAAGTGATATGCTATTTGAAAGTCATTTGCTATGCAAGTGATGATTCTTTTGTTTCAAGCAATTAACTTAGATATGCCGAGAGACTATGCTATATATATGTTCATATTTTGACACATTTGCTATAAAAAAAAATACAATGAAAGATGATATAGTCAGGTTTATTGCAGGGTTTACCGCGAGTGCTGGTAACAAAAATGCTATCAAAGCTAAACCATGGGCTAGCTGTAAAGATTGGCTTGTAGTTAAGCAAGGGTATTCAACTACTAGATTTTGACTCGCAAATTGTTGAGCAGCTCTTATCTAGAGGAAGAGTAAAAGTAATTTGTTATTTTGGGGGGTATTTCAATTTTTTTTTTTTATGTTTTTAATAGTTTTGATGTTAAAAATAATTTTTTTAAAAATAAAAAATATTATTTTGATGCATTTCTAAAAAAAAAATAAACACTTTAAAAATAATTCGTACTACACTAACTACACTTACAAATAGCTCTAATTTTTATTTTTATTTTCTTAGAAACTCAAAAGTCACATTACATTTGTATAGAGAGACGGATTCCTGTACAGATAGGCTAAGAAATTCTCTGAAGCGGGTCTTGTCCATGAAACTGTATTTTTGCGTGTGCGTTGAAGCTCATATGAGACTTAAACACGTAAATAATCTAAATCAAAATAGACAAGTAAAATGGATGCAGCTTTTATTGAATTATTTATTTTAAATAGTTTAAATGAATTATTTAAAGAGAAAAGTGTGGATTATGGTAGCGTGTGACTTGGACTACTGATTTGGACATGCATATTCATGCCTGTATATGCTATATCGAAATTTGTAACGTTTACGTGTCTTTGTTCTAATTATTACGTAAGCTGTTAGCTGTATATATAGGATAAATTAATCGGTTCTTTTTCTAAAATCAAGCCAATCATATAGTGCACGAGCAGGCTCCATAAAATTTATATTGGAATTTAATAGATAATTATACTTAGTTTTATTTACTAAAGAGTATGAAAATGCATTCATTTCCTCTCCATTTACCGAAACAAGGGGCTTAAAAGAATGATTAAACAGCGACGGAGACTTCTTTGTACGTACGTATAGTCTTGATATTTTTGTTAAAGAAAGATGGATAGAAATATCTTAGATGTCCCAGCAACAAATACTTGGTTATGATTATCCTCCTAGTCCTCGTCAAGTAGTGATCATTAATTTATTTGAATTATATGATTTTAATATATATATAATTAGGCACGCGTACAAGACAATGAATTCCTAATCTTTCTAACGTGCATTCAATCAATTTCAGATCCTACGATGTGGTCTGCAAGGTATCTCAAGGCAATGTGCTGCTGCTGCTGCTCTTCCACAGACGTCTATTTTATATATATGCGTTCTTTTCTTCAGACAAATTTGGCTAATATTTGCAAATTGCCGTAGGTCCTGCAGGAACGACGTTAAAACGGCAGATTAAAGATAAGAAAAGAATGACAGTAAAGCAACTGCGTTTCCATTGCAGAAGTTATTAGACAGTCTATTTCTTATGAAACAAAGTCAATGTGTTGCTGTCTTAATGGTGTGTTGTAACAGGCACGGATCCTAGTTATAGGGTTTGCCTTTGTATAATATTTTCTTTTATTATCAGATTAGATGGATGCAACAAACGTGTAATGAAACGAAACAGATTTTCCTGTTTAATTCACCATTACTTAAATTGAGACAGGAGTATCTTCATATACACTAGAATATTCCTGTAATAATTTTAAAATATTCTTTAACAACGTACGTAATGTAATTGATAATGTATTTTCATACAAAAATATTATTACTAGCCATGAGTTTGATTAATAAAATTATTGGATAATTATTATATGGTATATAAAAATAATCGCATGTTAGAATATAAAACAGTTAAGAAAGGTTTCATTCATTAATTGTAGAAAAACAAGTCCATAATGAAGAAGAACAGGTCAACCAGAACTCTTCAATACCAGCAGCCGGTTCCTGAAATAAAGGAGATAATGTTAACAACAGAAGATAAGATAACAAGCCTTTCAAATTCAAATGTATATCATGCTTAGGCTAACTAACATGATAGTTGTTGCATTATTGTAAAACTCTGTAAAACTCAAAGTCTATTTAAAGACAACGAGAATGAAGAAGAAGCATAGCTGAAGAATAAATGCAACAGTTATTTAATCTTTCTCTCCAATCCACGTTTCATTCTTTATTTCTATATGGTATCAGAGCCTCTAAAAAGACCAACATCTATTTACTTTTGATTCACAATGACTTCCTCATCTTTCACCTCAAACAATTCTACCAATCCCCTTCTCTTTGTCCCATCCCTCTCCAGTCTCCCTTTTACCATAAGCATCAAACTCAACTCCTCCAATTATCCTGTATGGAAGGCTCAAACACTGCCTTACTTCAGAGGGCATGGTGTTTTTGGTTACCTTGATGGTACAATCACCATTCCCCCATAAGAAATTGATACTCTTTATCCCAGCACAGGTGCTGGTATCAAAATCCCAAATCCCCAGTATGTTCAGTGGCTTTGACAGGATTCTATCATTCTTGCCACTATAAATGCCTTCCTCATTGAAGATGTTCTAACTCAAATCATGTCTTATACAACATCCCGTGAGGTTTGGCTTGCCTTAGAGCGCACATTCTCTTCCATTTCACGTGCCAAAGCTGTCCAAATTCGCACTCAACTGGCCAATATTCGTAAGGGTTCTCTGTCTGCTAATGACTATTTTCTCTCCATTAAACACCTAGTTGACGAACTTGCTCTTGCTGGCCAACCTCTCACGGCTGATCATATCATCACTTACGTGCTTGCAGGACTTGGCCAAGAATATGATTCTTTAGCTTCTATCATCACCTCTCGTTCAGATTCTGTCACTCTTGAGGAACTCTACTCACTTCTTCTTATCAGTGAGTCCCGTATTAATCATAACAACCAGCCACTTCAAGCCACTCCTTTAGTTAATGTGGCTACAAAGCATCCTTTGCACCACCCCTCATCCGCTTCTTCCATCCATGCAAACTTTCACAATCCAAATCTTGAAACTGATTTTTACCGTGGCAGAGGTCGTCGTTCACGTTTCAACTCACGTAACCATGGTTCATCCACCTCTGTTACATGTTAGGTATGTTTTAAACTAGGTCATTCTACTATACAGTGTTATCATCGGTTTGAACTTTCTTATCAGGATCAGCGCCATAATAGAAACCAGCCTCAAGCCATGGTTGCTGCACGTTACCACACTGTTGATAATGAGTGGCATCATGATACTGGAGCTACCCATTATTTAACCAATAATGCCAACAACATTCACGTGTTTAATGATGATGACAACAGCCAAGATCATATTCAGGTGGCTAATGGTGCAGGTTTGGACATCCTTCACAGTGGCTCTTCCACTTTCTCTTCTCCTTCTAAATCCTTTTTGCTTAAACAAATTCTTTGTGTTCCTGAAATAAACAAAAATCTTCTGTATATTCATCATTTTTGTCTAGACAATAATGTTTTCTTTGAGTTTCATGCTTCTTTCTTCCTTGTGAAGGATTTTACTTGGGGAACATCTTGCATCGCGGTCCACTCAGTAATGGTCTTTACACCTTCTCTGCATCTCTAGCTCATCTTCAATCTTAAGGTCTATCCAGTATTCATGTGTCTGCCCAGCTTTGGCACCGTCGTCTCGGTCATGCTTCTTTTCTAGTCCTCAATAAAGCTATCTCAATAGCTCCTCGTAATAAACTTACTTCCATTTGTTCTGACTGTCAATTGGCCAAAAGCCATGGTATGCCCTTTAAACATGTTCAT
>Ga0325400_1005937_pt1 | contig 11564 bp, 8 predicted proteins | sample PopdelMetagenome_2_FD_205662 | JGI IMG/M metagenome (GOLD analysis project Ga0325400, IMG submission 205662) | Populus deltoides microbial communities from Bellville, Georgia, United States - Xylem-PdKOR-R1 | ecosystem: Host-associated > Plants > Phyllosphere > Stem > Wood/Secondary xylem...
GAGCAGATGTCAATTTTACAAGAGCATCTTTAAAATCTGTCATGCTTTGAGCAAGTTGAGTGTTGATTGTCTCTTGCTTTTCAATGAATGCATGCAATGTTTCCTTAAGATTTCTTCTAGGAGGGGAAACATAAGGAGGTGCATATCCATGAGAATTTTGAAAATTATGGTGTGCTTGAAATGGTGGCTGTGAAGTTTGTGCATTATTGTTATCACTCTTCCAACTGAAATTTGGGTGATTTCTCCAACCAGGGTTGTATGTTTGCGAGTATGGGTTATGATTGGGCCTTTGAAAACTGTTTAAAATATGAGCTTGTTCATGGAGACATTCCTTAAAAGAAGGCAAAGTTGGACAGTCATTGGTTGAATGTTCATTGATTTCACAGATTTGACATACAATGTCTTGAACAGATTTTAATTAACCACTCCTTTTCAATTCTAGTGCCTCGACTTTTCTAGCTAAAGATGCAAACTTGGCTTGGAGGTCATGATCTTCCCTAAGGTTGTACATATCTCCACTAGATGTATGAGGTTGGGTTTTACTTGGTGCCTCATAAGTGCTTGTAATGTTCCAATTTTGAGCATTTTCAGCTAGTAAGTCTAGGTACTCCATTGCTTCATTGGGGTCTTTATCTTCAAAAGTTCCATTGCACATCAATTCAACCATTTGCCTATCTCTAGGTGTTAACCCTTCATAAAAATATGAAACCAATCTCCATGTTTCAAAACCATGATGAGGGCAAGTATTAAACAAGTCTCAATACTTATCCCAACATTGGTAAAATGTTTCTCCTGGTTTTTGAGTGAAAGTGATGATTTGTCTTTTGAAGGAGTTTGTTCTATGAGACGAAAAAAACTTCTTTAAAAATTATTGTTGCATTTCATCCCAAACACGAATGGATCATGACCTAAGATTTTGTAGCCATGTTTTAGCTTTATCTTTTTATGAAAAAGGAAAAAAGCTTTACTCTGATAATGTTCATGCTATAATTTAAGTCATTATAGATGTTACAGACCTCCTCAAATTCCCTTAAATGCAAGTATGGATTTTCTAAATCTAAGCCATGAAAAGAAGGTAAAAGTTGAATAATGCCTAGCTTAAAATTAAAATGAGATGCATCAATAGGAAAAATTATGCATGAGGGTGCACTTGTTCTTGTAGGATTCATGTGTTCTCTAAGTGTTCTCACACGATTATTCTCATTATAAAGCGACTGATTATCTTTTTCGGCCATATTTTCTGAAAATGATGAGGATACCCTATAAAGTCTACCACTTAATGTACGTGACCAAACTGTCATGCACGTGTAGGAAGAGAATAAAAGGAAGAAAAGAAAAGAAAAAGAAACAAAAGTTAGATGAAATGAAAAGTGAAAAGAGAAAATAAAATAAGTACTATAATTTACACAAGAATTTACCTTCCTAGCAACGGCGTCAAAAACTTGACATGACCAAAAGATTGATGTCTTCTCCCAAGTGCAGGAGTGTCGAAGTAATAAATAACCCGGCAAGACTGGAGTCGAACCATAAGGAGGTTAACTATAAAAATTATAAATAACAATAACAACAACAACAATAACAACAATAATAAAGAGAGCTTCGAGATGTGATATTGATATAAGGATTAAACAATGATAAAAATAATTGTCAAGGTTAGAGGATCCACTAATGGTATTTCAAACAAGTATAGTATAAGCTCTTATTACTCAACTGGAAACCACACACAAAGGAGGTTCCAATCGGATTATAAATTATTAACATGATTAAATTAGTTATCTTATTCGAATAATGCTAATACTTGTAAATGTTGTCAAACATTCATAATTATAACTTATGTTAACAACAAATCAAGTTTCTTTCATAGCACAAGTGTCAGTTATATGTTTGGGCTATGAAAGTACCAAGTATTTGTTGTACCAAAGGTTATACAACATAAATCTAGATTAACCATTTAACAAGTAAAGTATTAAAAGTGAATAAGATAACAAATATAAAATATGTTAGTATCAAACATTAAGGTCCATGTTGAGTTTATACTATACTTATTCTTACACCATTAGTGTAACCTTTTCACCTTGACATAATAAACTTAGCTAAATATAATGAAAGAGAGAAACATAAATAAGATATAAGTTAACTAAGTAAAGGAAAGGAAATGAAAAGTATAAACAAGATATTAATATAAACAAAACTTAAGTATTATAAAAATATAAAAAGAGAGCAAGACCATGGTCTTGATCTGAAAACCAAGATGCCTTAATGCATGTTAAATGCCTCCTTTTATAGGCCAAAATGTAGAACTATTGATTTGATGACTAATTGTTGAGTGGGTGACCACATCTTGACTTGGTGACAATCCTTATCTTCTTGTCTGAACCAATCGTCATTGATAACGTCAGAATTTGAACAGACTTAAATCATGAAAGTCCTAGGACATTGGCTCAGCTTTCCAAGAAAAAAATTGAGGTGATTTGGACTTCTAGAACTCGAGATATGGGCTGAACACGAAACAGTGTCTGGGCTGTAGGACAGATTAAGACTTCTCTGTTTTTGCTATAATTTGGACTTGAAAACGACCTTTTTAAATATTGGACTCCTCACAAAAGTTTTAGGCCTATGTCGTAGCTTTCCATCCATATAAAGCAGACCTAAATCCAAGATCTACAGCTCCAAATATGACTCGATAACCGAACAGTGTTTCAATTTGGACTGAACCAACATCTCTTTTCTAAGTTTGGCTCTCTCTTTGTCCTTTCAATTTCAGTACTTAAACTCATTAATCAATCCTTTTATTTATATGATAGGCCTGCATTTAAGATGAACTTTTACCATAAATTAAAGATAACGTATGGTATTAGACTTGTTATTATAAAACATGCTTTAGTTAAGGAGTTATTGATACAAGTGCAAAATGATGATATAAAACTTTGATAAAAATGCACTTTTAAGTACTAATCATTTCTTCAGCCATAAGTTTGTTCCTTGTCAATAGTTTGGTTTATGGGGACAGGAAGGGCACATTTTAAAGCCCATAAATGACTTTTTGGGGCGCATTTTCAACTGCCAGCTTCTAGTCAACTTTTCTGCATTTAAGGTAGATTAATTCGTTGAATCTTACCTTAAATGCTAGTCCCAAACCTTGTTTAGTTTAATTCTGTTTCATATAGGTACACCCTTTGTCTTTGATAAATAATATGGGAATTTCTAGCATCAATAATAGGTTTTAATAGGTTTAATTCTAGGGTATCGGTTTTCAAACTGAAACTCTTTTTGGGTAAAATCATGTGATTTTGTCAATCATCAAGAGTTTTGAACCCTTGATTCTTGATCTAGGAAGGTTTGTGAATAGGAACATACCCTTTTTTGTTTGAAATCCTCTCTAGATTGAGAACTATGTTTTGGGAGGAGATGAAGAACATTCGTCTGTTTGTTTTTGTCTTTTCTGTTTTAATATGTTTCTGTTAAAAAATTTGTAAGTTTTTGTGTTTTTCATCCTTTTTGATCCGTTTTGTTTTGTTTTCTTTCCTTCAGTCTGTTTCTTGGTTGACTTGATCGGGTCAACCCATTCAGGTTGACCAGGCCCCTCCTAAAAAAAGAGAAAAAAAAAAGAATATACATATAATAATAAAAAATTAAAAAAAAACAAAGAAAAACTTTTTTTGGTTTCTTTTTTCTTAGTGATTTCCCCCCTTTTAGAAAAATTCCTCTTAAACCTTGTTTTTTTTTAGATGAAAACATAAGTAACAAAAAATGATAAATATATTTTTGTGTATTGCATTCGGTCAAGTGTTTAAAAAATACAAAGAAAATCATATTACGTAGTATTTCCATATGAAAATTCAAAATATGTATTTGAATGTTTATGATTTAATAACCAGTTTATTAAATTCATGAGAATTTAGCTAATATTTTAATAAACCATTATTTTTTTAATTCATGAGAATTAATGGTTAAAAATCCTGATATAGAATGTTGAACCTACAAAGGAGGCTAATATTTGAAATATCATAGTTGACTAGAAAATTCTCAAAGTTATTCTAAATATTCATCAATTTTAATTGAGAGTATTTTTCACCGTAATACATAAATTACAAAAAACAAATTTCTAAGAATTTATTTGGGTATACGAATCCATAATAAATTCTTAAATACTAGGTTTATTTATACGAGTAAATCTCAATCTTAAACTACAGATAGACCACCAGCCAGAAAACCATTTAAACCACAAAGTAGCCTACCTCAGGTAGGGGGCGCTAGGGGTGCTAATATCTTTCCTAGCCACTACCAGTCTCTTACCCTCGAATCTCTAACAAGACTAGTACACTCGGGTTTCCTACTGACCTTGAACCAAATAACTAGGTGGCAACTCCTTCTGCCCTTTTAACACCATCGTCTTTTGCCAACGTGCGATAAAATGACGACTCCACTGAGGATTTATTGTTTTATAGTATTGAACAGAGTTTTGTGTTTTATATGGTTTTGGGTTTTTGCAACATGTTTAAATTTCCATGTTTTGTTTTGTTTGCCTTACTCTATTTACGCATAACATGTTTTAGCTTGCACATGCATAAATATCAAATGTGAACATGCATTTCATACATCTTTTTCATTGCTCCGGGATACATAGGGAAACTTCAGGTTAGGAGGGGGAGTAACGGAAGCCCTATGACTTTCAGTCAGGGTTTAAGTTCGCAAAACCATCCAACTCTTTGTTAAGTGCTTGAACCGGTCGTGATTGGTACATAAGTCATCCCACTACCTAATGAGCCCCCATTTTACCTTCACGAGGGTGATCATTGGGACAATAAGAAACCCTTTTTAAGATTAGATAATGCCTTTTTCCTATCTCATGTAGAGAAATTAGAACCTATCCATAAGATGTATCATTTTTTAATAAACCTTGTTGCATTAAGACATACTTAACCTTGAGCATCTCACCTTGCAAGATTCTGGACTGATAACATGGCCACCATTAAGAAAACAGCTTCTATTGAATATGGGTTGGAATCTGAATCCCTGCAGTTGTTAGAAGGGGATTTCCTAAGACTAAATGACAATAAGTTGCCACCCATAAAAAGCATAAGCAGCTCTGAAAATGACCTGAAAAAGCTCCTTTCGCATGTAAGAAGCATTCATGAAGATGATTTTTCTAAGAAATATAGGAGATTAGTGGAAATTACAAAGGTGCCTACCTAGAATTCAGCCATTAAAGCTCTGTTGCATTTTTGGAACCCCGAGTACGTTTGTTTCACCTTTGGGGACATAGACGTATGTCCCATCTAGAGGAGTATAGTTTACTCATAGAATTCCCTAGAGATCTATACAAGGTTTATCTTCACCCAAAACTTGACAACGTGATAACTAATTTAGCCAAGTTGACCAAGATCCTAGATCTGCATAAAATGTCATAGAAAAGCACTGTGGTTTGAAGTGGAAGATAATAGAAGAAGTCTTTGAAGGATGAAGGGGTAACCCTATTCACTAAAGAAAATAGCATAATACTCGCCTTGGGAATCTTAGGTTTAGTGTTGTTTCCAAACTTAATCAGAGTAATCAGTTTAGAGGGGGGCATAACTTTCATCGAATAAGAAAACAATCAGATAAATCCCGCATGAACAATCCTGACACTCAATCATTGTAGAAAGGTTGGCAAGGGGGCAATAAGCTATCATGAACAACTGCTATACATATGGTTGATCAGCCATATAGAAACCAAGAAGTTAGTATTTAACAATTTCTGGTGGTTTACTTAGAAACCATTGGAAATAATTGGAAAAAAAAGAAGAGTGGAAGGACCTGAATAAAGAAAAATAGAAATCAAAACTCTAAAGAATTATGCAAGGAGAAATTTAATGGAAAGCTCCATGGATGAGAGCAATAGATTGCCTAATGAGTTATAGGCAAAGACAATGGGTACCTTTGGTTGGGATAACCGGGTGTTAGTTACACATTTGCTTTGGTCGCCAGACAGCTCGGAGGCATACAACTTGTGCCAAGGACCACCAAATTATCATAATTTTCTAGGTTATTTATATACCAGTCCACTTTAGATGTCATAAAAAACATCAAACAGGATTGAAAGCTGCTGATGTTGATAAAAAAGAATCAAATGGTTTGAGGGACCCAATCACTACCAAAAAGTACCCGAAGTGGAGAAGTCTATCATTGGTTTCTATCCCTGTTAATCCTGGATTTGAAGCTAGAACTTTGCAAACCAATGAATTAAGTAAGAGGAAGAGGGTTAACAATGAGGAAGGGTTGATAGAACAGTTAGGGAAGCTCCAAGTAGAATTAGGCTCCAGTAAAACCTCCAGGATTTCTCTTGAAGAGCAACTCTTTACCAAAGAGAAATTGAGGAAGTTTATGGAAAAACAAATAATGGAAAAGGAACAAAGAATTGTGTCTTTGGAGATGCAACTGAAAGGGGAAACAATAGCAAAAAAACAAGCCAAGAAAGAGCGAGAAGAATTGGGAGCAAGTTGGGTGCAAACCAATGCTGAATTCAAGACATCGAGGACCAATTTCGATTATTGCCAAGAAAACACCTATTTGTTTTCAAAGGTCCAAGTAGAGTTAAAAAGTCAAATTAAGCAGTACGAGCTATTGTATAAGAAACATGTGATGCTTGAGAGTGAGCTAGCTGAAGTAACAGTAAAAGAAGACGATGCCAATAATTCTCAAACTAAAGAGATCGACCTGATAAAAAGAAAGTTCGACAAGGTAAAGATTAGAATAAAACATTTGGAGGAAAGCTCGACAAGGTAAAGATCAGAATAAAACATTTGAAGGAGAAAAATGGGCTGCTGGAACACTATAATTAGATGATTGATACCAACAACAATCAACTGACTAGAAGAAACATGATACTTTCAAAAAAGATAAGCAACACGGACGAGCAGAATGAATGAGCTTTCATTTACGCTAAAAAGGTTCGTCTCAATGCTCAACAAGTAGGAAGAGAACTCCATCGATATCAACAAAGTATAGCCAAAACTGATGCTTTCCTTAGAAATATAAGAATTAGAGGCTTTGCGTTTTCCCTTATAAATGATGATGAATAAATGTAATGGCTAAAATCGAATATTAATGAAAAGGTTTAGACCTAACCTTTTTGAAATAGTATAATGTATTAACGAGTACAAATTTATTGAGCATCAACTCGGGACAAATTCCATCAATGATTACAAAAGGATTGGAAAGCTCGCCCAAATGGCGACCATATATCAATTCTGAAAACTTGTATAACCCATCATCACACATAACTAGACATCTATTTACATTTGTATTTCTGAGTCTTGAAATATGCCTAATAAGGCATTTGAAATATAGGCCTCCTGTCAAGGTTTACAATACAAGGCTTCACAAAAAGATGGAGAATGAAAAAAAAAAAAAAGCCCATTTCAAGGCTCACTACCAAAAAGAGTTAGATGATATCAAAAGTAACATGGCTCATATGACTAGCTTACTTAAGCAACTCCTGCAAGCATAATCAGGGGAAGGGATGTCCAGTCAACAACCGACTTTGTCACCACCACCAGCAATCCCAGTCATTATGGACCCAAAAAATCTAGAGATAAATCCCATTGCCAGACCACAAGGAATGACAAGCATTCCGATGGCTCGTTCGACTACAGCCGCTCAAATGCCAACCACTATAGACTTGACTATGAGAGAATCCCAAGGGATTAAAGCTTCTGGTCGCCTCAAATAGGATAAGTGGGCTGCTTGGGATGAAAGGTTGAGGGTTGTCGAGGGTTTCAACATTTATGACCTGGTCAGGGCAGCTGGCATATGCTTGGTACCAAATGTAGTGATACCCAAGAAGTTTAGGGTATAAGAGTTTGTCAAGTACATAGGGTTGGAAAGCCCTAATACATATCCAAGGTCATATTGCAATAAGATGGTAGAGGTTATACACGACGACAAGTTACTTATACTCTTCTTTCAAGATAGCTTGATAAGTTTTGTGCTAAGTTGATATATATGTTGTTAGATAATACCAGGGTCAAGAAATGGAGCATCTTGCAGATGCTTTCTTGAAGCAATACAAATTCAACATTGATATCGCTCTAGATCAAACAAGTTTGATGATAATAGAGAAAAACAACAAATAGACAGTGAGGGATTATGCTCGCAGATAGAAGAACAAGGCGTTACATGTGCAACTGCCTTTATTGGAGAAAGAAATGGTGACTCTGATCGCCAATACTTTCAAATCTCCATACTATGAGTACTTGATGGAAGCTTTGCTCAACATTTTTTGATGTTGTTGTTATCGTCGAAGGATAGAGCAAGGGGTAAGAGCTGACAGAATATCAAAACCTATTGAGAGAAAAAGGTTTGTAAGGAGAAAGAAAGATGTTGAAGTAAGCAATATAGAGAAGGGTATAGGGGTAAGAAGATTTGCAAGTCTAAAGCTATCACAACCAAGGCTATCAAGCACAACCTCCTAAAATACCCAACATTAGCTTTGCCAAGTCCTTCTTAGCTAGCTAGCCCATCTATCTCGTTGAAGACCAAATTGAAAGTAACCAAGAAGAACATACCAAAGTAGACAAGAGCAACTCTAGCCTTTACCAATGCCTTTAAAAGAAATGTATGTAAAACTACCAAGCATAAGTCATATAACCCCCCTCCTTTTCCACCATTTAAACCACCTTTCCCAATTTGATACAAACTAGGCTAATTTATGAATACCATGTTAGAAATTCAAGTCACAATATTGATACTTGTTTTGCATTTAAAAAGAAGCTTTTGCAGTTATTCAAAGCAAGGTGGATAACCTTCAAGTATACATCCAACATCAATTCTAACTCATTGCCTAATCATGCTTCTAGTAGTGGAGGGATAAATGCAGTACAATATGGAGAAAAGAAGAAGTAGGTTCCGAAAGTAACTATGGATAGATTATATGACATGTTGATGCAAGCTGGTTACTTGCCAACAAGAAGTATGACAGGAATGGGAAACCATTTTTATAGGTTCCACGAAGCCACAAGACACGACATAGAAGAATATGGAGAGTTTCATCAGAAGGTAGCATAATTGATGACTCTTGGTCTTCTATAGACTGAGGAGAGGGAAGGATATGAGGTTGTTAGTATGATAGTTTTCCAAAGAGGAAAACTGGAAGCGTGTAAAATCTAGCTTACTAGAAACGGACCACCAAAACTCATCTTGACAAGGCCTGCTTTTACCCATAATAACAACTATAATGCGCTGCTGTATAATTACAAAGGCTCCTCCTTATTTTTGGAAACTGAGATTGGCAGATTAACTTTGAGTTGTAGGTGCTTTACACTTGAAGAACTAGAGAAACAACAAAAGGCCAATGGCAAGGAAGTTATGGAAGCTACTAAAGATATAGAGGTAAAAACCGATAAGCGAGGAGGAGATAGATGAATTTCTAAAGCTAATTGTCGCACGTGTGCGCCGCGAAAACATCCACCCTCATAATTGTATTATCTAATCAGGCAATGTGGGAGACAAGGAATTCTTGTCTTTTATTAGTGGAAAAATTAAAATGAGAGTCACCACCTAGTATTTTGGTTACTAGGAACCCTAACTGGTCTCAGAGATTGAGTATGGGACTGGTTGCATAAAGGGAAGGTATTAGCACCCCAAATATGCCCTACCTAAAGTAGGCTGCATTGTTTTATTGTCTGATAAAATCTAAGGTCTTGTCGTGTTTTCTAGTTGTTGGTCCGTCTATGGTTTAAGAAAAGTTCTCCTCGGTAAAGAGGTCCCTGTCTTAACGGATAAAACCTAATCGTTCTAACGTTAATAAAAGAATTTAATATCCGAAATACATTTTACTTATAAGGTCGTAACCCCAGATATTAAAAGAAAACAAAATAATTTTTTTGAAATTTTTGAAATGTTGGCTAGTTCTCATGATTTTAATAAACTGTTATTAAAGCCAAAATGCATGCTAAAACCTTTTTTTTTTATGAAGATACAATATGATTTTTTTTTTATTTTTTAGAGACTTGACCGTATGCATAAAAATATATATGTTTTTATTTTTTCAATGTTTTGACAAAAATCAGGTATTTTAATACCGGATTTGTATCTTTACAATATAAAATACAAACTGATATTAATTAAAATGCAGTAAAAAAATTATGAAAAATCACAGAGTTTTTTGAAATAATTTTGATTTTTTTCCGGGTTGGGTCTAGCCCGGCCATATGGCAGGCTGGACCCAGCTGGTTTCTACCTGCAAGCGTGCGTGAAAAATTCATGCATGCCTGTTACAGTAATAGTGTAATTAATCTTCAAGTGCACAGTGTTTGTGCATTATCTGAAAAGTTAGAGAAGTTTAACTGGAAGCAATGAAGGCAACAACATGCGACCTCGGTTCCTTCCCTTTCGTCTCTGTCTTCTCCTTCTTCCCTGTATTCTTTGTTTTTTTATTTCTGTTTATTTGCTTCTCTCTCTACTGGTTTCTCTGTTTTCTCTTCTGCCATGTCTCTCTCGTTTTCTCCTCCTCTCCCTTCTCTACTCCTCTGTTCTTTTCCTCCCCTCTCCCTATTCATTCTCCTCTTTTTTTTTCTCTCATGTTCCTCTGTCTTTTCCCCTCCGTCTCGCCTGTTCTGCTCTCCTTTCTTTTTTTCTTTCTGTCTGCTCTATCTCGTCTCCTCCTCTTTTTCTCCCCGTTTTCTTTCTGCCTTTCTCTCATGTATTCCCTTCTCAACGGTTCTTGGTATGGCTGCTGGGATGAAGAAGATGATGAGCTGACAATGGCGTTGGCAGTGCTGGTGCGGTTGTGATGGAGAATGGCAGCGATTCTTGGTGTGGTTGCTGGGATGAAGAAGATGATGAGCTGATGATGGTGTTGGCAGTGCTAGTGCGATTGTGATGGAGAATGGCAGTGGTTCTTCCCCTGCTTTAAAACAAGCTCCTCCCTGTTTTCATATCTTTCCCATCTTCTTTTTTCTGTATTCCTTTATGTATTTTTTTATTTTTTTCCCTCCCTCTGTTTTCCCCCTCGTTTTCCTCCTCCATTTGCCCCTCTGTTTCTCCTTCTTTTATAGGCAAGAGACCTTGTGCTAGTAACGGCCAGCTTGATAACGTTTGCAAAGGGATGGCAGCCGTGACATATGCCCTATAATTAAAATGAATTAGCGTTGTTGCTGTTGTAATGTCTCACAGCTAGCTACATGGAACCGTTACTGATGAAGAAGACAATGAACAGTGAACAGCCAGCTGCATGAAATCGTTGTTGATGAAGAAAGCAGTGAACATTGTTCAGTGAAACGGCACTGTTTTGCAAATTTAAATGATATTTCTGATTTGGTCCTTGGATGTTTTTGCAATCTTGTAATCAAACCCTGGATAAATTATAATTAGATCCCTTGATTCTAGTGCCTTTTCCGGTTTGGTCCTTGGTTTCAGATTGTTTCAATCAAATCCCTAATTGGCCATCAAACTTCAGTAATTATACAATTAAACCCCTGATTTGACCAAATTAACTCTTCAAAATTATAATTAGACCCCAGAACTTTAATTTCATCCAATAAAAACCTAAATTGACTTAAAAATCAATTTTTCTTGCAATCAAA
>Ga0325400_1005938_pt1 | contig 11564 bp, 10 predicted proteins | sample PopdelMetagenome_2_FD_205662 | JGI IMG/M metagenome (GOLD analysis project Ga0325400, IMG submission 205662) | Populus deltoides microbial communities from Bellville, Georgia, United States - Xylem-PdKOR-R1 | ecosystem: Host-associated > Plants > Phyllosphere > Stem > Wood/Secondary xylem...
GGTGTCCGGGAAGCGCTCCACGCCGTTGAGCGGTGTCCACTCGTGGTCGAACACCCAGAAGACCGTGGGACTGAGCGGACCGGCGCCGGTGGCGAAACCGTGCTCGGCACAGGCCATCAACAGCCGCAACCCGTCCAAGGTCTCGCGCCCGGTCACGGCCCGGAGCAACAGTTGGTGCCGCGACGGGGTCGCGACCAGGAACCCCCGGCCCTGGTCGGGTCGGCCGACCTCGGCGGCGAGGTGGGTGAGCACCAGGGCGAGGCTCGCGACGAAGAACGACTCGCCGCCGACCGACGAGAACCCGTCATCGCCCTTGATCTCGGCCACGTGTGTGCCGTCTTCGTCGAGGACCCGCCGCAGGTTGGCGACCCCGTCGTCCTGCCAGCGCTCCGGACCCCCGCGTGCGTCCCAGAACCCGGTTGGCGGCGTGCTCACGGCATCGGGCAGGTCGACCGAGAGCGCCATGACCAGGTCGGGGTGCGGCGCGGGCTCCTCGGAGCCGACCCCGGCCACCTCGACGGTCTGGGGCTGGTGGAGACGCATCACGACGCTCCGGGCCAGGACCTCCTCGCTGATCGCAGGAAGGTCGGTCGTGCCGAGCACCCGGTCCACGTGGCGGGTGACGACGTCGTCCCACTCCCACCGGGGCAGCACCGCGACGGCCACCGAGAGGTTCCACAAGCCGAACGCCTGACCGTTCGCGGTGCGCACGTGGTCGCCCGACACCTCCAGGGGTACGCCCCGGGCTGCGCCCGCCCGCTGCACCAGGCCGCGGAGGTCGGCGGCGTCGGCGACGCTCAGGATGCGCAGCGCCGGGTCGGGATGGCGCGGCGCGATGAACCCGCCGCGACTGCGGCCTCGCGAGAAGAGCCCCACGCCGGCGACCTACCCCGTCAGCCGGCCCAGAAACCTCGCCCGTAGCCGCCCCAGCCGCCGTACCCGAGGTCGTCGCCGCCGCCACCACCACGCCGCGAGCCGAGGTAGGACCCGACGACGGCGGCGCCGAGGTCGTCGAGCTCAGGGGCGACGACCCGGCCGTCGACGCGGTCGGCCATCTGCTGGACGAACCGGGCCAGGCCGCGGTCCTCCCCCAGCCGGAAGAACGTCGTCTGTGCGCCGAGCCGCATCGAGGTGTCGAGCTCACGGACGGCGTGGGCGATGGTCAGCGGGTGCGGCGGGTACTCGAAGTAGACCTCACCGCTGCGCTCGAGGTGGGAGGTCGGCTCGCCGTCGGTGACGACCAGCAGCACGGGCTGGGCGTTCGGGTGCTTGCGGAAGTGGCGGTTGGCCAGCAGCAGCCCGTGGTGGAGGTTGGTGCCCTTCGCGTACTGGGCGTCCAGCGCGGTGAGCTGCTCGATCTCCATCACCTCGGCGTGCCGGCCGAACGCGATCAGCTGCAGCGCGTCGCCGCGGAAGCGGCTGCTGATCAGGGTGTGCAGCGCCAGCGCGGTCCGCTTCATCGGCACCCAGCGGCCGTCCATGGCCATCGAGAACGACGTGTCGACGAGCAGCGCGACGCACGCCTGGGTGCGGGCCTCGGTCTCCTGGACCTCGACGTCGTCGATCACCAGCCGTACGCCGTCGCGGGTCGACCCGCCCTCGCCCACCGTGCGCAGCACGGCGTTGGTGACGGTGCGGGTGACGTCCCACGGCTCGGTGTCGCCGAACTCCCAGGCGCGGGTGGCCCCGGAGCGCTCCCCGGCAGCGCCGGCCTTGTCCATGTCGCGCTGGCCCTGGCGGCCCGACATCCGCTCGGCCACGTCGCGCAGCAGTGCCTTGCCCAGCTGGCGCATCGCCTTGGGGGTCAGCCGGAGCTGGCCGTCGGAGGTGCGCTGCATCGTGCCGGTCTCGCGCAGGGCCCGTTCGAGGTCCTTGAGGGTGCGGGCGTCGACGGCGGCCTCGTCGCCGAGCTGGCGGGCGAGCAGGTCGAGGTCGACGTCGTCCATCTGCGACCCGCGGTGCTGCTGGGCCAGCTGCTCGGCCAGGGCGTCGAGGTCGGCGAGGTCCTGGAAGACCCCGGTGCCGTCACCCAGGCCCATCCCCTGCCCGCGTCCACCCTCGCCGAAGCCTTCGGAGCCGTCCCAGTCCTCGCCGGGCCGCAGGGACTGCAGGTTGCCGTCGAGCCGGGCCAGGCCCTCCATCAGCTGCGGGGAGCCGAAGGCCTGCGCCGAGAGCTCCATCAGCTCCTGGCGCTGCTCGGGCGACATCGAGTTCATCATCCGCTGGGCGGCGGCGGCCCGCTGCGCCATCGCGTCGAGGAGCTCGTCGATGTCCTTCGGCTTCTCGGGGAAGAAGTCCCCGTGCTTGTCCATGAAGTCCTCGAAGTCCTCGGGGGTGTCCTCGCCCCGCTGGTGCTTCTCGAGGAGCTCGTTGAGGTCGCCGAGCATCTGGGCGACCGCCTCGCGGTCGGCGTCGGTGGCGTTCTCCAGGGCGTCCTTCATGCCCGCGAAGCGCTGGTCGAGGAGCTCGCGGCCCAGGAGGTCCTTGATCTTCTCGAAGTCCTCCCGCGCCTCGCGGGAGGACCAGTCGTAGTCGTTCAGCTCGTTGACCGCGGCGGCCGGGCTGGGCGGCAGGTTGTCGAGCTGCATCTCCCTGAACGCCCGGTCCATGTCGTCCATGTCGACGTCGCGGGCCAGCTGGCCGCGCTCGGCGAGCAGGGCGTGGTCGAGCAGCTCGCGCACCTCGGCCAGGGTGCCGTCCAGGTCGTGCTTCGCGGTCAGCTCCCGGCGCTTCTCCGCCACCCGCCGGGCCAGGTCGTCCAGCCCGGCCTGGTCGCGCCCGCCCCGGCGGAGGAACTCCCGCATCGAGCGCTCCGGGCTGTAGCCGGCCATCACGTCCTCCCCGATGGCCTCCAGCGCCTCGGAGAGGTCGACGGGGGGCGCGAGCGGGTCGCCGCCGGCGTACCGGCCGTAGCTGGAGGACTGCCGCGAGGTGTGCCGGTTAGCCATAGACCGTCTCCGAGCCGTCGGAGTCCTTGCCGACCTTGCGGGCGAGGTAGAGACCCTCGAGGGCCAGCTCGATCGCGCCGGCGCGGGAGCCGTCCTCGGTCGCGCCGAGCGCGTCGCAGACCCGGTCGTAGAGGTCGGACTCACCCAGCACGGGCAGGCCGGCCAGGAAGTCGCGGGCGGCGACCTGCTCGCCGGTGGTGACCATCACCCCCGACTCGATCGCGTCGACGAGGACGGAGAGGTCGATGCCGCGGAAGCTGGTGCGGACCACCTCGGCGGTCGCCGTGCGCAGCAGGTGGGTGAGCACCTCGTCCTCGCGGCCCTCCTCGCCGGACTCGAACTCGATCTTGCCGCCGAGCACGTCGACCGCGGTCTGCAGGTCCACGACCCGGGCGACCGCCTTCTCCTCGCCCTGGACGGTGGCCCGGTGCAGGGCGGCGGCGGCGATGGTCTCGGCCCCGGCGATGGCGAACCGGGCCGAGACGCCGGAGCGCTGGTCGACCGAGGAGGAGTCGCGCAGGTGCCGGGTGAAGCGGGCCAGGATCTCGACCAGCGGGTCGGGCACCTCTGCGACGAGGTCCGCCTCCTGCCGGATGACGGCGATCTCGGCGTCGAGCTCGGTCGGGTAGTGGGTGCGGATCTCGGCGCCGAAGCGGTCCTTGAGCGGAGTGATGATCCGGCCGCGGTTGGTGTAGTCCTCGGGGTTGGCGCTGGCCATGACCAGGGTGTCCAGCGGCAGCCGGAGCACGTAGCCGCGGATCTGGATGTCGCGCTCCTCCATCACGTTGAGCATGGCGACCTGGATCCGCTCGGCGAGGTCGGGCAGCTCGTTGATGGCCACGATGCCGCGGTGGCTGCGTGGGATGAGCCCGAAGTGGATGGTCTCGGGGTCGCCGAGGGAGCGGCCCTCGGCCACCTTCATCGGGTCGACGTCGCCGATCAGGTCGGCCACCGAGGTGTCGGGGGTGGCCAGCTTCTCGGCGTACCGCTCGGAGCGGTGGCGCCAGGAGACCCGCAGCTCGTCGCCGTACGTCGCCGCGGCCTGCTGGGAGCCGATCGTGATGGGCTCGTAGGGGTGCTCGCCGAGCTCGGAGCCGGAGATCACCGGGGTCCACTCGTCGAGGAGGCCAGCCATGGTGCGCAGCAGCCGGGTCTTGCCCTGGCCGCGCTCGCCGAGCAGCACGATGTCGTGTCCGGCGATGAGGGCCCGCTCGAGCTGGGGGATGACGGTGTGCTCCAGGCCGTGCAGGCCGGGCCAGGGGTCCTCGCCGGCCCGCAGCTTGGCCAGCAGGTTGTCGCGGATCTCGGTGCGCAGCGGCTTGGCCTCGTGCCCGGAGGCGCGGAGCTGGCCGACGGTGGCGATGTCGGGGGCTGGGGAGGTGGAGGAGGAGAGGGGATCGACGGAGGCGGCAGAGGAGGCTTCGCTCACGCTTTCGACGCTACCCCGGTCACCGAACCGCCGGGGTGACCTCTGCCACTACAGTGGCCGGGCTCGCCGGGTCGACCGCGGGCGCGGGGGCTGGACTTGACCTTCATGGGGGACACGTGGCGCGCAAGCTGATCGCCGTCAACGACACGGCGTGGCTGTTCGCCGAGACCCGGCGCACGCCGATGCAGGTCGGGATGCTGGCGACCTTCCGGGTGCCGGAGGACCGGCCGACGTTCGTGGCCGACCTGGTCGCGCGGTGGCGCACGGTGACGACGTACGCCGCGCCGTACAACTACCGGTTCTCGACCTTCCCGGTGCCCAGCTGGTCGGTGCTCCCCGACGACCGGATCGACCTCGACTACCACCTGCGGCACTCGGCGCTGCCCTCCCCCGGCTCCCAGCGCGAGCTGGGCGTCCTGGTCTCCCGGCTGCACTCAGCCGACATGGACCGCCGCTACCCGCTGTGGGAGTGCCACGTCATCGAGGGGTTGGAGGAGGACCGCTGGTCGCTGTACTTCAAGGCCCACCACTCCCAGGTCGACGGGGTGGGCGGCGTACGGCTGCTGAAGCGGATGATCTCGGCCGACCCCGACGCGCGCGACCTGCTGCCGCCGTGGGCGATCGGCATCTCCGGGCCCGACCAGTCGGGGGTCCCGCCCAAGCCGAAGGCCGTCGTCAGGCGGGAGATCTCCTCACCGGTCTCCCTGGTCACCGGCACCGCCCTGGCCGGGGCCGCGGTGACCGGGTCGCTGCTGCGCACCTACGCGGAGAGCGCGGTCGGCACGTCCGAGCCGGCCCAGGCCGTGCCCTACCGGGCCCCGCGGAGCATCTTCAACGGCCGCATCCACACCCCCCGCCGGTTCGCGACCCAGCACTACCCGATCGAGCGGCTGCGGCGGGTGGGCAAGGCCGCCGACGCCTCGTTGAACGATGTCTTCCTGGCCGTCTGCGGCGGCGCGCTGCGCCGCTACCTCCTCGAGCACGACGCGCTCCCCGAGCGCTCGCTGACCGCCAACGTGCCGGTCTCGGTCCGCGCGGAGGGCGGGCCGGGGGTGGGCAGCGCCGTCACGTTCCTGTTCGCCCACCTGGCCACCGACGTCGAGGACCCGCTCGAGCGGATCCGGGTCGTCACGGCCTCGACCGACCGGGGGAAGGCCCGCCTGCCCGGGGTCGGCCGGGCGGCCATGGACGCCTACACCGCGGTCCTGATGGGCCCGTTCCTGGGCCAGTCGATCCTGGGTCTCGGTGGGCACGGCACTCCCGCGGCCAACCTGGTCGTCTCCAACGTGCCGGGGCCGGCGGAGCCGCGCTACGTCGACGGCTCGCAGATGGAGGAGCTCTACCCCGTGAGCCTGCTGTTCAACGGCCAGGCCCTCAACATCACCGCGGTCAGCTACGCCGGACAGTTCAACGTCGGCTTCACCGGCTGCCGTGACTCGGTGCCCAGCCTGCAGCGGATCGCGGTGTACTGCGGCGAGGAGCTGGCCCGGCTCGAGGCCGGCCTGGGCCTGGAGTGGGAGCCCGACCCCGCCGAGGACCGGCCCGTCGCCCCGGTCGCCGAGGCCGACCGCGCCGTCCCTGGCTAGCCTGCACCCGTGGCTGCGGCGGCGACGGTGCTCGGGGTCCTCGTCGCGGTCCTCGGCGTCGCGCTGCTCTTGACGCTGGTCGTCGTACGCCGGCAGCGTCGCCTGGTCGCCGGCCTCCGGGGCCGGGTCGAGGCGCTCGAGGCCGACCTGGACGCCGCCCTGCGACCCCGGCCGGCCACCACGACCACCGAGCGCGCCGTACGCCGGGTGGTGCAGACCGCGACCCAGACCGCCAGCACCGTGCGCGAGCGGGGCCTGGCCGGGCTGGTGCAGCGCTCCCTCGACGACCTGGTGGCGTGGGCGTCGACCGAGCGGGCCGAGGTGGTGTCCCTGGCCGCCGCCGACGGCACCGTGACGCTGATGTTCTCCGACATCGAGGGGTCGACGAGCCTGAACGCCGAGCTGGGCGACGCGAGCTGGGTGCGGGTGCTCCGGGCCCACGACGACGTGGTCCGGGCCCGGGTGGAGAAGTACCGCGGCCAGGTCGTGAAGACCGCGGGCGACGGGTTCATGGTCGCCTTCCGCGACGCCGAGGCCGCCTGCCGGGCCGGGGTCGGCATCCAGCGCGACCTGCGCCGCAGCCTGGACCCCCGGCTTCGGGTCGTGGCGGCGGTGCGGGTCCGGATCGGCATCCACACCGGGGAGGTGGTGGCCCGCGACGGGGACTACTTCGGCCGCAACGTCGCCACCGCCGCCCGGGTCGCCGACCTGGCCACCGGCGGGGAGGTGCTGGCCACCGATGCCGTCCGCGCGGCCCTCGACGACGACGCCGCGGTGGAGCTGGCCGAGATGGGGCCGGTCGAGCTCAAGGGGCTGCCGGGCACCACCCTCGTGTGGCGCGTGACCCGCCGGTGACGCGGTCGATGTCCCGGCCGGACGTCGCGCTGCGGGCTCCCTGCCCGTGCGGCACCGAGATCCCCCTCGACGCCTGCTGCGGGCGCCTGCTACGCCGGGCCGCCGAGGCCGCGACCCCCGAGGAGCTGATGCGGTCGCGCTACACGGCGTACGCCGTGGGCGGGCGGCTCGGGATCGATCATCTGTTCCGCACCTGACACCCGCGGACCCGGCCGACCGAGGTCGCGGTCGATCCGACCACGACCTGGACCGGTCTGGAGGTGCTGGAGGCGACCGGGGACGAGGTCGAGTTCCGCGCCCACCACGAGCGGGGAGGCGTCCCCGGGGTGCTGCACGAGCGGAGCCGCTTCGAGTGGCGGCGTGGCCGCTGGGTCTACGTCAGCGCGCTCGAGGCCAGCAGCTCGGCGTAGGCCGTGGCCGCGGGCGCGCCGGGGTCCGCGTCGGCCAGCACCCGGAAGAGCGCCGCCCGCCGCAGCGCCTGCCGGTCCGCCGCGGTCGTCCAGGTGCCCAGCACCGCGGCGTCCGCCCCCTGCCGCACGACGGCGTCGAGGGTCGCGACGGCCTCGGCCCACCGGACCGGGCGCCAGGCCGGCGAGACGTCGAGGACCACCGGTGCGCCCGCCGCGTCGAGCAGGACGTGCCCCGTGAGGTCGGAATGCACGAGCTGTGCGGGCCCGAGGTCGGCCGGCTCGGCCCCGGCCAGGCCGGCGCACAGCGCGTCGACGACGGCCTCGGCGGTGGTGCCGCGGGCGGCGTCGGCGGCGTCGCCGACCGGCCCGAAGGCCAGCCGCTCGGCTCGGGCCCCCCGGTCGTCGCGCCCGAGCACGATGGTGGGGGCGACCTCGACCAGCGTCGCCAGCCGGGCGTGGAGCAGGCGGCCCGCGGCGAGGGTAACGGCGAGGTCGTCGCACGCGGTGGTGCCCGGCTCCCACCGGCTCGCCGCCCAGCCCTCGACGACCCAGGCGCCGTCGCGGGCAGGCACCGGTACGGCGACCCGCAGGTCGCGCCGCGTCCGGCCCGGCTCCTCGTCGAGCGAGACCGCGAGACGCGCGAGGAGCGGACTCAGCCAGGCCTGCACCGCGGGTTCGCGGCCGGGGGTCAGGACCAGGTCGCCCGCCAGCACGCTGTCGCTCTGCCCGTCCTGCGCGTCCTGCCCACCCGGGAGAGGGGCGAGGAGCCCGGGGACGGCGAAGAGGTCGAGCACCTGCGCCGACGGGACCACGACGACGAACCTAGGTCATCGCCACAGCAGCCGGCGTCCCAGACTGGGACCGTGGACGTGACGATCCGCCGGCGGCGGGAGGAGGACCTGCCCGAGCTCGGCCGACTGCTCGCCGAGCAGCAACCGGGCTCGGCGTACCCCCTGGAGTGGCCGCTGCCGTACCCGGTCCGCGACTTCCTGGTCCGGCCCGGGGAGCTGGTCTCCCGAGTGGCGGCCCGCGGCGCGACGTTGCTGGGCCACGTCAGCGTGCTGCCGCCCGACGAGGACGTCGGTCCCGCCTTCACGGCCGCGACCGGGCGCGGCGACCTCGCCCTGGTGTCGGTGCTGTTCACCGCCGCCGGGGCGCGCGGCTCGGGTGTCGGCTCACTCCTGCTGGAGGACGCTACGACGTGGATCCGGCAGCACCGGGGGCTGCCGGTGCTCGACGTGGTCTCGACCAACGCGCGGCCGATCGCGTTCTACCGCCGGCACGGTTGGGTGGAGGTGGGTACGGCGCGTCCGTCCTGGCTCCCCGCGGACGAGCCGGACGTGCTGCTGATGGCCGCTCCCGACCCGTGAGCGGCCCGTGAACGGCCCCGAGCGGCGCGCAACGCACCGGGACCCGCACCGTCCGGCTCCCCCGAGCCGGTCGTTGCGGGTCCTGGTGTCGTGCGAACCGAACCGGTGGAACGACGCGATCCCCCCAGACCTGTCGCCCCACCGGTCTCAGCGTCGAAGCGGCCCCCCGGCCGTTCCAACACATTTCAACCATAGCGGGGACCGGGGTGCACCGGTCCCACGTGCGTCCCACGGCTCCCCCAGGATTCGGTAACAGCGGCCGGCCATCGCCGGCCGCCGTCCCCGGGGGAGTCGTGGGTCGCGGTGCTGCCTCAGCTCTCGGTGGCGAACCCGGCCTCGACCAGGTAGTCGTGCGCGATCTTGGTCTCCGACTCACCGTCGGCCGACTTGCGGGTGTTGAGGTCCTGCATGACCTCGGTGGTCAGCGAGTCGGCGAGCGGCTTGAGCGCCTCGAGGACCTCGGGGTGCTCGTCGTTGTAGTCGACCGAGGTGACCGGGACGCCGTTGTAGAGCGGGAAGAACTGCTTGTCGTCCTCGAGCACGACGAGGTCGTTGGCCTTGATCCGGCCGTCGGTGGTGAAGATCTCGCCGAAGTCGCAGTTGCCCTGGCCGGTCTGGGCGTAGATGACGCCGGTGCCCAGGCTCTGCTCGTCGCCACCGGAGATGTCGTAGGCCTTCTTGAAGCCCGGGTAGCCGTCGGGGCGGTTGGCGAACTCCGACTCCACGCACACCGAGGCGTCGGGGTTCTCGGCGATGTAGGCCGCCATGTCGGAGTGCGTCGTGATGTCGTTCTCGTCGGCGAAGTCCTGGGTGACGGCGAAGGCGTAGGTGTTGTTGAACGGCGACAGGGGACCCCACACCACGCCGTTGTCGACGTCCTCCTCCTTGACCGCGTCGTACTGCTCGACGGGGTCGAAGATGGGCTTGTCGTGGCCGAGGTAGTTGATCCACCCGGTGCCGGTGTACTCCCACATGATGTTGTTGTCGCCGCGGATGATCTTCTCCCGCGCCGCCGTGGACCCCTGGGTGTTGAGGTCGGTGCTGTTGTCGGCGCCCCACAGGCACAGGTACTGCGAGGTGAGCTCGCCGAGGATGAGCTGCTCGTCGAAGTCCTTGGACCCGGCGATGACCGGGACGTCGGTCAGGCCCTCGGGGTCGACGTCGCCGGCCGCGGTCAGGCCGCCGCAGTCACCGCCGCCGGAGGTCGCGTTGCCGACCGAGGACTCCTCGCTCAGGCCGCACCCGGCCAGGGAGACGACGAGCACGGTGGCACCGGTGGCGGCGAGGGCGCGGCGGGCGCCGCGGGTGGTCAGGTGGATGGTCATCAGGTGTCCCTTCGGAGTGGTGACGTGGTGGCTGCGGAGCATCGTGGGGAGGAGCGGGGTGGTGCTGTGCTGTGCGGCGGAGCGGTCAGCGCACGCCACGCGGGGTCGCCCAGCGCTGCAGGATGCTGGCGAGCCAGTCCAGGAAGAGCGCGAGGCACGCGATGATCACGGCGATGGCCAGGGTGGCCACCGCACGGTCGGTCTTGATGCTGGCGATGAGCTGCTGACCGAGCCCACCGGCGTTGAGGAACGCCCCGAGGGGGACGGTGGCCACGGCCAGGATGAGCGCGGTCCGGGCACCCGCCCCGATGATCGGGACGGCCAGGGGCAGCTCGACCCTGAGCAGCACCGCTGCGGGCGACATCCCCATGCCCTTCGCGGCGTCGAGCACACCGGGATTGACCTGCTGCAGCCCGGCGATGGTGTTGCGCAGCACCGCCAGCATCGCGTAGGCGGTGAGGATCGCGACCACCGCCCAGAAGCCGGTGTAGTAGATGCCGACGAGGGCCAGCAGGCCGAGGCTGGGGGCGGCCTGGCCGAAGTTCGCCAGGGCGAGCACGAGCGGCGCGAGCTTCTTGGTGCGGGGCCGGGTGACCAGGACCCCGAGCGGCACGGCGATCAGCACGACCAGCACCGCGATGGTGAAGGCGATGTAGACGTGGGAGATGGTGGCGCTGACCAGGGCCCCGGTGTCGAGGATGTTGACCTCGATGTTGTCCAGGTCGCGACGCTGGACGTAGAAGTACAGGGCGACCAGGACCGCGGCCAGCACGACCGGGAGCACCGCGTCGCGGGGGGTGACGACGGGGGTGCCAGTGCTGGGACGGGGGCCGCCGCCTGTGCCCTCGTAGGGGTCCGTGGCCCCGGGGTCGGCCCCGGCCTCAGCAGGCCGCTCGGTGGTGCCGGCGCTCACGACGCGGTCCCGCCCGAGGCGTCCGTACGCCCGACCCGAGCCAGGATGGCCTGCACCGACACCGAGCCCCGGACCTGCCCGTTCTCCACGACGGGGATCGAGGAGATGCCCTTGCCGACCATGAGGTCCAACGCGTGGTGGAGGTTGTCGGTCGGCGACACCGAGAGGCCGCTCGTGCTGCCGGTGCCCTGCTCGAGCTGCAGGCTGGACACCGACTCGAAGTAGAGGCGCTTGAGCGCCGCACCCTCGCCGATGAAGCCGGAGACGAAGTCGTCGGCGGGCGCGGCGAGGATGTTCTCCGGGGTGTCGTACTGCGCGATCTGCGAGCCCTCACGGAGCACCGCGATCCGGTCACCCAGCTTGAGCGCCTCGTCGAAGTCGTGGGTGACGAAGACGATGGTCTTCTTCAGCGTCTGCTGCAGGTTGCGGAACTCCTCCTGCAGCCGCCCGCGGGTGATCGGGTCGACGGCGCCGAACGGCTCGTCCATCAGCATGATCGGCGGGTCGGCCGCGAGCGCCCGGGCGACCCCGACGCGCTGCTGCTGGCCGCCGGAGAGCTGGCGGGGGTAGCGGTCCTTGTAGCGGGCGGGGTCCAGCCCCACGACCGTGAGCATCTCGTCGACGCGCGCAGCGATCCGCTTCTTGTCCCAGCCGAGCAGCTTGGGCACCAGCGCGACGTTCGAGGCGATGGTCAGGTGGGGGATCAGCCCGATCTGCTGGATGACGTA
>Ga0325400_1005940_pt1 | contig 11563 bp, 5 predicted proteins | sample PopdelMetagenome_2_FD_205662 | JGI IMG/M metagenome (GOLD analysis project Ga0325400, IMG submission 205662) | Populus deltoides microbial communities from Bellville, Georgia, United States - Xylem-PdKOR-R1 | ecosystem: Host-associated > Plants > Phyllosphere > Stem > Wood/Secondary xylem...
ACTATTTATTCCTATACTTGGCATTTCCAACACAACACACTACACATATTCAAAATCATATATTGCTACAACAAACCAATGTTATGTATATAACTCATCCACACGATTGAACATGTTTCCAATCAAGAATTTGATAATCATTCAATAAATAACATAACCTACTATCTCAAACATTATCACATCAATAATTCATACAATTAGTTCTCAATTCATAAGAATTTATTAATCAATTATTTATATTTCTTAGGACTCATTTATGGCCAACCCTAAGATCTTTTTTTTCTCCCTTAAATTTGTTTCAAATCTTATAATAATTAGTACTAATAACCATCATTGCATATCTCTTACATTAAAGACAACACCATGATTAAGCATTTTCCCAAATAATTCTAAAAATCTTTCATTCAAAGTACACTAACAATTCAACTATAAATAGATATAATAATTAAATTTGTTTTCAAGTATGTTAATTTTTATACCACTAATTCCAAAACACCACACACAGTCCAATTCAATAAGTTCTCATATAATTAAGCAAATTTCTTAACTTTCATTCATGAAATTCATACACCCAAACAAACTCTGTATTGCTAACCATATCTTAGGTTTTCATATTAATTCCTAAACATTCAATATCACAAAAATTGGACAACTTCCATCTTTCCCAATTCCATTACATGGTCGACCATAAGGTAGCCATCAACCCATGATTTTCATTCATTTTTTTTTCTTTAATTTGTTATTGTTTTAACCATTGTCATTCAAATAAATCAAAAATTCATCGAAAACAATTATTCCCACCAAAATCCAATTCAAATCATTTTCATGCATTCACATAATCCAACAACAATAGCAAATAGTTCAATTATCATTATTACACAAAAACCCACATGAACCCTAATTTCAAGAATTAAGGGTTTTACATTACTATTCAAAATCCAATTATAAATTAAGATTTATTGGTTAGAAACATCAAAACACTCAATAAAGTGTGTTTCTTGCAACAAATCCCATGTTTTTTCCTTAAACTTCAATTTTTTCTTTCACTAACATTCCAAGCTTGAAATTTCCTTTCTCTCTAGTTTTTTTTTTCTATCTTGGCTTGATATCTGAAGTAGAAATCATTATTACACTCTCTATTGTCTAAATTTTTGGAAGAACAAACACTAGATTTGAAGAAGAATGAAGAACAATGAAGAATACTATGTTGTTTAATGTCTCTCAGCCAAAACAGTAGCAAGGAGTAAAAGTTGGCTAAAATTACAAAAATACTATTAATGAGTCAATATGTTATTTTTTGTATTTTTATTGGACTATCAGCACTCTCGTAAGACCTTTCCAATCACTGATTATCTTAGAATTTTAATACAATATAGACAAATATGTTAAGAGGCTCTTCATCAAGTTTCAGCTTAATCTAATGGTTGGATTGACAGATATATTTAATAACGTTAAATTAAATAATAAGTAATTTTTCATCAAAATCTAAATTTTACATATTATTTCATTTACTTATATTATAATGATTTTTAAATTAATTCATCAACTTCCATCCATAATCATCATAAAATTTTCCTCAAAATTTTCACCATTTTGTCACAATAGCGTGATGGGCTTATACCAACAATATATAGACACACACACACACTTACTTTATGATTACACTTAGACTTTTCAGATATTATTACCAACACTGGTTGGACAGATGAGTTAAGATTAGAGATGTTCCAGCATCAAATGCCGTAGACGACCAACTTTCCTAGTATATGTTGGCTTTATCGGAGGTCCACAGCTCCGTAGAAAAAAAAAAAAGCCATAACTGCTGAACCTCCGAGACCTATTCTACATGAATTATGAAGCTTACAGCTAAATCCCAATACCAGAAATACTAATAAGGATGGCAATAATAGTGGTGGAAGAACTCAGAAGAGTAAATAAAACTAAAGAAATAACTTTGAGCAACCACTTTGAGCAACCTGAATCTCCTGAAATAATTGAACAATAAAAAAAACACTTAAAATACAAAGAATATAAAAAGTATTTTTTTTATTTGAAAATGTATTAAAATAATATATTTTTTATTTTTAAAAAATTATTTTTGATATAAATATATCAAGATTATTTAAAAAACACAAAGAATAATTTAAAATAATATATATGTGTGTGTGTGTATAATATGATGGTTTAACAGTATTTAACAGTATCAACTCAAAAACAAATATAGATTCTATACCAATGAAAAATTAAAATGATGGTTTAAGAAAAAAAAATATCCTCGAGTAATCGTTAATCAGCAGCTTTAGAATTTGTGCTTGTAATGCTGGCTATTGACAACTCATGAGAGGCGTAACTTTCTAGAAACTTTTAAGATCGATTTGTCTTTTATCGAAAAAAATCGCAGAAAGATATGTGTTTTTCATGAAAAGTTTTTTTTTTTTTTTTAAAATAAATGTGAGTGGGAGGAATCTTTAGTTATTGACTCCTAGACATTATAGTCATAAAATAGAGGAATCTATGATCACTTGAACATTATCTTATTCTTCGCTACCTTACTCAACTAGTTTTGATGCTCGTACTTTTATTGAATTGTTTTTTATATAAAAAATAATATTAAAATATTAAAATGAAGTTAAAAATAATATAAAAAATCCATCATATTTAAACAACACTAATTAAGGTTAGGATAACGTTATTTTTTTTAGATAATACATGCTACTTATAATGAAAGAGCATACATCAAAAAATAAAATTATATAATAAAAATCTATTTTTAACCATTAGAAAATACAAAAACATCATTGACTCCAAGATAAGTAATTTTTTTAAGAAGGCCATAGATGAAACTTAACTATTGTAGTGAATAGTGGATTTTTCATATGGTTACATGGAAACTTCCTTTTTTTTTAGTTTTTTTTATTAATTTTTTTTATTATAACCACCACCACCATTACGGCGTCTTCTTCTTGGTATAGAGAAATTTTATCATTTGATTATATTCATTTTTTTTTGTCTTGATATTGACACGCACTACCTAGATCATATCCGTAAATAACTACACCAAGTATTCTTTTCAGGACCATTTCTATTGCTTATCTAATATATTCCTTTTATATTTAATTACCTATTATATCTAATTAATACACGACATCTAATATATTTAGATTTATTTAATACATTTAATATATATATATATATATATATATATATAATATTTTTATATATTTCATTTTATTTGATTAGAATTCAAATTTATATTCATTTAGAATTTATTAAAAAATGTAATTTACAATTTCTTATAATTTATTATTCTAAATTAGAATTTAGAATGATTTACTATTATTATTATTATTATTATTGAGATGAAAAAAAATAAACTTGATTTGAAAGATAAAATTAAAGACCATAAAACTTTTGACAAAAAAAAAAAGAAATCAAAAGAAAAAGGATCAAATTAAAATTACTATTATTCCAATTGAAAAAAAAACTAGATATGAGGGATAAAATTGAAAACCACAAACTTTTATAAAAGAGCAAAGGAAAAAAAAAGAAAAAAAATTGAAGAACTTACATTTATAAATTAGAGTTGAAAACAAATAAATTTTTTTAAAAAAAAAACAAAAATCAAAACAAAAAGGACTGAATCTGAAACCAACAACAATAAGGATCATAGTTGAGTTTTTGGGATAACAAAGAGAAATGAAAGGGGGCAAAGGATCATTGACGACAAACCGGTCATCTTTAGATGACATACACTACTAACAAATAAGGAGGACATGGAGGAGAACCAAATGAGACCCTTTTTTTCATGTAATATACATACATTTTATTGTCGTCTGTGTTTCTTTATCTCCTTCTGTGTGTTATTTGATTTTTAAAAATTAGTATTCATTAAATAATATAATTCTTTATAAAGATAATAACAAAAGGTCTGAGTGTTTTTATATAAAAAAATCTAAATTTTAATTTTTTTCATTCAAAAACACCTCCAATACATTATTAAAACCTTAGTAAATCCCTTTTCAACTCGTAAATAGTCTAAAATTTAAAAATCAAATCAAATCAAAAAACTATTTTATAAGCTCCGATCTACTTTCATTAGCATGGTTAAAGGACAAAACTACCTCCATTAAATTAATCTTAATAAACCCCTTTTCATCTTGCAAATAGTCTAAAATTTAAAAATAAAATCAATTAAAAAAACTCTTTTATAAGCTTCAATCTACTTTCTTTAGCATTGTTAAAGGACAAAACTACCTTCATTAAATTAACCTTTATAAATTAACCTTTATAAGATATGTTTCTACTCAATTTTTGATAATGTTTTGATAAATTTGTTCTGTTTTTATGTGCAACCTGTAAACGTACTCGTTGGCATTAAGATTTTTTTTTTCTATTGAGATTTGGACTGACTTCCTCTCTTCTTCTTGTTTTTTCAACGAGTTTCTCTCTTTTACCTCAATAATGAATAACCAAGGACGTAAAGGTAAGAAGATAAAGTTTATGAATGAAATATAAAAACCTAAAATAAGAAAGACTAAATATGCAAAAATAAAAATAAACTTATGGGACCAATTGAAAAAATAAAAAACTTTAGGGATCAAGTAGAAGTTTTCCATGTTTTTTAAATAGTAAAAATGGAAAGGTGCTATGTTTTTTAAAGTGTGTAGTTTTGGTCCTTGTTCTCTATTATTTTTAAAATTTTAATCTTAAATTTTATTTTGTAAATTTATTTTTTAATTTAACGTTTGAATATTTTATAACATCATACATGCCAGAGTATGTAAATTGAAATTGCTTTCATTACATAAAACCATGATAATATAACTTATAATGATAGAATTAAAAATAAATAAAGTTCAATGACCAAAGTGTAAAAGTAAAAAATTAGGGGAAAAAATGACTTAGCAATCACGTAAACAATGGAATGTAAAAGGTGCACGGTCTAAAATGCCCGCCTGTTTTAGTTCACTGTATAATAATATTTTTTTTTTTAAATGGAAATTTTAATGGAAAAATGGCTAATTGGTACTTTGACCTCCCCAAAGGCCCGGTCCATGCACGTTACTCAAAATCAATTCTACATGGTATTTTTTTAAGGCAAAATCAATCCATCATGGAAACGTATCAAATGTGGAGCATACTTTATATATATATATATATACACACAAAATACTTTTTATTTCATTTGTGAAATAATAAAATTTGTAGTCGCAATCTAATTCCATAGTAATTAATACTGCTTGATGCCCGTTAATCACATATGCGCAATTTCTTTTATAAAAATACTAGAAATGTTACTATATATATATATATATATATACTATTTTCATATAAATTACTATTTTCATATAAATATCAATATCCTTTGTAAACATAATCGCAAAACCTTTATTCAAAAGAAAAAAAAAAGAGATCTTAATGGAATTTGATTTAGATTCGAAAACTCATTAGACATCGGCTACACAGCGAAAATAGCAACACTCCTTTAATTCCTATTAGTTTTAATATAAATGGAATTTATAGCATATCATACATGTTGTTATACTATATTTCAAAGTGAAAAAAACACTATTCAATTTATTTTATCAAAAGTATGATTAAGTACTTTCAATATTATCCCCCCCCCAAAAAAAATAAATAAATAAAATGTTTTGCCGTATTATAGATACATGGGAATGGATATCCACACCTAGCTAGTACTTCTGGATGAGGAATTCAATCTCATTCGTAACTTAATTAATAATATCCTTACCGATAAAATATATAAAAAATAATAGTATAATTACCCCCCGCCCAAACAAAGACTAGGGTATTATATATAACTGATATTCTTGAAAGACTCGAGTTTAATTTTTCATTTATTTTTTTTTAAATTATCACAGCCATAATTATACATTCCGTGCCCTGTTAAATAGCTGATATTATAAGCTTTTTTTTTCCGCGTCGAGTGTTTGGGGTAATTAAGAAGATAAAATGTCATATATCTTTTTAAATATCTACGTTCTTATGTACTGGAAGCAGCTTCTCTCTAAATTTCCGCGTCGAGTGTTCTAAAATAGATTTCAGGTACAAATTTGTGGGGTTGCCAAAACAGCCGTTAAAAGTTGCTTCTCCAATAATTAATCTTGAAGAGCAAATCATTCACATTTGTTTGCTACATTTAGATGAATATAATGATTTTTTTTATATTTAATTACTATTAAGATTTAAATTCGACAAGTTAAACATTTTATATTAAATTATTCCAAGTAAAAAATTCTTTAAAAAATAACCACAAATAAATGATGGGATATAGTTTTAATACCAATTAAATTGATTATCAATTTGAACATTAAAGGGTGCAAATAAAAAAAGGTGAGGACTGAAATGGAAAATTAATCGAGTGCTCGTGTTTACTGGGACAGTGAATTTCAGAGATATTTGGTGTATGTAATGGTAATGTAGTAAAAAATAAAAGAGAGGAACAGTGAGGGAAGGCATATACGATAAGACCGAAGAAAAGGGAAGATGCAATGAAAATGAAAAGAAAAAACGAGGTGGGTTCCTTGCACCCAACGCATCTTTATGGCTTATTTTAATATAGGTTTGGGTTCGGAACTAGGCTTGGTTTTTGTAGACTTTCTCTTTGTGTGAGGATAAGAACGACCACTCTCTCATTCAAGAACCCCCATTTAATTTCTCCCAGCCGCCTCCATTTCTCAAAGACCCAAAGGCCTTCTCCCTTCTTTTCTTAGCACCCGACACAAACTCAACACGCATACATACACGCACAACAACTCTCCCTCTCCCTGTCTCTCTCCCTGCTTAGTACAAACCAAGAAGAAGTTTCATTATTTTCTTCAATCTCTCTAAGACCAGGTTGATCATTCTCTTTTTAGTCATTCAAGCTGGCGATCGAAAACCAAGAAACCACTATTAAGCCCAAGAACAGAAGAATAATGGTAATGCCTTTGCTTCTTTTCTGTTTTTTTTCCCGGATTTGAAACACTGGTTTATTTGTTTTCATTTGCTTTCTAAAATGTCATTGGAATTCATTTTGTGGAAAATGCATCTCACTTCACTTGGTGAATGGAGTTTTAGTACAACAGTAGTTGGTTCTTCTTTGTTGTCTGCTTGAAAGATTCTTACTTTTCTTCCTTTCCTTTTTCTTTTTAATACTAACAATCTGTTTGTGTTGAATTGTGCAGGGAGCTGGAGGACCTGATGATGAGGACCACAGGTGGCCGCCATGGCTAAAACCTTTGTTGCGCGAGAGATTCTTTGTTCAATGTAAGATGCACGCTGATTCACACAAGAGTGAATGCAACATGTATTGTTTGGATTGTATGAATGGTGCTCTTTGCTCTCTCTGCCTTGCCTACCACAAGGATCACCGTGCTATTCAGGTAATTCAATTGTTTTCCCAATTTTGATTTGTGTTTTTACTCATTCTTGTCAGTGTTTCGATTTTGGTCCTGGATTTTTCTTCCTTCCTTCCTTCCTTCTTTCTTTCTGTTTTGTTTTGTAAGGTTTGTTTTTCACTTTCCTATTCTGGGACTGAAACAATCCCTCTGTTTTCTTACTTTTTTTCGGACATTGTAAATCCAATATATTAAATTTGTTTTTATTTCCATATATAGTTTTTTTTATTTCCATATATAGTGGATGAGTGAAGATGATTTTCTTTAAATTTGTTATTCAAAATCTCAACTCAATCTAGTCAATTGAATGCAGATTTTACCTTTTCAAAATTAAAACTTTCCTTTTTTTCCCTACATTTTCTAAACACCCAAATAGACAAATTTGGCCATTGGTGAAATCCTTTCTTCTATTTTTTTCTTAAATGGGATTTCCATGTCCTGCAAATTCTCATTTGGCTTTGCATTTTTTTTCATTCTGAACAGTTACAAAAAAAAAAAAAGTATCATGAGCTTCACATGGTCTTCTAACACTCTGTCTCTTAATGTTTCTTTGTGAATGTACAGATAAGGAGGTCCTCATACCATGATGTGATAAGGGTTTCTGAAATACAGAAGGTGCTAGACATCACTGGTGTCCAAACTTATGTTATCAACAGTGCTAGAGTTGTGTTTTTGAACGAGAGGCCTCAGCCAAGGCCTGGAAAAGGTGTAACCAACACCTGCGAGGTCTGCGAGCGCAGCCTCCTCGATTCCTTCCGCTTCTGCTCTCTTGGGTGCAAGGTATAATTACGTTGTCCCAAATTTTTATTTTTCATCTTTTCCCTTTCGTTTTCGGAGAAAGTTTTGGGAAAGGAATGGGGATATGAGATTCAGACCCCACCCACCCACCCACAATGTTATTTTTCTTGGTCAGCAAGCATTCTGAAAATTCCACTTAATTGAATTTTATGCTGGTGCTGGGTGGTTACAGCCTTCAGGAAGTTGACTTTTCTTCGTTGTACCGAGGGGGGCAATGAGAAGGCAATGTGGGCGTTGAAAATTCCATTTCCTTTCCCGCAATTTTCTCACCGATCTTGGATTTCTAGTATTTTGAATTTGATTCTAGTCCTGACTAGTTTCTGCATTAACATGAACATCTTCTCAGTTGAATAATGTATAAATGGGGGTAGTATGTATTAATGTTTGTTGGGTATGTATGGCAGATTGTTGGTACATCAAAGAACTTCCAGAAGAGGAAGAAACAACAAATGTCCATGGCATCGGATTCGGAGGACTCTTATAGCAGCAGCAGCAGTCATGGGCAGTACATGAAGACGAAGAACAATGACAACAAAGTGCAGAGCTTCTCCCCCTCTACACCACCTCCAACACCTGCTGGTCACCGGGCAGCAAAGCGAAGAAAGGGAATCCCCCACCGAGCCCCAATGGGAGGGCTAATAATAGAATATTAGAACACTGATGATGTTTTAGCAAAGATTATTAGATCACCCCCATATATACAAGTTTGTTATCTAAATGCCCCTCTTCTCCAAACCCCATACTTGCACAGCTCTCTTCTGACAGAGAGGGACCGGTATTGGAGGTTTTAGCCCTAAGTCAATGTTGATGTGTATATATGAAGAAGTAGTACTGCTACAGCACATAGAAGAAAATAACATGAATGTGAAGGACTGGATGGTAAGAATAAGAAGCCAATGCTTTTGCTATTTATATTGAAAAAGAAGAGATAAAAGGAGAGAACAGTGGGGGTTTGTTATACATAAGTCTGGGCTTCAAGAAAAAGGAAAATGTAAATAGGGTTTTGGTGGGTAGGTGGGTCGCTTAGGAAAAGACGCAGTGAAAAGACAATGTACTCCCTGGTTTGAAAATGGTTTCTGCTACTTGTCTGGAACGATGATGGTGTTTATATAAGAAGGAAAATGAAGATAAGAGATTTTTAATTAATCTGTGTATGCGTAGATAGCTCCTTGTTTTCTTCCTCTATTTAGAAACTTGTTCATTATTGATTCTCTCTGGTTCGAACGGCCTGGTGGTGAGAGAGTGCTTCCAAGTTTAGCGGGGCCCGACATGACTGCTAGCTCGGGCGTGTCGGTACTCTATTGGTGGTGGGGAAACCTAAGTGTCTTGATTCTCGGTAAGCAAAAGCAGGTGAGCCGCCCCTGCCTTGGATGTTTTTTTTTTTTCACTTAAGTTTCCTAGTGCCTTGTACTCACTCGGGGTTTTTTTAAACAACTAATTTTTTTACTTTAAATTATTTTTTTTTGAGGTGTTTGTATAAAAAAAAATTATTTTAACATATGTTTAAATAAAAAGAATTATGAAAAGAAAAAAAAAAAACTAACAACGTAGGAAGTGGGTTGTTAAAGTCGGTTCATGTGGGACCCAATTTTGTGTTTCTTTCTTGACCATACGATTATCATTGACTAGGCTTTAGGTGACTGAGTCTGAGTGTTTCTTTTAGCTGTTCCCAATTTGTATTTTGTGGGAGTCCCTCAAATTATTCTATTTGCGGGGGGTTAAAAGAAAATGCGTTTGGGTCTGTATGATAATTTTAGGTGACTAACTGATTTTTTTTTATTTAATTGAAATCCAATAGGCTTTTTTTTTTTTTTTAAAAAAAGAAAACTCCAATCCACTAGGCTAACATGCAAAGGTATCTGTCCATATTTGCATTCCAAACCCATCCTTAATTTTGATTCTCTTTGGACTCTTTTATAGCATGAATTAAACACACACACACACAATTAGAGATGATTTTCCAAAATTCTTTCCATAATCTTTATTCTCTCTCGCGACTCTTTTATAGCATGCATGGCTGTACACCTAGAGGCCATTCCATAAAGTGATTTTAGTTTAATATTTTTTTATATATATTTTAATAGCTGGTTATGACACTTGCAAGTTGCAACTAAATTGCTGAAAAACTTGTAATATCTCTAGCCTTTTGATTTGATATATAAAAGAAAAAGAAAAAGAAAAAGGCGGAAGCATACAGTAATTTCTCTTGATACATGCCAAAAACGTGCTTCAAGATTTACCACCTCTTTATAGGATAAAATCATGTCGTGGCATTTTGGCTGGCTAGCTAGCACCCCACCCGCCTACCCTCCGGGGACTTTCACTCGGGATTTTTAACTGAGCAAGGTGCGTTTATGGCGGTACAGCATCGTATCTTTCATTCAGCTAATTAAAAATAATTTTTAAAATTTAAAACAACTATTATTTTAATATATTATTAAATAAAAAATAAATTAAAAATTAATCATTACTGTACTCCTAGGCATCCTTGGCTAAGCTAAAAGGGCAAAAAGAAGGGGTCGTACGCGGTGACGTTGGCATGCCAAACCACTCTTTTACCATGTCTTCTCAAAGGATCCAGACGGTTAATGTATAAACAAATTAAGTTATTTGTTTTATATTTTCTTTACCGTCTACCTTCGTTAATTATATTTTATAATATGATCGTACGCCGACCTTACCTCTTCGCATCACGTGACTTGCCACATTTTCTTTTTCATTATACCTGCAGAATTTACCTCCACCATTTACGTTATTTTAGTTTTGACTTTTGTATTTTTATTTTGAAGGGGCATATATAAATAATTTATTATAAAGAATGAAAGAAAGACATCTTGTAACAATTTCTCAAAAAATAAAAATAAAAATCTTAGCATCTGCCAAGAATTGGAATCAATAATTGAGGTCACTCAATCAGGATCCATAAACAATAGCATAGTTTAATCTCAATTATTTATATATACACACACACACGATACATATAAATTTTCTTGTAGCAATTAATAAAAATAAGCAGATGAGGTCCCCGAAAGAAACGTGCACCATCAATTGACGATACAGAGACGACACGTTTCACGTCCCTTTTCCGTTTTCTTTTAGCAATGACTCCAGTTGGGATTGTTTTTTCCATGCTTTGAAAGATGAAGCCGACAAAAGACACGTAAGACTAACCTGTACGTATCAAAATTTCTTTTTAACTCTTGCCTTTACATTTGATTCTTGAGTGGTCAAGAGTATGCCACGTGTCATTGAAAATGCCAGCCCGTTATGTTCGGACCGTCCAGAGCATCACAAATAGCTTTCGCACGTGTAGGGCTAGTAAAGGGTGGAACTTTCTTGTAGAAGCAAAACTGTGGGCTCCACTC
>Ga0325400_1005943_pt1 | contig 11562 bp, 10 predicted proteins | sample PopdelMetagenome_2_FD_205662 | JGI IMG/M metagenome (GOLD analysis project Ga0325400, IMG submission 205662) | Populus deltoides microbial communities from Bellville, Georgia, United States - Xylem-PdKOR-R1 | ecosystem: Host-associated > Plants > Phyllosphere > Stem > Wood/Secondary xylem...
GGCTGTCCTCGCCGCACTGGTCGCCTCCTCGACACGGCGTCTGCGGGTGGGATCGGCGGCCAGTCTGCCGGCCGTCACGACCCCGGCCGTCGCGGCCGAGCAGTGGGCGACGATCGCGCGGGCCGTGGGCGACCGCGTCGACCTGGGGTTCGGACGCATCCACACCCCGGACGGTCCATCGCGCCCGCCGACGCAGGGGTTCCGCGTCGTGGACGGTCTGCCCGTACCCTCGGCGCCGCCGCTCAGCGTCCGGGACCCCGATCTCGTCGAGACCCTGCGGGCCACCTCGCGCGTGCTGGGGGTGCACCGTTGCGACGCGCCCTCGTTCGCCGACGAACTACGCCTGGCCCTGGACCTGCTGACCCACGGCCACGTGGACGCCGACGGTCGGCGGCACGGCAGTTCGCTGCTGTCCGGAGCGCCCGTCACGGTCCACGTGCCGGCCTCCAGCGGGGGCGAGTCGGCGCGGGTCGCCGGGGAGCTCGGACTGCCGCTCGTGGCGAACTACCACGTCGCCCCGGCCTCGGTGCTGGACACCGTGCAGACCTACCGGGACGCGTTCCGCCCCGGCGTGCTGGACGCGCCGCGCGTCGCCGTCTCGGCCGACGTGGTCGTGGCCGAGACCGATGCCGCCGCGCGGGAACTGGCCCGGCCCTACCCGCAGTGGGTGCTGGGCATCCGCCGCGGCACGGGAGCGGTGCCGGTCCCCTCACCCGCCGAGGTGGACGCCTTCTCCTGGTCCGAGGAGGGCCGGGCCCTGGTGGCCGACCGGCTCGAGGCGCACGTCGTCGGGACCCCGGCCGCGGTCGTCGACCGGCTGCAGGCGCTGCAGCGGGTCACGGGGGCCGCGGAGATCCTCGTCACCACCGCGACGTACCGTGCGGCCGACCGGTTGCGTTCGTACGAACTGCTCGCCCGTGCCTGGTACGGGCATGAAGATCACGGGCAGGGACAGGACACTGCGGTGATCGACCTGCAGGACCGGGCGCACGCACCCGCGTGAGCCACTGACGAAGGAGAGACATGAGCGAGACGACCCTGCCCGAAGCCCCTCTCGTCGACGCCGGGACCGCCGGCCGCGCGGTCGCGGGCGGCGCGTTGTTCGTCGACGTCCGCAGCGACGCCGGCCGGGCCGCGGCCGGTGACCTGCCCCAGGCCGTCGTCGTGGCCAAGACCGAGGTCGGGGAGAAGTTCGCCGTCGGCGAGCCGACCGCGCTGCCCCAGCTGACCGGCAAGGACCAGGAGATCGTCGTGATCTGTGGTTCCCCGGCCGGCTCCGGCCCGGTGACCGCCGAGCTGCTGGCGGCCGGGTTCACCAACGTGGTGCAGGTCGAGGGTGGGTTCCCGGCCTGGAAGGCCGCCGGGCTGAGCGTCGGAGAACCCACCGCCTGACCGCTCGGGCCGCGGCGAGACCCTCAGCTCGGGTGGGTCTCGCCGCCGGCCTCGGTCAGGAGCGAGTGCAGCTCGGCCTCGAACTCGGCCCAGCTGAGTTCTCCGGGACCCGGTTCCAGATCCGGGTCGACCGGGGACCAGGGGAAACCCCACTGACCGTGCCCGGCGAGGGCCAGACCCTGCACGATCATCTCCCCGAGACCGGCCGCGGCAGTGCGCAACCGGTCCCACAAACCCTGCTCAGACACCTCGCACCTCCGTTCTCGGGTGCCTCACTGTGACACATCCCCTGCCATCCGCAAGACCCTTCGCCGAGGTTCCTCCGGGAGAACGTCTTCCGTTGTCCCCCAGCGACAATTGTCCCGAGGACACCACCTGTCGGTGTGCTTCGGTTGACAGGGTCCCGGAAGGTGGCGTTGACTCCCCTTCACCATCCAGAGCGGCCGAGAGACTTGGCTCAGCGACGCCGCAGCAACCCCCTGGTGCCCCACCGGGTCGGTGCTTCCGCCAAGGACGATGGAGGACGCTGTGCCCGGCCCCAAGCCGTTGCTGCTCAACCTGTTCGAGATGAACTGCGTCAGCCACATCACGCACGGGCTGTGGCGACTGCCCGGCAACGACCGGCACGAGTTCAACGACCTGCAGTACTGGACCACGCTGGCCCGCAGGTGCGAGGAGGCCGGGTTCGACGCGATCTTCCTGGCCGACGTCATCGGCGCCTACGACGTCTTCCGTGACGGTCCCGAGACGGCCGTCCGCGAAGGTCTGCAGATCCCCAGCAACGATCCGATGCTCGTGGTGCCCGCGATGGCGGCCGTGACGGAGCACCTGGGGTTCGGGGTGACCTTCTCGACCAGCTACGAGCCGCCGTTCTCGTTCGCCCGCCGGATGAGCACCCTGGACCACCTCACCAAGGGGCGGATCGGCTGGAACGTCGTCACCAGCTACCTGCCGAACGCCGCCCGCAACTTCGGTCTCGACGACGAGATCCCGCACCACGTGCGGTACGAGATCGCCGACGAGTTCATGGAGGTCGTCTACAAGCTCTGGGAGGGTTCGTGGGACGAGGACGCCGTGGTGGCCGACCGAGCGCGGGGCGTCTGGTCCGAACCCGACCGGGTGCACGCGATCGACCACGTCGGCAAGCACTTCCGGGTCGCCGGCCCGCATCTGAGCTCCCCCTCTCCGCAGCGCACCCCCCTCGTCATCCAGGCCACGGCGTCCCGCGACGGCATCGAGTTCGCCGGGAGGCACGCCGAACTCGTCTTCACCGGCGGCCCGGACCACGCCTCCGTCCGGCGCACCATCGAGGCGGTGCGGGCGTCCGCGGCCGAGAACGGCAGGGACCCGGCGTCGGTGAAGTTCGTCGTGCAGGCCACCGTCATCACCGGCCGCACCGAGTCCGACGTGGTGGCCAGGCTGGCCGCCCACGACCGGTACTCCAGCCTGGACGGGAAACTCGCGCACGCCTCGCTAGCCTTCGACCCAACAGCGCACCCGGCCGACCGGACGGTGGCCGAGGCGCTGACCATCGACGGTCGCAGCGACCACCCGGGGGCCGCGAAACTCCCGTGGCAACGCACCGTCGGTGAGTTCACCCACGCGATCGCCCACCGTGAGCGGACATTCGCGGCGATCGGCACCCCGGACGCCGTGGTGGCCGAGATCGAGCACTGGCTCGACGACGTCGGCATCGACGGCATCAACCTCACCCAGTACCACAGCTACGGAACCCTGGACGACTTCGCCGAACTCGTCGGCCCCCGGTTGCGTGCGCGCGGACGGCGACCTGAGCGGTACGTCCCCGGCCAGTCCCTGCGTGAACGGTTCGGCGGCCATGGGCCCCGACTGTCCCCCGACCACACCGGAGCGGGTTTCCGCGCCGGCCTCCCGACCGCCTGAGAGAGACGCTCATGCCCCGACCGTTCCACGTGCTCCTCGAGGCTGACGCCGGCGGGTGGCACCCCGCCGCCTGGCGCCGTTCCCGGACGACCCCCGACGCGGCCTTCTCCCCGGCACGGTTGAAGGAGTTCGCCGTCACCGCCCAGGCTCAGGGCCTGACCGGGCTGACCTTCGAGGACTCCACCCTGCCCCAGGACCGGAGCCCGCTGGGGCACCTCGACGCGGTCCAGCGGGCCGCGTTCCTGGCGGGGGTCACGGACACCCTCGGACTGCTGCCGGTGGCCGCGACGACGTACTCCGAACCCTTCCACGTGGCCGCGCAGATCGCCTCGCTCGACCACTCCAGTGCCGGCCGGGCCGGCTGGATCGCCACGACGTCGCCCGCCGCGGCCGCGCGCAGCGTGAACCTGCCCGTCGAGACCGACCCGGCCACCGAGCTCGCCGACGTCGTCCGTACCGTCCGGGCGTTGTGGGACTCCTGGGAGGACGACGCCGTCATCCGCGACGTGGCCACCGGCCGGTACGTCGACCGCGACCGGTTGCACTACGTGGACATCGAGACCGACAACTTCTCGGTCAAGGGACCGCTGACCGTCCCCCGTTCCCCCCAGGGCCAGTCGCTGGTCGTGGTGCACGAACGCGACCTGAGGCCCGGAACCCTCACCGACGTCGTGCTGACCGGTGACGTCAAAACTCCGATCGAAGCACCGCTGCGTTTCCTCGACGTCGAGTTCGCCCTGGACACCGACGCGGCCCCGGCCACCGAGCGGGTCGCCACGCTCGATGCGGACGCCCACGCCCCAGCCTCCGACGCGGTGCGTTGGACCGGTTCAGGTGCGGCTTTCGCGCAGTTCCTGACCGAGGTCGCGGCGCGCTTCGACGGGGTTCGGCTGCACGCGGCCGTCCTGGACGAAGACCTGCGAACGCTCCTGCGCACGACGTTCCCCGCCCTGCGGATCGCCCGGTTGCTGCAACCCCCGCAGTCCGGCCGCACGCTGCGTCAGACTCTGGGCCTGGAACGTCCGGTCAACCGGTTCGCGGAGGTGGCCCGATGAGCGACCTGCGCTTTCCGGACGCCCACGTCCACTTCGGGGTGTTCTTCCAGGGCGTCAACCACAGCACCATCTGGTCCGAACCGGGCAGCGGTTCCCAGCTGCACCACTCGACGTTCACCGAGCTGATCCGGACCGCCGAACGTGGGCTGTTCGACGCGTTCTTCCTGGGTGAAGGGCTGCGGCTGCGTGAGCAGCGCGGCCGTATCCACGACCTGGACATCGTGGGTCGCCCGGACGCGCTGACCGAACTGGCCACACTGGCCTCGATCACCGACCGGATCGGCCTGGTCGCGACCCAGAACACGACCTACAACGACCCCGCCGATCTCGCCCGTCGGCTCGCCTCGCTCGACGTCCTGTCGGGTGGACGCGCGGCGTGGAACGTCGTCACCACCGACAACGCCTGGACGGGCGCGAACTTCCGCCGCGGCGGGTACCTGGACCACGCCGACCGGTACGAACGGGCCGAACGGTTCGTCACGCTGGCCCGGCGGATCTGGGACAGCTGGGACGGCCGGGGTTTCACTCCCGTCGCGTCACAGGACGGTTTCTTCGACGTCGAGATCTCCCCCACCGTTCCCCGTAGCCCGCAGGGTCACCCGGTGATCTTCCAGGCCGGGGACTCCCCGATGGGCCGCGACTTCGCCGCCCGGTCGGCCGACGTCATCTTCTCCCGGCACGGCACGCACCACGCCGACGCCCTGGAGTTCGCCGACGACCTCCGGCGCCGGGTCGTCGCCGCCGGTCGTCCCGAGGACGACGTCCTGATCCTGCCCGGGACCCAGATCGTGGTGGCCGATGTCGAGTCCGAGGTCGAGGAGAAGGCACGCTGGGTGCTCGAGCAGCAGGTGACCCCGGCGACCGCGCTGTCCCTGGTCGGCCAGGTGTGGGGCGAGGACCTGTCCGGATACGACCCCGACGGCCCGCTGCCCGCGCACGACCCGGTGATCGAGGACATCGACGGTACCCGGGGCGCCGCCCGGCAGGGCCACGATCCGCGGGCCATCGCGCAGCAGTGGCGAGCCATCGCCGAGGAGCACAAGTTCTCGTTGCGCGAACTCGTGCTGCACAACTCCGGGGAACGGGGTTTCGCGGGTACGGCGTCGCAGCTGGCCGACGAACTCTCGCACTGGGTGCGCAGCGGCGCCTCCAGCGGTTTCAACATCACCCCCTACCTGGTGCCGAGTGGGCTCGACGACATCGTCGACCGGCTCGTACCCGCCCTGCAGGACCGCGGCGCCTACCCGAGCGAGTACGTCGGCACGACCCTGCGTGAGCACCTGGGCCTGCGCGCTCCGCTCACCCGCCGTTGAGGAGACCCCCGAGGTAGCGGGCGATCTCACCGGGGCCGGAGCGCGGGGCCACCGCCTCGACGGCGGGGTTGTAGTTCGTGTTGGTGTTGATGTCGTAGGTCACGGTGCGGCCGTCGACCGTCTCGAGGAACTCGATGCCGGCGATCTCGATGCCCGCGGTCCGCAGCAGCTCCTCGTAGCGGCGGATCAGCGGGTGGTCGGCCGTGACCTCCTCACGGAGCGCGAACGGCACGACATCGGGAATCTCGCACGCGTCGGCCGGGCAGAGCTCGAAACTCCCGGCGGACGTGTCGACCCGGACGGCGTAGACGAACCGGCCCCCGACGAACTCGGCTCGCGTCACGAACGGCTCGGCCGAGACGAGGAACTCCTGCAACAGGGTGATGTCGTCCGCAGGCTCCTCGAACTCGGGCGAGGCGAAGTAGGCGTCGAAGTCGTCGTAGCTCTCGAACCTGCGGACCCCCAGTCCCTTGCCACCCTGGTTGTGTTTGGTGATGAAGGGGGTCCTGAGTTCCCGGGCCCGAGCGCAGAGGCCGTCCCGACCGAACACCGCGACGGTCCGCGGCACGTCGAACCCGTTGCGGCGCAACAGTTCGTGCTGCGCGACCTTGCTCACCTCGAGCTCGATGACGTTCGACCCACCGACGACGCGACGGCCCCAGCCCTCCAGCCAGGCGAACAGGGCCCTGGTGTACTCCTTGGTCCGGTCGTGGCCGCGGGTGTGTGCGGAGGCGCTGAGCCGGGAGTAGTAGACACCCGGGGCGGGTTCGGCGTCGAGGTCCACCGACCCTCCGACGAGCGGCACGTCCTCGAACGGCACCCCCTGCGACCGGAACGCCGCCTCGAACGGCGGGAACCACTCCGGGTTCTCGTGCAGGACGTACACCTTGGGCTCGAACGTCGCGGTGCGGGCGGAGCAGAGCGGGGCGGTCGTCGTCGTCACCACTCCATCCTCCGTCGTGGGGACGCGGCGCACCACTCGTGGGCGCGCTAATCTCGCCGTGTTCCACGTGCACAGCCACCGGTACCGGCCGACGCGGCCGCGGTGGGCAGCTCACCCTCTCGACCAGCCACCTCCGGACGCCGCAGGTGGTGGAGCTCCACCATGACGATCACCACAACCTCCCTGCTCGACCAGATCCGGGCCGGCGCCCGGGCCGCCGAGGCGGACCACCGGTTGCCGTACACAGCGGTGCGCGCCCTGCAGAAGTCCGGGTTCACCGCCCTGAGGGTGCCCGTCGAGCACGGCGGGGCCGGGCTGGACTTCGCCACGTTCGTCGAGGAACTCGTCGAACTCGCCCGTGCCGACTCGAACCTCCCGCAGCTCCTGCGCGGACACATCGGGTTCGTCGAGCTGGTGCTCGCCTCCCCCGACGGTCCCTGGCGTCGACGATGGCTGGACGACCTGGGTGCAGGAACTCTCGTCGGCAACGCTCGGCATCCCGGTGAGCGCGCGCTGGCCGAGGTGCTCATCGCCGGACTGGACCACGAATCGGGCCAGGAGTACGCGGCCGTCGCCCGCTCGCGAGGGCTGGGCACGACTCGGCTGCTGACGCGGCACCTGCTGCGTCCTTCGTCGCTGCCGGTGGTGAGGGTCCTGGCCCTGACCGTCGGGGAACTCCTGGCTGGGGCGCTGATCACCGAGACGATCTTCGGTCGGGCCGGGATCGGCAGCCTCGTCGAGTCGGCGGTCACCACCCAGGACCTGCCGGTGCTGCAGGCGGTCGTCTCGCTCGCCGCCGTGGTGTTCGTGGTGGTGAACCTCGTCGCCGACCTCGTGTACCCGCTGCTTGACCCGCGGGTCCGCGCGCCACGGACGCTGTCCCGCAAGGAGTCGAGCAGGGACTTGAGCAAGGGGTTGAGCAGGGGGTTGAGCAAGGGGTTGAGCAGGGGGTTGAGCGAAGTATGAGCACCACCCTCGCCCTGACCCCGCAGACCGTGCGGGTCAGCACCTTCCGCGTCCCACCCACCGTCGTGCTCTCGTTCGCCGTCGTGGTCCTGGTCCTCGCCTGGTCGCTCGTCCCGGGACTGTTCACCACCCAGGACCCGGTCACCGGTGACACCTCCGAGAAACTCCTGGGGCCCAGCGCCGCGCACTGGTTCGGCACCGACCACCTGGGGCGTGACCTGTTCGCCCGGGTCGTGCACGGGACGTCCTCGTCGGTCGTCCTGGACGAGCCCACGTCTGCCCTCGACGTGACCGTCCAGGCCGGGATCGTCGGTGTGCTGGTGCAGCTGCAACGCGAGCTCGGCCTCACGTACCTGTTCGTCTCCCCCGACCTGGCCCTGGTGCGGCAGTTCGCCGACACGGTGACCGTCCTGCGGCACTGCCTCGTCGTGGAGGAGGGGACGGTGGACCAGGTCCTCCTCGACCCGCAGGACGACTACAGCCGTGCCCTGGTCGCCGCCATCCCCCGCCCCACCCCGGCAGGAGGTGGGTACGGCACGGCCGACCTCGTGCCGCAGAATGGGGTGGGCGCGGGCACCTGAGCCGGCGCCTCGCAGGACCGTGACCCCAGGAAGAGGCCCGCCGCATGTCCGCCCCACCCCGGCCTCCGATGATCTTCAGCGCGTTCGACGAGTTCGTCCTGTCCCACCACGACCACGGGGCGTGGCGACGTCCGGACAGCCGGCAGACCGAGCTGAACGACCCGCGCTACTGGGTGGACGTCGCGAAACTCCTGGAACGCGGCAGGTTCGACTTCTTCTTCTTCGCCGACGTCCTCGCGCCGTACGACCTGTACCGCGGGTCCCGGGACGCCGCGCTGGCCACCGGGATGCAGACGCCGGTGAACGACCCCGCGGTGCTCATCCCGATCCTGGCCTGGGAGACGCAGAACCTCGGGTTCGTGCTGACCGAGAACATCCTGCAGGAGCCTCCGTACACCTTCGCCCGCAAGATGTCGACGCTCGACCACCTCACGGGGGGCCGCATCGCGTGGAACATCGTCACGAGTTTCCTGCCCGGAGCCGGTCGGAACCTCGGGCACCCCGGGTTGCCCAGTCACGAGGAGCGGTACGGCCGCGCGGAGGACTACGTCGCGGCTGTCTACAAACTCTGGGAGGCGAGCTGGGAGGACGACGCCGTCGTCAACGACGCGGCCCGCGGCATCTACACCGACCCCTCCAAGGTCCACACGATCGACCACGTCGGGCCCTACTACACCGTGCCCGGCCCGCACCTGACCGAACCCTCCCCGCAGCGCACGCCGTTCCTGTTCAACGCCGCCGCGTCCGGGGTCGGGGTCACCTTCGCGGGAACCCACGCCGAGGTCCTGTTCACCTCCGGCGGACGGGAACAGGCCGCCGACAGCGTGCGCCGGTTGCGGGCGGCGGCCGTGGCGTCCGGCCGGGCCGCGAGCGACGTCAAGATCCTCGGCGGTCTCGGTGTCGTCGTCGGCAGCACCGAGGCCGAGGCCCGGCGCCTGGACGCCGAACTCCGCGAGACCCAGTCGTTGGACTCGATCGCAGCGAAACTCAGCGGGTTCTTCGGCGAGGACCTGTCCCGGTACCCGATGCAGGCGAAGGTCTCCACGATCCTGGACGACCACGCGCCCGGACCGTTGACCGCCGAGGTGCTGGGTTTCTCCCCGGACCGCGACGCCTCGTTCGAGCAGGTCCTGCGCTGGGCGGCGAACCGGCACGTCGTCGGAACCCCCGACCAGGTCGCCGACGAGATCGACGCCTGGCAGGACGCCGGTGTGGACGGGATCAACCTGCAGTACCTGACGTCGCCGGGGTCGTTCGAGGACTTCGTCGAGCACGTGCGGCCCCTGCTGGTCGAGCGCGGCACGATGCGGGCGGAGTACTCCCCCGGCACCGTCCGTGAGAAGGTCACGGGCGCAGGTCCTTTCCTGCCCGAGACGCACCCCGCCCGCCGCCACCAGGCCGAGCTGTCGGCGGCACGGTCCACCGAGGAGAACCGATGAACGACGAGCAGCTGCTGGACCGGTTCCGGCCGATCTTCGACCGGGTCGCGGCCGCCGCCGCCCGTCGTGACCGGGACCGGGAACTGCCGCTGGCCGAGATGGCCGAACTCCGCACGGCCGGTATCGGCGCCCTGCGGGTTCCGGTGGAACTGGGCGGGGCGGGAGCCTCGCTGCCGCAACTGCTGACCGTCCTGCGCGAACTCGCGGCAGCCGACTCCAACCTGCCGCAGGCGCTGCGCCAGCACTACTTCCAGGTCGAACTGCTGCTGCTCGACCCGACCTCCGCGCACAGCGCGCCGTGGTTGGAGAAGGTCGCGGCCGGTGACTTGTTCGGCAGCGGCACCACCGAACCGCGGGGCTCGAAACTCGGCGAGGTCGGAACCGTTCTGCGCCGCGACGGCGACGGTTTCCGGCTCTCCGGCCGCAAGATCTACGGCACGGGTAACGCCTACGCGCAGTGGCTGCCCGTCGGGGCGGTCGACGAGGACGGGAACCCGGTGTTCCCCGTCGTCCCCGTCGACCGCGAAGGCGTCACGTTGCTCGAGGACTGGTTCGGATTCGGCCAGCGTCTCACGGCAACGTGCACCACGGTGTTCGAGGACGTGCGCGTCGAGGCCTCCGAGGCCGGTCAGGTGCCTCCGGGCGGTCCGACCCGCCCCGGCGCGGGGCTGCACCAGGCGATCCTGCTGGCGACGCTGGCCGGGGTCGCCCTCGGGGCCGTGCGCGAGGTGACCAGAATCCTGGCGAACAAGACCCGGGTGTACTTCACCGGGACCGGGCAACTGCCGCGGCACGACGCCGTCGTGCAGGAACAGCTCGGCCGGTTGCAGGCGAAGGCCGACGCCGTGGGCTGGGCGGTCGACGCGGTGGGGCGGGAACTCGAATCGGCCTGGGCGGTGTGGTCCGCCCCGACCGCCACCCCCGAGGAGATCGACGCCCGGTTCGCCACCACCGAACTCGTCGTCTCCTCGGCCCAGGTCACCGTCAGCGAACAGGTCCTGGACACCACGGCCCACCTGCTCGACGTCCTGGGGGCGTCGTCGCTCGACTCCGACCTGGGGCTGGACCGCTACTGGCGCAACGCCCGGGCTCTGGCGTCGCACAACCCCTACCCGTTCAAGGCGCGCCAGCTCGGTGACCACCTGCTCAACGGCGCCCTGCCGCCCGCCTTCGCCGTCGGCCAGGACGTCGGGGACAAGCTCGGGGACAGGAAGCCCTGACCGAAGTCCACCCCACCCCCTCCCGCTGAATGCACGATTTCGGACGGTGAAACACCGTTTCGGACGTCCGAGATCGTGCTGTCGGCGGGAGCGGGGGATTCACCGGCAGTGGTGGTCGAGGAACCGGTAGACCTCGGTGTCGTCGACGCCGGGGTAGGTCCCGGGCGGTAGCGCCGCGAGCAGGTGCGAGTGGGCCCGCGCGGACGGGCGGGCGTGCGCGGCCCACCGGTCGGCGAGGTCGACCGGCGGAACCCGGCAGCACGACGGGTCGGGGCAGCGGGAGCGCGCGCGTTCGGTCGTCTCCCTGCCCCGGAACCACTTCACGTGCGCGAACGGCACCCCGACGCTGATCGAGAACCGACCCGAGGTGTCCTCGTCGGTCGCCGAGGTGCACCAGTAGGTTCCCGACGGGGTGTCGGTGTACTGGTGGTACGGCACCCCGAACGCCTTGTCGAAGACGACGCGCGCCGTCCAGTTCCGGCACACCGGCTGGCCCTCGATGGCTCCGGTCGCGTCCATCGGGAACAACACCCCGTCGTTCTCGTAGGCCTTGGAGATCGTCCCGCTCTCGTGCACCCGCATGAAGTGCACCGGCAACCCGAGGTCGTGGGTGCAGACGTTCGTGAACCGGTGCGCGGCCGTCTCGTAGGAGACGTTGAACGCGTCCCGGACGTCCTCCACCGCGATGTCCTTGGCCACCTTCGCGGCCTGCAGCATCCGCACGACGTCGGCGCGCGGAACCAGCAACGCC
>Ga0325400_1005949_pt1 | contig 11553 bp, 11 predicted proteins | sample PopdelMetagenome_2_FD_205662 | JGI IMG/M metagenome (GOLD analysis project Ga0325400, IMG submission 205662) | Populus deltoides microbial communities from Bellville, Georgia, United States - Xylem-PdKOR-R1 | ecosystem: Host-associated > Plants > Phyllosphere > Stem > Wood/Secondary xylem...
CACCACAGATGATGAGCTCTAAGACCATAAGCAAAGATATATATAGAGCAATACATATTCTTAAAATTCAGATTCTAACCTTTTGCCATTTACCAGCTGTAAGGCAAGGATGCGGGAAACAAATTTAAAACTCGGACAAACTTATGGACCCGTTAATAATCTTCCCATGTTCTGCGGATATGGATAAGGTGGAATTTCAATGCTACGGCTTTCACCTGGAATTTGCCTAGATCCATACTGATTCATGCCACCATTTAAAACACCATAGTAAGCCGTAATTGGGGTTGCATGAACTACTCCGAAACTAGAACCACTTGCTTGGTTTTCGTGTTTGATAAGTTCAGCATGCAAAGCTTGTTGCTGATCGCTGGACTGGTTTTCAGTTGTAGAACTGATCCCGACCCCAAGATCAAGGCTAATTGTCTCATTTTCATCTGGTCTAATCCTTGAGGGACCATTCCCAGCTGATGGTCCCGCCATGTCATGACTGTTTGTCCTAGCTGTAGGAACATCATGATTGTGTTTCCCCTCATATGTGGTTATAACTGCTTTTGGATCATGTGATGCCCTCTCAACGTGCTTTCTAACTGGGCATCCAGCATTTGTGCATTTGTAGTAACTCCTGAAGAATCAGTAAGCATAAATATCTCATAAGAAACAACAGTGAAATAGGGAAGGAGTAGAAAATATTTTTAGAATAAATATTGACAATTTTGCTAGAAGACAGGGCAAGCTCATGCATAGAAGTTATAAACCGTAGTTATATGTGCAAAGCAATAAATAAATAAATTTTAAAAAACCAGCTATGGTTCTGTGTGAGCACAACTCTGAGCATTACAATTGTTCTACATTGACATGGTAAACTATTTGATATTTTTGGTTATTATTACATTAATCTCTAGGTCTCCACTATCAACTTCCAAGTTTATCCAGGGAATATTAATTAACATAAACAAACAACCTGTGCAGTCATTCAGGGTTTTTATTTTAGGTATTATTGATTGAAAAAAAAAATTGAATTTTCTTCAACATTGTCTCTCTTGTTGATGGTTCTACATCACATTTGGAACAAGGACAGATAATATTTTGATCAAAAGAAGGGGATGCTGGCATGGAATACGAAGTGCAAAATCAGTATTAAATCCTTATGCTGACAAATTCTTCAAGAATGGGAGTGGATCCATCCTTGTTTTTAAGGACCAGCCATTAAAAAGTCTTAGTTAATAAGAGCTTTGATTCCAGCCCAATCAGATTTTAAGAGAGCAATTAAGCATTTCGCCAGTAAGTTTTAGCTTCATAGAACATATTTTCACCACATCATGTCTTATACTTCCGCTCTATCGAGAAGGGGAATTCCTTTTTCTTTTAAGATATATTCAGGTTATTAAAACATCTTCACAACCTTATTCTGCATTTGGCTGAACGTACACAATTTCTAGACAAGGATGCAATTGCAAAAACATCTAATTCAGGAAAAATTAAAACATTTAACAGGCTTAAGAAGATCTGCATTTCCCCAACCTTTTATTGAAGTTTCAAGAACAATACCTCAATAAGAAGTATGCCTCCATACTTATTTATAGATTGAAAACAAAATTAGCAAATAATTAGATATCCTTCAAGCTCTTCCTATGAATACAAGAAAGTTGTTCAAGCAAATGAGATAACCAGATTATTTTGGCTGTCTCCTTATCTTTGTGCATCTTTTTTTCTAAAAATGGATGGATATTTCCTTCCCTTCATGCATTCAGAATTTTCACTAAACCCAACATTTGTTAAATTTTCAACACCTTTATCTTGCTACAATAGCAATACTTAAGAATAAGAATTTTCTTCTTTTGTCGGAATATAACCCAACCCCAGTGTCCTTCGGCAAAGCACATATTGTGAGACTAGTTTCACATTAAAAGCTAAATTTAATGAGATCAAAGAAGTAGTTTATGGATCATGGTTAATTTCATGTCAGACACCTAGCCAGAACGATTGGGCATTGATCATATTCAAAAGATTGTATCTGCTTATTCTGTCATTTTATCCAATATGCACATCATATGACTGCTAAAAATGTACTAATGCACAGGACTATCCAAGAAATTCACTAAACTACTCAAGAAAAGAGTCATACATGATGTAAAGGACCATAACAGTAAAAAAGCAGCAACTACTTAACTCATCAACACAAAACATACCTTGGATTAGGATTTCCTCTCACCACTTTCTGGCCATATTTGCGCCACCTGTACCCATCATCCAGTATATCAACCTCACTCAGAGTTTGCACGACAACACGTGGTTCCCGGATAGGTTTGACCACTGGAGTAACATCAAAACCTCCAGCATCCAACCTCCTGCTCAATGTATTTAGACCATCGCTTGGTTAGTATGTGTCCATTACAAACAACTTTAAGGGTGTTCTGAACTGATACCTTCTTTTTGAGAAGGGATCATCATCGTCTTCGGCACCTTCTCCAGTATCATCATTTGCTCCAGTAGACACTTCAAGGGCACCATTTGGCTCGATAGCATGAGGCACCTGTCCATAAGCACCAGGTGACTTGTCTGCAATGAAAGTGAAAGAAAGGGAAGGGGAAGGAGTGAAGGAACATTAGTTAATACATTAGGGAAGTAAACAGCAAACTGAATTCCCTAAGAAGTTTCATCCATACCATCTTGGTTAGGCAGAGATGAAGACTTGTCAAATCTATCTTCCTGCATGGACAAAACAGAACCAGAGGCATATCGGCGGCTGGGTTGTGGTTTAGGATGATCATGTGTACCCTTGTAGATAATCTCTGTTATTTGTCCATCATGGGAGCGCTCAAATAACTTTTTCACTTCACAGTTAGGATGTGTACATTTGTAATAGCTTCGAGGGAACTCACTTCCCTTAACATGTTTCTGTCCATATTTTCTCCAGTTATATCCATCATCAGATGACATTGAAGGCGCAGTTCCTGCTCTATGATCAGACTGTGATGCCTGAAGCCCACTGCTAGAGAGCCCCGTTTGGTTTAGTTCATCTGAATCAACTTCAGCAGGTGCACTAGCAACTGAAGTAAGCATGTGAAGGGATGCTGACAGACTCAACTCATTTGTGGATACTTCCATCTCACCTTTTACCAAAGGTGGTGAGGCAAATGATTGTGAATGGCACTGGCTTTGGACTTGAGCACATTGAGTGCTCCTCTGATGGTTTATATCTGCAGAAACCTAAAAATAATTGACGTGTTAGGCAAACAATTCCCCCCTAAACCAGCAAGGCCACTTGCAGATGTCATGAATTGAAATGAGATTATCAACATAAATAATTCTGAAAAGGGGAAAAAAGGATGATCAGGTATAAAAAGATGCCTCTTTATTCAACTCTTAATTACACCTTTATGCAATTATTATTCTGAATGAGAATGAATAAAACCAATGGCTCATTGGCAGTGAATGTTTCGGTTAATATATGGCAATTGTTGAGAAATCTCAAAGTGGTTAATATAGGTCAAGTTTTGAGTTGGAGAAGCTATATATTTAGTCACTAGCAGCATACAGGATAAAGGAAAGTAGGAGAAGATGCTGAGTAATGCAAGGAATTATAGTACCATATAATTATTGAAATAATTCAAGACTGGCAGCCTATCATGCAATTTAAGTCAAAAAAAAAGGAAATAGAAGAATAAATTACAAGAGCTCCAAATACTTAGAAGTCACCATGCAGTTTAAGGCAATCTGAAATCTCATTAAGAACTCACCATGTTTGACCTAGCATATGGTCTAAACTCAAAGCAGTCGGATTTTCTTTCTCCACACGCTGTGGATGAAACAGTTGTAGCAGAATATGGAGTGGAGCTAAGAGAGCCAAGAGCTGTTCGAGGCTTAGTAAACGTACCAGTAGTGGGGGAAGGCTCTGCCTATGAAGCCAAGAAGATATTGAATCAGTCTTACAGATACTTCTAAAATGAAGTACAAGCAGATCAACTAAACAAAAATAAAAAAGAATAGAAAATCAAGATACATGGAAGCTGCATAATCCCTGAACATCCTAAGGCCCTCATCAAAAGCTCAACTGATAACTATGTTTTTTTTATGCTACTGTCTCCACTCTCCATACTTTTTAACTGGTGCCAAATCCGTGAAGCTCTAAGATATACTTTCTTATCGGCATCAAGACATACAAAGATCAGCGCATATAAACACTTGATGAGAGCTAACTGATTCTCATCAGGTGACACAAGCATAAGGAAATTCAGCAAATATAAAAAGAGAAAAAAAATTGAACCCACTAAAGGTAAAGAGAAGCTAAATTGTAACTTCAATTTTAAAATATTTCTATATAGCCCAATACTTTCAATCTAGAAATTAACACTCAACTGAACAAAGCCTCAAACCCAATTTCCCATGCTTGAGCACCAATATAATACATATCACATTCAAGCTTCAGCTATATAGATGGTCATGATGGGCAAGCAATATATTCTCTTTACAGATAATCAAGTTTATTCTTGTTCCTTTGATTCACATATCCCTTGTAGCTTCTCCTTCCACTTTGTAGTCATATCGCATTTTAATATCAATATCGTCATCAACGCATCTATTCCATATTCTTCACACAAACAAATGGAATAACACAATAAAAGCATAGACAATAAACAAACAGCACCACAAAGACTCATTATGTGAAAATCCAAAACAGGCATTTACAAAAAGAAAAGAAAACAGAACATAAAAAGGGAAAGCTCATACTGATAATACTAAAAAAGTCATATTCTCCTCCACACTAGACATGGTACCAAATTCAGAGTTATTATATCATCAAGCATCAGAATCTAACTTCAGGTTCCAACATAAGCACTCCCAAATTACATGAATAAAAAATCTAAACAAGAAACGAAACAAAACAAATATAATAACTGGCATTTCAAATTTCAAGCTGTTTTTTGTTTTTTAATGAAAGTAAGAGCATCTTGTCTTTTAAAGTCAATTCTCCACTTCTTGAACTCAACGACACGAAGCTACAAACAACACCGTTCTTTTGATAGCTGTTAAATAGTAGAAATGACAATTTTATTTCATTTATAAATAACAACAACAACAACAACAACAACAAAAACAACTTTGAATCTTACATTAAAGAAAAATTATTAACACCTCCAGTTCGCTCTACTTATCTCAGCTCCCAAACAGATCTTATTTCCTCTACTTTCTATCATTTTCTCAGCAATCAAACAGAAAAACCAAGAACTACGATCCAAACAACAATTAAGTGAAGTAGAAACGACTAACCTTAACATTAGAGAGAAGAACTGGAGACTCAAGAAACGAGGTCGGACTGAGTCCAGGAGGGATCGTGATGCAAGCCGACCTCGAGATCGGAAGCTTGGCCGGCGACATCAGCTTGTACCTAGCACCGCCGCCGCCGGACTCCGGCCTCGTTGGATCGCCGCAGTCGGAAACCTCAGAGCGAGAGGTATTGCTGTCCATTGTGAGTGAGTGAGTGAGTGAGTGTGGCCGCCTGGGTGAAGGTCAAAAGAGGTCTAAAAAGAAAAGGATGAAGGGGTAATACGGTAATTTAGGGAGAGTGCGTTGTGTGTTTTTCGGTCATAAGAAAAATTTGCAGCTGTGACTTGTGACCGTAAGAACAAACGACAAGGAGTGTAAATGAAGTGTGTTTGCGACGGAAGGTTTTGAGAGATAGAGATGCAAAGAGAGAGGTTGACTTGTTACATTGGATCTGGAGGGAGGGCTTTCATTTGATTGGCTTGTCATTTACTAAATCTAACCCTAAAGTGTACCTTTTGTGTGGATAGTGTTTACTAGTTACCTAACTTGTGATACATGGTGTCGATCCAAAGTTAATTTGTAATATAAAAAAAGAAATATATAGGCGAGGCTAATTATTATTTTTACATTAAGCGGACGTTGGTTTTGGGTAAAATATTTTATAGAAAAATAATTATTAAATTTTTTCATGTTTATTTTTAAAAAATATTAAATAGAAAATGATTTTTTTGTAAAATATTTTATAAGAAAACTAGTCAATAAAAAATATTTTACAATCAATCTTTAAATTTAATTTATTTACTGGAAAATATTTTCAGTTTATGAAATTTCATAAAATATTTTACAAATAATAATTCATTTACAATATTATCTAACTATTTCAACCATAATCATCATCTCACCACTATCTTTTTCTTTTTCATCACCACAACCACCTTATCACCTCATTCTCTATTTCTATCATTTCATCACCGTCTGCTTTTTTTTCATTACCACCACGACAACCTTATTATCATTTCATCTATCACCATCATGACCACCTCCTTTTTTTATCATTACTATGACCACCTTACCACCACCGCTATCTCACCACCTCCACCAACATTGAAAAATATTTTACATGTAAAATATTTTACGAGAGGAAAAAACATTTTACATGAAAAATATTTTTCATTTTTAAAATTTTTAAAGCGTGAAACAAAAATTCAATGTTTTTATTTAATAAAATAAATTGATAATTATATCTTGATTAACATATTTGGTCTTCTATCGTTTGAAAGAGCTTAATTTTTCTCATTTAATTAGATAGCTATATATATTTTTAACTGAAATAATAACTTATACTCTACTAAAACAAAATTTCAACCATTTGAAATGAGAAGAAAATAATTATTTCTCCAATCTAAATTCAATTTTCTTATTAATATATCATTTTTTGTTGTAATGAAAACATTTTATAAAATTGCAAAGATTATTTTCTAAGCAAAATCCATCAAGGTCTTAAAAGAAAAATAAAAACATATTAAAAAATATCTCAATATTTTACATATGATTGAAGACAAAAAAAATAATGATAAATGTGATAAAATTATATCAAAAATTTATTAAAAAATTTTAAAATCATAAATTTTATTTTAGTTAAATATTCACGCAATTTTTTGTTTCATATTATGTACATAATAATTGAAAATATTATTAATATTTTCATTAAAACATATAATATTATTTGAGAACTATAGAAAAATTGAATAACAATTGAAATATATTGTTAATTTTTTATAGTCTATTTAAATGTAAATAAAAAATACATATGGGTTAAAGCTTGGCGGTCAGCCCAACAAATAAAGAGTCATACGCGCATTGCTTATAATGTCAGACCCACATGTTCGGCCTTTACTTTTTCTTTAAGGGTTGAGTGACATGTCATCCACTTGAAAAAAAAATAATAGACAATGCATCTTCTCTAGTTCATCTCCAGCCAGCTTCATTAGCAAAAAAATCTGGTCTTTAACTTCTTGGATTAAAAAAATAATTTTTAATTATTTTTCGGTTAAAAACACCTAAAGAGCCTTAAGAAAACCATTTGTAGTTTTAAATTAGCACAAGATTGGTTAAAAAAATAAAAAAATCAACTCAAATTCAAAAAAACTTCCTAAGCCTTAGTCTACTTTTTTAAGCAAGATAAAAGTCTAAACATACCTTAATGGAGCTCTTCTCACCAAATAGAACCCTGTGAAACCAAAATCATCCTTTTTTCATCGAAATGTATTAAACCGATGACTTTTTCTCTTCTTTTTCACTTTCCAATGAGTTGTTGTCTCCTTTCTTAAACTCAAGGACTGAAAAATAAACAAAATCAACCTTTAGACCAAAATTAAAATTACAAAAACTAAAGGGACAGTAGAGGAAGGAAAATAAAATTAGGTGGACTAAAAAGAACTTTTTCAAGTGAATTTGAGATTAGCCATGTGGTTTCTTTTTATTTTACATTTTGGTCCTCTTTTGTTGAGTTTTGTTTTTATTTAACAAATTGTAAGAAATTGTTTGTTAAATTGGTCATAAAAGCCTACAATGAAAAAAAACATTTGTGAACAAAAATGAAAAAGAAAAATATAGGTATTATAGATTGTTATAGTAAAAGATCTAGGAATTTTATTAGATTTTGTAATTTATTCATGATGGCTTCATGAATCCTATCTTATCTGTACTTGTTATGTTCAAGTTCTTAAGAAAGTTTGTAACTTGTTTGATTTAGAGGTAGTTATTGTCTTGTTATAGCTTGAGTTTCAAGCATTAAAAAAATTCTTTCAATTCTTTAAAGCAGGGGAGAAATTTATATTGGTAACATATTATTATAAAGTGGCACGCTCGATGGGATCTAATCATGTATTTCAAGAAAAAAACCCAAAAATAATTGAACAACATGAAAAGTGCACCACACTTAATAGCATTATAGGGAGACCATTCTTTCACGCAGTTTATGGGGTCAAGTTGTTACTAACACCCAAACTTAGACAAAAAATAATAAAAGATCTCATTCTATCATTCCTCTTTCTTTTTGTTTGTCTGTTTTAGTTTGAGGTCTTTACATTCACCTTCGTCCTCACGAGCCTACTTTGCTTGTTGATCATGACATATTTCCAAACACTATTTTACCTTGTGCACCTTTTTTTTTCCCAAAATGTTCATCTCTTATGTCTACCTTCTTACTAAGATATGTTAATCATATGGTATCAATAGGTGCCTCCACCACCACTAACACATGCTTAATTATATCTCTAAACTCAACCAATTAATCACAAATTGTTTGGTCAAGCATTGGATAATGCAAAACCTTAGGATAATAATAGGATTAATTAAGTAAAGTTGGTTTAACATTCATATGGATTAATATGAACAATAAATCAATGACACAAAAAATCATATACAGATTGGGTGGACGTTGTTTACCCTATTCTAAAAGGTGTAAAGGTTAGTGCTTATAAATAATTATTAGAAAAAATATGGTGAGTGTATGAAAAGGTATGTATCTAAGTTTCTGTATTAATATGAAGATGTTGCTCAAGAACCTTATCTCTATCTTAAACTTTTAGGTTATCATTGACTAAAATGATTTTTCATTGGTATATATCTCTATCACCAAATTCCATCTACTTTTGTCCTAAGATAAAAAATAAATTTCATGAATATTTTTATCATATAGTTAGAAGTAACTATTATTGAGTTGGATAATATTTTTTAACAACCTTGAGAGACTATCTACGTTTATTCCTAAAGATTTAGAAACAAAATCATGAAGTGCTCAACCTTCCTACATTAAAGAAATTATATCTAAATGGTTCTTAAAGAAATGAATTGGCTAATCCAAAAAAGTTTATTGGTCAAAAGTTTGAAGATATGCATGCTTTTACTAATAAAACATCTCAATATGATCAAACTTTGAATGTTTTTCCAATAAAAAAACCCCTCAAGGGAATATATAATGCCAACACTTCTTTCAATTGTCTCTCCAACCATATAGTATAAGTTGGGTTGAATTATTGTGATAAAAAAAATATGATAAGGATATTTGCATAATAGAACTTAAAGATGAGCAATCATTTGAATACCTAACATTGAAGAGAACAAAGGCCAAAGCTAGAAATGAATCTTTGGCTCACAAATATTTTTTTGATATTGCATAAGCAGATGAAATATTTAACCAGATCATGCATGATAGGTAAAGTAAGCTAATTGGTAATCATCTACTCCCAATACAAGAGCAGCTTAATGGGAAAACATATTGAAAATGAAACAATTCATAGAAATACTCTACTAATAATATTTGATTTTCAGAAACCAAATCCAAAAGACATTAAAGCCTGATAGGTTAAAATCTATAGAAAAAAAAAGATGCAATTTGATGAGGATCTTTTCCTAAATACAACCATGAATGTATTTTCAACAAATCTAAATGGGCTGTTAGGATCGAGATTTGTTTTTCTAGGTCAAGATTGAATCTATTCTAATATGTTTGTGCCTTCTTTTCTTGAACCAATAATGTTTTTTTTGGCATATAGATGGTAGCATGAAGTACTTAAAGAAAATAACAAGCCCTTTTTAGTCACTTTCTCTATGGTTAATGTATGGATATATGATGAAGATACTAGTATTATTAAGTGTTGTGTTTTCTAAAACTAATAAACGTAGTGGAAATATTAATTTAAAATTTTTTGGGGGTCTCAAGGATTTCATTAGACAATTTAAGGTCATTTAAGTTTTATGCAAAGATTACTTTAAAATTAGATCTTTGTTTCAAGGTTTGGTCAACTTTTTCAAGGTTAAGTTGTCACAAATCATAAATCATCCAAGTGTCTAGCCTCTAAAAGTAATCCATCTGAACCACAGTGAGAAGTCTCTTAAAACCATTTTAGTACAATATCTAGTAACGTGTCACAATCTCCCAAGTCATACGTGGTTTGACTTAATCTTTCAATAACCAATTTCTTAGTGTAATTATTGTCCTTTCATAAAAAATATTTCAATTTAGATATTATATCATAAAATGTATACTCTGTCAAGTCATGTTTGTTCTTAATATCGTAGTCATTTATTCTATAAATAAGATTTGGAACTCTTTTTAAATTTCATTATACCTTGTATAAGGACTTCTTAATCAAGATTATTTGAAATTAGATGAAACATTTTCTCTAATTTATCTAGGGTAACAAATCTTTTTTTGATCTCTTAAATACCTTTATATAGTTCATATTATATTCAAAATATAATATTCTCTATATAAGATAACTTAGTAATCTCAAATTTAAGGATCATTTACATAACTATCATATGAGCCTTTCTATATATACAAATGATCTCTCCATATGGAATCTCCATATGGGTTAGTTTAGTATACATGTTATTAACAAACACCTACATATTAGTTCTAAGTATCTCGCATACTTTATTTTATGATAACAACTACTTTCTTTTATAAATAAAAGAACATAATATGTATCAATCTCAACAACTTTAATTAATATCTAGTCTTAATAGAGAATCGACTATGAACATTTAGAAACAATTATTTGATGCAATATAAATCTCATAATTATAATCACTTTATAATTTCTTTTACAAAGTATTTTTTACCAAGGACTTTATCTTTACTCTTTACTTATTAATTAAATATAAATGAATATTAAAAATAAAAAAGTCTTTATTAATAATAAATATTTTTTTATATGAATAAAATCAGTGTCACATGTAACTAATGATTGACTATAGGACATATACACTAACATTAAGTTTAATAGATTAGACAATTTAGGATAACATACTAACTTTATTGTTTTAAGAACTATCCATAAAATGTATAAGCTAGTGTATCACTTTAGTAAACTAGAAACTCTAACTTTAGAGAAACTAGGTTACAATGACTCTTAATAGAATTAATTGATAATTCAAGATTGTAAAATACCTATCGGTCATAACTAAGGCTTTGAACTTCTATTTCTAGAAAAAAAAAAAACACCGAGCAAAATTTCTATATAGAAAGACATGCCCCTAACACCAAAATCATTTCATGTTTTACCTTCAGTATCACAACTTGGGAACAAACAATCCACCACAACTAACATTCATAGGTTATTTGCTTATGTGTGATTATAACAAAAATATTATTAATCTCTTATTCAAATACATGCATTGCTTTGTATAGGACGAAATTGAAATGTCTAGTATTGTGAAAGAATTTGTCAAACTTCTCTTTTTTTCTTCTATTAAGCACAAGTTTAAAGTATTCAA
>Ga0325400_1005951_pt1 | contig 11551 bp, 7 predicted proteins | sample PopdelMetagenome_2_FD_205662 | JGI IMG/M metagenome (GOLD analysis project Ga0325400, IMG submission 205662) | Populus deltoides microbial communities from Bellville, Georgia, United States - Xylem-PdKOR-R1 | ecosystem: Host-associated > Plants > Phyllosphere > Stem > Wood/Secondary xylem...
GCCCGAATACCTAAGCCTCATTTAAAACCCTATTTCTCATCAACGTTTCACAGCTCTACTTCCACTCAAAACCCTAGCTAGGAAGGCGCCTCTGCAGATCGCTCTCTGCTTTTGCTAGCGGTACTTCTTTTTTTCCTTTCTTTCTTCATATGAATTTGATTTTCCGTCATCCATGCTTCTTTCGATCTGTTCTCATCAATAAATCGAATGCCTCTTTCAAAGAAATCTATAATTTTTTTTAAATTTCTCACTCATTTTTGCTCAAAAGAATTAAACTTGACTATTGATTCTTATAAGCTCGTGTATGTTTCCTTGCTTCACAGTCTGGAGCTCTAGGTATGGATATGGTGATTTATGTTTTGTTTGGTTGCTGGGAATTGAAAAAAAAAGATGAAAATATTGAAAGCAGTCCTAGAGCTTGATTTGATTGGTTTGGATATAGCTACTTGATAGGTGTAACTTAAAAACAATTTCTTTAATGGGTTTACTATGCTTCTGAAGCCCCTAATGGAGTCGCTGAATGGCTAAAGATATTAATTGTTTAGATTAGCAAATAGCTTGATTCAAGGTTGGCTGATAAGCCGCTTATATCAAGAAAAACTAGGATTTTATGGTGGGGCTTTGTTCATCCTCTGGCCTTTGTTGAATAAACATTATCTCAAGAGTGGAAAACCAAAGGTCGTGTAGCTATTTTGGTTTTAGAATGTTAATTTGTATTCTCGTAGACATCTTTTGCTAGTTGATAACAATTTTTCTTAACATACATGTTTAGCAGCAACAATGGTGCGAGTTAGTGTCTTGAATGATGCTCTGAAGAGCATGTACAACGCAGAGAAACGTGGGAAGCGTCAGGTCATGATCAGGCCTTCCTCAAAGGTGATCATCAAGTTTCTTTTGGTGATGCAGAAGCACGGTACAATGTCATTTTAACCAGAATTCTATTTCTAGTTGTGTAATTACTTTAAACCAGAGCCCATAGTTTATTTGGTTTTACTGCAGGATATATTGGCGAGTTTGAGTTTGTAGATGATCACAGGGCTGGTAAAATTGTGGTCGAATTGAATGGAAGACTGAACAAATGTGGTGTTATCAGTCCACGTTTTGATGTGGGTGTCAAGGAGATTGAAACGTGGACTGCAAGGTTGCTCCCTTCAAGACAGGTCAGCTCCAAACTTTCTATTCAGTTCAAATTCAATTTGTAGATTCAGCTTCTTGTGTGATGTTTGAATGGTAAGATATTGTAAGCTTATGAATGGATGTTCAGAATCATGTTGTTTAGAGTTTACTGTCTGCCACCAAGTAACCTCCTTTCAACTTTATAAGTTTATACCAACTTCAATTTTGTCAGGGTGTTTTAATTGCATCCATTTTCATGAAATATGTTGCTCCTGTTTAGAGATATTTGTTCATCTGGGTACCGAATTAGTTCCTCGTGGTGGAATATCTTGCATGACCTCACATTATTGGCTGAATTTTGCAGTTTGGATACATTGTCTTGACAACTTCTGCTGGCATTATGGACCATGAAGAGGCCAGAAGAAAGAATGTTGGTGGCAAAGTGCTGGGTTTCTTTTACTAGGATAACTTTAGTTGGATTGAAAGTGAGTGAACTGTTCTGATTATAAGTTTTGGCTTGTACTCTGGAATTTCTCTTACTATACAAGTCGTTCTAGGCGTTGCTTGATCTTATGTTTTTTCCTTGTTCTGGTGGTGGTTCTTTATTATTTTAAGACAGTGATGTTTTTGTAGTTTCTGTTAATCGAAAGGCAGCTTGGTTTTGATCATCTAAAATGGTCCAACCTCATTCCAGCTTGAAATTACACTTTTGAAATCAATTTTTCATCATTAAAGAATACTTTACTGAACTAAAAATGATCTAATATATATATATAGTTTTCACTATAAAACTCAAGATTTGAACTAACTGTTCCTGTTCAAAGAAGATTACTTTTGTTTTGGTCCATATGTGATCGTAATACGTTTTGAAAGAAATTTACAAATGCTCTCCCTCATCTGGAGAAGTAATCTGGACCATGACCTTCACTCCAATTTTTAAATAAGCACTGGATGGATCCGCAATAAACTGTGTTCCTTTAAATTTAGGTTTTTTTTTTTTTTTCCTATCCAGATCGATTTTTCATATACTAATATGAAAAATAATTTTTTAAAAATAAAAAAATATTATTTTTATATATTTTTAAATAAAAAAATATTTTAAACTGTAATTATTACAATTTTAAACAGTCCAAATACAACGAAGGCTACAAATAATGCTCATCACGCTGCTAAAAGTTTGGCTAGGATTTGTTTGTTAAGACTAGGAGCCGATATGAATCTACTTTTAATCTCATATTGTGTAGCTTTTATTTTTCTATTTTTTTTATTTAATTATAGATAAAAATTTATTTGGTTAGTTAAATATTTTTTGTATTTTATACTAGGCCTAATGTATAATTGCATTTTAAATCTTGATTTTATAAAAGTTAAAATAATGTTTTTTTGTTAATGAAAACTTGCTTTTTAATCATTTTACATATAAAAATTCATCCTATAATAATTTTAACTAAACATATTTTTTAAAATTTATTTTTTAAAAATTGCAATTAATTTTTTTTTAAATTTACTTAAATCGCAACTGCGAAAACCACTGCAATATCAAACCCTATAAGCCAGAACTCAATTTGCATTGCTATATATATATATATATATAATTGTGCAACCTATATCGTCAACAACTTCCATCAATAATTTTTTAAAATCAATAAGTTCACCTTTACGGTTTATTTTCTATAAAAAGTCATATTAATTAAGTAATTATATTACCTTTTTCATATATTTAAAAAATCACCAACTAACTGATTTTCTTTCTTTTCTTTTAGTTTTCTTTAAAAATCCTTCAAAGTAAGTTTTTGTAAAATATTTTCATATGTTTCCATTATTGTAAATTTTATTATATTCAAATAAAATTATGATAATAAAAAAGAAATTATAATTCTTTTATATTTGTAAATTTTGTTTTTTAAAATAAAAATTTTAATGGTCATTAGAATAATAAGTCATAAAAATTTTAATGATTATAACATGACATAATCCATCAACGTAACGTATCACTATCAAACACATAATTGGATTGAAACTTAAAAAAGAATATGGGCAAAAAAGTATATGTACGGTCTAGTTGAGTTGAGCGATTTTTTAAAATCTCAATCAATCTATAATATCAATTTATTTGATTTTTTAACATATTATTATATATAATATTTACATACCTTGTTAGATTAGTCAAATAATATAAATATTATAGATAAAATATATTTTTTTAAACACCTCTCCACGCGGCAATACTTTTCCAACCCCAATTAAGTTTGGTTAATCGGTAATGTTTATGTTAATTGTCTAAGATGTTAGATACCGAGGATGAGGTCCAGCTTGTTTAGGATTCGAGGTTCCTTTGTTTGATATTTCATTAGTTTTAAGGTTTTATAAATCCGGTTTATCCCTCCACTCCACCTCTTAAGAGGTATCGAATCTTATCTTCCTTTGTCAAATAAACAAATTCAATCATCTCATACCTTCTCTTTCATGGCCTGCATGCCTGCCCATTCCAGGGCTTCCGATTGCAGGGCAGCAATAAATTCAGCCAAACTTGCAACCAACTGGTGGCAAGCTAGTTTAAAAAATCTTGGCACACACTGTATTCAATTGACCATTTTAATAATGAAAAAAAATCTCCAACGACAATTTTACAAAAATATCAAACTGTTCCCTGACCAAAACACTAGTAACCTCCGGGAAATCGTATGATCTTATACAACCACGTGAACAGCCGTGCATATATCTACTCTACACCAATTCTCTAGAGTTTCTGGAAACAGCTTGGAAATGATGTACAATGATCCCACACGAATGAAAAGCAAATATTGAAGAAAAATTTCCAGAGTAAATCGTGAATGGAGTTCAGAGGCTATGTTCTGTTGTTTACTCAATAGTTCACAGAGACGCAGTCTCTCTTGCTGACCATTGAATGAATATTTTGCATTATTGAGGAGCTGCTCATCTAAACCATGAGATTCTGAACTTTCTGGAGCTGGAGATAACTCACTTTCCCTGGATGGACTTTCTGAGTTTCCCCTGTCATCTTTGGGTTGATCATCTCGATCTCCTTTACCATCCTCACTTTCACTATAGCTCCCACCAGTGCCATCATTTGGGATGCCCCGGACCAAATCTGGTCGAGCTTCTACCCCAACCCGTCGCAGGTGTAGCTGCATGTTGCAGATAGCCAATCACAGATTACAGTGCATTGTCAGCAGGCAAGAGCAATAAACATAAAACTGCTTGTGAGCAAATACAGATATTTGTTAACCTGAAGGTGCAAGTTGACTTCATCTGAGCGTGAAAGAAATGGAAAATCTCCTCCAGTCTTCAACTGAGCTCGCCTTGCTTCAGGATATCTTTCACTCAATTGATCTTTGAGTTGTTGAGGAATTGCACAATAATCATTCGTCTTCAGGAGGAAATGGTAGCACATGTCAAAAAAACCCATAGAGCAAATACTTTTTTCCCCTAATTTCCATCTTACGGCATTAAGTTAAAAGAAACCTTCAAGTAGGAATACTGGTATTATAACACCAAGAACCATTAAGAATTCAAGTATCTGCAGTGCCCAGAAGCAAGAAGCAAGAAGCAAGATAAAAATAAAAATAAAATAAATTGCACTTGGAAAAATGGCACTATGCAACATGGCTTCTCAGTGTCCTAGAAACTCAGATCATAAAACATATTAACTGAGGGAGAACATTATTGACTTAAAACGAGTATCCACAAGGGAGAGCATCTTATCCACTCGAAATCATCAACAAGAACATGGGTAACAATAGAAAACTTCATGTTATGGCTGATGGGTACTGAAAGTAATTGAAAAGCAATATAGAAACAGTTTTCTGATAAACTTACATCCATTATAGTGATGAACGAGTCTGAAAGTAAAAGAGATCCAACAGAAGCAGCATCAACATTCAAAGTCAACCTCGAGGCTAATTCATCTCTTGAAAGTGTTTCGACCTGAATTGAAAATCACATTTCATAAAACCAACAGATGAACCAGGTTCTTCAATGTAGCACATGTTTTTCCATTTAAAATGGCAGCTTTAGACAAGACGGTTGAGGATTCAGGAAGTGCCCACAAAAGGTGGTTGAGGTCCAGACTGGTTCCTAGGTTATCAAAAAATAGAAAAAAAGGGAGGGGGGGGGGGTGGGGCTGTTGTGAACCAAGAGGGCTCATTTTTCTTAGTTATCTTTAAAACAACAAAAACAATAATCAATATGATATTGATGACAACATTCAACCTTCTTTTCTTGGAAAGAAAAAAAGAATCTTCATTCAGTCAGAATTTCAGCATTCATAAACAACACAAAAGGCCACCCTACGCCACAGTATTGTTTTAAACATAAGACAGAAGCAGTGATGACAGCCAAGATAAATGACAAATCAATTCGGTTCAAGTTAAAAAAAAAAGTGTGTAAAACTGTACTTAATATGCTACAGCATAGTAAATAATACTTATAGATGTTTTGAACAAGATGCTTCTGTTGCAAAGCAAATTTGCCCCCCTATTCAAAGGAAACTGAGGTCAAACCTACATTAGTTTACAACTGTACAAAATATTCTCAATGCCTTGCATAAATAGTTAGAGCAACAACCCACCAAAAGGGCATTCAGCACATAATGAGAGTTCAAAACCTACATGGATGCTGGGTACCCAAGACTAGAAACACACACTGATTGCATGACAATCTCTAATCACAGTTCCCAATCCTGAAGAGTGGCTTGAGGATCCTACAACATGATAAAGAACAATATGGACACAGAAACAATCTCACTTAAAACAAGGAAGTTATACTGTATTCCAGAAAACAGAACCGTACATGATTTTCACCTCATACTGCTCCTCGGTCAATAGCTATCTCACTTAAAACAAGGAAGTTATACTGTATTCTGGAAAAAATAATGATTCCTAAATGCATAAAGGAGATTGCTTCAAGCAATCATAGTTACTTGCTTAAAGCCATCATAGAAGTAACTGGAAAATTGAGACTTTACCTGAGAAACAACAAAGTCTACTGAATCTGCAATAAATGGTTCATGAGGACCATCACGAATTCCAGTTAGGACGTATCTTTTAAGCAGAAAGGAAGGGGTCCAACTAACACTGCATAACCAATACAAAAATTCTGAAGTCAATTTGTTAAGAAGAGTAGATTTACAGATTACTACAAAGAACATACAACAAAAATAATGAAAATAAAATTCATTGAGGTTAAAATCTTTAAAAAAGTAGTTGACAACCTTTACATGTCATGGAAGGTGAAAACATTCAGCATTTCTGCAAACATAGAAAACTCTACGCTGAGTAGTTATGAATTGCCAATAGATGCAATAGAAACTTAACTAAATTTCAATCTCACAATAGTAGGGGTTGGTGGTTAAATGCATCAACAGTTATGAAACCTGATTGTTATCAACAACTCCCTCAATAACAACTTACATAACCTGCACCTTCATCCTTGACCAGTTAAATTATCATAAGAAGTATTCTGTTTGTCCCATAGTATGATTGAGAGATTAGAAAACTAAATTCTTTTCTCTTACTTCAGAGCTAAATTCTTTTCTTTTTACTACTTCAACCTAAGTCATTCTCAAGTTACTTTTTCCCCTCTAATTGAATGTAAATCGTTATATAAATCATAAGAAGCACATGACTCAATTATCTAACCTGTCCTCCAGAAACTTTTTTGTCAATTGGTCCCATCTCCACCTTCAGTGGGATGCATTCAATCTATGATATTCTTGCATCCAAGCACACCTACATCTTATAATCCTCATCTTCATTTTTAATCACACTCCTTTTAGGTATATTTTGTTCTTTATCATCATGCATTTGATAGCTAGCCTTATAACCATCATAATCTCGTCATCCACTCCAACTTGACAGACATTTTCCATCACAACCGGTGCTGAAATATCTCCACTCATGGAGAAACTAATGCTATATAAATATGTACTTTCATTACAGAAACAGAATACTTATTCCAGCAATTCCAGGACTGTTGAACACCTTTTCATGTTTTCTATTTACGGTAAAACCTGAAATTTCATGTTTTCTCTTGAAAGTGGATACCCCTGTTCAAAAAACAAGTTAGGTCTAGAGCCTCATTTTAGCTCAGTTACAAGCAAATTGGCAGATTTTTTGTGTGTCAAATTTACAAAACACAGTCTGAAACTAATAAAATCACTGCCTACTAATAATTTTGTTAGTCAATTGCACCTGCTTACCAACAAACTCCCTTATAGACCATATTTTCCCTATCATTTTAGCATGTAACTAGAGTTGCACCTAGTTTGTTTGTACAAATTTGGCGCTACCACTTTTACTGATCATGATCACATAATTTCTTGTTCAATTTATATTGTGTGAATATGCAGTATTTTTTATATGAACACCACAAATGGCTTTTGTGGTTTGACGACAGGAAAAGGTAATGCAATAATAAACATAAGCAACATGATGACCACATACACAGGAGCCCAAGGCATGGCAGCTGCAAAACTGCGCGTCTCCAGAAATGTGTTTGATAGTATCAATGACCTCACTCGCCTTGGACGGTGTTGTGCAAAAAGTTGGGCTAAGAAGCCTCCAAGAGATGTACCATAAAGATGTATCTGTTAAGATAACCAACGTACACACAAATCCTCAGTAATTAATGCTACCAAACAATATGATCTAAATGTACAGGTTTCATGAACTCGGATTCTAATCATGCCACTTTCAGGTTATGATATAAGCTATGATTACTATTAAATATAGCTTTGTAAAATCTACTGAGATCTTCTCCTTGTGCAGTGAGCTCTACCAAGACAGGCACTGGCAACCAGTTTGCCTTTCATCCAATTAGAAATGCAAGCCCAAAAATATTCCCATTGAATATGTGCCTCCAAGCCCAGACTTCCAGTTCTTTTGGAACATATTGATCACAACCAAAATGGGTGCTGGTACAGGAACAAAGGCTGTTACCATATAATGTTCCTGGCAAAATGGGGGTGGCTGGTGCTATGAAATTATAATGTATAGGTTAGCAAACCAGTTTCAAAATGGATTCCAAATCCAGTGTCTGCAGACAAGGGATACCAGCTAGACAAAGGATGATCTAGAGGTTGGTTCCTTTAAGTATTTGAAGTACCATGTTCTATCCCAAATATAAATATTAAGCCACGTGAAACAGAAAGGCAGAAGATTCTAAAGCAAAAGTACCAGTTGAAAAATTGCATGTGACAAACAATAATATATAGCAAGCAGGAGGAGCAGTATATGCCATATGCCATATACAAATGAAGGTTCTTACATGATGAACATCAATGACATCCAAAAATTTTTCAAATGCTTGAATCCACTCATGATGATTCCATACATGTGGAATATCAACAGAAATCACCCGGTAACCCTGAAAAATAGCAAAATGTTATACTAGAAGACCTTAATATGAACACCGCCAACTATCAACAACATTGGAATCATGAACCAGAAACAAGTAACAATTGTGGTAACAGAAAGGGCACTTTACTTGCTACCAAAAGGAAAATAATCAAAGTAGAGAGAAGTGATTCCTTTTAACAATGACACATGCATATGATGACACCTGTTTGACTTTCTAAAACTATAGTTTCCAAGCATGTAGAGATAATTTGGGAGTGACAAATTCTATAAAACGATAAAGATACTCTCTGACAGTTGGCACAAGGAGTTCAAGCTGACACTCTGACAGTTGGCACAAGGAGTCCAAGTTAACACTCTGACAGTTGGAAAATGGGGTTCAAGCAGTCCACAGAGTGCAAAATGATTCAGCACGGTCTTGATTTTTAAACAAGCTAAAATTCAATTTAAAGAATAAGTAATTAAATTTGCAATTGTTGCAGCTACAAAAGGTAAGATTCACGTGCAGACTTTGTAAGGTATAAAAGAGGTCATAATGCAGCCAATTTTAGTAACGCACGGGTAAGATGGGGAAAAAGAGAAAATCTACTCCAAGGATACAACTTTAGGGCTCATAATTAAGAAAAAAAAATATGAATGCTGGCCATTCACAATCTGTCTCCTCAAACTGCAGAAATACAAACTTCATGGTACATAAATACTAGATCATGCAAGGAATAAACCTTTCCAGGTGAACAAATTTAATAACTTTTTAGCTGATTTGTCTATTTTCTTAAAGAAATAGCGTGCCTATAGATGTCACGACAACTATAATTCCTATCCAGCATTAGGTCCAACATGAATTCTCCACACTTCAGGACATGACATTACACTCCAAAAGTAAGTGCTGGTGGTTAGAGGAATAAGATGCCCAACATGGGAAACTAGAGTTACTAAACCCTTGACAAATTCTTCAAGAAAAAAAGCAAGGAGAAAAGGGAAAGAAAAAAAAGATTAAAACACATCCAGGTACTTGTTTGAATGATACTATCAGGAGCTATAATACACAGCGAATTACCTTCAAGGACAATGCCATAATCTGCTTATAGTAAACATCTGCTGTTCCTGCTATTCCAGGAAGACAAATGAGTGGTGGGACCACTTTTGGACCAAAATCATAGTATCTCCATTGCTTTGTGCCAATCTAAGAGGAAAACACAACGGGAGAAAATGAGCTAGATGTTCAATCTATGAGCCAATGCTAAGAACAGAATAATCTAAAGAAGCGGCAAGAAAATAAACCGTCGTGCCACTTTTCTGTGCTTTAAGAAACAAAAACAACAGTTGAAGATAACCTAGTCAATAAAATTGATGCAATAAGTTGCAAAATTAGTACGTAAAATAAAACCAGCATTCATATGATTGAATTATTTCTAGCAAACCAAGCTCACAAGAAAATTTAATAAAACACTCATCAACAGATCATCAAAATGAGGATAGAGGAGGAAAAACCTGAAGCAGTTACACAGCATGAAATTCATATCTCAAGAATTTTCATTCAAATCAATCCTAGTACGAGGACAGCAATACACATACAAGCTCATCAGCAGCCTCAGCATTGACTCAAAACAAAAACACACCGGGTGAATTAACAAGTAAAACAGTCAATAAAAAGCAGTAAACACACCCAGATCAAGCTATAACATCGAAAGTGTAACACAATTTCAACAATTGATTAAGAGAATAAAACTGGAGAAAAGGAGATCATCGATAAAACAAAGACATACCCAGTAGAGTGCTGGAAGCAAAAATTAAAACCCGTGTTATAGAAATAAGAGGGAGAGAGAGAGAATTGAGAGAGGGTAGAAGAGAAAGTTACAGGGATCTTGTGGAGAGGAACTTGAGACTTGAAGTAGACATAATCTCCGGGCGCCGAGAAGACGCCTTTCATTTTCTAAATTACAACTCTATTTGCTTTCGATCATCAAGAGAGGAGAAAGGTGCAGTGTTTGAATGGATTGAATTTATAGATATCAATCGACAAGTCTTTTCGATTATTTTTAATGATTTCTTGATCGAATGTGTTGGCTTTGGCTTCTTATTTTGGGTGGGTGGGGGTAAATAAGTAATAGCACTTTTGTAATTATTTTCGATTCTTGTTTTTATTGGTGGGTTAGATTAGAGAGCAGAAGGAAGCACGTGCCTTGTTCTTAACAGTCAATTGACGGCAACTTTTTTCAACTCCTCGTCAGCGTTAAGTTGTTGGACGCAGGATTGATTATCCGGTGTGCCTCTTACACAATTGCATTGCTCATTGAGATTTTACATCATTCCGGTCCACCGTGATAAAATAATACCCCGCCGAGAGTGTATTTAATCTCGCGTAAGCTCTCGATGATAGGGATAATCATCCAAGTCTTTATTGAGAAACAAAAAAGCCTCCTCGCCATAACAGGCGAGTTGGTTCCTCTATCGTCGTCAGAGAGTTCTTGGCAAGAAAAATGAAAACTGAGGATCAATCCATTCAGTATAATTCAGGGGAGAACACACTTAAACGAATTTGGATAACGACTACAAGAGAGAAATCAAAAGGAAAATCTAAAATACCAGGAATGGACATAAACTCGTGAGCTACCAAAGGTCGGGATGGTCGTCCAAGTCTTATTATGAAACAAAAAAGTCGCCCCCCGCCTGGTTCCTCTATCGTTGTCGGGGAGTTCTTGGCAAGGAGACCTTTAGGATAAATAGCTAAAACAAAAGGAGATGTGAGGATCGACCTATCAAGTATAATTTTAAAGAAATACTTTAAATAAAAATTATGAAGTAGATCTCTGATGATGATATAAAATATATATGGTTGATATTGTTTCATCATTATATTGCCAAGTTTCTAATTCTTTGAAAAGGTTGCTCCAAAAATTGTTATAAAGATTAGTTCCATTACTGGAAAGGTTAAGTATGTTACTGGTATATATGATATTTTTAATGAAATAAATGAGTATGCAAAAAGTTGACTTTTTTTTCCTGCATATATCCATGAAATCGAGTCAAGATTTCTAAAGGGCTTATTAGCTTGTTGG
>Ga0325400_1005952_pt1 | contig 11551 bp, 9 predicted proteins | sample PopdelMetagenome_2_FD_205662 | JGI IMG/M metagenome (GOLD analysis project Ga0325400, IMG submission 205662) | Populus deltoides microbial communities from Bellville, Georgia, United States - Xylem-PdKOR-R1 | ecosystem: Host-associated > Plants > Phyllosphere > Stem > Wood/Secondary xylem...
CGGAACCAGCTGCGCGGGGTAGCGCACCGTCGCCCGCCGGCCGGGGCGACGCCGCCTTCGCGGCGCTGGCGGGGTTCGCCGCCTTCGCGCTGATGCTGATCCTGCCGACGGCGCTGCGCGACGGCGACACGGGCTGGCATCTGGCCGCGGGCGAGTGGATCGTCGGCCACGCACGGGTGCCCGCGACCGACCCCTTCTCCTACACCGCGGCGGGCCGGCCATGGGTCGCGCACGAGTGGCTGAGCGAGGTGGCGATGCACGCCGCTTACCGCGCCGGCGGGTGGAGCGGGCTGATCCTGTTCTTCGGCGCCGCGCTGGCCGCGCTCTACGCGCTCGTCGCACTGTTCCTGACCCGGCGGCTCGGACGCCCCGCGACGACCGTCATCCTGGTCATGATCACGGCGGGGCTGCTGCCGTCGCTGCTCGCGCGGCCGCACCTGCTCGCGCTGCCGATGCTGGCCGCCTGGACGATCGCGATGCTCGACGCGCGGGCGGCCGGACGCCGGCCGGGCTTGGGCTGGGCGGCGCTGATGCTGGTCTGGGCCAACGCGCACGGCAGCTTCGTCATGGGGCTGGGCATCGCGGCGCTGTTCGGGCTGGAGGCGGTGGCGAGCGCGCCTGCCGCGCAACGCTGGCGGGCCGTACGCGACTGGGGCGCGTTCGGGCTCCTCGCTCTGGCCGCGGCGCTGCTCACCCCCCACGGCGTCCACGGCCTCACCTTTCCGCTTTATGTCGGGCAGCTGGCGCTCCTGTCCCATCTCAGCGAGTGGCAACCGGCCGACTTTGCCACCGTCTCCGGATTGGAGCTGATCCTGCTGGCGACCTTGTTCGTGTTGCTGGCCAAGCCGACGCGGGTTCCGCCGTTCCGGCTGGCGCTGCTCCTCGGCCTCCTCCATCTCGCGCTCCAGCATACGCGCCAGGACGTCGTTCTGGTCGTGGTCGGCGCGCTGCTGCTCGCCGATCCGATCGCGGCCGCGTGGCGCCGCCGCGACGTGCCCGCCCGCCCCGTCGCGCCCGGTCAGGCCGGCGCGGTGGCGGTGGTGCTGGCGCTGGCGGCAGGGCTCGCGGCCTATCGGCTGGCGGTGCCGGTGGTGCGCGGCGACAGCGCCACCGTGCCCGCGACCGCGATGCGCCACCTGCCGCCGGCGCTCCGCGGCCAGCGGGTGTTCAACGAATACAGCTTCGGCGGATCGCTGATCCTGGCGGGCATCCGGCCGTATATCGACGGCCGTTCCGACATGTACGGCGACTCGTTCACGCTGAACTATTTCCGGATCGCGGGCGGCGACGCGGCGCGGTGGCGGGCGGCGGACGCGCGGTGGCGGTTCGGATGGACGATGCTGCCGCCCCGCAGCCGGCTGCTGCCGCTGCTCGACGCCGATCCGCGCTGGCGGCGGGCCTATGCGGACGGCCAGGCGGTGATCCACGTTCGCCGGGGCGGTTGAAGCCGGCTCCGTTGGCTTTCCTCGCGACGCGCGTGCGCCTATATGCGCCAGCGTCCATGTCCACCGCCGCTCCCCTGCTTCCACCCGCCGACTGGCGCGACTTTCTGGCGCTCACCAAGCCCAGGGTTATGACGCTGGTCGTCTTTACCGGGCTTTGCGGCATGTTGGCCGCGCCGGTGCGGATCGACCCGGTCATCGGCTTTACCGCCATTCTGTGCATCGCGCTGGGCGCGGGGGCGGCCGGCGCGCTCAACCAGTGGTATGAGGCCGATCTGGACGCGGCGATGCGGCGCACGCAGAAGCGGCCGCTGCCCGACGGGCGCATGGACCGGCAGGCGGCGCTCCACTTCGGGGTCGGGCTGGGCGCGTTTTCCGTGATCCTGATGGGGTTGGCGGTGAACCTCACGGCCGCCGCGATCCTGACCGCCTCCATCCTGTTCTACGTCCTGGTCTACACGGTGTGGCTGAAGCGGCGCACGCCGCAGAACATCGTGATCGGCGGCGCGGCCGGCGCCTTTCCCCCGTTGATCGGCTGGGCGGCGGCGACCGGCGGCGTCGCGTGGCTGCCCGTCCTGCTCTTCCTTCTCGTCTTCCTGTGGACGCCGCCGCACTTCTGGGCGCTCGCGCTGTTCGTGAAGACCGACTACGCCGCCGCGGGCGTGCCGATGCTGCCCGTCGTTGCGGGGGAGAAGGCGACGCGCCGATCGATCGGCATCTACACCGTCTATATGGCGCTGGCCGCGCTGGCGCCGTGGCCGCTCCGCCTTGCGGGATGGATCTATGGCGGGACGTCGCTGGTCCTGACAATGGTCTTCGTCGCCATGGCGCTGAAGGTCGCGATCCGCACCCAGGCGCCCGACGACGCGATGAAGCCGGAGAAGGCGCTGTTCTCCTACTCGATCCTCTACCTTTTCCTCCTGTTCGGCGCACTGGTCGCCGACCGCTGGGTGCTGCCATGAAGAATGACGATCTGGTCCGCAGCCGGCAGCGGGGCCGCGCGATGGTCATGGGCCTGCTGCTGGGCGCGCTGGTGCTGCTGATCTTCGCGATCACCATCTCCAAGATCAAGCTGGGCATGCATTGATGGCGGCGAGCGGTCACGGCGCCCGCGCCCGGCGGACGGCGGTGCTGGCGGTGCTCGGCATCTGCTTCATGACCGGGCTCGCCTGGGCAAGCGTCCCGCTCTATCGCATGTTCTGCCAGGTGACCGGGCTGAACGGCACCACCCAGCGCGGCAGCCGCGCGCCGGGCGCGGTGGACGCGCAGGTGCAGGTCGATTTCGACGCCAATGTCAGCCCCAAGCTGCCCTGGCGCTTCGTGCCGGAGAACCGGTCGGAGACGGTGGCGGTCGGCGCGCGCGACATGGTGTTCTTCAAGGCCAGCAACCGGTCGGACAAGCCGATCACCGGCACCGCGACGTTCAACGTCACCCCCGCGCAGGCCGGCAAGTATTTCACCAAGATCCAATGCTTCTGCTTCACCGAGCAGACGCTGCAGCCCGGCGAGACAGTGCGCATGCCCGTCATCTTCTACGTCGATCCCAAGATGCTGGCGGACCCCGACGCGCGCGACGTGGAGACGATCACCCTGTCCTATACGTTTTACCCGGTGGATTCGGCGAAAACCTCCGGCTAGAGCGGGTCCACTGCCCCCTGTCCGTTCTGGCTGAACGGAAGGGAGATAACGGGAAAGCACGACATGGCCGGCGCCAAGAACCACGATTACCACATCCTGCCACCCAGCCCCTGGCCGCTGGTCGGCAGTCTGGCCGCGTTCGTCATGGCGGCCGGCGGCATCATGTACATGCACGAGGCGGCGGGTGGCGGCTGGGTGTTCCTGGCCGGGCTCGCGGCCGTCCTGTTCACCATGTACAGCTGGTGGGCGGACGTGATCCGCGAGGCGCACCACGGCGACCATACGCCTGTGGTCCAGCTCCATTTCCGCTACGGCATGATCCTGTTCATCGCCTCCGAAGTCATGTTCTTCGTCGGCTGGTTCTGGGCGTTCTTCGACTTTTCGCTATTCCCGACCGCGATGAGCTTCGTCGACGGGCAGGTCGAGCGCGCCGCCGAGGGCGCGGCCGCGGTGGCGGCGTCCTGGCCGCCCAAGGGGCTGACCGTCATCAACGCGTTCGAGCTGCCGCTGCTCAACACGCTGATCCTACTCACCTCCGGCACCACCGTCACCTGGGCGCACCACGCGCTGATCCACGGCCAGCGCGGCGGCGCCAAGCGCGGCGCCTGGGGCCTGATCGGCGTCGGCGACCGTGACGGGGTGCTGAAGGGCCTGTGGCTCACGGTCGTGCTGGGCGCGATCTTCACCTCGGTCCAGGCCTATGAGTACGCGCACGCGCCGTTCCCGTTCAAGGGCATCAACTATGGCGCGTCCTTCTTCATGGCGACCGGCTTTCACGGCTTCCACGTTCTGATCGGCACCATCTTCCTCGTCGTCTGCCTGATCCGCGCCTATCGGGGGGAGTTCACCCCCAAGCAGCATTTCGGCTTCGAGGCGGCGGCCTGGTACTGGCACTTCGTCGATGTGGTGTGGCTGTTCCTGTTCGTCACCGTTTACGTCTGGGGCGGCTGGGGCGCGCCGGTCCATGGCGGCTGAGGCGGTCGGCTGAGGCGGAGGGGCACGGGACCGTAACGGGTCCCGTGCCCTTCGCGTATGAGGCGCCCTCCCCTTCTCCCCACGCTGGTCGTCGGGCTGGCGGTCGCGGCGATGATCGCGCTGGGATTGTGGCAGCTCCTCGACCGGCTGCCGCGCAAGGAGGCGTTCCTGGCGCAGCTCGCCGCCAACCCGGCGCGGCCGCCGGTGGCGTTCCCGCGGAAGGCGGACGAGCGGCTGCTGTTCCGGCGATCGGGCGCGACCTGCGCGCCGCCGGTTGCGGTGCGGCTGGCGGGGGCGGGGGCGGCCGGCTACCGTGCCATCGCCACCTGCCGCGACGGGATGACCGTCCAGCTCGGCACGACCCGCGATCCCAAGGCGCGGGTACGCTGGGCGGGCGGTGCCGTCGCCGGACGCATCGGGCAGGCGCCGGACGGCCGCTCGCTGATCGGGTCGCTGGTCGACCATGCCCCGCCCAAGCCGATGCTGATCGCCGCCCCGCCGCTAGCCGGCCTTAGTCCCAATGCGGTGCCCACGGCTGATACGATCCCCAACAACCATTTGGCCTATGCCGGGCAATGGTTCTTCTTCGCGGGCGTGGCGGCGACGATCTACGTGCTGGCGCTGCGGCGGCGGCGGATATAGCGAGCGGGCTCATGCGCTACGTCAGCACCCGCGGGGCCGCGCCCCCGCTCGACTTCCGCGAGGTGACGCTGGCCGGACTGGCGCCCGATGGCGGGCTCTACCTGCCGGAGACGTGGCCGACGATCGACGTGGAGGCACTCGCCGGCCTGTCCTATGTCGACACGGCGGCGGCGGTGATGGCACCGTTCGTCGGCGACGCGCTCACGGCGCGCGAGCTGCGCGACCTGTGCACGCAGGCGTACGGCCGGTTCGCCCACGCCGCGGTGACGCCGCTGGTCCAGCTCGACCACGACCAATGGCTGCTGGAGCTGTTCCACGGCCCCACCCTCGCCTTCAAGGACGTCGCGCTGCAGCTGCTCGGCCTCTTCTTCGAGCGGTTTCTGGCGGGCACCGACCGGCGGCTGACGATCGTCGGGGCGACCAGCGGCGACACCGGATCGGCGGCGATCGACGCGGTGGCGGGGCGCGCGGGTGTCGACATCGTCATGCTTCACCCGCGCGGCCGCGTATCGGACGTGCAGCGGCGGCAGATGACCACGGTGCTCGCCCCCAACGTCCACAACGTCGCGCTGGAGGGGGCGAGCTTCGACGACGCGCAGGCGCTGGTGAAGGCCATGTTCAACGACCACCGCTTCGCCGAGGCGCATGGGCTGGCGGCGGTCAATTCGATCAATTGGGCGCGGCTGATGGCGCAGGTCGTGTATTATTTCCACGCGACCGCACGGCTGGGACGCGCAGCCTTCGCGGTTCCGACGGGCAATTTCGGCGACGTGTTCGCGGGCTATGTCGCGAGCCGGATGGGCGCGCCGATCGCGCGACTGCTGGTCGCCACCAACACCAACGACATCCTCGCGCGCGCGATCAATGCGGGCGACTATTCCAAGGCTGGCGTGACCCAGACCGCGACGCCGTCGATGGACATCCAGGTCTCCTCCAATTTCGAGCGGCTGCTGTTCGAGGCGAATGGCCATGACGGCGCCGCCCTGGCCGCGCAGATGGCGGGGTTCGAGGGGTCGGGCGCGATGCGGCTGACCAATCGCCAGCGCGACGGGATCGCACCGCTGTTCACCGCCGCCCGGGTCGATGCCGACGGCATGGCGATGGCGATGCGCTGGGCATGCGAGGCGGCGGGGCAGGTGGTCGACCCGCACACCGCGATCGGCCTCGCCGCCGCGCGGCAGTTGGGGGCGGACGTGCCGGTGGTGACGCTCGCCACAGCGCATCCGGCGAAGTTCCCCGACGCGGTGGAGCGCGCGACCGGCGTGCGCCCCGCCCTGCCCCGTCGCGTGGGCGACCTCCACGCGCGCGAGGAACGGTGCGCCGTCCTGCCCGCGACCTACGCGGCGGTGAGCGGGTTCGTCGCGGACGCGGTGCGCCGGTGAGCGTGGGGCGATGAGGCTCGACACGCTCGTCGGCGAGCCATGGGCCGATTACGGGCTGGTCGATTCGGGCGGCGGGCGCAAACTGGAGCGGTACGGCCGATTCCGCTTCGTCCGGCCCGAGCCGCAGGCCTTGTGGGCCCCCGCGCGCGCCGACTGGCGGGCGCAGGGCGAGTTCGTGCCCGGATCCGACGAGGATGGCGGCGGGCAGTGGAAGTTCGTGGAGCCGGTGCCGCGGGACGGCTGGCCGCTCGGCTGGGAAGAGGTGCGCTTCACCGCGCAGACGACGCCTTTCCGCCACCTCGGCTTCTTTCCCGACATGGCGCCGGTATGGGGCTGGATGCGGGAACGGGTGGCCGACCTGGAAACGCCCGACTGCCTCAACCTGTTCGGCTATACCGGCGTCGGCACGCTGGCGCTCGCGGTCAGAAATGCGCGGATGGTTCATGTCGACGCGTCCAAGAAGTCGGTGGAGGCGGCGCGCGCCAATGCCGCCTTGTCGGGCATGGCCGACCGCCCGGTCCGCTGGATCGTCGACGACGCCGCCAAGTTCGTCGCGCGCGAGGTGCGGCGGGGGCGGCGGTACGACGGCATCCTGCTCGACCCGCCCAAATACGGCCGCGGGCCCGACGGCGAGGTGTGGCGGCTGGAGGAGCACCTCCCCGCCCTGATCGCCGACTGCCGCCGGCTGCTCGACGCCGAGTCGCGCTTCCTGTTCCTCACCGTCTATGCGGTGCGCATGTCGGCGCTGGCGATCGGCGAGATGCTGGCCCAGGCCTTTGCCGACCTGCCCGGCACGGTCGAGGCGGGCGAGCTGGGCGTTCGCGAGGAGGCGCGCGGCCTGGTCCTGCCCACCGCGATCTGGGCGCGGTGGCGGCGACACGCTTGATCGCGTCCGCGGCGCCCGCTACGGCGACGCGCACGCGGGTGTAGCTCAATGGTAGAGCAGAAGCCTTCCAAGCTTATGACGAGGGTTCGATTCCCTTCACCCGCTCCGGCTCCAGCAGCGGATCGGCCCCGCTGATCCGCGACGGTCGGGAGTCCGGCCGGCGTAGCGCAGCTGCGACCGGCGACGCGGCTTCGCCGCGGCGCCCCTTCTCCATCCGGCCGCATTTAACGCCGCCCTTACCACCGCCGCGCTAGGCCACGAGCGATGTACCACGACCGCGACCTGTCCTACGCCGTCAAGACCGGCCCGCGCCCGCGCTCGGCGGTGAGCGCCGGCGTCGGCGTCGCGGGGCTCGCAGGCACGGGCGCATGGATCCTCTTCGCGCGGCATTACGGCCTGGACGGACCGTATGCGGCGCTGGTTAACCTCGCCGCCGCCGGGGTGCCGATGATCCTCTGGTCACTGCTGGTCGACCGGGTGCACGTCCACGCTTCGACCGGGATCAACTGGAGCACCGCGTCGCGCGTCCGGTGGGACGTCAGCCTGACCAAGATCGCCGGGTTGTGGGCGACCTGGGCGGGGATCGCGGCGATCTACGCCACCGCGCGCTTCTACTGGATCGGCAATTGGGCGTTCGCGATGTGGTGCCTGACCTGGTCGGCGCCGGTGCTGGTCGCCATGTCGATACCGTACGTGCTGTGGCTCGACCGGCGCCTCGCAGAACCGCGCGACGGCGCCTGGCACCTCGGTGCGTGGCTGACGGGGCAGACGGGATGGGAGCGGGACGCGATCCACGCGCACCTGCGCGCCTGGGGGGTCAAGGCGTTCTTCCTGCCCTTCATGCTCGCGATCGTGCCGCCGGGCTTCGGCCAGGTGGTGCGCACGTCCTGGGCGGAGGCGAGCGCCGATCCGGTCGCGCTGTCGGCGCTGGCGGTCGACCTGATGTTCACGATCGACGTCGCCTTCGCCTGCATCGGTTATATCCTGACCTTCCGCCCGCTGGACAGCCACATCCGCTCGGCAAACCCCTATGCCGCGGCGTGGATGGCGGCGCTGATCTGCTACCCGCCCTTTATCCTGATGGAGGCGGGCGGACCGCTCGACTACCATCCCGGCACCGCCGACTGGCGCTGGTGGTTCGAGGGGCATCCGTGGCTGCTCGCCGGCTGGGGCGCGGCGCTGGCGCTGCTGACCGCGGTGTACGCGTCGGCGACGGTGGCGTTCGGGCTGCGCTTCTCCAACCTTACCCATCGCGGCATCCTGACCCATGGGCCGTACGCCTGGTTCCGGCATCCCGCCTACCTGTCCAAGAACCTGTACTGGTGGCTGGCGACGGTGCCGCTGCTGTCGACCGGCAGCCTGGCCGATGCCGCCCGCGCGACCGCGATCCTGGGCGTGGTCAGCGGCGTCTACTATTGGCGCGCGAAGACGGAGGAACGCCACCTCGCGGACGACGCCGACTACCGGACCTATCACGCATGGATGGCGCACAACGGCGCGATCCCGCGGTTCCGCCGCTGGCTGCGCGGCTAAAAGCGCAGCTCGTCATAGACGGGGGACACGTCCCCGCCCCAGACGCCATGATAGCGGTCGAGCAGCGCTTGCGCGGGCACGATGCCGGTGCGGACGATCTCGCGCAGCGGCTCCAAGAAGCCGGTCTCGTCCTCCCCCGCCGCGTTGAGCCGCGCGCGCGCCTTCAGCCCGCGATGGGCGATGTCGAGCACCTCGCCGGCGATGTCGCGCAGGCGACCGCCGCCCGGCAGCGGCGCGTCAAGCGCGAGCCGCGGCACGGCGTCGCGCAAACGCTGCCGCTCGTCCAGTGACCAGTGTTTGACCAGGTCCCACGCCGCGTCCAGCGCTCCACTGTCGTAGAGCAGTCCCACCCACAGGGCCGGCAGCGCGCAGATCCGGTTCCATGGCCCGCCATCGGCGCCGCGCATCTCCAGGAACGTCTTCAGCCGCACCTCTGGAAAGGCGGTCGACAGATGGTCGTTCCAGTCGTCGATCGTCGGCAGCTCGCCCGGCAGGATCGACAGCCGGCCGTCGAGGAAGTCGCGGAAGCTGAGGCCGGCGGCGTCGAGGTAGCGCCCGTCGCGGTAGACGAAGTACATCGGCACATCGAGCATGTAGTCGGCGTAGCGCTCGTATCCGAAGCCGTCCTCGAACACGAAAGGCAGCATGCCGGTGCGCTGGGGGTCGGTGTCCGACCAGATGTGGCTGCGATAGGAGAGAAAGCCATTGGGCTTGCTCTCCAGGAACGGCGAGTTGGCGAACAGCGCGGTGGCGAGCGGCTGCAACGCCAGCCCGACCCGGAACTTCTTGGCCATGTCCGCTTCGGACGCATAGTCCAGATTGACCTGGATCGTGCAGGTGCGCAGCATCATGTCCAGCCCCATGGTGCCGACGCGGGGCATGTGGCGGCGCATAATGGCGTAGCGGCCCTTGGGCATCACCGGCAGCACGTCGCGGCTCTTGTCGGGCCACAGCCCCAGACCCAGGAAGCCGACGCCCAGCTTCTCGCCGACCGCCTTGACCTGGGCGAGATGGCGGCCGGTCTCCGCGCAGGTCTGGTGCAGGTGCTCCAGCGGCGCGCCCGACAGCTCGAACTGGCCGGCGGGCTCCAGGCTGACCGAGCCGTCGTCGCCGGCCAGCGCGATGACGTTGCTCCCGTCGGGGCCATGCTCCTCCACCGGGCGCCAGCCATAGTCGGTGAGCGCCAGGAGCAGGTCGCGGATGCCGCCCGGCTCGTCATAAGCGGGAGCGTGACGATCGGCCTCGCTGAACACGAACTTCTCGTGCTCCGTGCCGATCCGCCACCGTTCCGCCGGCTTCTCGCCGCCCGCGAAATGGGCGATCAGCTGGTCGCGCGACCGGATGGTCGGCGCGGGCGCCTTGGGCGACGGGACGGCGAGCTTGGTCGTCATGCGCGCGCCTTACGCGGGGACGCACGGGCGCGCCATAGCACGGATCAACCGTGCGGCGGATGCGATGGTCATGCCGCCTGCGGCCGCCCGCGCGTCCATGCGCGGTGACGCGCGCGCCCGGCCGCGCTAAGGCCGGCCGCACGCCGCCGCCAAGCAGAAGGACCCGTCCCATGACCCGCTCGCTCGCGTCCGAGGCCCGCGACCTCCTGACATCGCTCGGCGTCGGGTCGGACGCGGTCGCCGCCGCGCCGGACGCGGGAACGCTGGAGGCGCGGTCGCCGGTCACCGGCGAGGTCATCGGCCATGTCCGCGCCCACGCCCCGGACGAGGCGGCGGTGCGCGTCGCCGCCGCCGCGGCCGCCTTCGCCAAGTGGCGGCTGGTGCCCGCACCGCGGCGCGGCGAGCTGGTCCGGCTGCTCGGCGAAAGCTTGCGCGCGCACAAGGAACCGCTGGGCCGGCTGGTGTCGATCGAGGTCGGCAAGGTGGTGTCGGAGGGGCTGGGCGAAGTCCAGGAGATGATCGACATCTGCGACTTCGCAATCGGCCTGTCGCGGCAGCTGTACGGCCTCGCCATCCCGTCGGAGCGCCCCGACCATCGCCTGGCCGAGCGGTGGCACCCGGCCGGGCCGGTCGCGATCATCTCGGCCTTCAACTTCCCGGTGGCGGTATGGAGCTGGAACGCCGCCCTGGCGCTGGTGTGCGGCGACAGCGTCGTGTGGAAGCCGTCGGAAAAGGCGCCGCTGACCGCACTGGCGGTGGACGCGCTGATGCGCCGGGCGACCGAACGCTTCGGCGACGAGGCGCCGGCGGGGCTGTGCGGGCTGCTGCTGGGCGGGCGCGAGCTGGGCGAGGCGCTGGTCGAGGATCGCCGCGTGCCCGTGGTGTCGGCGACCGGCTCCACCCGCATGGGGCAGGCGGTGGGCGAGCGGGTCGCGCGCCGGTTCGGCCGGTCGATCCTGGAGCTGGGCGGCAACAACGCCGCCATCGTCACGCCGTCGGCCGACCTGGAGCTGACCGTCCGTGCGGTGGCGTTCGGGGCGATGGGCACCGCCGGCCAGCGCTGCACCACCATGCGCCGGCTGTTCGTCCACCGGGACGTCTACGACCGGCTGGTGCCGCGACTGGTGCGGGTGTTCGGCGCAGTGTCGGTCGGCGATCCGGTTGCGACGGACGCGCTGGTCGGGCCGCTGATCGACGGGGACGCGTTCGACGCCATGGCCCGTGCGCTGGACCGGGCCCGCGCCGCGGGCGGCATCGTCCATGGCGGCGAGCGGGTCGACGTCAACGGCCCCGCCTCCTTCTACGTGCGTCCCGCGCTGGTCGAGATGGCGGATCATGCCCCTTGCGTGCGGGAGGAGGTGTTCGCGCCGATCCTGTACGTCTTCCGCTACGCCACGCTGGACGAGGCGATCGCCCTCCAGAACGACGTGCCGCAGGGGCTTTCCTCGTCCATCTTCGGCACCGACCTGCGCGAGGTGGAACGGTTCCTGTCCGCCGCCGGGTCCGACTGCGGCATCGCCAACGTCAACATGGGCACGTCCGGCGCCGAGATCGGCGGCGCGTTCGGCGGCGAGAAGGAAACTGGCGGGGGTCGTGAATCGGGCTCGGATGCCTGGAAGGCCTATATGCGCCGCGCCACCAACACCGTGAATTACGGCCGCA
>Ga0325400_1005953_pt1 | contig 11551 bp, 8 predicted proteins | sample PopdelMetagenome_2_FD_205662 | JGI IMG/M metagenome (GOLD analysis project Ga0325400, IMG submission 205662) | Populus deltoides microbial communities from Bellville, Georgia, United States - Xylem-PdKOR-R1 | ecosystem: Host-associated > Plants > Phyllosphere > Stem > Wood/Secondary xylem...
ATTATTATTATTATTATCACAACTATTATTAGTATTATTATTGAAATAAAAAAAATCATAAACTTGATTTGAATGATAAATTTAAAAACCATAAGAACTTTGACAAAAGGAAAAAGAAAACAATAAGAAATAAAAAAAGGACCAAATTGAAATAAATATTATTATTATTGGAAAACAATCAAGAACTTGATTTGAAGGATAAAATTAAAAACTATTAAAACTTTGACAAAAGAGCCAAGAAAAAAAAAAGAAATCAAAAGTAGAAAAATCGAATCGAAAAACATTATATATACAAATTAGATTTGAGATATCAAATTGAAAACAAGTAAAAGTTTAACAAAAGAGAAAATGACTAAAATAAACAATCAAAACTAAGAGGATGGACTCTGAAACACTAACAACAATGAGGGATGAATTTACTTTTTTACTAATAGGAGAGAGAAATGAAGGGGAAAAGACAAAGAGGACCACCAGCGATAAACAAGCTATTTTTTAGTGACATGCGCCATCTTTACCGGAAAACAACATGGGGACGAACAAAACTATATGGCAGAATTATATTTTAACCATCAAGAGGTGCTGCATGCGCCACTCCAAAAGCATGGCTTCTCCTACACATTGGCGCGTGCAAGACAATAGCTTTTCCAAATTAAAAATTAATAATTAAATGATAAATTGTGTTATCACCTTTGACCTATCCAATAATCATCAAAACAAACATTAGTGAAAAGACGCAATCACCCATGTGTCAATGGCTTAATGTTTTTCATGCGAAGGGTAAACTTGTGATTTAACTGCAAATGAAAAGGTTGACTACCAGTAAGGCCCCTTGTTCTTGGATGAATGATTTTTTTGCTTTTAAGAGTATTAATGGCATTTTGTTGTGCATCAATATGAGAAAAAGACAGTAAAACCCCTAAATAATTCTTAAATAACAACTAAATAAAACAAAAATATCATTATACCCCTATAAGGTAGGAATATGAGAGCTTTTTAAAATATAAAATTATCATTTTATTGTTAAAATTCACAGTAGATAAAGGCAATCCACGGTGAAAACACTATGGGTTTTAGCTTTTCTTTTAATTGTTTATTTGCTTATAATGAACTTGGACTCATTGTTGTGTTTTTTTCAGTTTTGAAGTGTTGTTCCTCGAGTTTCTCTTTTCTTTTATTTCTTTTTTGATGTTGTTGTCTCTCTATGCTTTTAGTTCTCTTATCATTTTCCTGAATTCATGTTTTTTTTTTTATGTTGGCTTTTCCAGGTTGTTCATTACCTCTACAATTTGTTTGGATCGTGCATTTCTGGTCAACGAGCATGCTTGGTCTCTGCTGATAAGTTTTATCACAAGCATATCCCAATGATCAGCCATTTTTTGATGTATTTAAATTCACTCGATGCTTTCCTTTTCTTCAGAAATAATCTAGGTGGAAGTGGTCATAGCAATTCTGAGCTTAAGAATAACTAGATAATGGGCTGGTTTGGTGAATTTGGAATTGACTAATTCTACTGTATGCTGCCATCTTCCAAATGGTCATGATTATTAGGGTTTCTAATAAGGTTGTAACATTTTTTTATACAATTCTACATGATATTTTTTTTCTTAGATTTTATTCAATAACTCTCATTTGTGTATCTATTTTTATTATCATATGAAAATAACAAGAACCAAAATTAAAAAAAAATAACAAAATATTGAGAGATAAAATTAAAAAAATGATAAAAAAATAGTAATAAAAAAAATAATGATCAAATTTGATATAAAAACTAAATCAAACTAAATGTTGAGGAATGAAACTAAAGAATATATTCAATTCAAAAATGGATTTAAAAGCAAAAAAAATAGCATAAAAAGAATAAGAACCAAATTTAAAACAGATAGAAGAACACCTTTTATTTTTAGCAAGACAACATGAATCTCAAGAAAATGAGAGAGAAAAAGGGAGGCGAGGAGAAAAAAGAAAATAAAGCTGCCATGCTCTTTAAAATGGCACGCGCGTTGCCTCATCAGGAAGTTCTCATCATGGTGAATCCAACGCAACGATAGAAGGCCGTGTTTGGTCATTGTAATCAACCTCATGCGTTGTTTGTTTGTGGTGGATAGCTCCCACACGCTGGCTTATGCAGTGCACGCACCAGCTCTCACACAATACTACGAGGCTTCCATATGCACGCATAAAAACAAATTACCATAACCAATCCTAAAGAAAAACAACATTAAATGGTCGAATTAAAAGAAAAACATTTAGAGGTATCAAAGTGAAAAAAAATATTTTGGGACCATAAAAAAAATATTATTTGTACAGATCCACAATAAAATATCTCGCGATATATAAGGAAACATTAATGGCCTTTAGTTTTCTTTATATAGTGTGTGTGTTTTTTTCTCTCTAAAAACAATAGATAATGTTACTAATATTTAAGATAGGGATTCTATCCGAATAACACATCCATATCATATTACATTAAATGAAACAAGCAAAAGAAAGTATAGACTCAAATAATACAGTAGTGGATCTGAAACTATGAAGAGGGAAAAAACATGGATGCTGAATATATTGTTTTTTGAATTTATCCCTAAATAATAGAAATTGATGAAAAAAACCAATGAAAATCCTCTCAATTTCCATCCTTTTCCTCTACAACTCCAAATAGAAAGAAAGAAAACATGAATCACTCATTGCTGGTTTAGTTTGGATTTTAATTTGGGTGATTGTTATTGATTATAATGATCAATTAAGAAGAGATTTCAATATATTTTTTTTTCTATATCATGCTCTCTTTCCTTCCCATTAGAAGAGAAAATGAAAGGAATTAAAAGGGTTTTAAGAAATTAAAAGATAACCAACAAATGTTATCAGTTGCCCTGCAACATTTGTTTATTGGATCCTATAACACGGACAGGGAAGACAGGTAACCTAAAACTAACCAAATTTAGAGGGAAATCCGGTGGAAATTTGGTTCTGCGATGACCAATACTATTATAGGTATGTCTTGATTACCATTACCGCTAACAACCACAACTTACATTTGTTTCTTTCGATTTTCTTATTGTTTTTTTTATGAATATTTATTTTTAGAGGGTATTTTGAAGTACTAGTTAGTTTTCAAGATGTTTTTTTATTAGAAAATATATCAAAATAATATTTTTTTATCTTTTAAAAGTTATTTTTGATATTAACATATTAAAATAATTTAAAAATATATAAAAAATAATTAAAAAAATAAAATTTTAATAAAAGCCCATGCAAACACAACAACAAACGGTATATTGCAGTCCTCGCCCGGCGTTGGATGAACAAAGGACTTGTCGTCCTATCATTTGTGACTTCGGATCAGTCATGGGTTTAAATTATTCAGTTGAAAAAAATGCCTCCGCCCTGAGGTACAGGTTGTTGACCCACCAACCAGCCTACAAATGTTGTTTTCTTCGAAATTATGTTAAGAAAGTATTTTTTTTTATAAATTTTATCTTTTACATTAGTATATAAAATTAAAAAAATATTTAAATTTTTTCAAAAACACAGCACAACTGCAAACTCAAATACCCCCTTAATATCACTTTAGAACCCCAGTAGGTATTGTTGATTTTTTGCTCCGAGCAAGCATTTTTAATCATTTTTGGGTGATTAACTTATTGCTTGTAGGATCATCTGTGGATATAAAAGTGGGATTAAATTTAATATAGATACTCCTTATATTTGACAAATAAGAAAAGATTTTATCTGGTGATCGTGAGATGAAGAATGCTAGGGCAGATACCGAATGGAAGCTCTACTCATCAATGTCATGATAAATGGAAACTCACTGCACCTTTGACATACAGCAAAGAACATCTTCTACAGGCAGAAAAGAATATCACAAAGCTATATCGATCAATTATCTTTCTGTACTCTCTATTAAAAAATAGAGTATGATTATGACAATGATTAGAAGAGGTAAGAACTGCAACAAATATTCCATTTTTTGGCCTCCCACTTGCATAGAAATACAAGCATGTATCCAAAAAAAGAGTGGGGTCTTTCTTGGCAAAGAATACTTTTATAAGATGAGATGAGATGAGATTATACAAGAGAGTGTGAAAGAAAAGAACTCTCTTGATTTTTTTAGAGGATTTTTAAAATATATATATAAAGACGATGGCTCCACAAAAACAAAGACTGTCATCTGGTTGCAGCTTAGTTTTCCAACACATAATTATTCTAAATAAAATAAATTATATAATTGAGAAACATTAAAGCAATTACTAAATGGAAACATTAAAGGTGGCCTGACCATGTCTTCTCTTTCTCATTCCTCTTTTTCATCGTCATAGTCCTTCCCTGAATTCTAGGGTTTCTTTCATGGATCCATAATACTGTAATAATCTTTATCAATTCATCAACATTTGTTGATTTCCTTCTTGACCCTTTATTGGGACCATTTCAAATTTCTCTATGGAGGTAAAGAAAAAAAAATCCAAGCTTTATTTTCTTTCTTTTTTCTCCTTTTGAAGCTTAATTGGATTTTTTTTTTTCATTTTCTGTTGGAATTCTTGAATTGATTTGATTGGTGTATAAAGTTTGAATCTTTTGATTGTATTGATCAAGTTCTCTTCTGGGTTTCATTTGTATGTCCATGATTCTAGCTAATGATATGATTTTGTTTTTTCTGGTTTTGAAATGAAATATGCATATGAGCTGCTTGTAGTTATCATGTAAATGAAAATAACATGAATAACAAACGGTTATAAAAAATACAGCATGGATGCTTAATTCTTTGTGTCGCTGAATTCTTGTTGAGCCTTGTTTGGGTTTGGAATACGTTTCACTATTGATTTAGCTCTATTCTATGTGGTGCTGATTCTGGTAGATAAGCCCAGCTAGTGGGGAATTTGGCTATCTGGATTGGGGTGAGAATTTATGAATTCAACAGGCTTTGTTGGTTTTCTAATCACTTCAACATGTAATATGTGTTGGAGTTTTCTTATTGATGTAAGGAGTTAACGAGTCTCAACTGTTTGGCAATGTCATTGCCTGTGCTCTTTGGTATAGAAGCGGCATTTTAAAAATCCTATAAACAGTATATTTGACTTGTCTCGCTTGTGTGTTGAATGATTTAGTAGGCTGTAACGGTTTTGAATTTTCTGGGTTTCGGTGTTTTAAAGGTTCTGGAGGTGGATGAAGCAAAGAAACCTGAAGTTCATATGACATCAGCTGCGGCATTTGTGGAAGGGGGGATCCAGGAATCATGTGATGATGCATGTAGCATTTGCCTCGAAGATTTTTGTGAAAGTGATCCCTCAACGGTAATAATTTGTCACATTTGTTCCATTTGCCTCCTCTTTAACCTCCATTTACACATGAAATTTCTATAAAGCTTTTTTTATTTATATATTGAATGCATATTTTGTTGCCTAATTCTGTTTTATCTCTTGCTTTGCAGGTCACTAATTGCAAGCATGAGTTCCATCTTCAGTGTATCCTTGAATGGTATAGTGCTATGTGTTTCAATCAATTCTTTCTTCCCTTTTTCCTTTCTGATTCTTCTGACTTTTTCAAAACATATTTGCTTGCTTTGTGTGGTTTTCCTTTCTTTTTAAGTTTCAACTTGTATTTGACATTTGAATTGATGCTTATAGCTGGCTCAGTGGTAGGTTTCTTGGAGATAGTTCTAAGGACATATATTGGAATCTGTGGAATGTACTTAGAGATTTGGAGAGGGGTTATTAGTGATTTGGAAACTACAAAGATCTACTAATTATTATTGCCTGACATGAATCTCTAAATACATTTAACTTTGATTTGACTACATGGTATTGTCTTGGCTCCTTGTGCTATATAAGAAATGATGGAAGAATTTATACTATTCTCTGGTTGCGCTGTATTGCTGCTGTTGTTTGCCACTGTCATCTATTGGTTTTACATGTGCAGTTCTCTTTTATTTTTTCGCTTTTTTTTTTTTTTTTGGTGAAGACTTTGTTGGAGTTGTATTTTCTTATGCATTCTTGTTCACATCCATACAGAGAATATAAAGAATTGATTTGTTTTTGGTCAGCATTTGATCTGTATTTCTAGCATTGCTAACTCTGTTGACAAGTCAGTGGTACCTGCCTTCCTACAACTCAACTCAAGTAAATCTTGATTCCAAAATAGATGGTGTATCATCACTACCTGACTGTCCAAGTTCGTGGTGACTGTTTTACCTCAGCTAGATATCCCCCCACCCACAAATCGATTTTCATATATAGTTTGCAATTGATAGCTAATTAGTTCATTAAGAAATAAAAACTGTGAGAGTGGTACCTAGTTTCATCTGCACAATGGGACTAGTTATCAATGTTTAACTGATGTAAATAATTGTGGTGTGATAGCTGAGTTAAAAAAAGAAGAATGAATCGTAAAACTTTAACTAATTGTGAATTGTAGGTGTCAGAGAAGCTCTGAGTGTCCAATGTGTTTGCGATCCATCAGTCTTAAAGATCCCACCAGGTTGGTTTTGCTTGTTAATGCTTTTGATATTTTCTTTGTGATTCTTTGTTCAATTACATTTCTGAGTCATGTTCATATTGCGGCAGTCAAGAATTGTTTGAGGCTGTAGAACGGGAGAGGAAAATCAGAGCTGCTCCATCAAGAAATGCTACTATTTTTCATCATCCTACGCGTGGGGATTTCCAATTGCAGCATGTCTGTTTTCTATCATTGCTGAAGTCCTGTGTTTGTTACTGTTTGGTTAAGACATTACAAGTTAATTTTCTGGAGATCAATTTGACATTACTTTTGCATTGTGATACAGCTACCAGTTGGTGTAAGTGATTCTGAACTTGAGGAGCGTATAATCCAGCACCTGGCTGCTGCTGCTGCTATGGGAAGGACCGGCCACTTTGGCAGGGGGGGAGGGCAGAGAAACAGGTCATCTCCCCATGGTCGTCCACACTTCTTGGTATTTTCTACTCATCCTGGTGCACAGCCTTCTGGTCATGTTTCATCCTCTCTGTCTCAGCTGGGCAGGGAAAATGAACCAGCAGCAGGCTCTGTAGCTAGCCCATCCTCACCACACACTTCTGTTGAGGATGAACCATCGCAACAAGCCTTACAATTGCCTCCTATTTTAACTGATCAAAGTTCCTCTGCTTCTGGATCCACAGTGATGCGCCAAGGACTTTCCTTTAATAACCGGTATTGATGATTTTCTTTCATAATCTATTTGTGATTAATGTTTTTTGCATGCACAAGTTTTTTCATGCACTTTTATTTGCAATATAAACATGCATGAATTAATTATTTTTTCCTCTTTTTTTCTTTTTTGGTTTTGGCAGGAGCACTTCTAATCAGTCTGCACCGCCAAATCAAGATAGAGCAGGGCCATCAGAATTCCAGTCATTTTCAGTCTCCCTGAAATCTAGGCTTAATGCAGTTTCAATGAGGTAAAATATATAATAAAGTGAACATTATTTTCTAGTAATCCTTTTTTTCAGATTTAGTACATTATTATTTATTAGTTACTAATTTACTGTCCACATTTGCTGTCCTGAAAGGTATAAAGAGTCAATTTCAAGAAGTACAAGAGGGTGGAAGGATAGGCTGTTTTCTCGTAACAGTTCAGTGTCTGATCTTGGCTCTGAAGTTCGAAGAGATGTAAATGCAGGAATTGCAACTGTATCTCGTATGATGGAGCGCCTTGAAACCAGAGATAACAGTGGAGCCAACCAAGTTTCTGTATCAACTCATTGGACTGATCGTCCAGCTGCTGAGAGGAGCAACCAGAATAATGCTGAGACTCACATAGAGAGCCCTGTAAATGAAGGAAGTACGCCAGTTTCTTGTGCTGCAAGTTCAGCATCTACTTAAGTTAAGATTTCTTCAGCAATTGCATCTGTCCTCAGCATCTCATCTTTGAAGGTGAGTCATGTTGGTGTAAATTTCTTTTTAAAATAACTAGTTTACCAACGAACCATTAGATTTCACCATATCTGTATTTTTTTTCCCCTTTTTTCAATACTTTAGTTTAGGAGGAGCTTCCAAGAGTTTTGTTAAGTTGTAATGCATGTCAACAACTAAAATTAATGGCCCTTTGATGCTTTGAATGTTCAATATAAGTTTGCTTAGTTGATCTCATTCATCTCTACACTACTCATCTAGATATGTTGATATATCCAATTGCATGATTTTTCATTCGTCTTTACATTATTCATCTACTTTGCTGTGAGTGTTATGTACCGCAATGTTTCCCATTCTGTGGTACATGTGTATGGAGAAACTGTCATTCTACTCTTGTCTTGTTGATTGGAATATTCCTAAGGGCAATGCCAACCAACTTTTCTAAGTTTCTTAACCTTATAAACTGCTCAGGGATTTCAATATCTAACACGAGTTCGGTTCGGGTTTTCAGGTTGTAAACTCTTTTACTCCAAATATGACATGCTGAGGAGAAGATGTTGTGTATTACAGGCCAGAGGATGAACATTCACCTGAAATTGAATAAAAAGGTAAGAAAGATGAAGTCTTAAGGAATTCATGTTGACAGATATACATTGGGTATATGTAAGTAAAATTATTTTTATGACCCAGATTTGTTTCAAAGCTAAAGCCAGAACATCCACGTGTATGTCTGGATGGTTGGATTTTGGTACAAGTTGAAAATTAATTAATATAATATTATCGAGTCCCGTATTAAGATTTTAGCACTCAAAAGGGACATGAAGCCTCTTAAAGGAAAATTACTGGTTACCATATATTTTGTGACGATGTGTTGCATGGCTCTGTGCACAAACATATGCTCTTTCGCCTCAAGGTGGCAAGACGAGGTCAGGATTTTGTTCCTACGCCTGTTTTAGTTGCTGTAGGGACTTGCTCTGTGGGAGTTTATATTGGGAACGTTTTGAGATTAACTGAGAAGGACCCTGGTGATGGGTTCTGATGGGTTCTGGCGCAAATTTAGCTGCAAGAGAATTTGAGCTTAAATTCTTCATGGATTAAAAGCTGTTTAATTTGAATATTTTTTATTTTTCTCCAAATTTTAAATTAATTTTTTAATATATTTTCAGATTATTTTGATGTCTCGACGTTAAAAAAAAATAAAAATAAAATAAAAATATATATATTATTTTAATATATTTTGAAGTAAAAAATATTTTAAAAAGTTATTATTCCTTGAGTTTGGCTTCTTTGAAACATATTTATATATATTTCTTATGATGCTCTGGTCACCGGAAGATCAAGTAACGTTCCTGGAGTTACACAACAGGCAGCCCTCCAATTCGTTCAGTTGGCAAAAAAGAAATGAAAATCAAGAAGTTAGATGTAATTCTCGTTCGTGGCCCAAAGCCCACACTCGGATTCTGCCCTGTGGAGGTCAGGCTATGACCCTACTTAGGCCTCAATCTTAGTCATAGCTCGTAGCCACAGTTAAAAGGGCCTGCCTTGAGTTGCTACTGGGTTTACAGTCACGGCCTACTAGCAATTGGATTTTAAAAAAGAAATAAAAAGCAAAAAAAATAATATGTAAGGCTGTATATTTTAAAAATATTATTTGAAAATAATTTTTTTTTATTTTTTTAAATAAATTTTATTTATAAAAAATATTAAAAAAATATAGATTAATCAGATAAACCTCCTTAAAAATTAAATGTATAATTAAAAAATAATCATCATTTCAAATAGATTTTTTAAATAACATAAAAAAAAGATATTAATCTAAATATAAATAAGATTAAGATTAAGATTAATTTTAAAAAAATAGAAACAAAAAAAATATATTTTTTCTTGAACAAAAAAAGTCAATAGTGTCATCCATAATAAAACTTATGGGGTAAACCCGGACTATGAACTCAACCGGGTTTAATATTTTTTTCCTTGCAAACCTAAAAAAAATATAAATAATGTTATCCCTGATAAAACATGAGGGGGTGAATAGTGCGGGTACACAATGTTTACCTCGCACATTTTTCCCTTAAAATTATAGAAAAAACTTAAAAAAAAAAACAATGACCAGTGTTGTTTATAGTAAAACATGAAGGAATGAACAGTATGTCAGCACAATATCCACCCCCATATGCTTTAGTTTATTTAGGGTGAATCCAGAACATAAACTTCGTCATATTTAATATATTTCCCCCCTTAAATTTATAGCAAATCAAAAGGAAAAAAAAACAATATCATCTACGGTAAAAAAATATGAGAAAGTAAATGACTGCACAATATTCACCTCAAATATTTTCCTTAAAAAAATTGTGCTTCTATGATAAAATATAAGGAAGTAAATAGTATGACCGTACAATATCTCTTCATCTTGACCGGCTCACTCGCTTCATATTATAAGTAATAAGTAAGAAGTAAAATACTATGCGTGAAAAATTGGAAAAACAAAGTAGATTTGTACAGTGTTTTGTTTTTCCAGGTAGTTTGGATTATAGGTAACAATTAATTAATTAATTAATTAATTAATGTAGATATCAATCTCAATATACTAACTGTATTGGTAATTGACTTGTGTACTTTATAGGTACCAGTATTCCTGGTAGATGTCTTGCAGTTTTATGAAAATGTTCAAATTATTTTTAAGAAAATAAAAAAAAATCAATAAAATACTATGTGTGAATAAATTTTGAATAAAACCAAATATAAGGTATTTATGTGAATAAGAATTTATTCAAAGGCACCACTAAATTCTATCATGATTACATTATCATCATAGTTTTTACAAAATCTTTTTTCTTAAGATTTTTTTTTTAGTATATCAGAGGAAAATATTAAAGATACAAATATAAATAAAAAAACTATTTTATCTTTAAAGAAACGAGTTTTTTTTTATAATTTCAGTAGAGTTTATCAAAAGGTATAAATTCTTTTCTTTGAAGGAGTCAAAGATAATATAAAAAAAAATAACCAAGGGTGCCCTGTAAAAAAAATAACCAAGGTCTAATTTAATAATTTATTAAATTTTGATATAATCTTATTATATTTGGATTTTATTTACATGATATGTATCTCTATTGAAAATTCAGGCATGCACATAAAATTTATGAAATGTTTTTCTTAAAGTAATTTTAATTTAATATTAGTAGCGAAGCTAAAAAGAATAACAAAAAAATTATGAATCTTTTTGTTTAAAGGAGTAAAATTTAACATAAAACAATAACAAAGGATTTTGTGTGTGTTTTAAATATAATTTAAATATAAAATATTTAAATATAATAAATTGAAGTCCTTTTAATTTTGGAATATAAAATGTTTCTAGGTAAGATAATATACAGATATTTATCAATAATGTTTTCTTAATATATATGATCATTTGATCGTTTTTTTTTAATCTAAAAGTATTTTTTTTTCAAATACCTCGACATATATAGATTTCAAACTTGTATATATAATTATAGATTTAATTTTGAAGTATTTCACAAATGATATAGTTTTTATCATCACACAATAATAAATGGTGTATGTATGTCGCAATTGCCTCCATAACTGCGATCTTAACAAAAATAGTGATTAAAAACCAGACTTTAATGGTGTGTTCATCGAAGATTGTTGAGGTTGAGATTCATATTGAATTTTTAGTTATAAAAAAAAA
>Ga0325400_1005955_pt1 | contig 11549 bp, 11 predicted proteins | sample PopdelMetagenome_2_FD_205662 | JGI IMG/M metagenome (GOLD analysis project Ga0325400, IMG submission 205662) | Populus deltoides microbial communities from Bellville, Georgia, United States - Xylem-PdKOR-R1 | ecosystem: Host-associated > Plants > Phyllosphere > Stem > Wood/Secondary xylem...
TTTGCAAGTTGAACAAATCTCTATACGGTCTCAAACAGGCGCCGAGGTGTTGGTACAAGAGATTTGATTCCTTCATAATTAGCCTTGGGTACAACAGACTCAGTTCAGACCATTGTACGTATTACAAGAGGTTTGAAGAAGATGATGTTTTCATCATTTTGTTGTTGTACGTGGATGACATGTTGGTAATAGGCCCCAACAAAGATTGAGTCCAAGAATTAAAGGCACAATTGGCTAGGGAGTTTGATATGAAGGAATTGGGACCAGCAAACAAGATTCTAGGGATGCAAATTCACCGAGACAGAAGTAAGAGGAAGATTTGGCTTTCTCAGAAGAATTATTTGAAGAAAATTTTGCGACGCTTCAACATGCAAGATTGTAAGCTAATTTCCACATCACTTCCTATTAACTTCAAATTATCCTCAAGTATGTCTCCTAGAAATGAAGCAAAGAGGATGGAGATGTCTCGAGTACCGTATGCATCAGCAGTGGGAAGTTTAATGTTTGCCATGATATGTACAAGACCAGACATTGTACAAGCAATAGGAGCAGCTAGTCGATACATGGCAAATCCTGGTTGAGAGCATTGAAATACTACAAAGAGGATCTTGAGATACATCAAGGGTACCTCAAATGCCGCATTATGTTATGGAGGATCAGAATCTACTGTTAGAGGTTATGTTGATTCAGATTTTACTGGCGACCTTGAGAAAAGAAAATCCACTACAGGCTATGTTGCTACTCAATTTTTGACCCATGTTTTGATATTTTTTCAGAAAAATCCAAAAATAGAGAAAAACATCGAAAATCCAAAAATATACTTTTTTTTAATATATTTGCATCATTTTAGAATTTTTAGCATCGTCTCAAAAGAATTTAAATTTTCAAAGATATTTGGAACGCGTTCAACTTTTAACGCGTTATTTTTAAAAATCATCGATTTTCCTCACTCGAAACGATGTTGATAAGAAAAATCCAAAAAAATAAGAAAAAAACAAAATTTACAAAAAAAAAAGTTGAGGAACCAATTTTGAGGCCCAAGCAACATTTTGCTTATAAATAGTAACCTTCAACACATACAAAGGGGGTAATTTTGAAACATTAGAGAAAAAACCACAAAAAAACCCTAAACAACAAAAAACCCTAAAAAACCTAACTCTTTCTACCCACTCACCGAAGCAGCCGCCGTCCCCCGGGGTCCTTGGCTTTTGCTCTCCCAGAACTAGAGAGCTAAGGACCCCCCCCGCCATTTGAAAAGGGCCCTTCTCCCCCTTTGGCCGCTGATCCTTTGGAAACCAGAGCCAACCTGCCTCTCCACAGCTGCCCAACGCCATTTCCTTTTCTCTCAGCCACACACCCGACAGAAACCAGAGCTCCCCTTCTCCTCTCACAGCCCCCAAAACCATTTTGTCCTTCTCACAGCCGACCCCAACAGCCCCATCGCCGGCCTTCACCGACTATCCCCTACAGACCCGAACCAGAACCTCCACATCCACCGACAGTACCACCCCTCGATTCTCTCTTCGCCCTCACAAATCAGCCTCCCTTTTCCCCCTCCATCGCCTTCCCCTTTCATTTCCTTTTCTCAGCCGACCCATCGATTTTCCCAAACCAGAGAGCCTTCACGCTCCCCTTCCACATCAGCGCCGTCCACAAACCGGCCACCAGCAATAGCCCTTCTCCAGCAGCACGCCCACAGTTGCCGTCCCTTCCTCATCTGCCAGAGCTGCCTGCCTTCTTCAACCAGCAACGACGACCTGCAGCCATCACAGACCAATCCAGATCTCCACCAGCCACTGCCCAAGTACCTGAAGCAGAGGAGAAGACGGCGAAGCCCTAAGAACTGACCTGAGAAAGAAGAAAGTGAAGCAGACAAGGATGGAAAGCAGAGGAAAACAGATCTAAAAAAATAACTAAAACCGACTGCTTGTGCGTTTTCTTTTGGTTGCAGGTGACGGTGATCTTCACCGCCGGCGAGGAAAAGAAGAGGGGAAGAAGTCAATCCAGACCACCCCTGTTGCTGGGTTGTTCTTGCGGCAGCGCATGCACCCACGCGCCGCCAGTGACGGTGGCGCGTGGAGAAGACGCGCCGCCACTGTTCCCGTGTACTGTTCCTGCATATTCCAAAAGCCTTTGGATGTTTTAGGGGCTGTTTTGTAATTTTAAATTGTTTGATGTAATTTTATTTTTAGTATTGAATTTTTATTATTTGTAGTGTGGATGTAACAAAAACAAAAGAAAAGAAAAGAAAAGAAAAGAAAAAATATAGTGAAAGTGTATGTGTGTGTTTGTATTTGTTGTATGGATGTTTATTTTTATTTATGAAAATTGCAAAGATTAAAGAAGAATTTAATATTTTGATTGGATCACGGTCAAGAATTATTAACTTATACGTAAGTTGTATTTCTTATACCCGATGAAAAGATAAAATTTTTAAAACTTCTTTAACACGTCAAAGCCATGAAGCAGCTTACCTCAGGTAGGGTGCGTTAGGGGTGCTAATACCTTCCCTAACCACAACCAGTCCCTTACCCGCGAATCTCTAACAAGACTAGTACATCCGGTTTCCTAGTAGCCTTCACTAAATTACTAGGTGGCGACTCCTAACGAACCGATTCAAGCAAACGACAACGAAAAGATCGCCAGCCGACGCCGCGCGGATTCTGACATGCGACAGGCTATATGTTCATAATTGCAAGAGGAGCTGTAAGTTGGGTCTCTAAACTTCAAACTGTTGTAGCGTTATCCATAACAGAAGCTGAGTACATGGCAGCTTGTAATGAAGCAATATGGATAAAGAAACTTATGGAGGAGCTCGGGCAGAAACAAGAGAAGATTCCTTTGTATTGTGATAGTTAGAGTGCCTTGCATATTGCAAGGAATCTAGCGTTTCATTCAAGAACAAAACATATAGATGTTCAGTATCACTTTTTTCGCGAAGTGGTGGAAGATGGAAGTGTGGATTTTCAGAAGGTTCACACAAAGGAAAACCCAACAGATGCTTTGACCAAACCAATCTACACTGATAAGTATATATGGTGCAGATCCTCTTATGGCCTAGCAGAAATGTAAGCAGCATGAAGATGGCAAGTATAGAGAGGATAGAAGAATCACAAATGATCAAGTGTAAAGACTTGATTAAATCATCAAAGTCTTCAAGTGAGAGAATGTAAAGCCATTTAATTAGTTGGCATAATTGATGGGATTTGAGTGGGAGATGAGTTGGCATAATTGGTGGAGTATGAGTGGAGGATGAGTTGCTAGGCATATTCCTCCATAATTTATGGCTTTTGTCCCCTCACTCTTGCCTATAAATAGGCAATGCATCCAAGCATTATAGACACACCAAGATAGAGAGCAAGAAAAGAGACTGAAGAGAGAGTAATCCTACAAAGTTGTGAGGTATTTGTGAGAGAGTAAGTGAGGTGTTTTCTCCTAGTAATAGAGAGATTTCAGTTGTTCTTCTATTGTTAGAGAGAGGTTGTAATTCCCACATTACTTAGTAAAATTCTTCTATACTTGCCCGTGGACGTAGCCAAATTGGGTGAAACACGTAAATTCTTGTGTGTCTCATTTGTCATTTTATCCTATCTCTTGTCTTTTATCTTGTCGGGTTTGCATGCCAGTATCCTAACATTCTCATCCTCTTCCACTTTGTTAAATAATATTTATGTAGTTTTATTTATTAAAGGTAGAATAATACTTTCAGTTTAACTTATATATATTTTATTTGCATTTAGGTTAAGCCTAAACACTCATAATAAACAGATTATTAAGAATTCTAACCTCTTTTCTGTGTTTGTTCTTAGTTATTTTAACACACTTCAAAGCAACCATCAACAACAACTCCATCAATTGGTATAACTTCACCAGCCTTAACTATAAAAACAGTGTTTAACTTGACCTCATCAACATCTACTTCTTCCCTAGTGTCGCACATGGACGCGCAACATCGAGGGGGTCAATTATAAGTCGCCACCTAGCTAGTTGTTTGGTTCAGGGTTGCTAGGAAAACTCGGGTGTATTGGTCTTGTCAGAGATTCGAGGGTAAGGGACTGGTTGTGGCTAGAGAAGGTATTAGCACCCCTAACGCACCTTACTTGAGGTAAGCTGCTTTGTGGTTGATGTGGTTTAGAGGTTTGATGGTTGTCCATATAAAGGCTTCTCTTGTGGCATGCACAATTCTTTCAATAATCGTCTTAGCCATATGAAATGATAAACACATGATGTATTAACTACATATTCAGCTTCACATATTAACAAAGTGACTATAGATTGCTTACTTGAATTCCATGTGAATAATGTGTCTCCAATGTAGAAAACAAAACTCATAGCGCTCTTTCTATCATTTATATCTCTTACTCAATCACTATCACTATAGCTCACAAGATCAAAGCTATTAGAATATCCATAAAATAAGCCAAAATCAATAGTATATTTGATATACCGAAGAATTCACTTCAAAGCTTTGAAGTGAGTCATAGTTGGTATTTCCATAAACCTACTCACAAGTCCTACACCAAAAAGAATATCCAGACGAATTCATGTTAAATATCTCAAACTCTCAACTAGGCTTTTGATTAATGTTGTAGAGTTTATCTTCTTCCCTTCATCATTGTTTGACATCTTCACTCCACACTCAACTGGAGTATTAAGAATCTCCTTCAGGAATTTATCTTAGCTTATAAAGATTTTATGTATTTATTTTTGTGCAATCCTCTATTTTGAACTTGTTGAGAATCTCCTTTCCGAATATATCTTAGCTTATAAAGATTTAATCTTTTTCTTGTTTTATCTGAATCCCAATAGTATTTGTTATAAAAAAAGAAAGGAGACATTGCTTACCCAATTGATGTCATTGTTTGGGCTTGGGTTATTTGGGTAGGCATTGTTTCAACATGGTAACGCTAGGTGTTCTGTTGTGGTAATTGGTTAAGAAAGAATATCATATCTATATTACTAATTTATTTATTTATTTTAATTAAATATAAAATCATTTTTAATCTCGTGGTAAGAATAGATCTATGAACTTAATCTCAAAACTTGAAAACTAATTTGAAGGTATTAAGTGATCATAAAAACAAAAAACTAATATGTTGGCAATTTTATTCTAAAATTAATAAAGGATGATAAGCAAGAACATGTTTGGAAGGAAACAATCTACTTTGAATTATAATAATTAAGTTAATGAATATCCTTGGTTGAAGGGAAGTAGCATATTGGAAGAACGACTTGTGCCGCTAATTCATGACATAACTCAAAGAAAAGAAAATCAAGTCCCCCAAAGCGGGAGCAAATTACACCAACACTTTGTTCCAATTTCCAGCATCCATTTCGAATCACTAATCATCATCAATAACGAACAAGACAATCTTGATATGAGATTTTACTCTGTCCTGAAACATGCAAATTAAAATTCGAAGTGTGAGCATTGAATTTCTTGTCAGTTTACACCTTTCTGTGGTGTTTCCTCTTTCCATTGATTGAAGAGCGTCTAGAAGGAAAAACTGAAGAGGCAAAAGTTCTGTTGTACAGTGAAAAAGAGCATGAGAAATACACGAAAACAGAGATGCATGAATCCTTCTCCACTAGCGGCTCCCGTCCATCGGATCATTGTGGTTTCAAGACTGATGCCCAATCATTGCCCTCTTTGTTCGATTCCTCAGACCTTTTGGAAATTGCATATTCCATATAAAAGATGCCCCGAGTTTTAGAATTTACCCTCGAGGCAAGTCTGTGCAAGGGCATAAGGGGACGGAGGATTTGACAAGGGCTGAGGGGTGCGTGAGATGTTTTGTCAAGAAATGATTTTGGAAAATTTCTTCATATTTGTTGAATAACTAAGATAGGAGTCTTGATCAAGGCAAAAACATAGGCTCTCCAAGACGATTGACCAGAAGGAGAGAAGGAAGGCTCATTCCGCTACACACTGACTCTTAGTCTCAAAGAAGAAACAATTACTTGGCTCTATATCCTTAGCACATCAAACACTCCTTTGCACATTGCTGCACTCCTCGGTCATGCCGAGTTTGCCATGGTGGTGATGCAATGCTGTCCTCATTTACCATTTTTTGTCTTTCTGCTCATCAGACATGTACATGCTTCATTTAAGGAAACTATCTATACACAACCGCGCTAAGTTATTTCTGCTTCTGCTTCTTCTTCTTATTATAATAGTCGACTATTATTATAGAAAGGTCGAGCCAAAATTAGGGGCTAGCTAGCATAAAAGAAAAACAGAGGACAGGGGGAGGAAGTAATAACATATCCAACCTTTTGAGCCTATTTGCTATAACGAATCTCTAAACAAACCCAAACATCTGTACGTAAAGCTTTTTTTCATTTGTGTTCAATGGATTCATAGTCGGTGTCATAATTCAATTTTTAACCATTTTATTTTAAAAAAATAATGATGAAAAGCAAGTAAAATGAAATAAATAAAGAATGAGTTAAAATTTAGGTTATAGGCAACATGATTGGAAGTTTTGGGGTTTAATTAAACTTTAGAATTAATCTAATTAATCCAATCAAGGGTTTAATTGGAGAATTGATAAGTTTTGAGACTTAATTGAGCTTGGAGTTAATTTAATTAATCCAATTAAGGGTTTAATTGGAGAATTGATAAGTTTTGAGACTTAATTAAGCTTGAAATTAATTTAATTCATCCAATCAAGAGTTTTAATTGGAGAATTGATAAATTTTGAGACTTAATTAAGCTTGGAATTAATTTAATTAATCCAATCAGGGGCTTAATTGGAGAATTGATAAGTTTTAGACTTAATTGGACTTCGGATTTAATTAAATTAATGAAATCAGGAACTTAATTGAAGAAATAGCAAAGTTTGGGGTTAATTGGGGGTACGATTGCAAAACAGATTCAAGTCCAAGGATTAGTTTGTAAAAAGCATTGAAAAACAGGGGTCCAATTACAATTTATCCAGGGGCTTGATTACACGATTTCAGAACTTCAGTGACTAGATTGCAAATGGCCATTCCCATCACACAAACAGCGCTGTTTCTAGAAATCAGTTGTCGCCTTCTTCGTCTCCTTCCACAGGAACGGTTTCTGCAGTAATGGCTTTGAAGCCGTTTCAATTGTAGAGATGCTTGGCATTCTCTGGCTATAAAGCCGGAGAAGATGAGAGAGCGCGGTGAGGAGGAGAAAAAAAGAGGAATCACAGAGAACGAAAAAGGGGGGGAATTGGACTGAAAAGAAAAAAAAACCGGGGACTGAAAGGGGAAGAAAACGAAACATAAACAGAGGAAGAAAAACTGGAAAAGGAGAAGAACGAAAAACACCGAGGAGCAGAAAAACAGAAACCCAGAAAACAGAGGGAAAAAGCCATGAACGGGAGAGAAGGAAAAACTGGGGAGAAGCAACAAAAACAAACAAAAAAAAACAGAGCAAACACAGTAGAGAGAGAGAGAGAGAGAGAGAGAGAGATCAGAGAAGAGGAAGGAACCCATAAAAGTAAAGAAAAAAAGGGCAGAGAGAAGGAAGACTAGAGGAACACCAAGCAGCATCAGCCGGCCAGCCCTCCATCCCCGTCATCCTCATCTTCAAGTGCAGTGCCAGGTAAGTTGCTCTTTCCCTCCTTGCATTTTAATTACATGCTCCTGTGGCAGGCGTGCGTGAGCAGTTCACGCACGCCTGCTGGTAAAAACTAAAAAGCAATGGCCAGCCGGGTCAAGCTTGTGACCCGGCTAGGCCTGCTGGGTCCAGCCCAACCCATGTGGGCTGAGTTGGACCCAGCCCAAAAATAATAATAAATAAATAAATAAATAATAAAAAAGGTAGAAAAAAATAAAAAATGTGTATGCATGAATAAAAATAATGTGAATTTATTGGTTTATTCACTGACGTCAGAGTCAGGAATAAAAATACCGCTTTAAATTTATATTATTTTTATTCGTTGTATTTTATTTTATTTAGCTAGAAAATAAAAAAAATATGTGCATGCGTAAAAATCAATTTATTTTTATTTATTTATTCACTGGTGCTAGAGTAAGGAATAAAAAAATATTGATCTAATTTTTTTCGTAGCTACGAATTTTTACAAACGCCAGAGTTGGAATTATTCGAGCTCGAATATTCACTGGCGTCAGAGTCAGGAATATTATAAACAAATCATCATAGCATAAACTAATAAACATTTAGCAATTTAAGACAAAATCAGCAATGCAGTCTGCCTTAGGCAGAACGTTTAAGGGGTGATAATATCTTTCCTTTTACGTAACCAATCCCGAGCCATAGAATCTCTGTCGACCAATTAGGGTTCCTGTTGACCAGTTAGGGTTCCTAGTGACCATAATACTAGGTGGCGACTCCTCAAACAAGACATTTTTCCTTAAAAGAACAAGATGCCAGAAATCTGTTCTTTTTTCTTAATATATGAATTATTTTTAGGGCCGCCGCGATGTCGGGTGCGACAGTCGGGAAAGGTGTCATTAAGTCCAGTCTAGCTTAACGGGTCAACTTGATAGTATGAAAAATGTTTTACTCTCAAACTAGGTTCAACTTGATAGTATGAAAAATGTTTTACTCTCAAACTAGGTTTTATTAAATTAGATAGGAGTTAACCCCATTAAATTATATTAATCTATAAGGTCAACATATGGTCTAGTTAAAATCCAAGTGAAACTAGATTTTACTTTTCAAATATTTTTTAAAATGACTTTGTTATAATTTTTTTAAAAAAAATCTTAAAAAAATATTATTTTAAATTGAATCACTCAATCTATTACTTGAATAAGTTTTATAAGTATAATAGACATAAGTATAATATTAGTTTGATAGAGTCAACTCTCACTTGAGTTTTTTAAAACCTAAATCAAGTTAGGTTCCGGATTAATTTATCAATCTTGAATCTAATTTAATAATGCTGATTAAAACAAACAACATCATAGTAGCTTAATGTCAGTTTTTTTTTTTTATTATGGAAAAATATGAGTAAAAGGTTAACGCTAGGAATTGCTCACTTTGCATGACAATGATGGATACGTAATACTTGCTACTTTCTTTATGGAAATAACGTGTGGAAAATCATGGCTTAATTTTGATGGCGATAGCAAAATCAAACAGTATCGTTGATAAAATGAACAACAAATGATAATATCTCTAAAATACTTCTTCTCATTGTCATGTCAACAAGTCTTCTTCTTTTTTTTTTCCAAAGTACTCATCAGTAGTTTTTGACAATCAACAAGTAAAAGATGGATGCAGTGTTAGATGGGTCTGTGAGACCATTGCTATCTGCATTTTTTCCACAATTTGGGTTAGTGGGATGGTCTGCAAGATCATTATCATCTGTATTTTTTTCCACAATATGTCTAGAGGGATGGTCCATGAGACCATTGCTATCAAGCGTTTTTTGTTTTTTCTACTTTTTTTGTTTTTGTTTTAATTTCAATTTAGTGTATAAAAAAGAATTAAATGCTTAAGCATAAAAAATAAATCTCAAGCATTAGAATGCAACCGCCGATTAGTTAATGGAAAATGGACCATAGATTAATATATCACGCATCTTTCAATGGAAATTTAAATACTTTACTAGAATTAGATACTCTCTTTCTCCGATATCACTTTTTTTGTATTTGCTTTTTGGTTATATTTATTTTTTTTATTAATATTCCTAACGTAAATTGCTATGCATTTTGAATCTTGAAGGATTGAGAGATGCGAGACAGAAAAGAAAAAAAGACAAGATAGTTCAGAAAAAAAAAGAGAACAATAATGAGAGACAGATGAAAGAACAAAAATGGAACAATTTTTATTAACTAAATAAACTTTATAATTACTAATATTAAAATCAAAATATGTACACATTGCAAATATTTAAACATATATAGCTTAACAACATGTATCAACTCTTAATATCTTTCATTTTATATATATTAAAAGTAAATATTAAAACCTATTATATTAGTTAGTTATAATTATTCTAACTAATTCATATTTATTTTGGTATTGATATCTCCATCTATTTACAGCCGGAGAAAAGAAACGTCACTTCCTTTTATTGTCTCTTCTTACTTGGAAGATAAGGAATGCGAATATTCACAGCTATTTGAGTGTCATCCATTTTAGTAGATTTTTATTTTTCTTATATTAGTATATCAATTTTTTTTATTATATCAATAAAATACTTTTTTCTTGTTTTCTCTGATGGTGTGACGTTGATCAAATAAAATTGAGTTAGGGTTTTTCTCTAGAATAAATAATTGTTTTGATAAATAAATAATTATCTCTCCATCAAGTTTTTGCCCCACCACTAAAATGGCTCACTGTAGAGACAAATTTGGTCCATCTTTTGACTTCTAATTCCATGGTTTGATTTATTTTTATTTATTCTCTGAATATCTTCATTTCTTGATAGACTTTTCCTGAGTCCAAATCAAGTTAAATTCAAGAAATGTTGTCTAATTGAGTGTAGTTGGATATAGTCTGGCTGATGGGTTATTTTTACTGTCAATAGATGTATTTTAGGATTCAAGAAAATTCAGAGTAAAAATATTAAATTCATCTTCTCGTCAAGTAAAATATGCGTGCTTAAAGGAAAAGAAAAATTAACCATTTAAAACTTCAAGAACCGAGACATCTTGGAATATTCATGTTAACTTGTCTTTTTTTTATGATGTTGACCTCAAACTTGTTATGTCGCCATGCATGTAGAGTCCAAACCAAGTCAAATTAAAGAAATGTTGTCTAATTGAGTGGAGTGGAATACAGTCTGGCTGATGGATCATTTCTACTATCAATAGACGTGCTTTAGGATTTAAGAAAATTCAGAGTAAAGCTATTAACTTCCTCTTCTTGTCAAGTAAAGAAAAACTAACCATTTAATACTTCAAAAACTAAAACTTCTTGGAAAATACCTTGACATTAATATATCATGCATGTGGAGTCCAAATCACGTCATATTCAGATAGAGAAACAGCGACAATAATTGAGCAGGAACATCTTCATACTAATTAACCCATGGACACTCAAGAAGCCACTTCCAAAATATCATAGTTGTTGTTATTGTTGGGAGGCGAACCCAGCTCCTCCGCCACCACTTGTTGCTCGACGACAGCAAAAATTCCATTGTTATTTCTTTATTTTCTTGGTGACGTGGTTTGGGCTGTGTTTCAAAACAAAACATGCATGCACGGCATAGCAAGGTTGAGGTCATCTTCTATTATAGAGACAGACAAGTTTAGCATGAATCTTCCACGAAGTCTCGGTTCTTGTACTCAGCAATTGGCGTCGCGTAATAGCAAGCAAGCAAACATCCCTTGTTTACTACGAGAGAAAATTAGCACAAGAAGAACATGATGAGTTGACTGCCTAAATCCAATCCCAAAACCTCTTGTCACCCACTATAATAAACTAAAAGAAAACCTCTCAACCCTTGTATCTTGGTAATCCTGCTACCACACGATTCCACAATTAATTGTTTTTTTGGAATGGATAACTCTTGAATCATCAAGTAGTGAAACACAGGAAGAGTCAAGAAAGTGAAAAATAATCAAAGTGCGATGTGAGATGGGTCCGTGAGACCATTACT
>Ga0325400_1005958_pt1 | contig 11548 bp, 7 predicted proteins | sample PopdelMetagenome_2_FD_205662 | JGI IMG/M metagenome (GOLD analysis project Ga0325400, IMG submission 205662) | Populus deltoides microbial communities from Bellville, Georgia, United States - Xylem-PdKOR-R1 | ecosystem: Host-associated > Plants > Phyllosphere > Stem > Wood/Secondary xylem...
ATGCGAAAGTCAAACAAAGCTTGTTCCATTTGAGGTGGCAAAAAGAAAAAGAAAACCAGCCACATGTTATGAGAGTTGCATGGCCGACAACTTTACAAGTGACGTGATTGCTACGACAAGAGCCGCTGTAGCAGCTTAATTTGCTCGAGTACTTGTTGGTTTACCGCAGGAAACCAACGGGTTTAGCTATCCATTAGCGGTTCATTCATGTAATAAGAAAATATAAATCGTGAGTTCTGTTTTCTGTTTTCGTTTTTTGAAGAATGATTTGGTGTATATTTTTCGAAAACAAATAATCAATTTAGAATTAATTATGAAAATCCTACATTTGAAAAATTATGTTTGATTGCTCGACTAGACAAATAATTATTGTGTTTATAATGTAGTATATACACTAGTTTTTTTTTCCCCGTTGATTCAACAACACATTAACTAGTTTTTATCGGTTATTTTATCAATAAATAAATTATGAATGAAATGTTTCATTGAAAAAACCTAAATATTATCGATAGAATCACCGATGAAATTAATGACATAATTTTCGTTGCTAATCTCGTCAAAAAATTCTAAAACTTCCAATCATTTTATAACTTTCGATGAAATGACATCTATATTGCCGATGAAATTACCAAGAAACTTCTTTAGTCCGTTGGTGATTCCATCAAAAGTCAAGTAACTTGTTTTTTAGTTATGTAGTTGTTAATTAAAAAAACAAAAAAAATCACAATACAACTGAACACTTTAAATTTTATTGAACATCAAGATTTTATTAAATTCAATATTCACTCAAAAATAATTATACAACAATAAATACATCCCTACATAGATAAGGGTGGTGGTAGAGGTGGAAAGAGGGATTGCGAGTTAAAAGAACCAAAATGAAGATCTGAATAATGAAAAGCTATATATTCCATCATTTTCTCTCAATTCTTCCTATTTTCTTTTTTAAATCTGACTTTCATTTCTTTCTATAATTTGGTTACTTGCTCCACGACCTGTTCTAGGACCCTCGCTTTAAATTATGGTGTTGACTGGCTTGGGGCGGATTGTTGTGTACCTAGAATTGAAGTAATATGACATGACCTTATACCTTTGGCCAATGCCATAAGCATCTTGTAAACATGATTTCTATCAGGTCAATTAGTTGCTTCAATCTCTAACCATAACTAAAAATTATAAGGAGGATAGGTGGAAGCATTTTCTCCATGTTTTTCAACCATTACGACATGATATGTTTCCTACAAAAAAAGATCAAGTATAAATAAAAAAAATTATAAAAATTACGAGAATTTAAAAAGAAACTTGCAATAAATGCTTGAAATTTATTATCTACAATCTTCTTCACCCCTTTTCTCCTATCCATCTTCTTTATATGAGTTTCCTTATATTACTATATCAGAGTAGACTTACACTCAAGTTGTTGCTTGTGCAAAATAAATAAGTTATAAAAAAAGTAAATTAAGAATTGAAGAAAAAAAATGAGAAATTTTACTAGGAGCTTTAAATGGTTTACAAATGGGAGCAATCCACCGGTGTGCTTACTTACCAAACCATGTGTTATTTTGTTTCGGTTCTACGACCTGAATTGTGAGCGCCTTTTAAATTCTTTCGATGTCTTAAATTCTTGAAATTTCACCTAATTATCCCCTATTATTTAACTCGATTTATACTTTTTTCATACCTCGACATCATCAGAGATGACTTTATATTTTGCATATTTATGGGCATTGTACCACAAATTATGCAATTTCTTACAAAACAAAATGTTAAATATACATGAGATTTGGAGATTTAAGATTATAATTTCAAATATAAAATTTGTTAATTGCTTTATACTTACCTAATTGCGCCATGGTTTTTCTATATTTTCCTGACCACCCCCTCGGTTTTTCCCATCAAAATTTTCTTTGCATTGTCAATTAGTACATTAATTAGTTTTTTGAAATTACTAAATTAAAAAATATTTTATCTTACCTTAAAAAATCCTCACCAAGCATCTATTATATTCATTAATTCAAGATGATCTTAAAGTCGTCTTTATTGAAATAGTAATTCCTCGAACGAAGATTTCATCACGCTTGTGATAAAAAGCCCAACTTTAATATATATAAACCTAAAAACAATATTGGTGAAAAGTTAGTCAATTTCATTTTATGTAGATCTTAAAATAACCTAATCAAAATAAAATAAATAACTTTAATATATAAGTTATATTGAGTAGTCGACCTTTTATTCTGCAATAATTTCATTAGAATATGGATCTCTTGAAGAAGAGATTCCACCTCTACTATTTAAAGTGGATGAACCTCAATTGGTATTGTGTGTATTAGGTTCCTCTTCATGACTGACATCTAAATTGACATCACGACCATCGACATTATCAAGACTACTATTAGTTAAACTAGTAGTAGCTCTCGTTGAGCTTTTTCTCGACATCTCTAAAATATAACACAAGTTAATTTTCAATTTCAAAACAATAAACTAACATGGCATCCCATAATATGCAATCACTAAATGCATGCCTTTTTTTTTCTTATAGTTAATAACAACATATAAAGAATGAACAATAAACAATCAATATCATCAATTAACATTTACATAACAACAACAACTTATGATTATTCTTCCCACAAGTAATATACATTCTACAGTTAAATAATGGAGTACACATCCTAAAATAAACAATCTCGAGTTTCATATCAAACTTAAAACCTATAAACTGAAAATCTAATAACTCATCTAGTTTCTTTAACACCCAACAAGAAATTCCCAAGTCATTTTTTTTTAATCATACTCAGTAATAAACATATTATAACTATCATAACATTAAAAAAAAAGATCAACATTCATGCCATATATGTAGTAAAAACCATTTACCTTAATAATTATCAATTAACCTTTCACAGACTCAAACAACATAAGAATTTGTACACACAACATAAATTCCCAAATCCCATAAATTCAACATAAATGGTTGGCTACTCTCTCTACACAACACAAATTCACATATACTAAAAGGCTTTGACACTTCACTATAACAATGAAAAAGTGAAATGTTTCTGCCATTTTCAATTTGATCCTCAAGGTTTCTTTTGTTTTCAGCCTTAGGTTTTTTTTTTAATTTCATTATTAAACGTTGGGTTTAATGAATATTGAACTTTATAATTTGTTTTAGTTTATTTTTCATGAATTTATCTCAGTCTTATAACGTAAGTTTGACAAGTTAACCTGAGTTAACTTGAGTTTTTTTAATTGATTTTTTTCTCAACTTCATCCTTTAATATTCGGTTAATTGAGGATTGAAATTTATTTTCTTTTAATTTTTTTTATATAGGGTTATCATGGTCTCATGACCCGAGTCGCAAGTTTTGCAGGATAACCAAGTTAACTCGGGGTTTTTTTTGCCCTTTTTTCAATTAATTTTTTTTTCAATTTCATTCTTCAACATTTAGTTGAGTAAGAATTTTGACTTCATAATTTTTTTCAGTTTTTTTTCTATGAAGTTGTCCTGATCTCATGACTCAGGTTTGACAAGTTAACCTGAGTTGACTCAGGATACTTTTAGTTTATTAATTTTTGTTCAATTTAATCTTTCAACATTGGGTTAATTGAGAATTAGAATTCATAACTTTTTTTTATTTGTTTTTTTATAGGATTATTACGGTCTTATGACCCAGGTCATGGGTTAGCTCGATTATCAAGGGTTTTTTTGCCCTTTTTTTAATTAAATTTTGTTTTTCAATTTTATCGTTTAATACCAGGTTGATTGAGGATTAAGCTTCATAATTTTTTTTGGTTTTGTTTCTACGAGGTTATCCCAATCTAATAACTCGAGTCACAAGTATGATTGGTTAACTTGGGTTGACTCGAGTGGTTTTTTGTGTAATTTTTAAGTGATTTTTCTTTTCAATTTCATTATTCAACATTAGAGTGATTGAGAATTGAGCTTCATAATTTTTTTATAGGGTTATCCCGGTCTCATGACTCAGGTTTGAGAAGTTAATCCGGGTTGACTCGGTTTATTTTTTTAATTGAATTTCATTATCAATTTTAACCTTTAATATTGGGCTGATCGAATTGGGCTGATCAAATTGGGCTTAATAAAAAACAATGTTTGCTTTCTATAAGGTTATCGGGGTCTCATAACTTGGGTCAGGGATTTGGCAGGTTAATCTGAGTTGATCTAAATAAATTCAAATCGTGTTGATCTCAAAACTTAAAAAAAGATATCTTCTTGGTTTTTTTAGTCAGACTATATTTTTACCAGTCCTTCAGGTTGTCTTTGGACCTATAAAGATGACTAGGTAACATCGGGTCAATCTCCATGTAGTTTATTTATTTTTGCTAGAAAACAAGTTAACAACACTTGAATATTTTTTTCACATTCATCAAAAATTTGATCCGACCTGCAACGTATCATAAACAATTATCTTGTAAATTTTTATTAATATGAAAACTTAATTTTACGAATATAACAACTCAATCTAAATCTAGTATCACTACTCACACTTTTAGGTTTAGGAAATATGATATTTAAATTAGTAGTATATAGGATTAACACGATATTAGATTTTTAAACCCGACAAAACAAATAGGGTCTTAAACATGAAAGGCACCCGAAAGCCGATGAGAATGGGCTTGAGCCTGAGATGGCTCATAGCCAAAGCCCGCATGAGAAAGGAGGAGGAGAGGAGCATAATTACAGACAATACAATTGCAGTGAGGCATCCTATGCAAAGCTTACAGATAGTCAGAAACTCCCTTAACTATTAATCACATTTTCAGGTTTAATCTTCTTTTAAAAATTCCAGGTTTGGTTTCAGTCATCTAATCTTACAAAGAAGAATTACAACAATATTACGTCCCTGTCATTGCTAGTTTGAAACAGTAAATTTGACCTTTTCCAAGACTGTAAATTATGTGGAAAATGGAAAGAACTTTTGATGATAACTATGAATATTCTGATGCTAGCAAATAATTTATAATACACAATATGGCCCATTGCAGTATCTTCAATTCCTCTAGAGTAGGTGAAGTTTGCTTGAAATAAAGAGGACTTCTGTCAATCATGTCTTTGCTGTGATTTTCTTTTTATTAGAACCCTCAGGCGGTTGTGTGGGATGTTGTTGCTTTTGCTACCAGTTAGAAATTATTTGTTGTTTGACATGAAATATTACATTACAATTATTGTCGCACGTGTGCGGCGTTGCGGCGAAAACATTCACCCTCAAATTCTATCTAGTGTGTGGCAAATGTGTGGAGACAAGGAATTCTTGTCTTTTATTAATGGAAAAATGGAATGGGAGTCGCCACCTAGTATTTTGGTCACTAGGAACCCTAACTGGTCTCAGAGATCGGGTACGGTGACTGGTTGCGTAAAGGGAAGGTATTAACACCCCAAATACGCCCTACCTAAGGTAAGCTGCATTGTTTTATTGTCTGATAAAATCTAAGGTCTTGTCGTGTTTTCTAGTTGTGGGTTCGTCTATGGTTTAAGAAAAGTCCTCCTCGGTAAGGAGATCCTTGTCTTATCGGGTAAAACATGACCGTTCTAACGCTAACAAAAGAATTTAATATCCAGAATATGTCTTACATATAAGGTCGTAACCCCGGATATTAAAATAAAATAAAATAATTTTTTTGAAATTTTTGAAATATTTGCCAGTTCTCGTGACTTTAATAAACCGGTTATTAAAGCCAAAATGCATGCTAAAACTTTTTTTTTATTAAGATGCAATATGATTTTTTATTATTATTTTTTTTTAGAGAGACTTGGCCGTATGTATAAAAATAAAATATTTTTTTTATTATTTTTTAATGTCTTGATGAAAATCGAGTATTTTAATGCCGGATTTGTATATTTACAGTATAAAAATACAAATCGATATTAATCAAAATGCAGTATGAACTTTAGAAAAATCAAGATTTTTTTTAAAAAAAATTTAAAGAAAATTTTATTTTATATTTATTATTTTTTTGGAGCTGGCCCCAGCCCGGCCCGTGTGGCTGGGCTGGACCCAGCCAGCCCAGCCTGGTCACTGGCCCCTGCCAGTGACCAAAACCCAGCCATCCATGCACGCGTAATGTTTTACGCGTGCATGAACAGTGCGAAGGTAATTAATTTACCTTCGCACTGTTCATCTCCTTCTTGCAGATAGCAAGAACGAAAAAAAAAACAAATGCTGCAACTGATGATTTCAGGTATTGGTTTCCTTACGTCTTTTTGTATTTTTTTTTTCTTTTACATATTAACATGCATTATTTATATTACAGGAATGAGAAGAGAAGTGAACATACCTGGTTTTGGAGCGGTGAAGGTGATGGAGATGCTGTGTTCTCTGCTTCACCGTATCCTCTGCTTCCGTTCGGTTTGCTTCTGTTTCCCCTGCTCTCCCTTACTCTTCTTCTTTCTCCTCTCTCGATCTCCTTCTTTTTTTTTCTGTCTTTTCTCCCTTCCTCCTCCCTTTCTTCCCCCTCTGCACTGGCTTCGTGGTGGTGCAGCTGCTCTCGTTGGTTCACAGTGGCGGCTTCGCCGTTGCTGACGAAGATGACAGTGTGGAAGGGCTGTTCCACCAACACTGCTTCCTCTCCTCTCTCTTTTCCTTCTGTCGTTCTCCCCCCAGTGTTTCTGCCCCCACTGTCTCGTGTCCCCTTCCTCTTCTCTTTCTCTCCTGTGTTCTCTCTGTTTCGTCTTTTCTTTTTTCTGCTTTTTCGTTTCTTATGCTCACCCTCTCCTCTGTTTTCGTCTCCCTGTTCTGCCCAGTTCTTCCCCTTCTCTGCCTTGTTTCGTTTCTTACATTTCCCTCTGTTTCCTGTCTCTTTCCTTACCTCTCCTTTCTGTTTCCCCCCCCTGTTTTCTTCCCTTTCTGCTCGGTCCTTCTTCTGGTTTTTATAGCGTTATGGCATGCATATGGTAATGGCCGCGTGATACATGCTCCCCTGAAACAGCTCCGCTATCTCTGCAAAAACGCTTCTCTGTCTCTTTATTTACAACCGTTTCTTTCCTTTTGAAGAAGACCATGAACAGTGCGCGCAATTCTTAATGAAACGGCGCCGTTTGCTAATTCAAAATATTTCTGATTTGATCCTTGGATGTTTTTTTGTAATTTTGTAATCAAACCCCTAGGAAAAATTGTAATTAGACCCCTTGATTTTACGCCTTTTCTGATTTAGTCCTTGATTTTGGATTATTTCAATTAAATCCTTAATTGACCATCAAACTTCAATAATTATACAATTAATCACATGATTTGACCAAATCAACTCTTCAAAATTATAATTAGACCCTAGAACTTTAATTTCTTCCAATAAAAGCTTAAATTGACTTGAAAATCAATTTTTTCTTGTAATCAAACTCTCCATAAATTCAATTAAACCTTAGATAAAATTTAATTAAGTCCATAAACATCTGATTTTAGACTTTTCTTTCTCAACTTGAATTTTATTTGTCAACAGGGCTCTTATCAGTAAAAAATATACTGTTAAATTTCAACATTTTGCATTTTTGAACCTTCTCAACCAATTTTGTCCTTTTTTTATAGCATTCCAGTTCTTTTCTCGCTCCTATTATTTTTAGGATTTCTTTTGAATATTTTTTATATATTTTTTTGTATTTTCTCATTTTTAATTTTTTTTGTGAGAACCCAAAAATGGATAACAACAATTATAATTATAATATAAACTAAAACACATGGTTTTAAATCAGTGTAAGTATTGTACACATTTATATAGTATTATGAACGTTTTGTTTTTTTTTCCTAGTTGTTACATGAAAATCAAGGGAAGCGAGATGAAAATATGAGAGGCAAGAAAAGATTGCCGAAATCATTTTGAGATATCACCGCCAACACATGTTGCTATGTGAAGAATACCTCAAGAAAATGATTCCAACAACACTAAGGAAGACCACTATTAGAGCTCGGAGAGGCCACATGTGTCACCTCAACGTGACAGCTTCCTCACATGTCTACATGCAGGAAATAATTTGTTTTCCCCGATTCTTTTATTTCATTTGAATTTAGTATTGGATTTTGGATAGTTTTTTATTTGGTCTCAAATTCTTTGATAACTCTTCAATTTAGTCCCAAATTTCATCTTAATCGATGCTAATTAAGGCCCTATTAAGACCTAACGAGGTAGAAAATAAGGAATGAGAAAAGAAGAAAATATATTGTCCAACCTAATTACCTTATTATTATCGTGTTCATAACATGAGTTGTGAGATTCGCGGGTTAACCTAGGTTGACCGAGGTTGATACAATATATATATAAAATTTCCTCCCTAATTATTTTATAATTCTTTACTTTAGTGATTTAGTCCCATATTTCACCCAACTCGAGGTCAATTAAGGCCCAACCAAGGAGAAAATGAAGGAAGAAAAAGAAAGACCCATATTGTCCAACTAGGTTAACTTGTTATGGTCATATTCATTATCCAGGTTGTAAATTTCATAGGTTAACAACAGTCAATACAACATGTTGTTGTCTTTTTATTGCACTTTTTATTTGATTTTACGATTTGATCATTGTACAGTTTGTTGTTTCACGTTTAAGCTCGATAGGTTTAGGCAAAAGTTAAAATGAGGATTGTGTGAAAATATTTTTGGAACTAAATCACCATTTAAATGAGGAGACTAGTTCGCCTATAAGCTTGCGAGGTTGAATGAGCTACGCCAACTTTTTTTTTGCATTTATTAATGCAAATGATGATCAATTAATTTTATATGACACATGAGTCAAATTTTCAATTGACATTTCATATTTTTCAATGGCCACATATTTTTTATGCAATGGTTGAATTTTGATTTGGCTCGTAGTGAAACGCAAGAACGAGACCTAGTGTTATTCTATTTGTCGATTTGTGGAATGAAAATGCTGTAAAATTATTATTTTTTATTTTCCGTGTAAGCATTTCCCATGTACATGTAATATTTTATCAATCTATAGCGTAATTAGAAAAAAAAAAAACTATTTGGCATAGGTATTTCATTATGTTTTTTTATTGTTCATTTATTGTTTGCTATTTTTTCTTCCTGTTGGTTTATTTTATCCTTTATTTTTTTTCATTACAACAGTTTTCTTTTTATATTCGATTCGATCATTTCACAATGCGTTTAATTGAGATGGGCTCTATGTTTTGATTCAGTTGGTTGGTTGTGTTGAAAAATTCTTCCAATGTTAGGTTGACATTTGATTTTGCAAAAAATAATTCAACTTTTTTGTTTTACAAAGAACTTAACATCGAGAGACTATAATTGAAATTGAGGGAAAAAGTAGCCCTATTCTTTGATAGAGAAGAAACCAGGCGTGGAAACCAAAAGGGGGGAGAGAGAGAAAAATAAAAAAGAAAGAGAAGAAGAATTGACAATTGTACCTATACTAGAGCTCCACCACTGCCACGCGTTAACTTGAAAGAAAACCCTGTCGAGAAAATTGAAATGACACCAAGAAAGATTGTCATATAAGGTTGGAGGAAGTTGCACGCTACTCCCCAATATAGGAGCTCCTCTCACACACTGACATGTGTGCTTGAAAGGAAGCCCATAAACTTTTTTTACCCCTTCATTTAATTTAGTCATTGATTCTTTAATAACTTTTCAATTTAGTCTTGAATTTCAACTCATCTAATGTCATGCCCTTCTTTTCAATTCAATGCTTGATTCTATAATAAATCTACAATTTAGTTCTGAATTTTATCTCACCCAAGCCCGATAAAGGCCTATCCAGGAGAGAATAAGGGGAGGGAAAAGAAAGAGATAGATGGTCAACCGGGTAAGCTTATTATGGTTGCGTTCATGACATATGTTGTAAATTTAATTGTTTTACCTATATTAAACAGAGTCGATTCAATATGTCGTCGTTTCAATATTAAAAAGCTTGTCATCCTAATTTTTTTAGAAGATAAACCATGTTTTTATTGTTCATATAAGCTGTCTTTAGATCCCCCAAATTGACCGGATCACGTCATGAAAACTCTCATATGATTTAATTTGAAGCTTGAGATAGACAAAAAATCAGCTTGGGAGGTTTTCAGATTACCCATTGGGTTGTGTTTAATGACATTGTTAAAGAGTTCCACATGGCTTACCCATTTTTTTTACATTTTAAAAAATATAACTTAATTTTTTCTTCTAAAAAACAAAGTTTGGACAACATCATCTTATAATTTTTTTAGTCAAATATGGATTTGACCGATTCAACTTGGTACTTTATGAGTTTACAACTGTTGTTTAAAAAACAAAATGCTCACAAGAATGTTGCTTTCACCTTGAATTTGTATTCGTGACAGAGCGCAGACAATAATCCTAGTAATCTAAAAGATTTTGTAACTATATCTTACCATCTATTCATTCTTATTCTGCAATTGTAATCGGTCTTATGATTTTCTAGTTACTGTGTTTCTTCACCAAATTAAAAGAAACTTGAGTTATTGATTTCATTGTAGTTCTAGAGAGAACTATTGTGGATTGTAATTGTGTTTTGTTTTTTATAGGTCCTTGTAGCATTTTTTTTTGGTCTCTATTTTTTTTTAATTTCATTATTACACATTTTTTTTTACTCGGATTTGGTGTTAATAATTTATTTCAATTATCTTTTTGTCACCGTGTCAAAAGTCTTATTAGCATTGGATTGATGCTCAATTTTATAAAAATACTGGATTTTTTTTAAATGTTCATGGGGTGCTTTTTTTTTAACATTTTCTTCTCCATGATTTTTTGCTTTCATTTTTTGTTCTTATAGTTTGAAACTTTTATGTTTTGGTCCAAAACTTCATCTTTTTCACTTTTAAGTCCTTGAGTTTGAGAATGGAGAGAGAGAGAGAGAGAGAGAGAGAGAGAGAGAGAGTCATTGAGAAACAATAGAAAAGGGAGAAAGCAATCAATTGCCTAGATTTTGTGAAAAAAAAGAAGCTAAATTTGGTGTCAATGCATTCCTAGGGATGGAAAAAAAGTGTCATTAAGGTGTTTTTGATATTGGGGTTGAAAAATATTTTTTATTTTTATTTTGTATTTTTAACCAATTTAGATGCGTTTTTAGTTGAAAAATGTTCTAAGGGTATTTATTAGGTTTTTTTAGGTGAAAATAAATTTTTGGGTCTAGAAAACCCCAGCTCAATTTTTCAGCCACTTTTTTTATGGCTAAAATCTGGGCAAGTAAACGGCGTGTCGTTTGTTTCTTCTTAAAATAATAAATAAGTGGGTGAAATATCGTCTATCTTTAAGCAAAAAAAAAAAAAACCTAAGTGCATGAGCCTAATATTAAAGGCCCACACGCGAGACGAGCCTTTTTTCTATTGAGCAAAGTGCACAGGCCCCATCTCTTTGGCCCAACGCCTGACCCTTTTCTTTTATTTTTTTTTGGGTTTTGATTGAAATACATTTTAAAAAAAATTAAATAATATTATAGGTTTCATGGGAATGTTAATGATTTATTTTCTCAATAATATATATCTAATACGTAAAAATAAATAAATAAATAAATTGATGATGAACATTCAATGAAAACAAATTTCATTTCTTTAATTTCTTTCCTTCAATCACAAGCAAAA
>Ga0325400_1005959_pt1 | contig 11548 bp, 10 predicted proteins | sample PopdelMetagenome_2_FD_205662 | JGI IMG/M metagenome (GOLD analysis project Ga0325400, IMG submission 205662) | Populus deltoides microbial communities from Bellville, Georgia, United States - Xylem-PdKOR-R1 | ecosystem: Host-associated > Plants > Phyllosphere > Stem > Wood/Secondary xylem...
AGGTATGATGGTGTGTACTGACGGTTTATGCGTCAGTCGTAAATCATATACGCTGATGATTTCAACATCAACTGTGAAATTGTGTTGCGTTGACGATTTCCAAGTTGGTAGTGACTCGGTTTTCATAAACGATTTCTCCGTCAGTCGCAAATCATATGCACTGATGATTTCATTGTCAGCTGTGAAAATTATGTGGCATTGATGATTTCTAAGTCGACAGTGACTCAGTTTTCTTCAATGATTTTTGAGTCAGTAGTAGCCTATGTGCGTTGGCGATTTATGTCGAATTTTGTGTCACTAACGAATTAGTGTTCGCTACCGAATTATGTGTCGCCAGTGAATCAGTCTTCGCTGTTCAATTGTTGTGTCAGTAGCGAATTAGTTTTCGCCGTCGAATTGTTGAGTCAGCAGCGAATCAGTTTTCACTGTCGAATGTTGTGTCGCCAGCGAATCAGTCTCGCTGCCGAATCCTATGTCCTTAACGGATCAGGTTTCTCTGTCGATTTTTTGTGACAGACTTCCATGTCAAAAATGACTTAAATGCTTCATGGTATGATGGTGTAATATGTGGAACACTTGAATGTGAATATGTGTATTATTGGAATATGTATGGTGACGAGTTATGTGATTATCAAACGCAAATGTGCTGATTTTATGATATTTGATGTGTTAGGTGGTGCAACCAGGATTAGACCTATAATCGGATAAAGACACCCCATAAGAGGAGTAGGTAGGTGGCTTTCACCGCTTCTAGCATAACGTTAATTCCCTGAAGTGAATTTGTTATGAAGTGTCTTTTATTGTGTTATAGCTTGTACTAAACTATTATGGAATGTTTGTACGGATATCACGAAAGATCTACTATTTTGATATAATGAATGTTAAATGGTTACAAAACATTTTTATGAGTACTGTGAAAGATTTTATTTGTGTTATAATGAATGTTAAACTGTTATAGAATGTTTGTACGAGTATTAGTAAGGGACTATCATTGTGTTATAATGTATGCAAATCTATTTTGGAATGTTCGTACGAGCATGACAAAGGATCTACTATTGTGTTATAAGGAATGTTAAATTAATATGAAATGTTTATATGAGTAATATGAATGATCTACTATTGTGATAAAATAAATACTAAACTATCATAGAATGTTCAATGAGTATTATGATTAGCTTCGGTTAATGGCATCCTAAGGGGATGGCGGGCATGAATTGATAATTAGCTTTAGCTAATGGCATCCGTGATGAATAGCCATGTTGTAAATCCCGGGAAAAATCAAGGTTGGATTAAATTAAAGAAAATAAATTAAACTAAAAAGAAATGGGGGCAAAACAAATACACTTAAGAAAATGGGGCCTAAATGAAAATAATAATAAATAAATAAATAAATAAAGATCTGCAGCTATCATAAAGAAAGAAAAGAAGGAGTTTTTGTATCCATTTTTTTTTACAAATCAAGAGAGAAACACAAAAAATTCCAAGACCCATCCAAGATTAAGGGTTATTCATAGAATAAACACTGGTGGGCAAGGGATTAACAAGAAAATTTGAACAAGAAGAGATGAGGAAAGGGTCAGCTGTCATTAGAAAGAAAAGAAGGGAGTTGAAGATCGAAACCTTGATTCGTACCGGGTAAGGTGTTCTAAACATGGTTTTATGAGTTGTTTCAAAGTTGATTATAAATTGATGCCTAGATGTTGAATTATAGTTAGGGTTCTTAGACTTGAATTTAGGGAAAATATACGAGTCGCTAAATTAAATAACTTCAGGTGTTGTGTGTATTAAGGTTGACGAATCTGGACAGTTTCATCTCTCCACTTTCAGAGGGATTTCGGGTAGGAGGATGGAGGAATAAGGATCAAGTTCCTCATAGAAATTGTAGTTTTAGATGTCGACTAACTAAGAAAATTAGTCTTGCTCAATTTGAAGTTATAGAACTCCAGCTATAGGTCACCAACCGAGACTGGGTCACGACAGACCCTGTAGGGTAATAGGTCTGGTTCGTTGATAAACAATTTTAACTGCCTTGGAGGTAGATCTGGGTTCTCCTTCCTGTAGAGAACTTATAGCCTTATGTCTTAGCTTCCAACGAGACTAATCTCGCTTGAAACGAAGTTTTATAACTCTAGATACAGTTAAACATCTGAGGAAAAGTTGGACAGTAACAGTTCAAATATCTAGACAGTAACAGTTCAAAACAAGGCAGTAACGGTTAAAAAATAAGATAGTAACAGTTCAAATGTCTGGACAGTAAGAGTTCAAATGTCTAGACAGTAACAGTTCAAAATAAGACAATGACGATTCAAAAACAAAACAATAATAGTTCAAATGTCTAAACAGTAACAGTTGGACAGTAACAGTTCAAATGTCTAGACAATAATAGTTCAAAACAAGACAGTAACGGTTCAAAAAACAAGAAAGTAACGGTTCAAATGTCTAGACAGTAACAGTTGGATAGTAATAGATCAAATGCTTAGACAGTAACAGTTCAAAACAAGACAGTAACGGTTCAAAACAAGACAGTAACAATCCAAATATAAAGAAAGGAATTATAACTATGGCTGGACAAATAACGACAATATTAATGGGTGAAATGAGAAAAATATAAAATATTAAGAAATGATTGAAAGAAAAAACAAGACAGCAACAGTCCAAATATAAAGAAAGGAATTATAACTATAGCTGGACAAATAACGACAATATTAATGGGTGAAATGAGAAAAACATAAAATATTAAGAAATGACTGAAAGAAAGACTTATTGATTGTTGATATGGTTACTATAAAACATATCCCGGGTGAGGAAAATTTATGAGATAAACCTTTGATTTGCAGGAGGGACCACAGGTGTGGTGCAATAGCAAAGCAGGGGAGCACGAGTAAAGCTTCTATTGCAGGTAGGTGAATCTCACCTATACTTTCTAAGTTAAATTCCATGATTTAATATATATTACCGATATGAAATGTGAATTACTGAATGTACGTGTAATCAAGGTGAAAGGTTGTTATGTGAATTATCGAGTGGTGAAATCATTGTTGACAAAAGAAATATAAAAAGTGTGATTTGAGGCATGAACTAGTATACATTTAGTGTATGTTAGAATCCCGGGTAAGGCGATCGAGCTTGTATTGACTAGCCTACATTTAGTGTATATTAGGATCCCGGGTAAGGGGATCGAGCTGGTATTGACTAGCATACATTTACTGTATGTTAGGATCCCGGGTAAGGAGATCGAGCATGTATTGTCTAACATACATTTAGAGTATGTTAGGATTCCGGGAGAGGGGATCACCATGTAATGGCTAGCGTACATTTAATGTATGTTAGGATCTCGAGTAAAGAGATCAACTTGCATCGACTACTATAGGGTGATGATGATGATACCAGTGAAATTGGTATCGGTAATGTGTTATGCAAAAATAATCATGATTGATCTTATAAAATCGGAAATGGAGGTTGATGATGGAAGAGGGAACGATTATTAATAGTTGAATAAAGAAGAGATTCTAATGAAAAACCAGAAGGGAGAAGTGAACAAAATATAAATGCATGTTACCCTTTTCAAATTGTTAGATATTCATGTTGTTATATTTATTGTGATATTCACATTTCAATAATATGCATTTTGTTTTAGGATCATCGCATGCACAACAGGAGTAGATCCTAGCTTATGTTTCCATTATTGTAATCTAGGTTCTAGGGAGTATACCCTTATATTTTATAAACATGAAAATGTTTGTATAATTGAATTTGTATAATTAAGGTCTAAACTTGAATGAATAAACTTAGCTCTGTAGTTCATATAACCATATTAATGTCTATGTGTTTATATTTTTATCCATCCACAATAATATTTTGTTATATAATGTGTATCATAAATATTGTGGTTGGTCGGTGTGATAATATTTGTAGAATTGAAAACCGGGTTGGTTGGGTCGGGATTGAGTTATGAGACGCGAGTTACTAGAAGTGTAAACAAGTTACATGTCAATAACTTGGAACCTTCCGGTATAAGGGGGGACCTTGGTGAAATTTCAGTAGATGTTAATACGAAGACCATGAATGTAAAAAAAAAAATCTAATTACTCTGTTTTCGGTTGATATGAGATTGTTGCTTTTATCTCGGTATAGACATGAGGGATGTTACACATGTTGTGTTTGAAGATTAGCTTTGGCTAATGGCATCCTAAGGGGATGGCCGAGATAAATTGATGATTAACTTCAGCTAATGGCATCCTAGACTGATGGTCGGGTTGCGTTGATGATTAGTTTCGGCTAATGGCATCCTAGATGGATGGCTAGGTTGGGCTAATGATTAGTCTCGGTAAATGGTATCCTAGAGGGATGTTCAGGTTGAATATGATGATTGGCTTTGGCTAATGGCATCCTAGATTGATGTGATCCAACCATCAAAGGATCCATTGGAGGTTACAGTTGGTCCAGTTACTAGGCTTAGGGCTAAGAAGTTCAAAGAAGCTTTCAATGGACTTCAAGAGGATTTGTAATAATAAAGAGTAAGCCTTGATTAATTTGATTCATGTCCAAGAGGGGCTTGTTGGTGGAACCAAGACCATTGCAAAAGGATTGGGAGAAGAAGACTAGATTCGGACAATTTGACCTTTCGTTACTCTTTGGGTCATAACTGAATCTAAGATAAAATTTTGATGTGATTCTAGTTGGGCTGGAAACTAGACTTCCATACATTTCCAATGGTATATAGCACACCTTCTAATTCATTAAGACGATAGAGAACCATCGATTTTAAGTTGGACTTTTGCTGTTGCTAGACAAAATACAGAAATAACGAACTTGTCTTATTTAATTAGTTGGGCTATCAAACTTTATTTATTTTAAGAGGAGACATTTAATTTGGGTCTTAGACTTGTTTATTTTAATTAGTTTGGGCTAGTTTTAGCTTGGGTTGATTATTATTTAAATTGGGCTTAGTGAGACCCATTAGGGAAACTTGGGTTTTAGCTTGAAGTTTAAATACTCTTTAGGAATAATTTTAGGGCAGACTTTTGATGATATGTTCAGCATTGTAGCCGAATTTTGGTTTCTCAATCTTTGTTCTTGATTGAACTTTCAACTCTTCAAAGAATTGACCATTCTTTGTTGTAAATTTATACTTCTTTTGCTCATTTACAAGTGTTGGCGTTGTGATCGAGTTGGTTTATAGTCTTGTTGCCTTGGAGTAAATCTTCTATTGTGATAAGCTCATTCAAATCTCAACAAACTTGGCTTAGATTGATCTTGGGGTTGCGAATTCCATTAAATTCCGCTAGGGTTCGCATCTAGATGGAAGACCAAGTTGATTTTGTGATTGACTTTGGCTCATTCAACTATATCACTGAATATGCTAAGCATGCATCTTTGAAATGTGGCTGGTGCATTACATAATCCAAAAGGCATCTTTCGATATGCAAAAGTACCAAATGGACATGTGAAAGTAGTTTTCTCTTGATCTTCCAATGCAATTTCAATTTCATTGTAACCTGAATAGCCATCTAGGAAACAATAAAATCCATGAACTGCAACTCTTTCTAAGATTTGATCTATGAAAGGTAAAGGAAAATGATCTTTTCTAGTCATTCAATTAAGTTTCCTATAGTCAATGCACATGTGCCAACCAGTAATAGTCCTAGTTGGAATTAACTCATTTTTCTCATTTGTTATCACAGTGACTCCAGACTTCTTGGATACAACTTGGGTAGGATTTACCCATTTCCTGTCAAAAATAGGATAAATGATTCCATTATCTAGAAGCTTAATGACTTCATTTTTCACTACTTCTTTCATATTAGGATTAAGCCTTCATTGCATTTCTCTATAGGGTTTAGCATTTTCCTCTAAATAAATCATGTTTGTGCAAATCAAAGGGCTAATTCCTTTTATGTCAGCTATAGTCCATCCTAATGTATTTTTGTGCATTTTCAGAGTCTAGAATAACTTAGCTTCTTGATGTGCATTAAGTTTGGAAGAGATTATTACCAGAAAGGTTTCATTTTCTCCTAAAAATGAGTATTTAAGATTAAATGGTAACGACTTCAAATCAAGTTTTGGTGGTTGAGCACTTGAAGGTATGGACTCAAGTGATCGTGGTGGCAATTCTTCAATTTGTGGTCTCTGATTACATGTCTTTGATTCTTCCTGAAAATAGATCATTTGCAAATTGTCAGATTCATCAATCTCATTTTCACTGGAAGTGGTTTGAAATTGATCATGAACTAATTTCAATAAAGTTCACTTCCTGTAAATCATTATCATCTCCAGGTTGTTTGCAAATGTTGAAATATTCATCTCCAATTCATGTTTCCAAATGATAACTTCATCAGTCCATTCCTACAGTTAATCAATGCATTAAAAGTTGCAAGAAATGGACGTCCTAAAATGACAGGAATTGAATTACATGCTTTAACGGGTTGTGTATCTAAGACAACAAAATCTACAGGGTAAATGAATTTATCAACTTGTACTAACACATCCTCAACTATTCCTCTAGACAATTTTACAGATCTATTAACAAGTAAAAGAGTTACAAAGGTTGGTTTTAACTCACCTAGATTGAGACTTTGAAAGACTAAATATGGAAGTAAATTCACGCTAGCTCCAAGATCAAATAAGGCTCTTTCAATTTTATGTTCTCTAATAAAGCAAGAAATTATAACCAGTGTCTTTATATTTCAAAGCATTATTGTTCTGAAGAATGGCACTTACTTGTTCGGCTAAAAAGGCTTTCTTTTTCACAAGTTTTCTCTTCACGGTACACAGATCTTTCAAAAATTTAGCATAAGAAGGTACCTGTTTAATAGCATCCAACAAAGGTATATTGATCCTTACCTATTTGAAGGTTTCAAAGATTTCAGAGTTGTGATTGACTTTCCCTTGTTTGGTCATGGTATGAGGAAATGGAAGTGTTGGCGGGGAATCAGTCTTTTCTTTGCAATGTCTAGGTTCAACCCCTTCCTTACCCTCAGATTTTGACTCGTCATCTTTCTCACAAGGTTCAAGGGTGGGTTTTTCAATAATCTTACCACTGTGAAGAGTGATGACTAATTTGACTTGATCCATGTGTTGGCTTTCGGAACTACTTGCATTTGCATTGTATTGCCCCTTGGGATTTTGCTGTGGTTGAGATGGAAACTTACCTTTCTTTTGAAAACTGAGAGCAGATGTGAATTTTGCAAGAGTATCTTTAAAATCTGTCATGCTTTGAGTAAGTTGAGTGTTGATTGTCTCGAGCTTTTCAATGAATGCATGCAATGTTTCCTCAAGATTTCTTCTAGGAGGTGGAGCATAAGGAGGTGCATATCCATGAGAATTTTGAAAATTATAGTGTGCTTGAAACAGTGGCTGTGAAGTTTGTGCATTGCTGTTATCACTCTTCCAACTGAAATTTAAGTGATTTCTCCAACCAGGGTTATACGTTTATGAGTATGGGTTATGATTGGACCTTTAGAAACTATTTAAAGCATGGGCTTGTTCATGGAGGCATTCCCTAAAAGAAGACAAAGTTGAACAATCATTTGTTGAGTGTTCATTGGTTTCACATATTTGACACACAATGTCTTGAACAGATTTTAATTGACCACTCTTTTTCAATTCTAGTGCCTCGACGTTTCTATCTAAAGATGCAAATTTGGCTTGGAGGTCATGATCTTCCATAAGGTTGTATATACCTCCACTAGATGTATGAGGTTGAGTTTTACTTGGTGCCTCATAAGTGCCTGTAGTGTCCTAATTTTGAGCATTTTCACCTAGCAAGTCTAGGTACTCCATTGCTTCATTAGGGTCTTTATCTTCAAAAGTTCCATTGCACATCAATTCAACCATTTGCCTATCTCTAGGTGTTAACCCTTCATAAAAATGTGAAACCAATCTCCATGTTTCAAAACCATGATGAGGGCAAGTATTAAGCAAGTCTTGATACCTATCCCAACATTGGTAAATTATTTCTCCTGGCTTTTGAGCAAATGTGGTGATTTGTCTTTTGAAAGAGTTTGTTCTGTGAGACGGAAAAAACTTCTTTAAAAATTGTTGTTGCATTTCATCTCAAGCACGAATGGATCCAGGTCTTAAATTTTGTAGCCATGTTTTAGCTTTATCTTTTAATGAAAAAGGAAAAAGCTTTAATCTTGTGGTGTTCATGCTACAATTTAAGTCATTATAGGTGTTACAGACCTCCTCAAATTCCATTAAATGCAAGTATGGATTTTCTAAATCTAAGCCATGAAAAGAAGGTAAAAGTTGAATAATGCCTGGCTTAAAATTAAAATGAGATGCATCAGGGGGGAAAACTATGCATAAGGGTGCATTTGTTCTTGTGGGATTCAGGTGGTCTCTAACTGTTCTAACACGGTTATTCCCATTATTCTCATTATGAAGCGACCGGTTATCTTCTTCGGCCATATTTTCTGAAAATAATGAGGATACCCTACAAAGTCTAGCACTTAATGTACGTGACCAAACTCTCATGCACGTGTAGGAAAAGAATAAAAGGAAGAAGAAAACCAAAGAAAAAGAAACAAAGTTAGATACAAGAAAAGTGAAAAGAGAAAATAAAATAAACTTCATAATTTATATAAGAATTTACCTCCCCGACAACGGCGCCAAAAACTTGACACGACCAAAGAGTTGATGTCTTCTCCCATGTGTAAGAGTGTCAAAGTAATAAATAACCCGGCAAGACCGGCATCGAACCACAGGGAGGAGGTTAACTGTATAAACTATAAATAAAGAAATAGATAATAATAGAAAATGAGTTGAAGAGAGCTTTGAGATGTGATATTGATATAAGGATTAAATAAGAATAAAATAATTGTCAAGGTTAGAGGATCCATTAATGGTATTTCAAACAAATACAGTATAAAACTCTTTTTATTACTTGACTGGAAACCACACACAAAGGAGGTTCCACTCGGATTATAAATTGTTAACATGATTACATTAATTATCTTATTCAAGTAATGCCAATACTTGTAAATATTATCAGGTATTCATGGTGATAACTTATGTTAACAACAAATCAAGTTCCTTTCATAGCACAGGTGTCGGTTATACCATACAGTTGGGCTATGAAAGTGCCAAGTATTTGTTGTACCAAGGGTTGTTCAACACAAATCTAGATTAATCATTTAACAAGCAAGGTATTAAGAGTGAGCAAGATAATAAATATAAAACATGTTAGTATCAAACATTGAAGTCCGTGTTGAATTTATACTATACTTATTCTTACACCATTAGTGTAACCTTTTCACCTTGACATAATAAACTTAGTTGAATATTATGAATAAGAGAAACATAAATAAATAAGATAAGAACATAATTATATAAGTATAGTAAAGGAAATGAAAAGCATAAATAAGAGAATGAGGAAAATATAACATGAAATAAAACTTGAACATTACAAAATACAAAGAAAGAGAGAAAGAGCAAGATCTTGATTTGAACACCAAACTGCTTAAATGGATGGCAAATGCCTCCTTTTATAGGCCAAAATTTAGAACTATTGATTTGATGACTAATTGCTGAGTGGGTGGCCACATCTTGACTTGGTGACAATCCTTATCTTCTTGTCTGAACAAAACATCATTGCTAACGTCAGAATTTGAACAGATTGTCAGCATAAAAGTTCTAGGAAATTGTCACAGCTTTCCAACAAAAAAAGAATCAGTTCATTTGGACTTCTAGAACTCGAGAAATGGGCTAAACACTGAACAGTGTCTGGGCAGCAGGACAGATTCCGACTTCTCCATTGTTGCTAAGATTTGGACTTCCAAACAGCATAATTGAGTCTTGGACTCCCATGAATGTTTTAGGCCTATGTCTTAGCTTTCTATCCATATAAACCAAATTGAAATCCAAGATCTACAGCTCTAGATATGACCCAATGACAAAACAGTGTTCTAGTTTGGACTGAACCCGCATCTCTTTTCTAAGCTTAACCCTCTCTTTGTCTTCTCAATTTCAGTAGTTAAACTCATCAATCAATCCTTTGATTTATGTGATAGACCTGCATTTAAGATGAACATTTACCATAAATTAAATGTATCTTATAGTATCAGACTTGTTATTATAAAACATGCTTTAGTTAAGGAGTTATTGATACTTCAAGTGCAAAATGATGATATAAAACCTTGATAAAAAATGCACTTTTAAGTACTAATCAATAGGGACATCACACAATCAAGGTGCGTAGGAAAGCCCGTTCCACGGGTTCACATATTTTGAAAGGTGGAATGTAATAGTATGTTTTTAGGTGTTATGTATTTGATAAGAATGAACGAATTAGATGAACATTTTGCCATTCAGCACTTTTGTAAAGACTTGTATAAAAACTTGAAATGGAATACGTATACGAAAGTACGATCTTATAAACATGATGTGGTGAATCTATGTATGTGATATTCTCTTTTATGAGAATGTTGTATTGTGAAATTACATGAGTATGCACTACACTAAGAGATGAATTCTATTACGATAAACCCTAAATACTGTTGCAAGAATGTGTATTGTCACTCTTTATAGGATGTTGATTTACTTTACCCTATGTGAGTTGTGCATTGCTAATGAATGTAATGTATTTATAAATTCACATAATGATATTATGAAAAAGTATCGAAAACCTAACGACTTACAAAAAAAAATTCCACCAATGTTTTACTATGAAAAGGTCGGGTTGTTACAATTAGCTTCGGCTAATGGAATCCTAGATGGATAGCCGGTTATGAAGAGGTTGGGGCGTATGAGTAAGGATAACACAATGGTCAAAATAATAAGGATTGTAATATACATATGAGAAGTAAAAGAAGGAATGTACCTACTAAGTTAATAACGAAAAGTAACGATAATATTCTTCTAGTTGTTTATTATCATCATGTTTAGATTATTTATAATTCTTGGATCCATTTTGCTTTTATAATAGAGACAACACACAATCAAGGCGTGTAGGAAATCCTAATCCACAGGTCCATATATTTTTTTAAAAGAACTGTGTATTCACATGTTTAGGCGTTTATGTATTTTGTAGGAGCGAATGTACTAGTTGTAGAATTGCCACTTTTTGTATAATCTAGTAACAATAACAATATTCGAATAAGGATGTGAACTCATGCATATGTTATTATGATATAATGTAAACCTATGTATATGTAAATATGATGTTATGTGGTATGTGTATTGAGTACTTTCTATATGGAGAAGTTAAATTTACGCAATCGTATGAGTCATGTGCCATGCTAATGGATGGAACCCATGTACTAACCTTTGAAATGCTACTATGAGAAGCATTGAGAATATGATGGCCTACAAAAAAAATTTACCATTGATTTCGGGTTTGAATTATTGGGATATTACATTAGTCATGTGAACCATATCCTCTATCTCAATATAATGCTGCAACTCAACCACATTAGTTACCTCTCTATTCAAACCTCACTATTGTAGCCTATCTATCCTCCACAATATTGGCTCTAATCATGGGAATTTCTATATCCTTGTGGTAATCGTCCATACTCTTACACTTTTGAGTCAAACTCTGCAGTCC
>Ga0325400_1005960_pt1 | contig 11547 bp, 11 predicted proteins | sample PopdelMetagenome_2_FD_205662 | JGI IMG/M metagenome (GOLD analysis project Ga0325400, IMG submission 205662) | Populus deltoides microbial communities from Bellville, Georgia, United States - Xylem-PdKOR-R1 | ecosystem: Host-associated > Plants > Phyllosphere > Stem > Wood/Secondary xylem...
TGAAGGTCAGGTGCGGCTTGGGGTCGCGGTCGAAGCGGACCTCGTCGGGCTGGGGGAAGTACTTGGGGTCGCGGTTGGCGGCCACCAGCGGGCAGAAGACCCGCTCGCCGGTGGGCAGCTCCATGTCGGCCACGGTGGCGGACTCGGCGGCGACGTTGCGGGTGGGCATGGCCGGGGAGGTCCAGCGCAGCAGCTCCTCGATGGCGGGCTCGAGGGCGTCCGGAGTGGCGAACATGGCGTCCCACTGCTCGGGGTGCTTGGCCAGGTGCGCCATGGACTGGGCGATGACGCTCTGCACGGTGTCCAGGCCGGCCATCATCATGAGCACGAACAGGTCCGACAGGTCGGAGTCGGAGATGTTCTCGCCGCCGAAGTCGGCGTTGACGACCTCGGACGTGAGGTCCTGGCGCGGGTGGGCGCGCCGGTCGTCGACGATGGCCTGGATGTAGGCCCGGGACTCCTGGCTGGCGGCGATGCGGGCGTTCATCGTCTCCTCGGCGGTGCCGCCGGGGACACCCTTGAGGAACGCCTCGACCCACCGGTTCATCATGGCCGCGTCCTCGAGCGGCCAGCCCATGATCGACAGGAACACCGAGCCGGGGAACGGGAAGGCGAACTGGGGCACCACGTCGCAGGTGCCGCTGTCGACGAACCGGTCGATCAGGTCGACGGCCACCGCGCGGATCTGGTCCTCCATCGCCCCGACCCGGGCCGGGGACAGCAGGGGGTCCAGCAGCTTGCGGTAGGCCTTGTGGATGTCGCCGTCCAGCTCGATCGGGATCTGCGCCTTCTGGCCGAAGGCGACCTTGCCGTCGGGGATGTTGGGGAAGCTGACGAAGCCGCGGTTGTTGCGCCGCAGGATGCTGCTGATGTCGTCGTAGGTGGTGGCGACCCAGAAGCCGCCCTCCTCGGAGAAGGAGACCGGGCACTTCTCCCGCCGCTCGGCGAGCTCGTCCACCTTGTCCTGGATGGTCCCCGACGGGTAGACGTCGTAGTCCCACTTCCGCTCGGCCTTGAGCTCGTCCAGGGTCTTCTCGGTCATGGCTGGGTCTCCTCTACGGCGTTGGTGTGGCTGACCGCGCCCTCGGGACAGGCGTGGACGATGTCCTGCGGGTCACGCGTCAGGTCGCCGTCCTGGACGTCCCTGACGTGCGCCAACCCCATGTCGTCGGCGGTGAACGCCTGGGGGGCGAGGCGGTAGCAGCGGCCGTGCCCGACGCAGAGGTCCTCGTCGACGGCGAACTGCGGGGTCGTGGCGGTCATCCGTTGAAGTCGCCCTTGCGGGCGTTCTCGTTGAGGTTCTCGCGCCAGTTGTCCCCGAACGGGATGGCCACGGTCGCGAGGGTGCCGCCGTCGGCGGTGGGCAGGCAGACCCCGGACATGTACATCGACTCGTCGGAGGCGAGGAACAGGGCCGGGTAGGCGCTGTCGAGGATGCGGGGAGCGCGGGGCAGCTTCAGCGGGATCGGCGAGTGCTCGGGCACCCAGGTCCCGGCCATCTCCTCGTGCGACTTGCCCAGCACCGGCGCGTCGCCGGGCAGGATGAAGTTGGCCGACATCCCGTGGGTCGGGCAGATGGCGTTGATCCGGATGCCGTACTTGCCGATCTCCCACGCCGCGCAGATGCGGACCAGGGCGTTGATCCCGCCCTTGGCCGCGCCGTACTGCGGGAACCCGGGGTAGCCGACCAGGGAGGCCGCCGACGACGTGCAGATGATCGAGCCGCCCGCGGACCCGCCGGGGTTGGCCTTCATCGCGCGGACGGCGTGCTTGACGGCGAAGAAGACACCCTTGAGGACGACGTCGTGGGTCTCGTCCCACTCCTCCTCGGAGATGTCCTCGAACGGGGTCAGCCCGAAGTCCTTGGCCGGGATGCCGGCGTTGGCGAACATGACGTCCAGCCGGCCGTAGTGCTCGACCGCCGCGGCGACCGCGGCCTCGACCTGGGCCTCGTCGGTCACGTCGGTGGTGACGGCGATGGCGTCGCCCCCGGCGGCCTGCACCAGGTCCAGGGTCTCCTTGGCGCGGGCCTCCGACACGTCGGTGACGACCACCTTGGCGCCCTCGCTGGCGAACAGCTGGGACGAGACACGCCCCAGCCCCGACCCTGCTCCGGTGATCACCGCGACCTTGTCCTGGAGCCGCATCTGGTCCTCCTGCTGTGTGCTCTCGACCCGCTCTCGCCGGTCCTCTGTGTGCCGCGTCACGGGCGCGGCGAGTCAAGCACGGCAGGTCTCATCCTTGCAAGCATTACGTGGATGAGGACTATTCGGAGACGACGACGGCGGCCGTCCCGCAGGGGGACGACCGCCGTCGAGGGCTGCTGGTCGGGTCAGTCGGAGGAGGGCAGGTTCTTGGCCGCCTTGACGTCCAGGGGCACGTCGTCGACCCGCAACCGGCCGGCGCCGCCCTTCGTGCACAGCAGCTCCAGCCCGCTGGCCGGGTGCTCGTAGCGCTTGCCGACGAGGGTGCCGCCGTCCTCGGGCTCGGAGAGCTCTCCGTGCGCCCCGTCCGCGCCGGCCATCGGGGTCCCCCCGCAGGTGAGGGCGACGTCCTCGGAGGGCGGACGGACGACGATGACCTCGGTGGCGCAGGCGGTGCTGAGCAACCGCGCTCCGACGGTGGGCTTCACTCGATCTCCTCGGAGGTCGCTGGGCAGGTGGTCACAGGGCCACCTGCACGGTCTTCTCGGTCAGGAACTCCTGCACCCCGGCCAGGCCACCCTGCTTGCCGTAGCCGGACTGCTTGCGACCGCCGAACCCGATGTGCGGGCCGGCGGGTGCGCCACCGCCGTTGATGCCGACGTTGCCGGTGTCCAGGGCCGCGGCCACCCGGTGGGCGCGGGAGAGGTCTCTGGTGTGCACGTAGCCGGCCAGCCCGTACGAGGAGTCGTTGGCCACCGCGACCGCCTGCTCCTCGTCGGTGAAGGTCTGCACCGCCAGCACCGGACCGAACACCTCGTCCTGGGCCAGCTCGCCGCTGTTGTCCGGGAGGGTGACGACCGTGGGCTGGACGAACCAGCCCGATGCGAGGTCGCCGTCGGCACGCGACCCGCCGGTGACGACCTGGCCGTAGCCCCGGGCGCGTTCCACCATGCCGAGCACGCGGGTGACGGCGGCCTCGTTGATGAGGGGGCCCATCACGACGCCGTCGGTGAAGGGGTCGCCCTGGCGGATCGTGGCCGCCGCGGCGGTGAGCCGCTCGACGAACTCGTCGTGGACGTCGGCGTGCACGAGCAGCCGGGAGCCCAGGGTGCAGACCTGCCCGGAGTTCACCGCGACCGACAGGGCGCCGGCCAGCGCGCGGTCGAGGTCGGCGTCGGGGAACACCAGCGTCGCGGACTTCCCGCCCAGCTCGAACACGCAGGGGGTCAGCTGCTCGGCCGCGGTGGCCGCGATGCGGCGCGCGGTGGCCGGGCTGCCGGTGAAGGTGATGGCGTCGATGCCGGGATGCCCGACCAGCGCGGAGGACGCCTCGACGCCGGCGGTGATCACGTTGAGGACCCCGGGCGGGATGCCCGCCTCCAGCGCGAGCTCGCTGGTGCGGATGGCCCCGAACGGTGCGAGTTCCGACGGCTTGGCGACCACGGTGCAGCCCGCCGCCAGCGGTGCGCCGATGGTCATCCCGAAGGCCCCGGTGGAGCCGTTCCAGGTGGCCAGGGCGGCGACGACGCCGACCGGTTCGACGGCGGTGTACTCGAAGACCCCGCGCGTGGACATCGGGGTGGTGGCACCGCTCAGGCGGTCGGCCCAGCCGGCCGCCTCCTCGATCCAGTCCGCGCCGTACTGGACCGCGTACGGCGTCTGCGTGATCGGCCCTCCCATCTCCAGCGACGCGATGACGGCCAGGTCGTCGACGTCGTCCCGGATGAGCTGGGCGAACCGCTGCAGCACCCGGCGGCGCTCGACGGGGTTCCACGCCCGCCACGCGGGCAGTGCGGCGCGGGCGGCGGCGACGGCGGCGTCGACCTCCGCGACGCCGGCCATCGGCAGCGACGCCTGCACCTTCCCCGTGCTGGGGTTGACGTGCTCGTAGTGGCCACCCGACGCCGAGTCGAGCCGCTGGTCCCCGATGATCAACTGGGTGGGCAGCACTGCGCTGCGGTCCTCGACGGAGGTCATGGTGCTGGGCTCCTCATTCCGTGGTGCGGGTCGTCCGGCATGCCGGAGCGTTCCACACGCGTGTCCATCATCACAAGGATTACGAAGTTGTCGGCCGAGGGCGCGGATCGGGGTCGGTGGAGAACAGGGCGACGCTGCTCAGCTCGGACAGCGGCCCGCCCGACACCAGGCAGGTCCGCGCACCGGGCACGGGGTTGGCCGACTCGCCGCGCAGCTGACGTATCGCCTCCACGGCGTTGCCCATCCCGTGCAGGAACCCCTCGGCGAGGTCCCCGCCGCTGGTGTTGATGGGCAGCCGGCCGGTGGGTGCGACCAGGTTGTCGAACGTGAGCACCTCCCCCGCCGTCGCGGCCGTGCAGAAGCCCAGGTCGATCAGCGCGGAGACGGGTGGGCCGGTGAAGTTGACGTACAGCTGGACGACGTCCACGTCGGCCGGACCGAGCCCGGTGCGCGTCCAGATCCGGTGTGCCGGCGCCGCCTGGGAGGAAGCAGTGTAGGGCTCGTGGTTCTCGTCCAGCTCGCCCCACCGGGGGCCGCGGGCGCCGTGCGCGGCGTCGAGGAGGTAGACCGGCGTCGCGCTCAGCTCGGCGGCGCGCTCGGCCGAGGTGAACACGATGGCCGCGGCGGCGTCGTTCTCCCGGGAGGAGTCGAACAGCCGCACGGGGTCGGCGATCCGTCGCGCGTGGTCGTACGCCTCGTCGGTGAGCCGGACGTCGCGGCCGATGGCCCAGGGCGTGTTGTTCGCGTGGTGGTAGCTGGCCTGGGCGATGGCCCGCAGCGCGCTGCGCGGGATGCCGTCGTGCTCCAGCAGGCGCTGGGTCCGCAGCCCCAGGGCCTGCGCCGGCGCGTCGATGCCGTGCGCGCGGTACTGGGCGCCGAACACGCCCTGGATGACCGCCGAGCTCAGCCGGCCGCTGGAGGACTCGGCGGTCGCCCGGTAGACGACGACGGTCTCGGCCTGGCCGGACACGATCGCGGCCTGGGCGTGCGCGATGGCCCCGGCGCTGCCGCCGCCACCGCCGCCCCAGACCAGGCTGCTCCACCGCAGTTCCTTGGTGCCCAGCGGTCCGGTCAGCCGGGGGCCGTCCTGCTGGTCGGCGCCGTAGGAGACGAAGCCGTCGATGTCGGCGGCGTCGATGCCGGCCATCCGGGCGGCCTCGTCGATGGCCATGAGCAGCAGTTTGCGCTCGGCGTGCGGGGACGTGCCGCGCTTGTAGAACGGGGAGCACCCGTACCCGACGGCGGCCACCTGCGCGGGTCGGTTCACTTCTCGTCCCCCCGGTCGAGGGCCCAGGTCAGCACCGGGAGCCCGATCGTGCGGTCAGCGGGCGGCTGGAAGCTCCCCCGCACGGGCGCGCCGATGGCCAGCGCGTCCTCGGGCCCCGTGAGCAGGCCGAGCAGCCGGGCGCCCCCGGCACCGGGCAGCTCCACCAGGACGTCCACGTAGGGGACCAGGTCGGCGTAGGCGGCCACGAAGGGCAGGTGGCTGCGGACCCAGCTGTAGACGGTGCCCACCGGTTCCACCTCCGGCCAGCCGAGGTCGTAGGAGCCGCACCCCGGGCAGCGCCAGTCGGCCGGCCAGCACCACCGCAGGCAGCGCACGCAGCGCTGGATGCGCAGCTGCCCCTCCCCCAGCGCGGCCCAGTAGGGCGCGTCGACCCGGGCCTCGAAGGGGTGCACCTGGTCGCGTTCAGTGGCCATGGACGGGCTCGCTCTCGCCGGGTGTCGGGACCGGGACGTCGAGGTCGCGCAGTGCGGCCTTGGTGACCTTGCCGGTCGCGTTGGTGGGCAGCGCGTCCAGGACCCGGACCGCGCGGGGGACCTTGAAGTTCGCGAACCGCTCGCGGCACCAGGTGATCAGCTCGGCCGGGTCCGGGGTGCACCCGGGGCGCGGGACGACGAAGGCGGCGACCACCTCGCCCAGTCGCCGGTCGGGGCGGCCGACCACGGCGGCCTGGGCCACCGCCGGGTGCTCGCAGAGGAAGCGCTCCACCTCGGCGGGGTAGACGTTGAAGCCGCCGACAATCACGACGTCCTTGATCCGCCCGACGATCCGCAGCCGGCCCTCGGCGTCCACCGTGCCGAGGTCGCCGCTGCGCAGCCCGGCGCCGGGAGGCACCCCGGGCAGCTCCGTCGCCCGCAGGGGACCACGTCGGGCCGGGTCGAGGTAGCCCGCCATCAGTGCGTGGCCGCGCACGACGACCTCGCCGACCTCGCCGGGTTCGCAGGTGGAGCCGTCGGGGCGTTCCACCGTCACCTCGATGCCCGGCAGCGGACGCCCGACGGTCTCGAGCACCGCTTCCCGGTCGTCGTCGGCCCGGGTGACGGTGGCCAGTGCGGTGCCCTCGGTGAAGCCGTAGGGCACGTGCACGGTCTGGACACCGAGGACGTCGTGGAGGTCGGTGACGACCCGACGGGGGATCACCGTGGCGCCGGTGACGGCAACACGGAGCGACGTCGGGGCGGGCGCGCGACCCGAGCGCACGAGGTCGGCCAGGTCCGCGAACACGGTGGGCGGGGCAGGGAACCAGGTGATGGCCTCCCGGACGACCAGGTCGGCGACGTCCTGCGCACGGAACACCGGGACCGGGTAGACCGTCGCCCCGACCAGCAGGGCGCACAGGAGACCGGCGTTGAGGCCGAAGGCGTGGAAGAACGGGTTGCTGAGCAGCACCCGGTCGCCGGTGCGCAGGCCGGTCAGCTCGGCCCAGTCGCGGTACCCGCGGACCAGGGCGCCGTGCCGCAGCATCGCGCCCTTGGGGCGACCGGTCGTGCCCGAGGTGAACAGGACGATGGCGACGTCGTCCGGGCCGGTGCCGGCGACCACGTCGTCGATCTCGGCGGCACCGGCCGCGCCCGCCCCGAGGGCGTCCACCGACCCGGGACCCGCGCGGTCGAGCACCAGGACCCGGGGCGGTGCCGGGTGCCCGGCCTGGTGGCCGGTCATCTCCTCGGCGTACCGGCGCCCGAGGAACTCCTCGACGGTGAGCAGCACGCGGGCGTTGGCGTCGTCGAGCACCTGGGCTGCTTCCCCGACACGGAACCGGGCGTTCACGGGCACGAGGACGGCTCCGGCCAGGTGGGTGCCCAGGATGGCGACCGCGTGCTCGATGCTGTTCGGCGCCCACGTCGCGACCCGCTCCCCCGCTCCGACACCGGCGCCGAGCAGCCCGCGGGCGACGTCGCGGGCGCGGCCGACGTAGTCGCGGTAGGTGAGCACCACGTCCCCCTCGACCAGGGCCGGTCGGTCGGGGTACAGGTGGGCGGCCCGGGCGGCGCACGCCGCGATGGTGTCCACGACTGCATCCTCCTGACCGCGACGCCGGGTTGTCATCATCACAATGCTTGCGATGATGTGACCGTAGCGTCCCCATCGCGGAGGAGTGTCGGGTGCCCGACGAGGTCCAGTACGAGGTGTCCGACGGCGTCGCCGTCCTGACCATCAACCGGCCCGCAGCGCGCAACGCGGTGGACCTGGCCACCACGCACCAGCTGGCCGCCGCCGTCGACGACGCCGAGGCCCGCGACGACGTCGCCGTGCTGGTGCTGACCGGCGCCGGCGGCACGTTCTGCTCGGGGATGGACCTCAAGGCCGTCGCCCGCGGCGAGGAACCGGCGCTCCCCGGCCGCGGGTTCGCCGGGGTGACCGAGGCGCCGCCGTCCAAGCCGCTCATCGCGGCGGTCGAGGGGTGGGCGCTGGCCGGCGGCTTCGAGCTGGTGCTCGCCTGCGACCTGGTCGTCGCCGCCCGCGACGCGCGCTTCGGGATCCCGGAGGTCAAGCGTTCCCTCGTGGCGGCCGGCGGCGGGGTCCTCCGGCTGCCCAAGACGCTGCCCTACCAGCGGGCCATGGAGCTCGCCCTGACCGGGGACCCGATGGGGGCCGAGGAGGCGCACCGGTTCGGTCTGGTCAACGCACTCACCGAACCGGGCGGCGCACTGACGGGCGCCCGGGCGCTGGCCGCCCGCATCGCCGTCAACGGCCCGCTGGCCATCCGCGCCACGAAGCAGCTGGTGGCCGGCGCCGTGCGGTGGACCGACCGCGAGCTGCTGGACCACCAGGTCGGCGTCACCCGGCCCGTCTTCGACTCCGCGGACGCGCGGGAGGGCGCCGTGGCCTTCGCGGAGAAGCGCACCCCCGTCTGGCGGGGCGTCTGACCATCTGCAACACCGAGGTTCATGTGGCGGCTCACGCTCGAGGTCCCCACGACGTCGTGCCGCCCGTCGACGGATGAGGTCATGCACGGGCAGCCATGCTCGGCGGTCATGCCCCCGGGGCGGAGCACTGAGAGTTCGATGGGCACGTCACCGGCGTCGACCTGCGCCGGCCCGCGGTGACCAGTCGGATGATCATCGATGCTCTCCTCGCTGTGATCCGGTCCGGCGACGGGGTCGCGGTGCTCAGGTCAGGTCTGGGCGAAGCGTCGCTTCAGGGCCATCCGGTCGATCTTCGAGTTGGCCATCCGCGGCAGTTCGGTGACGACCTCGATGCGCCGGGGGCGCTGGAGGCCCTGAAGGTCCGGGTGCTCGCGGCACCAGGCAGCCAGGTCGTCGGCGGTCGTGTGCGGCTCCACGGGCACGATGATCGCGGTCACCTGCTGCATGTACCGCTCGTGCGGGGTGCCGATGACGGCGACCTCGGCGACGAGCGGGGAGGACGCCAGGTGGTTCTCCACCATCTGCGGGAAGACGTTCTCGCCACCGGAGATGATGAGGTCGTCGGTGCGCTCGACGTAGTAGAGGAAGCCGTCGGCGTCCGCGGTGACCATGTCGGCAGTCCGGAACCAGCCGTCGGTGAACCGGTCGGCGGTGGCCCTCTCGTTGTTCCAGTAGCCCGGGGTCACGGCATCGCCCCGCACCCACAGCTCCCCGACCACCCCGGACCCCAGCGGGACCGGCTCGGAGTCCCCCACCGGGACGACCTGCCACCGGATGACCTGCTCGAGCGGTCGGCCCAGCGACCGGTCACGCTGCGGTTCGTCCAAGGGCTCGGTGGCCGAGAGCCCGTTCTGCTCCGTCTGGCCGTAGATGTTGCGGACGCAGGTGATGCCGGTGGCGTCGGCGAACCGGCGGAGCGGCCCTTCGGGCAGCGCCGACCCGCCGACCGCCACGACCCGGAACGACGTGAGCTCGACCGGGTCGTCGCGGTGGTCGTTGGCGACGTCGACCATCATCGTCGGCACCAGCGCGGCCAAGGTGGGCCGGCGCTGCTGGGCGAGGGAGACCCACTGCCGCTTGTCCCACCGGGTCATCAGGCTCACCGTCCCGCCGGCCAGCAAGGTGGGGAGCGAGATCAACTGCAGGCCTCCGACGTGGAACAGCGGCGTGCACACCAGCGCGTGGTCGTCGGGGCCGAGGGACCAGACGTGCTGGACCGCCTCGCACTGGGCCGAGGTGTTGCGGTGGGTCTGGCGCACACCCTTCGGCACGCCGGTTGACCCGCTCGTGTACATGATCATCGCCTCGGCGCCGTCCAGGCGGGGGACGACGGTGCGCTGCGGCTGGCCGGTCAACCCGCTCAACGCCCAGCAGGCTCCCTCAACGGGCTCGGTGCTGATGATGCGCTCGGCGGCGGGCAGGCCGTCGAGCAGGTCCTTGATCCGGTCCACGTCGCCGGGCAGCACGAGGAACCACTCGGCTCCGGAGTCCTCGGCGACGTGCCGGACCGACGTCGGGCTGAACAAGTAGTTCACGGGCACGACGACCCCGCCGGCCTGCAGCACCCCGGCCCACGCGGAGAGCCACTCGGGGCAGTTCGGCAGGTAGAAGGCCACCCGGTCGCCGGGCTGGAGGCCATGGGCGGTCAAGGCCGCAGCCAGCAGTCCGGCGCGGTCGAGGAGGTCGGCGAAGGTCACCTGGACATCGGCGCAGTGCAGTGCCACCGCCCCGGGACGACGACGCCCGGTGCGCAGCAGCTCGTTGATGATGTTCACGTCCACCTCCTCGGCTCACCGAACGTAGGGGCGCCCGGCGCCGCCGGGATGTCGCGTTGCGGGACAGCGCGCCGGCGTCAGGTGCCGGTGTAGACGGGGGTGTCCTTGGCCAGGAAGGCGCGCACCCCTTCCCGGGCGTCGGCCGACCCGAGCACCCGGGAGTTCAGTGCGTGCTCCAGGGCGAACCCGGTCTCCAGGGCCTGTCCGCGGACGACGATCTCCTTGGACGTCTGCACGGCCAGCGGCCCGTTGGCCGCCAGCCCGCGTGCGACTTCCAGCGCCCGGTCGAGGACCTCGCCGGCAGGCAGCACCTGGTTGACCAGGCCGACGGCCAAGGCGCGGTGGGCGTCGATGCTCGCGCCGGTGAGCAGCAGTTCCATGGCCACCGCGTAGGGCACCTGCCGCGGTAGCCGCAGGTGCGTGCCGTCACCGGGGATCAGGCCCCACCGCGGCTCCGGGAGACCGAAGACGGCGTCCTCGGCCACGACCCGGAGGTCGCACCTCAGCAGGAGCTCGAATCCCGCACCCATGCAGAAACCGCGGACCGCGGCGACCACCGGGGTGAACACCCCGGAGAGGAACCGCCGCACAGGGTCGGGGTTGAGCAGGTCGGCGCGGGCCTCGATGGCCGGGGGCAGCAGGTCGCGCAGGTCGCCCCCGGCGCAGAACGCGCGGTCGCCGGCACCCGTCAGCACGATGGCCCGCACCCCCGGGTCGGCGTGCAGCTCGGCCGACACGGCCGCGAACTGCTCGACCATCGCCTGGGTCAGCGTGTTCAGCCGCGACGGTCGGTCCAGGGTCACCACGGCGACCGGACCGTCGTGCGTCACGACGACCCGACCGTCCTCACCCACGGAGGAACACCTCGGCGGTGCCGTTGATCGCCCTGACCCCGTCCGCCCGGTCGGCCCACACGGTGCAGGTGGCCACCCGGCCACCCTCCACGTCGGCCACCGCTGTGACCTCGCCACCCACGTGCACGTCGTCACCGGCGAAGACGTTCGCGCTGAACCGCGCAGCCAGCGACCTCACCGCCGACCGTGACCCCGCCCAGTCGACCAGCAGCCCCTGGATGTAGGCCAGCGTCGAACCGCCCTGGTTGACCTCCCGGTCGCCCAGGCCGGCCGCGCGGACGGCGTCGACGTCCCAGTGGATGGGGTTGTGGTCCTGCAGGACAAGGGCCATGACCGCGATGTGGTCCACGGCCACTGCCCGCACGGTGCGTCCGGGCACCTGGGTCCCGACGGCGACGTCCGTGGCCGTCGCTCCGCTCATGCCCGGCCCCGCTTGAACAGGTAGGTGCTGGTCACCGAGCCGCGCCCGGAACCGTCCGGACCGATGACCGAGACGAGGACGACGACGCTGTCCAGCGTGCTGCCGTCCCGCATCGTCCTGGTCCCGACGTCGGTGATGACGGCGGTGGTCCGGTAGTCGGCGTCGACCGGGAGGTCCCCGGTCTGGGCGATGTCGACCCCGCCGAACAGCAGGGTGTCACC
>Ga0325400_1005965_pt1 | contig 11541 bp, 6 predicted proteins | sample PopdelMetagenome_2_FD_205662 | JGI IMG/M metagenome (GOLD analysis project Ga0325400, IMG submission 205662) | Populus deltoides microbial communities from Bellville, Georgia, United States - Xylem-PdKOR-R1 | ecosystem: Host-associated > Plants > Phyllosphere > Stem > Wood/Secondary xylem...
GCGGCGCGTGGGTTCACGCGCCGCCAGTGACGGTGGCGCGTGGGAAGATGCGCCACCACTGTTCTTGCTGTTCTAGAATGGCTTCCCAGCACTGTTATGGAGTGTTGAGGGTTTATTTTGTAATTTTCAAATTGTTTAATGTAATATTTGTTTAGTTTGAATTTTTATTTGTATGTTGTAAATGTGGATGTAACACAGAAAAGAAAAGAAAAAAATATAGTGGAAGTGTATGTGTGTGTTTGTATTTGCTTTATGGGTGTTTTATTTTATTTTATTATCTATGATAAAATTGCAAAGATTAAAGAAGAATTTAATATTTTGATTTGTTCACGGTCCAGAATTATTAACTTATACGTAAGTTGTTTTAATATCCGATGAAAAGATAAAATTTTAAAACTTTTTTAACACGTTAAAATCACGAAGCAGCTTACCTCAGGCAGGGTGCGTTAGGGGTGCTAATACCTTCCCTAACCACAACCAGTTCCTTACTCGTGAATCTCTGACAAGACCAGTACATCCGCTTTCCTAGTTGCCTTCAATAAATTACTAGGTGGCGACTCCAACGAATCAATCAAAACATAACGAAGAAAAAATCGCCAGCCGATGCCACACGGGTGACGTGCGACATAACCCACAACAAAGATGATAACTTCCCCAAGAAAGTCAAATAATCAAGTCTGATAGGAGTGGAACACAATAAAAACATATATCACGACATCAACACTATTGGAATAAAAACCCTCACCCTATGAATATCAATTCATGAATGAGAAGTATAAGAAAGACATCACAAACTCCGTTAATCTATGATAAATTAATTTAGTTTGTTAGAAAACCAAAGAATATGAGAACCTCTCTCACACAAGCTAGATAAATTTGGTAGTAATAGTATTATCCTAAATATTAATTAAAACAATAAATAAACCTTAAGAAATATTCAAATTTATATATGTTATCATAACACCTCAAAATCATATCTCTTTGCATTAGATCCCTTGTAGCTGAATCTAAAACTTGTAGATGAAATAGTGTCCATTTGTGCCATCCATTAATCTTCTTTTCTTACTAGAAAAATGATGTCTTGAATGCTAAAGTTTCTTCCTTTATTTAGCTGAAAGTATGCTTTAAAAAAAAAAAAAGGAAAGTGATAGAAATATCTCCTTTAAATAGCCTTCCATAATCTCACTTTTGATTAAATAAATCCTGTAAAATAAGAAAAAAAACAAGAAAAGAATCTTAAGCCTCTTTGCCACCACATATATTCCATAATGGATATGGAATTCTTGCAAGCTATGGATAATAGTTGCTATCATAAATGTCTCCTTGTTTAACATGGAATCCTTGTGGAATAGGTAAGTCAATAACTACCACATATTATTCTAATAACATTAAGGAATTCTTGTGTTGACTGAATCCGTAATACATAAGAAAACAATATTTCTTCTATTTTCGCACATTCTTGGCAGATTTTAATCCTGACTTTAAACACGTCATTCTCTCTTGTCTGGATAAATTAGTAAGCCTATCATATATTTTTAGAAAAGGTATGAATGTCTACTTTTCAGCCCAATAAGAATATTATCACTATTCCTTATGTAGCTCTAGATAGAGTTAAAAAAAAAGTAGACAAAGGTCCAGATAGATAAATTTGACAAGATTCATTTAGTAACTTCGACCCTCTAAAATAATCCCTTTGCAAACTTTGGTTGACTTGAAATTCTAACCAATATAGAATAACATGTCTAAAAACTCCTATAAAGATCTCATCTCAATCCAATAGTTGAGTTAAAAGTCATGTTCAATAGAATAAAACTGGACAGTAAGAAGTTTTACGCCAAAATCTAATTCTAACATTGCTTGGATCGTATCATAAGTTTTCAAAGTCCTCACAAATACATAAAGATATTTTTCATAAGTTAGTAATTCAATATTTCTCCATTAAGTTGTTTACTAAAGTAAACAATTAAACACTTTTTTCTGCATTAAAATAGCTTTAATACTTATTCTTGAGGCATCCATTCAATCTCAAAAGCTTTATAAAAGTTAGGTATTGCTAATAAAAGTGTTGAATATAGCATTTTTTTTAATCAAATTAAATGCATTCTCTTGTTCAATACCCCATTAAAACCCAATAAATTTCTTAACAACTTTTGTAAGTGACGTGGATAGTGTGCTAAAATCTTTAACAAATCTCTTATTAAAATTAATCAAAACATGAAAGCTTTTTATCTTAGTAATTGACTTTGGCGTAAGCTATTTTTGGATAGCCGTCTCCTTTTCCTCTTCCATCTCTATACCTCTTGCACTAATAATATATCCAAGAAAAATAACTTTTTTCCTTGTAAATAGTACACTTCTTTAAATTAACATATAGTTTTCATTCTTTGAAGCATTAAGCACATAACAAAAATGTTCAATATTCCCAACTATAATTTTATTATATACCAAGATATCATCAAAATAAATAACAATAATCTTTCCTATAAATGCACATAAAAAATGATTCATCAATCTCATAACCATTAGTAAGACCAAACAACATGAATAACTACTCATACAAATCATACTTAGTCTTAAAAATATTTTTCCATCCATCTCCTTCTTTCATTCTAATATGATGATATTTATTTTTCAAATTAATCTTAGTAAAAACATATAAACCATGTAAATCACTAACATGTCACTTAGCCTACGAATAAGGTGTTTTTACTTTACCGTGATGTTATTGATAGCATGAAAATCAACACACATACTTCAAGTTCTATATTTTTTAGGCACAAGTAATATATAAATCGTATATGGATTCATGTTCTTCCCTATATATTTTTTAGACACTAGCTCCTTAACTTGGCTTCAAAAATCATTTGTCTTCTTAAGATTACTTATATAGGTTGGTCAATTAGGAATCACAACCGCATGTATAAGATCAAAATGATGTTCTATTACCTTTAATGGTGGCAAACCACTTGGAACATCTTGATAAAACATATCCTCAAATTCATGTAACAAAGAAACAACAATACTAGGAATAAAAGGAATGACATCACACAAAACTTCATCATTATATCTCCCAATAAAAAATGAAGCAAAAACCTAATTATTCATTTTCACTTCATGACATTCATTTAACCATTGAAATCTATAAGGTCTAAGATGTTTTGTAGTATTTAAATTTAACTTCTTAATAAGTGTAGTGCAAGTTATATTAGCACAACTCTCACAATCTATAATTATAATACATACTTTATTACTAATATGACATATTATATGGAAAACATTATCCATTTGTTACACCAAATCATCATTCTTAGCTTGAGCATTCAATGCTCGTCTAATCACAAGTGATTCACCTTAACTAGATACTCGACATCATTGTCACTAACATTCTTAAGTGGTAGCATTTCTTCATCATTGTCGTCACTTTTAGTTTCAACCTTCCCATGATCACGTAAGATCATAGCTTTTTTGTTTAGATATTAAGAAGTTATGTGACATATTCTCAAACATAAAAAAAAAAACTAATATAATGATTATGAGGTGTTTGAGTACCAGATTTACCTTTAAAATTAATGGAGACTTCCTTCTTTTTCTTAGATGGTTTTGTTTTAATTCCTATATTTGGTTTGGTTTTGACAGCCCCCTTCTACCTCCAATTTAGCCTCATTGTCGAAAAGAATCTAAATTTTAAACTTGTCATGAACTACTATTTCTCTTAAGTTGTCGTTCCACCTTTATATTCATATGCACCATATCTTTTAAATTTATATAATGTTGTAACTCCATAACATTCATTATCTCACAATTCAAGCCATTCAAAAATCTAGTCATGGTATCTTCTTTATCATATAGTATATTCATTTGAATCATATCTAACTACATCCCTTTTATGGTAGACCTCTACCCTTTTATAACCTTAATTTAAGCTTCGTAATTTTCTATATAACTCCTGATAATAATGACTAAGAATAAATCTTTTCTTCATGATTGCCTTCATCTTATCACATGTATCAATAGGTACATGATTTCTCTTTCTACTCTAAAAAAGTTGCTTCTACCAAATAATATTATAATTGGTAAACTCAATCACAACTAATTTTATTTTTCTCTCCTCCAAATAGTTGTGATAATCAAAGATTAACTCCATTTTTTTCTCCCATTCCAAGTAAGTTTTTGGATCATTATTTTCTTGAAAATAAACAACTTCTTCTTAATATTCCCAATATTTATACCCAACCCACGATGAAAACCAATATCTCTTTTAACTCCATTATAACCAAAATTTACATATTGCTAAAATCTCTTATCACCGAGATTTCCTTGTTATTAAAATCTACCTTTTGGGTGAATGAAGCATAATAAAAAACATTGATAACTTCATCATTGTTCTCATCAACAAATTCATTTATAGGTGTGGCAGCATGTCTTTTTGGGCTTCTGATATTATGAGCCCTTTGGGATGACCCTTTTTACTAAATAGCAATAATAGCCATTTGTTTTTATCCATTTGATCATTCACCTCGCCAAATGTCACATTCATCTTCTTCAACTATTGTTATATGGCTTGTAAAACAACTAAGGTGTCCTTGTCCTTTTTAGGTTATGATACGACTCTAAATGACATCTTTAAATCTAAAATTTTTGTTAGTAAATAAAGAAAAATCCCCACACAATCCTATACGTGTTTACACTCAAAGATATATCACTCTACTAGTGCTTCACTTAAAATTTGGTTTTTCATGCTAATAGTCTCACCATTTTACCTTTCATCATTAATACAATCAAAATGGATCTCTTAATCCATTAAAGTCAAAGTAGATAAAAAAAGCCTAAATAATCACCTAACTTAAATCCTGTAGGTTATTCACAAGTCCATTTATTTAATATGTTAATGTTATCAAAGCTTATAAGATCTAAAACATTCATTATTTAACTCAAATTCCTACAGGTACCAACATAAATATATATAATATTGAAAATGATTATTACTACTTTTTATTAACTTTGATATTATTTTATAAGAGTTAAATTCATCATTAATATATATATATACTTAAAATAGTAATAATCATTTTCAATATTATTATTAATATGATAATATTAATAATTTACCTTCATTGAATTCTTAAATTGTAACAAACAAAGACCAAATCACTTAATCTCTTGTGATATAGCCAATTTCACCTTTTAGAATGAATGAATTCAAATATACCCTAATGTTTCTAACATCCAATTACACTATCATTGACTAAAAACTCGAGTTGAGATTTTTAAAGTTTTGGAGTTATTGCAATGTCGCAATCGCACAAATTAATTACCCTAGCTTAAATAAACAAGATAGTATAGAGCAAGCAAGGGGTCAATCCCACGAGAAAGATTTAGTTCAGATTTTTATGTTATATGATTATGCAATTGGGGGGGGAAATTGTGAAGTTATTTATGCTCTGTTATAATAAACAAAAAAAAATCAATGTTAAATCAAAGAAGACCGAAATTTATCAAGAAAAACAAACCTTGGTCACAAGTAAACATCCACTACAGAAATCAAAACTGATCATGGAAATGAAACATCAATTTATACTCTGAATATTTATCTTTTCTTATGTTGATTAGTTAATAGATCTGTTATATAACTAATCGTAACCATCATACAACCATAGTGTCTGCACTAGTAATTTAATTTAATGGCAGCCTTAAGAACTAGATAAGTTGATTAATCTAGACAACAAAATTGTCCGCAATCCATGTTTGATTTGTTCAAATGTTCTCCCTAAGGTTATTAACGTAAATCTACCATAATTATTAAACTCAATTGCTTCATAAGTTCATATACCACAACTCCAATTTTGATATCAAACTTAGCAATAGATTATCTACAATAATAACTTACAGTCCACTTTAGCAATTAAAATAAATAATTATAGGAAAAATAAGTATTGGAGAACAAACATATTCATCATACAAACTGAAAATAAAAGGTAAAATAAAACTCACAGTTCTTGACATCTGAAGGTTTTTGTGTCATTGCAACCAAGAAAAAAAGTTTAGCCTTGCATGTCTTTTGAACAACTCATCAAAAAGAAAGAAAAAAGCATGATTTTCAGGTTGTGTTGGAGGAAAGGGGCATTTTTTTCTCTCTCGGTTGGTTGTCCTCTCTTTTCCTTTCTCTATTTCTTTTTATATCCTAGGAAACCCTAATCTCTTTTCTATAAAATAGTCCTTTCCTAAGCAGACAATTTACATTTAAGCCTTTCAATAACTATTTTTCTAAAAAATGAGAAATAACTTTGCATAAAATCTTCAAGCTTTGACTTTTGACTTAGAGGAGCTAAATTTCCAAAATAAAGACTTCGATGATGGTTTGGATGCTTTGAGAAGCACTTTGGGCTTGTTTCTTCACAAAACCTGTCTATTGGCAGAATTCATGTGTCATCTGAAAAACATCATATCTCTCTCATATGAGTTTTTTTTCTGCTGAAATTTGGTAGGCTTATAGGTCTTTGAGTCATAAATCCAAAAAAATTAAGTTTGCATCAAATGGACTTCTATAGATCAAGATATTCAAGTTGGAATTGCAAAAGGGCAACACTAGTAGAATGCGAGATTTGACTTTAAAGGCTACAATTTCCATACTCTTTCTCTTTTTATTTTTCTTGCCTTATATGTATAGAAAGGTATGGATTTTAGCTTTCTAATGCCACTAGAATCACTTCGTTTTGACCTCTAGAGCTCAAGCTCTGCACAAAACATCGACTAGAGGTCAAATCTACCAATTATCTTCAATTTACTTCCTTTTGAGAACTAACTTGGCAGTGTAGTTGCGGTTGCTTTTTAAATAACTTTTCATGCCAAAATGCATGCCAATGATTTTTTTTATTTTTTAAAAATTATTTTTGACATCAGCACATCAAAACGATCCAAAACATATTAAATTTTAGCAAAAATAAAAAATTGAATTTTTTGGGAACACGGTTTGCGCCGCGTTCCCAAACAGTTTCTGAATCTTTCATCCAAAAGTACCTTCAAAACATATAAAAAAAATATCAAGGTATTTTATGTATAAAACATAGGCAAAACACTAGGTAAATGTGGGTAAAACTATTAAATAATATGGTTACATCATGAGTATCATTGACTAACTATTCCCATCATGTAACTAATTAAAATAAAAGTTTAATAAATTAGATATTATAGATACAAAACAATATTTATATTTGAAAAAAAATACAAACAATAAAAGTTATTACATGGATTTAACTTGTCTCTTTGACAAATAGCTAAGGGCATGCCAAAATCACACTTTACTTTACTTTACTTTACTTTACTTTACTCATTAGGCTAGGTCTCTTTACTAAACTCTTTAGATAATAAAATCATATTTTAGTTTTATCAAACTTTTATTTGGAATGGAATAGAAAAAGTTAACCCATGACTTCTTGGTTTTAATTTTGGTAAGAAATATGGAATAACTTGAGATCCTCAGTAAAATGAATTTTGTTCTGTATTTTTAAAATGGTATGGTGTATACTAGCAGATGCAACATGAATTTTTTTATCTATTGCCTTATGACTTGTGGACTTCCTATTTGAAGAAGATTATTTTCCTTATAATACAGGGATATTCAATAGCTTATTTTTTGGATTTTTCAAGTTCTACAAGGATTTTTAATGGGTGGCAATATAGTTTTCAAGTGTTCCAATAATTTCTTATTTAATATAGCTATACAAGAAAATACAGGTTGGAGTATTTAATGACAGATTACTTTTAAGTTGAATTATTTCTTTGTATTAATCTAAATTATTTTAAGATTTAATTTATTTTTTTATTTTTTTTATTTGGATATTTATATTCAGTTTAAGGTTTGTGTTTTAGTTTGGGCCTATTTTGGATCAAAATCAATGTTTTTGGATTATTTTAGGCATTAGGCTTATATTAAATAATTATGAACTTGGGTTTATTCGTTTGCAACCCAAAACGAGTCCATTAGGATTTTTTTAAAAGGACTATATATTGTTTTCTTTGTTGTAAAATCTAGCATTCATGATGTTTTGAATAAACTTGTGTTTTGCTTGGTGCAACACTTTTCTATTTGCTGGGACAAAGAACAAATTTGACTTATCAAGGTATAACTGACCTTTTTGGTGTCTTCACATACTTTGGGTTCTAGATTCTCTATAATCAACATGTCCAAGTTCAATTTCCAATACCTTTGATTATTAGGTATAAAGTTATGTCTAGGTTACGGATTATTTATCACAAACTTGATTTTTAACTTTTTGGATTTGTCATCTGCTTCACTGTGGGTTTTTGAAACTTTATATTCACAAGGTTCACATCAATTGGTATCTGAGTCAGGCTCTGAAAATCAGGTTATATCCTTTTTATTTTTGTTGTTTAATTTTTTTCCAACGTATATCTTCTTCTTGTTTTTCCTTTTGTCTTATTTTTGGTCTGATTTAGTTAAAATTCAATTCAGCCAGTTTTGTTTTCTGTTCTTTTTTTATTGTCTAGTTTTGCGTTTAGAGTTCTTTGATAAAAAAAAATACCTAACATTTTATTCTATCCAAAATATCTGTTTGGAGTACAAAGAAAAGGAAATCAACAAGATCGCAATTTTAGGTGTTACAAGGGCTAATTCATTCTAATAACACGATAAATTAAAGTTTTTAGGTTTGATCTCATTAAAATCAATTGGGTACCTATAGTTTTAGATTTAAAATATGGAGTCAGAATTCTTATTCTATAGTGTTTTATATCATATCTTACTTGTCTTTCATCTTATTTTTCTACTTGTGTCATATATTCACCAATAGAGAAGGAATGAAAAAGGGTTCTCGCTCAAGAAAGCAAATAGATATCCAGTATATTTGGGGTTTCGAGGCAAGAATTTGATAAGTTACAAGAACTATTCTATAAATGGCAAGCTTTAGAGAGAGAGAGAGATAGAGAGAAAGAGGAGTAATAAATTTAAATGATGCAGGATGAAAGATGAAAGATGAAAGAGAATTGATGCTACTTTTATATAAAGTTGTTGGAAGCGAATGTTAGTAAGAAAAGAGCTTTGAAGGCTTAAACAAGAGGCCTATAAAACATCTATTGTACCTCTTGGTGATTCGAGGATAAATCATCTTAAATAGAGAGGAAATTATACGATCTACGAAAATGTTGAAAAAAAATATTTGGATTTTAGTGTAATTTTGCTTATTGTCCAGTTTTACGTTATCAAGTATAACTCTCAATCTGACTGTTGGATAGAGTTAGAATTTTACCAGGATTTTCCTGATATATTTTTGTATATTGAGTTATAATTTAGGTTAATTGGACTTAGAAAAATTTTGCAATATAGGTCAATAGATGCAATATATATATTGTTATTTATTGAATTTTGACTTGTGGAGTTCTTATTTTGAGATGATTTTTTTCCTCATAATTTAAGAATATTCAATAACTTATTTTTATGAGTTTTCTAATTCTATAAGGATCTTTAATGGAAAGAAACGTAGTTTTTAAATGTGATAAGGTTTTCTTATTTATCCTAACTACATAAGAAATATAAGGCTAAAGTACTTAATGGCATATAAGGTTTAATTTTTTGTTTTATTTTATTATATGGATATTTACATTCAGTTTAGAGTTTGTATTTTAGTTTGGGCATGTTTTGGCCCAAAATCAATGTTTTAGGATTGTTTTAGACATTAGGCTTATGTTAGTTGATTATTAGTTTGTACCCATTGATTTGCAACCCAATAAGGGTTCATTAGGGTTATTTTATATATATATATTTGCTGCAAAAGTCAGTAGCCATGATATTTTGAATAAACTTGTGTTTTGTGTGATGCAACACTTTTCTCTTTATTGGGACAAAGAAAAAATTTGACTTATCAAAGTAGAACTAACATTGTGGCATCTTCGTATACTTCGAATTTGTAATTCTCTATAATCATTAGGTCCAAGTTCAATTTTCAATACCTTTGATTCTTAGGTATATAGTTATTTCTAGATCAAGGTTTATTTCTCACAAAATTGATTTTTTGTTTTCTAAGTTTGCCATCTACTTTGTTGTGGATTTTTAATATTTATATACATAATGTTCACATCAAATCTTTTATAAGATAAACACACACATACACACAAAACCTTAAGATCAATTTCAAAAACTATGAAATGATCATATTACATAAATACTCGAGATTATAAGGAAAAATAACTTTTAAAAAAAATTAACATCGTCATATCATAATAATATATTATTTGGATCCAAATAATATACAAAATCATAATATTATACATGTATTGTTATCAATGAAAAATACCATTTGCAACTTCAAGCACTTTGAAGATAATAAATATTGATTTGCATTATTAGTTTTTATTATTAATACTTTGAATAAATAAAACAAAATATGAAAACTATATAAAACAATTATCTAGACCATGTTTGAAAAGTTTCTACTTTATACATAACAAACCATGTATGAAAAAGATCACATCATCTACGTATACATGAGCCACAACTAGTTATAAAGAATTCTTCAAAGGTTCTGAATCCTTTGGAGAATTTTTCCTTAGAACTCATTACCTCGCTTGTTTTAGCACCATCAAAACCTAAAAAAATAACAACAAATTCATCAATTTTCTCTCTATAAGAAGTGATAATTGCAAAAATTATGGAAGAATCTAATATAGAAAAAACTTGAAAGACAATATTAAGAGATTGTAGGGGTTATTAGTGATTTAAGGTCCTAATTTTTAATTTTTACCACACACACCATTAAAGCTATAAACTTCTAAAGAGGTAAAAATTCAAGCAAACATTGTGTTCTTGATTGTCTAAAAATAGTTTTTTATATTATTTTGCTTTTCTTATTATGATTTTATTTGTTTTAACTATATGAATTGCTTTGCTTGTTTATTGGGGTGTTTATGGTGATTTTATTGTTAATAATATTTAATATTGTCATGAAAAGTTGAAGAAAAAATTTAGGTGCATCAACTTTATCATGTTTTCTTTTATATGCTTGAGTCCATTAGAAAAAATAAAAGGTTTCTTTTTAGTTATTTGCACTCTTTTATTGTTTATAAAGTAAAGGTGACTTTTGTATTTAGTTTATTCTCAAATGTACTCTTTCCTTTATCTACTTTCTCAAAAACTCTTTTACTCCTAACTATTATTTTAGTTTTATTTTCTCTTTAAATATAAAATTGATAATTTTATGATCTTACATATATTTTTTCTTATTTACTAATATTATTGTTGCAAATAAGATGTTTGTTGTATATAATAAATATGTCATTTTGAATATATTAATAAAGTTAATGCCATTGTATGTATATTATATTAAGTGAATTTATTTTTTTAAAATTTATGAAATTGATATGAAGTTTTATTTTTTGATTGCATATATGTTTAAATTGCAATTAAATTGTCTTTTCCCATCCTATATGTCTTTTCTTCTATCAAGTTGTATTTTTTTCACATTTATCTTCTTCTTCTTCTTCTTCTTCTTTTTGTCATCAATACCATTTTCTTATGTGTTTTTTTTA
>Ga0325400_1005969_pt1 | contig 11538 bp, 9 predicted proteins | sample PopdelMetagenome_2_FD_205662 | JGI IMG/M metagenome (GOLD analysis project Ga0325400, IMG submission 205662) | Populus deltoides microbial communities from Bellville, Georgia, United States - Xylem-PdKOR-R1 | ecosystem: Host-associated > Plants > Phyllosphere > Stem > Wood/Secondary xylem...
TTTTTTTTTTTGAATTTTTGTAGCATACGTATAAGCAAGCATTGCATTACTGCAAGATAATTCCGAAACAGAGTTCGGCAACTTCTAGGAGTTCATTATCGAACAGGTCTTCTTCTCCGAATTCTTTTAACATTTCAGCAATTAATGAAAATGAGGTACATTGATTTGATTTTATTTCTTACACACACATTATTTGAGGAATTGTGTGGTTTATATTGATTTTTACTGTTTTATTTATCTCAATGGTAGGTGAAGTTCAAGATCGCATCTTGCCATTCCGCATTGAATGAAACTAGAGCCGCACTTGTTGAGGTTTTTCCCTTATTACAATTTTATTCTTTATATTTTTACTAGAATTTTTCCCTTTTAATTAATTAAGTTTTTTTTTTTTTTTTTTGTGGCAGATGGAAGGAATTCCAAGCAAAGCAAGAACTTTACAAATGAGTTTATTGATGGCAAAGCTTTATAGAACTTCAAGACATACTCGCTTTGCTATCACTTGTTACAAAGAGTGCTTAAGGTGTGTCAAGTTGCATCGCAATTCTTTCTTTCTTTTTCTTTTTTTGATATCCATTGGCTGGCTACAAGTGGTAGCCTTTGCCATGCTTAAATTTTTCATTTCTATTTGATTTATGGTACTGGGTCCAGCACCAAGGAAGTTTACTAGCTAAGATAGCTTGCATCCACCAAGTTGGTTGCTTACGTGAATTTATGTTCACCTATTTCATAAACAGAATACAAAATAGATAATTGAAAGTTATGCACGCATACAAATATATTTGCTAATCTTTGGCTCATAAACTTTGTGGTATGATTTCTGTTAGTTCTACATGTCATAACTGGATAGTTTTGAAACATCTATGGTGCTTGTTCTGGTGATTCCACTCAATTGAATGGTTTTAAGAGAATATCTTGTTGCCTCAGGATAATTTAATTAACTTATTGTGGTTTTGTATACTCCTGTGAGAGCACACCTCTTCTTCAATGTTCAAATATGTTTTACCTCTTTTAATTACTATCACTTGATTGCGAACATTTTTGGTACCTTACAAACTGTTGTACATGCTTGTTCACCTATTTTATTCAAATCAGCAATTCTTTTTTTTCCTTTACTCATATAAGAGAGATCATTATGTTAGATTTCAGAGAATTTGTTTTTCTTTTGGGTGTGTTTTTGGCAGGCATTGCCCTTATGTCATTGAGGCTATCATAGCTTTGGCGGAACTGGGAGTTTCTGCCAAGGATATCATTTCACTTTTTTTACAGGTTTGTTATGGATATCATTCACTTTTTCACAAGTATATGTGGAATCATGTTTCACTTCTACCCCTGTAAAATCATTTTATCTTCATGAATGCTGATTTTTTTTTTCATTTAGAAGTCCAGGAAGGTTTTGTTGAGCTGTTATGAAGTTTTATTTTGTCATATTTATGCAAGGTTACTATACATAGAACAAGAAGTTATCTAAGTGAAAATATTGATTGTAGTTTGACTTAAATAGACAGCGATGTTGTTCCTATCAATACAAACTCAGCTTATATGTGAATGAGAAGTAATTTCTGTGGATGAAATAGTTCTCATTTATTTAGCATAATATTTGGTTCATCTAGGATTTGATTTTTCAAAAGCATGAATGCATGACTTGGTGGCAGGTTAGCTGGTTTCTGCTACCCGTAATATTCTCATTTTCATAGTCAATGATTTGATGTTCTGCAGCCTTGTTGAGTTTATGGAAAAATAAGATTTTAAATGAATCTGCTTTGTTTTTTTCTTTTTACCATGGAGTTTGAATTCGTTGATATCCTTGGGGCACTTCTATTATGGTTACAGGCTTCAAATAGAAGTGGGAGAGCTCCTCTTGATCATACTGACTCTACTCGCTGGGTTCAAGTAAGAAAGTATAAGATGAAACAGATTAGATTTGGGTCCATTGTCAACTTCTTACTGCCCTATGGTTATTCACTATCAGCATTTTGTCTTCATTTACCACAGTAATTTTTTTTTTAAAGCTCATTTGGTGATAAGTTTTTTTAAATGGCTTTAAATCTTAGTCTTCATTCAAAAGTATCATCCAAGGAAAAAATGAACTAAATGTTCATCCACGTTTCATGCAAACACCGTTCTGTTGCTTATAAAATCAAGCATGTAGATTTTATGCACGGTAATCAAATCACCTTGGAATGACTGCTGAGCTTGTTAGGCATTGCGGTGGTTAAAAAGCTACCACTGCATGAGCCTTTTCTGGTGCTTTTCAGAAAAAGCGTGTACTTCTATACCATTTGAGCTTTTTCCTCACCATCACCACAAACCAAACACAATGGCTTCATTGTCTATATTGCATGGCTGGCTACTCGAGGAACAAACAACCACCCTTATCCAGTGGCATGCTTACAGCATAGATTACAAAAAAAAAAAAAAAAAAATTGGAAAACAAAAATTACTTGAAGACATTGTAACTTATCTTATTAATCATTTACCTTTCAACAGTTTTGCATTTTGTTATTCTATTGTTTATGCCCAGCTTGCAACATTATAAACTGTTATTTGTATGCAGCGCTATGTTGAGGCCCAGTGTTGTATTGCTTCAAATGATTACAAAGGTAAAATAGTTACATTTCAAACATATGCAAGTAATGTTTATATGCTAATTTATGCATATCTGCCTGCCAACACAACTAGTTGCAGAAGGGGATTCCTATTGCTAGTATCTTAAACTGAGACAAAAGCAAATAGATAAGTAAATAAAAGGTGAATTTTAGCTGTTAATCAGATGTATCTATTAATTGATTATCTTAATGAAATACATGCCCAAAAATTATTGTGTGAACAAGGAAAAGAAACTTTGCAAAAAAACGGTAGTAAGTACACAATTTACTTCCCTTTCTTAGATTTCATCAATTACAGATCTGTTTCCTTCTATTGCTTGCCATGTCACCTTTAGTGATTATTGATTGATCATTGATCCACTAAGGTTTTTACTTTTACACTCTCTCCCTTATGTTGGCAGGTGGTTTGGATCTCTTTGCAGAACTCCTGCAACGTTTTCCTCATAACATACATGTATTACTTGAAATTGCAAAGGTAAGAAATGCTATACTATAATGCGTGCAAGCTGGCTAGAGATATTAAAATTGTTTATCTGTTTCACTAATACGTAACTCGATGTCTTAAGGTTCAAGCCATAATTGGGAAGAATGATGAGGCCTTAATGAATTTTGAGAAGGTATTAGAAGTTATGTTTTCCACTTTGAGGTAGTGCTCACTGTTTGCACATGGCACAAACATGTTAAGTTCATGGACTTGCAGGTTCGATCAATTGATCCATACATTGTAACTTATATGGATGAGTATGCAATGCTTCTAAAGACAAAGGGTGATTTTTCAAAGCTAAACAAGTTGGTGCATGATTTGCTGAGTATTGATCCCACAAGGCCAGAAGTTTTTGTAGCTTTGTCTGTCCTGTGGGAAAAGAAAGATGAGAGAGGAGCGCTGTCTTATGCGGAGAAGGTTAGCTATTTTTTTGTAGTAATATTAATCTTTTCTCCATCTGATTAATCTCACAAATCCACTGATTGATTCTTCTTTGCAATCAGAGCACCAGGATTGATGAGAGGCACATTCTGGGTTACATTATGAAGGTATACGGATAATTTATGCCTGATAGGATGGATATTGTTTTGCTCAAAGTCCTCTGATATTGTTGTGGGTTGATATCTCTCTGCTGTATAAATCTTAATCTTCATTACATTCTTTTCTCTGATATCAGGGTACTTTGCTATTGTCACTAAAGCGGCCAGAAGCAGCTGTCATTGCTTTCAGGGGAGCTCAAGAATTGAGAGCTGATCTCCGCTCATATCAAGGTACAACCGTACAATCTGCAAGAGAAAAAATAAGACCAAAACTTCGTATTGTTCATCTGCATAACTTCCATGACATATCAATGATTGGGCTACACCTGTCCACCAAATGGAACAATAACAAGGAAAACAAGCCTCAATTAATTGAATCAATTACAATTTCAGGTTTGGTTCATTCTTATTTGGCATTCTCCAAAATTAAAGAGGCCCTGCATGCTGCCAGGGAAGCAATGAAAGCCATGCCGCAGTCTGCAAAGGCTCTAAAATTAGTAGGGGATGTACATGCTAGTAACTCTGGTGGAAGAGAGAAGGTAGTAAAGTCGTAACAGATCAATTTAACTCTCATTTTCTTTTGGTTAAAGGATCACATTTCATCAGCTCATGAGTGATCGTTTCTAAATTTATAGTTAAAGTCAATCTAATGTCAAATTCAACAGGCAAAAAAGTTCTACGAGTCAGCACTGAGGCTGGAACCTGGTTACCTTGGTGCGGCATTAGCTTTGGCTGAGCTTCATGTCATTGAGGGTCGAAATGGAGATGCTGTGTCTCTGCTAGAGCGATACCTCAAAGATTGGGCAGATGACTCTCTTCATGTCAAGTTGGCTCAAGTATTTGCTGCCACTAATATGCTGCAAGAGGCTATGTCACATTATCAATCTGCATTAAGGTAGAATATTAAATATGTGCTCTGAGTTCTTTAATCTAGAATCTGAGATTTTTTACCTGAATGTTTGCATGCTTTTATTGTTGATTGCCAAGAAAGCATCGCATCGCCTTGCTGTTAATGCCCACAATTTAATACTGTGGTTGCAGGATAAACCCACAGAATGAAGCTGCAAAAAAAGGGCTAGAGCGCTTGGAAAAACAGATGAAGGTTTGCAACTTATTATTTCAGCAACATTTTTTATTTTCGGTTTCTGCACTGTCTATAACTAGTATCTTTTACTAGGAAAAAATATACTTGGACAACTGACTTGGAGTGGGGTTGGGGGTCTGGGATGTTTTGGGTGTAATCCCTATTTAGTGACTAATTGGTTCTTGCTGTAGGGGGTGGATCCGGATGCACCTGAAGAAGATGAAGAAAATGAGATAGAAGATGCAGATGGGGACCAGGAAGAGACTGATCTTTTATAAAAGCAAAGCCAAAGAAGATCTTGTAAATTTATATGAGATCAGGAAATTATTTCCACCAAGAATGTTGGCTGAGAGAATGCCATGACCAGTGTGGACTGCAGGAAAAATTGCCACGCTGCTGAGGTAATTTCAGCAATAAGAGAATTCAAGTCAAAGAGAACTGGAAATTGAGGCGCTTTTGCAGGGCGCTTTTGCGTGATGGTGTAGGAATGAGATTTTGTTCAATATGTCGATTGTATGTCAAAGTTTCAATTGTAATCTAGAATGGGGAAAGTTTTGATTCCAGGGCCATACGACACTTAATTTTCAATGTATACACGTCTTATTTTCTGGCCCTGAGTTTACGTAAGTTGATGCTAGAAAATACTTTTGGTAGCTCGCCCTTATAATCGTCCCCTAGAAGTTGTTTGGACATGTCAGCACACCCTAAATTATTTTGTATTTGGCAATTTAGTAATGTGACTCATGTTTGCTAGCTACTATGTTAATCTCTGACTATGTAACAACTGATCGTGGTCTGCAGTGCCGGTCTTGTGGATGAAAAAAATTAAAAGGAAGAAGGAAACCCTTTATTTCTGCATGGGAAATGATGGGATTACCTTGTTCATTTACTTACTGGGTTTGGATCCTCTTGTGTTACAGGTCGTGTCTTAAATTTCATCGTTCTTTCATTCTAGGTTCAATGATTTGGATTAGGTAGTGATGTTATTGTATTAACTGTGCTGGGATTGGTGGTGTGGTCGGTTGCCCTACAAGGCGACGAATCTGACAGTTGGTTTCTTGGTGTTTCATTATCTTTTTCTGTGTTAATCAATCAATTGTTTTCTAGATTCACGGAAATTGAAGGGTTCTGTTCTTTCGTTTTCTGGATATTTATGGATCTTTTAATGGCATTATGTTGAAATGGCAGTCAAGGAATGAGACATGAGGCTGATGCAGTCATCATGAGCCTGATGTAAACCCTTGGCGGGGATGTGTGATGATTGGAGACATCAATGCTGCTGGTGATAAGTAAGCCAGCTTGTTTGGGTAACTTTCTTCTATCATGTTATGGTTACTTTTGATGCTGTTTTTGTATCTGATTAAAAGACTTGACCTGTAATTTTTATTTAATCAGCTTTTTTAATGCTGCAGTTAAAAAGCTTCCGTAGATGGCAATCTACAAATTGTTCAGAGGAGATAAGCATGGAGTTGACATTTTCTCTCTGGGCTACTCTCGAACCTGAGTCCTCTTAGAAGGGGATGCAGGTGTCTGGAGCTACAAGCTTATGCATGAGAATAGCCCTGAAGGTGTTGGAACTCCTCTACGCAGATGGTGAGAGTGCCTCAATGTTTAGTAGTGGCTTTTTGTTTGGATTTATAAAGAACAGAAATCGTGTAGTAAATTAGAAACGTAATTGAACATTTTACCAGGTTTATCTATAGAGATACAGCACTGATCTGCTAAAGCCGGCATTGTAGTTCTGATTTAAAAAGATACAATTTCTTTTCCTAGATCATTTTTCAGGGGGGCGAAATCAAAGACATAACCTCTTCAAATGAACCATCTTTTGTTGGTTCAAGTTATTTTCCTAGACCCAAAGCAAGAGGATTTGAAATAGCAACCGCCTCCGCCTCGTAAAGAGTTCGAACACAAATATCCTGGACACTAGCTTGTATTTCTCCAGAATTTTTGAAGGGCAAGAAATAGCAGGCAACTGAACAGGTATGGATGTAACCTTTGTCTCATATATTTACAAGGTGATATAGCAACAATATGATTCTCCATCCCATGCACAGCTGCACACAGGCTAGTATAGAAGACCATTGATCAGCTCAGTGGCAGTTATCTTCTTAGATGGTATGCCCTCTGCCTTGCACACAATCTTTCTCCTCAGTGCACATGGAATGGCTTTCTTGGTGTAGGCGTTCGGTTTTCCATAGATTGCAATCTTTGTTTGAGATGAAAAACTTCAATCTGCATGGCAGCATGATACACCCAGTATAGAGAGATAAATTAAAAGAGGAAGATCTTAAAGCAGAAATAGTTTCATTTAAAAAGGCCCGTCGCAGGTGGTGGTAGATTCAAATTACACAACACCATCAACACCAGGAATGAATGGTGTGTCATCCAGGAATTTAGTGATGTTTCAAAGGCTAAACATCAAAGATTTGATCTGAAATATGAAGAATCACATGTATTACCAGGTATATAGCTGGACCTCTATCATTCAATCAAAAAAGAAGCTGGTAACCTGGAATATTTTTATGCAGCTGTGGCAATTTGTCCCCAGGGGAAAGCGGAAAGGAGACCTCGTGTATTCTCTCTAGAGTGCTCAGACATGGGCATCAGTGCTAGACTGGACAACTCAACTAAGAGAATACCTTAAAAAGTTTTGCTATATTTGTTGGGTGGTTGATGCACTTATTAACCAATAAAGACAAAGAAGAGCTGTTCAAAATAGCGAGATAGTGAATCACACAAGTGGGAAGCATCTATCAGGAAGAATCTTTCATCATTCCATTCACCTCTCCCACAAAAAACCTAGAATTTAGTTTAGAATTGGTACCTGTAGTTGGAATGCTCTTGCCCTTTCCCCAGAAAGGACTCCCCTAGTCGAATGCAACTCCTGCAACAAATAGCCAATCAGTAAAAATGACTGAAAAAAACCAATCATCATGACATGGCCTCCGACAAGACTATCACAAGTACCTTCTGAGTATCATCCAAAACAGCCTTCAGGAAAGCCACATCATGCTCAAGCCTTAGATTGTCCGAATGGACAATATTTGATAAGCTGTTGGCCTCTTCTTGAGCTAGCTCTACACAAGCCAGCTTTTCTTTCAACAACTCCATCTCCCTCACCGTGTCTACTAACTTTTTCTCCATTTCCCGTCTGCTCTTCAGGGCAGAGGATACATTTTTCTCTGCTGCTTCTTGACCTATAAATGCAGCTGCCAGTTGTCCTTCAAGTACTCCGTTCTTTCTTGTTAGAGCAGCTATTTTTGTTTCATACAATCGATATATACTTGCACGAGCCCCTCCTGTTGTACAATCACTCTCTGGTAATAGTAAATCCTCATTATCAATTGAAAGGTTTCCAGTTCCTTGGTTGTGAGAGTTAGAAGTTTCCATTTGAAATACACAAGACATCTCCTCAGCATTAATTTTACCAAATGGATTGTTAGGCTGGACTGATACATCAGAATGATTTCTTTGGAGTTCAGTAGCCTGAAATAAGCACAATGCTTGTGATAATGGAAAATATAAGCATCTCTTGCAATCTTAATCTAGGACAATATCACAGAAAAAAGGAATGAAAACAGTTTTACAGTATTTTTATTCTCTCAGACAATAAGCACAATGCTTGTGATTTGACCAAGATATTTATACCCTTCCACTGTCTAACAGCAATCTCTTGATTTTTCAATTTGAAAACAACCAAGACAATTTAATTGTCGTCAAGAACAAAGAACATCCAAAACTGACCTTAGCACAGCTGTTTGAATTCATAAATAGTTAAGGTTAAAAAATATAGCAAAGACCAGCTAATTGGTGAGAAATATCAGCTTACAAGTGATGCAAAATTTCCATCTAGGTTCTTTGCTGTCTTAGCAGCCGTGGTGTTTTCTTCCTTGTGGTGAAAGTCCTTGTGACGAGAGACATTTCCGGAAGCAGAATTTGGATCAACAAGCAAGGACTCTGACAAAGATTTCCTACCAGAACCATGCTGTTCAATTGCAGATACCAAATTTTGTCTTGTAATTGAACCAACTGAATGCTGAGAAGAGCCGGTACCAAGTTGATCAGCCAACACTGTAGATGATGAGCACTTTTCAAACAGCAAATGTCTAGGGCCTTCACTAGGAGCAGAATGACGACCCATTGATGATTCATTCTTCTCGATGCCCATCACTTCAACCTGTAATAAAACACAAGGCAAAGTTACTAGTTTTGCAGAATTGACTACAATCTCCAGCCAACATCAAAAGCAGAAATGATGCCATAGAAAATATGACATTCCAGTCTCGAACCTGATTTGATGGCTCCTTTTTGCTTCCACCAAAAGCAACAAGGAAATCCTTTTCCTTGTGCTGCACAAGTACCAGGCTAAATCCCTGAGAGAGAAATAACAACTTAGAAAGAACCTATGATGAAAAAAAAATGCAAAGAAAGTACAGCCTCACGCTACAATCTTGAAAGGATATTGAAAACAACAAAGCATGTGATATTTAAAACACTTGAAGCCATGCCAAAAGAGTGTCTTTAATCCCCTATATTTTGAAGCAATATGAACATGAGGTTCTGAATCTTGGGTTACAGCATTCTCTGTAATGACTCAGGATGAAGATTTTTTTTTTTTTGCCAACATTGAAGAATTAATAGTGAAAATAAATTTTTAAAACACATCCATGAATGATAATAAAATTCAGAAAATACACCTAATATTAATGTGATGATAAACTCAGAGATCCCACCTAAGCTTGTTTGGAATTGTTTCACATGCACAAGTTAACCTTGAGTTTTGAGTCTGCATCATTATTCCTTGCGTGCATCATTTGTTGCTCATGTTTACCTTTTTCTTTTTCTAGCTTCAAGGGAATAAATGATATGAATTTATTCACAAAAAAATAATGGGAGATGTATGCAGCATACATAGCATCCATTTGGTTGATGCTGCTGAATACATGCTTGGAACATTTTCAAACAAGACAAGGCAATTGTAGATGCATATTTAGCACATTTAGCACAGATTGTTCAAAACAAAATTTGACATATTGTTCTGCATGGTTAGCAATTGTTATTCTTATAGTTAGATTCTGTAGTCCACCCCCTCAATTTGCAGAGGAGCATCGAATCCACGTCCATGTGGGTTCTTCACCAACAAATAAAAGTTCAAGGGTTGGTCTTATTTATTAAGAATCCACTCTGTTAACCAGACATATACCATTTATACAAAAGTACAATCTACATGGCTCACCTTGTTGGTAGTAATAGAAGATGAGGGTGATGGAAATGCCACTGACCACTCCACTTTCAAGATATCAAAAATCAAAGTTTCTGAGTGCCCTGTAGATATAATAAAGAAACAGGATTCAGCAGCATGTACAGAATACCAATGAAAACTACTTCAACGTTTTTGTTAAGCGATACACTGAGAAAGCATTTAACAATGCAAACATGCTAATGAGTTAAACTCCAATTCAACTTACAGAAGAAACGCCAAAATCCAATGCAGTAAGATACATCAAATTCTAATACCGTGAGCAAGAGTTACAGAACACATGGCATAAAGGCTATTTTATCCTATAACAGACCCCAATCACTATTAACCCAACCAAGAACTCCAGTATGGATGAATAAAACATGTTTCTCCCTTTGAAGTTTCACAATCACGAGAAAATTAGATATTATGCCTGCAACTCTAACATACATGACAGAAGCATATAACGTTGCAAATTATCAGAAACAAGTCAGATGACAGGAGCGTTTGCTTTTTAGCTATGAGGCATACGTTTTTTCCTAGTTCCTCCCCCCGCTATGTACCATTTAGTTCCACATAAAACTCCACAGCACCCAGCCCTAGGTGATGGATGGAAGCCTCGTATCTTTGTTCTCGACCATACCATCTGAGAAAAAAGATTTTACATATCAAAATGTAATATGAAATCTATATTATTAGTTTGCAATAATCAACATGATGGAACAAAGAATGAATTTACAAACCGTTTCAAAATCAAGTGAATACAAGTCATTCAGAGTCCGGGACTTGGATGTTCCTCCAAATATAAGTAGAATTTTATCATCATAAAGAGCTGCTACATGGTTGGTTCTTGGAGACGGTCCGGTTCCTCTGTACAGACAAAACAATGCCTATTGAAACCTTAATGTATACCATTATTGTGTATAGATTGGTGTAGAGAGCACCAAAACCAACTCACGTGCAATGCAGAGGAAGCCAAGTGAAAGACTTGAGATCAAACATGTGCAGATCATTTAATTTCTTCCTTTTAGCATCTTCACCCCCAAATAAAATCAAAACAGAGCTTGCTCGGACCACTGTATGACCATAGCGGGCAATCTGCAAAATGAAAACATAATTTTTTGTTAGGAAGCATATGCCAGCTTGTGTAGAGTTCCACTTGCTTCTCATTTAGGTTCAGATATTTCAACAAACTGCAACGTCAGATAGATAGATTGAATAAATAAATGAGGGGATATTAGGACTTGTAATGAATTTAACAAAAAAAAGAAGGGAGGGGGAGGGGGGGTATGAATATAAAATGTGTTAGGGTACCGGAATGTCTCCCTTTGCTTCAATGATTGACCAACACTCTGTTTCTGTGTGAAATGCCCACACTGAAAAAGCAAGAAAGACATTAGAGTAATTCCAGACTATGCAAGAAATCCAAGTAATGACAACATGGGTGTGGTGAACATAGAGATCCAACCAGAAATTCGGTCACTAGCAGGATCAGTTTTTCCTCCAATAAGAAGTGCCTTCTTCCCCCAAGAAACCTATGGCAGACCAAGAGCAGAAAGAAACTTCAGACACTAGTAGCTTTT
>Ga0325400_1005971_pt1 | contig 11538 bp, 4 predicted proteins | sample PopdelMetagenome_2_FD_205662 | JGI IMG/M metagenome (GOLD analysis project Ga0325400, IMG submission 205662) | Populus deltoides microbial communities from Bellville, Georgia, United States - Xylem-PdKOR-R1 | ecosystem: Host-associated > Plants > Phyllosphere > Stem > Wood/Secondary xylem...
ATTCGAATAGCTTGGGACAAAAAAACAAAGACTTCAGAAGGGCCGAGACAGGTCAACTCGTGACCTCAGAGTCCACACGATAAGAAGGCTACAGGAAGGTCTAATTAAAGAAGGGCTGCATAATCTGTCAAAAGAATGGGTTGTCATTTTGCATTTGGAAAGAATCACTTAAAATACCATTGGTCCCTCGTATTTATTCCACTAGATATTCATTGGTTACAGCTGGGAAAAGAAAGAAGACAGTGAATAGAAAAAAAAAAAAAAATTATGTAGGGATAAAGATATAAAAATAATGAATTTATTTTTAGAGATAATATTTATTATTTTTTTTAATTCTAAAGTTATTTAATTAAAATATATAAAAATAAAAATAATTATTATAAGGTGGCTAAGGCATTCAAGTCAAATATTTTATTATCTTTTCTAACCTGCAAGTCACGGACTCTGCCAGGAAGCTGTTTTGCGTGATGTTAAGCAATAGTGGCAAACACTAGTAAAAAGTGAATTCTAAGAAGAAGAAAAAACAATAAATCAAGACGAAATGATAATTCTTAAAAAAAAAAAAAGAAGAGAGAGAGAATGTCATTAAAGAAAAGTGAATACTACAGACTGAGAGAAGCACATTTACTAAAGGTAGGATTTATTTTCTTTTCTGAAGTTAAAATTAATTTGGTATTAAATATAAAATAATAATGTATATTGATTGATTCTGTCTTGGATATTGAAAGGTATAGTATATCAAATTTTGTGGATATCTTGGGAAACGTGATTAGACTGGTATAATAAAATGATGTGTAATGGGCAAATACATGTCATGTAAGTATCTATATCAATCATTAGATACAACTTCTTAAAAACACGATCTCTTCTAGCATCCCAGATATCAACGTAAAATGCATAAATTACCTACCATTTTCCTTGCACCTACCCTTGTGACTAATATCATGTAGCTCATCTCCAATATCAACATAATCCGGAATATGCTTAAATAGTCCAAACTATTGTATTACCTGATCTGGATAATGCATCTCAATAATGTCAAAACAATGCAATAGAATTTGTGTTAACCACATGTCAGATCCCTCATGATATATTGGCGAAGCTGAAAGTATCAAGTCCTCCGTATAAGGCATCCATATAACCTTTCAAAACATATAAATAACTTATTCCAGACAATCAATCTAAACTAAATAATTAACGTTCAAATAAATAAAAAAATTAAATACATATGTGTTACATACTTGATGCGGCAGCTAAACGTCTAATTTATCCTGATGAAACTCGTGGACATGAGTGGGATTTACCATGAAATATCTAGCCCTACACCATATAACAAGACAACTTTATCAATGTGACGCTTATCTTCGTCATCACTTGGTTCGGATTTTCCATAGCAATATGGAGCAGATGTTATGCTAAACTAAGGTTTCATATTAACAATTTCCTCCACCAAAACTTGTCTATTAGCATTATCACCTAACTTAGAAGGACTAATTGTTTGTGATGCCTGTGTGATTTTTTAAGAGTTACTTGAAAACTGAGTCAACTCTATACTATAAGAGTTTTCTCGTTTAGGTCTACTATTCCAATAAAGCTCCAGCATATTAATCTTATTGGTCCTCGCAAACCCAAACATTGAATTCATACTTTCGTCACTATAAAATGGTACACCAATATAATGAGCTTGACTAATCCTGGTTTGCAATATACTTCAAGTAATTTCAACTTATATTTTAAATATATTCTAGCCAAGTCGATAACATAACATTTTTGATAATTCGTTAAGGGACATTTCTTATGTAGGAATTAGATATTCATGGCTTCCTCCATTATAAGTGATACCATTGCCAATATTAACAATGATACCACCATGAAAGTATAATATTTCTAAATTCTTAAACATTCTTTCAAATAACACAACGAAACACAATTCTAATTTATTATATCTTGAGGTTAATCAAAGTGCATTAATTATCAACTAAAAATATAACATTGATTATGTAACAAAATAACCTAACTATCACCTAAAAATATATCGAATTAACGTAATCTATAATTTAATCTAAATCAATATTAACATTTCAAACACATAATTTTGTTAATTCACAATCAACAACAACCTAAAATAATTGATTATTTAAAAAAATAACCTAACTATCAACTAAAAATATATCTAATTAACCTAATCCATAATTTAACCTAAATCAACACTAACATTTAAAACACATAATTTTTTTAATTCACTAAATCACATAATTAATAGTAATTAAATATAATTAACCTAATTTCTAATTCAAAACCCTAACATTTAATAAATCAAATTAACATTAATTAAATATATATTATATCAAATTAATTGAGGGGAAGTGTGCAATATACCTCTAAAAGTGAAATATGGTCGGTGAGAGTGACCAATGGTGGTGTTTTGGCCGGAATATCTTTACTCCATTGTTGGTAGAGAGAAAGAAAGAGGTTACCACGGGTAGAGAGAGAGAGAGAGAGAGAGAGAGAGAGAGAGAGAGAGAGAGAGAGATGAGTGATGTAAAAAGAGATCAAACTTTTAAGGCCTTTTTAAGGTGTTTTTAGCCGTGGAGAGAGAGAGATCCAGTCGGTGGTGATATGAAAGGAGCGAGGGAGAGAGAGAGTGAGGATGAGGAAAGGAAAGAAAAAGAAAGAAATGGGGTTGCAAGATTTAAAATTCAAAACGAGTCCCAGATCAACTTATTACTTATTAAAGTGTGTTACTTTACTATTTTTTTTAACTGTGTTAAAAAACTAAAAAAAAAACTTGAGTTTACTTCTCTCTTTTAACACAAGCATTAGGAAGGATGCATAGTCTCTAAAAAGCTTAGTTGACCCAACTAGCATAATCTTCAAGATGGTCCATCTGAGCCACTATATACAAACCCCCATTTGAACTTAGTTGTTCCTCAGAGGGGTATGTCCTACATACTCAGACATGATTTTCTAAAATCAATTTTTTCACCTACCCTATTTATAGTTGATATTTTAAATTAAATGATAACCTAAGGTTAAAAAATGATATTAAGGCATGCCGATGCTAGATAAAAATCTATATGATATCATTATTTTTCAATCAATAATATAACCACCAATCATTAAAAGCTATTATCTAAAATTATTTAATGTATTAATATATTCTCCCTTCTCCATGCAAATTATGTGTTTCATGGGTATTAAAAACCTTATAAAACTCTTGGAAAAACTAATTTATTCATTCTCTATATTCACAAACATCCCTCTTTCTCTAAGAACATGCATTTATCATCTTCTTCAACACACTCTACCATATACAACACACAATCTTCAGATTATATTCCTCACAAAACTTAATCAACTTAAACATTAAAGGGTTCCTAAAACTCTACAAAGAACTTGTTTGCAAGTGTTCATGGGCCACCATTATAGTGTTTCTTCTTCAACTTCTCAACTTAGTTATCTATTATAAAAAAAAACACACAGATCTAGTGGGATTTGCCTCAAACCTTTTTAGTGAGACCATCTATAAGAAACTGAATAAAAACCATTTCATCTCATTTCTTTCTATAAACTTTCCAATTCTTTCCATTATAGATAACCTAGAAAATTCAAGACACAGGAGGGTTATAGACCTCCTTCCCATAAGTGCATTATCAACTTCTCTAAATATTCAACAACTAGCTAAACAAGTAAGATTTCTTGTAAAGACTCTTCTAGATACACAAAGGCGATTTAAGGATTTGCCTTTTCCTTAATAAGTATCTCCACTACTAGCTTTAACAGATGCTTCTTCTAGTGTAGGTAGACAATTATAGTTTCTATAAGAAGTTAATCAAAATATTATATAAGATAGTAAAAATGAGCATCATCTTTATTAAAATCTATTTAAAAGCCACTCTCACTTTGGCAAAGAGCATTCTTAAAATGGATAACTAGAAAAGTCTAAATGCATAGAGACATGCAGTCACAATCATATAAATAGTTGTTTCCATCATCATCACTTCTTATCAGGGTCTTTCTCAAGTGTCCCTAATTAGAAAAGGCCTTAAAAGGAATTTGGATATAGGTTATATGGTCCCTTGATGGAGAGGAATACACAATTGACTTATTGGTTAACTAAAGAGTTCTGAAATATTCAGGGTTAAAATAACCAAAACTACTATTCAAACCCATATTTATATGATGTAGATTAAGCATTCCTAATTGAGAAAGATCGAAATCAACTACTTTAGCCATATAATGTTCATCAAGTAAGATGTTTGTGGGCTTAACATCACGATAAAAGATTTCTCCACCTAGACCAATGTAAAGGTAATGGAGACCCTTTACTAAGCCAATACAAATTTCAAACCTTTGTTTCCAAGTCAATTCAGTTTCTACAGATAGATTCTTTAAGCACACCTTTCTATTGTATAAGTGGTCTCTTGAAGTCCTCTTTTCCATGAACTCAAAAACCAATATCATTTATGATCATTCATCATATTAGCCAAATAAGAAAACAAGATGTCGATGTTGAATCTTTAAAAAGACTGTGATCTCAGTTCGAAACTTTAGAAAACCTTAGCCAACAAAAATCCAATAACCATCAAGATCAATAATAGTGTCCGATCCACAGTTCATGAAGTACTTAAGCAGAGGATTGTAAGATACTAAGTATGAAAGAAAAGGAAAAAGAAGAAGAAATTGAAGAAGAAGAAAAAGTGGATGGAGAGTGAACTCCATAAAAATTAGATGCAGATATTTGAAGCTTTTTCTTTGAATGCAGATATGTGAGGGAATACTGACAAGTTTGAAATGTCAAAGGAAGACTTGGTTGACTTGTATCTGTTACTCTTTGTCCAGGTATTGACAAGATCATTTTTTATCGCCAATGAAAAGAGATTAATTAATTGAATAAAGGAGAAGAAAAGTCACATTCTTTGTTTTGGCCAAATTTAACTACTTGTAAGTATGCCATGTTCGCTTCCATTTCAGTTGCAAGTTTTTTAAATTGTTTTTCTAATCTCAACTAGTTCGCTCTACTATTTTGGTTGAAAAATAAAGGGGCTATGGTTGTTTTGAGTTGTGAGTTCATAGTGGTTTGATTTTATAGAGAGAGTGATGAGAGACAGTTTAGGGTTTTTCATTTTATGAAAGGCAAGGAGAAAAAAAAATGAATAGTTTCTCTTTTTTTTTCCAGCATACTTTCTCTTTTCTATCTCGCTTCCTCTCAAATTTTTTCATTGGTGGCTAGGGTTTGTGGTGGTGAAAAAGAAAGTAAAAGAGATAAGGCTAGAGTTTTTTTATAGATTGGTTTGTGATATGGGTGGCTAGGGTTTTTGGTGGTAAAAGGGGAAGTGAAAGAGACAAGGCTAGAGTTTTTTATGGGTTGTTTTGTGATATGGGTGACTAGGGTTTTTTCTCCATTCTCTCAAAACTCCTCAACTATTTATAGCTCATAAATTATGTAATTTTATTTTCAATTGTTTGGTCCCAAAGTAACTCCATTTTACATTGATCCCTTATTTTTATTTTTATTTTGCATTTTAATCCATTTATCTGTCTTGCTTCCAATTTTTATTTTTTATGTTTTTTTTTTCAAAACAATTTTAATGTTAATTTGATAAGAAAACTAATCAAGAATTTTGAAATGCACGCATTAATGGCAGAAATGCTTCAAAAGCCTTTTTTTTTTTTGCTTTTTTTTAAGTGTTTTTTTGAATTTTTTAAAAAGACGTTGAAAACTACTAAATGAGTGCAAATGCCTTGAAAACACTTTTTTTTTTAAAGAATTTTTACTTTTGTTTTTGGATTTTTGAAAAAGGTTTTGAAAAGAAGGGGTTAAAATTTGTGTTACGACAGCTACTTTATTTTTACAATGTTTACCATACAAAGCCCTATGAAAAGTAATATTCATATACTTTGTGTAGTAAGCTTGTCAAGAAAATATAGTGTTTACAAAAAAACTTTAAAAACCATCAAACTTGAGAGGCATATCCACTAGAGAATTTTGAATTTTGGGTAAACTTAGAGGTGACTAACCTTATTTTTCTGAAATAGTTAAATTGAGAGGTTGGCCTTATTTTTCTGAAATGATCAAATGATGAGGTGATCTACCTCGTAAATTTTAAAAAAAATTGATCAGATTGAGAGGCTACCTACCTCATGAAAAATGATATTTTTATAGAGTAACTTTCTCAAAGTGATTTTTTGAAAACTTATTCATTTTGAAGAGAGATATGCTCAATGTGATTTTGAAATTTGACTTTTTATAGGGTGATCATCTTGAAGTGAATTTCTTAAAATTTATTCATTTAAAGGGATATTAGCTCAAAGTGGGTCTGGAAATTTGTTATTTTATAGAGCGATCATCTCAAAGTGCTTTCAGATCCAAAGTTTCTTAGGGCCTCCCCATACAAGGTAGCCCTGGATTCATTTGTTACCCTAGAAATATCTATCATGACTTAAAAAACTCTTAAGATATTGGAAAAATGTTACTTAAATAGAGTTTTCTCACCAAATTTCAGCAAAACGCAACTAGAGTTCCTTTAAATGTTAGCTCTATAACTCAAAATCACACTGAAATTCCTCTGTAGTGAGTAGAAAAGAAACAAGACTATTTTTATGGTAATTTAATGGTTGGTTTACAAGTCCTAAAATGATGAACACTTGCCTAAAATTGTTAAGACTAACATAGAAAAGGTGTAATTGTTTTGATTTTATGAAAGTGATAGAATGAGAGAAGTTGCAAACATTATATATGTATGCTCTCCATTAACAGTGGCCTATAATCTCTCGACACGTAACATCTTCTCATTTGTTAGTTTCAAAACTTAAAAGCTATAAATCTTTTAGGATTTCCCTCATGTGGTTGTCATAATTGTTTTTGGGGAGATGAAATGATGTGACTTATGTCTACACTTGGGATCGGCATGGATACAAGATAAAGTCTTTGTTTCATAACATTTTAAGGCATTGATTAGACCTAAGATTTGCGATATCCATTACCTAGCTAATTTAGACAAATCTACCATGAATTTTAGTACATTGAGCATCTAGTCAAGCTTTATTATTTCTTATGTTTTACAAATATACATTCAATATTAATAAGAAGGCATGTTTATTAACATCTAGAAACTCATATATCAACCACTCTTTATTGATCTAATAGGTACTACATTGTTCTCTAAATTTAGAATAATGATTGGTATTACAACATTCAACAAAGAGTGATTAAGGTAGATGAGCTTGACAAATGAGTTTCAAGTTATGAATTGCTATGCCTTCTTATTAATATTGGAAGAATATTTGTAAAACATAAGTAGCAATAATTGTTATATACTCAAGTAATTATAAACAAGTCACAAAATAAAAACTAGAAAGCTTATTATTTCATAATAGGGATTTGTCTTTACTACAAAATAACAAGTAACATAACATGCTAACATATTTGGTTGGGCTACAATTTACATTACAAAATGCTAATGCTTCAGCATATTGAGAAAATTTAAATAAAAAAGGTTTAGTTTATACCAAACAAGGAAATGTTTATCATATTCAAGACAATATTGGACTACCTATAATATACTATATACTAGATGAGTTTACTATTTGTATAAACTTAATTATAATGAAGTTTAAGGAAAATTGCATTGGATTTAGGCCTTTTTAACAAAAAATAACTAGGTTAAGAAGTTGAAGAAAAAACATTGCATTGGTCATGACACCTATAAAACATGTTCTAAATAGAGCTTTGCGGACCTTTTGATTCTTAGGTTTGTTCGGTTGTATGATGGATATAACTTTGAAGGTTGTGTTTTGTATGTAACAAAGTATATTGAAGAAGATGATAAACACAAGTGCTTAGAGAATGAGAATATTTATTTATGCAAGGAATGAAAAAATTAAATTTTACCTAGTGTTTCATGTGTCCTTTTAAACCCATGAAACACACCAATCTACATGATGAATGGGGTATATATAGAAAAACACTATTTGACCTGGTTCAAAGGCAATTATTTGAGTTAATTAACCCTATTAATTGATGGTTACATTGTTTATTAAAAACAATATGGTGTTAAATGGGTCATATTCTAGTATTGACATGCCTTAATATTGTTCTATAGACCTAACTATGGTAAGAAGGGTCCCATAATCCCATTAGCATTTAGTGCTAAGTACTAACAACATAAAGGGTAGGTAAAGAAATAAGGGTCGGCTAATTCTATCTAGGTGTACAAACATTAGATTCAAATTTGTTCATCTGAGAGACACCATGAGCTCAAATGGTGGTTTACATGTAGTGAGTTAGTTAGTTAGACCAATTTAAAGATCGTGTCAATTGGATCAACTCAACTTCTTGGAGATTAGGGTAGTCGGGTCAACTAAAATTTCTAAAGGTCATGTTAACCGAGTCAACTGGTTTCTTGAAAATAATGCATCCTTTCTGATACTTGTTCTTGAAAGAAAAAGGTATTTCTTAGGATGCATTGTTTAAATAAGAGTGGTGGCCTATCAAGTTTTGAGCAGGTCATCTTAATTTGCTTGGCCTCACATTTAATATCTAAAATTGAGCCCATGATTCGAACAAATCTACATGAATTTCAGTACATTAAGCATCCAATCAAACTTTATTATTATTTATATTTTACAGATATGCATCCAAGGGATGAACATTAGCATCTAAAATCTGTCAAGCTATCCACCTCAATCACTCTTTGTTGAACAGGCACTTCCAACCCAGAGAATTACTGAGGCATTTGGTGTGATCGACAAAGATTGTGAACGTACTTGCTGTTATTTAGAACTTCTCATCTGACAACATGAATTAACTAGAGCATATACTCAAATGACTTCAAAGTCCATTCGTTGCTGGAGAAATTTGATATAATAATAGGAGGCACTGAGAGCTCATTCCTGACCCGAGGGGATCATCTGGAATCGTTAATTCTTAATTGGGATACATTACAGTATCTGTTGTATCTGAGAAATCATCAACTGGGAACATATTAGAACCCATGTTCTGCATAAGTGGGAGTGCTGAATCTGATGAAACACCTGTTGTGGTGGTGTCCTCATGTGCCTCTCTATGCACTGCAGTCTGTTGAAGCTGCATTGCGTATTCTAAATCCCAGCACACATCAATCATATTAGGCCTGTCTGCTCCTTGTGGCTTCAAACACTTCTCAGCTATTTCACCAAATTTTCTTAGCGAATTAGGGTTGATGTGACCTGCCAGTAGAGGATCGATAATCTTTTCAAGCTGCCCTTCCTTTTGCCAAAACATCCCCCATTCAGCTAAGTTTATTTCTTCCTTCTGCTGTGAGTCTACAACAGGGAGTCGAGCACAAAGCACTTCAAGAAGAACCACACCAAAAGAATACACATCTGATTTATTGGTTAACTGAAAAGTTCTGAGATATTCAGGGTCAAGATAACCAAAAGTACCTTTAAAACCCATGCTTATATGGTCCGGATCAGGCATTCCTTGTTGAGAAAGACCGAAATCAGCTACTTTGGCCACGTAATGTTCATCAAGTAAGATGTTTGTAGACTTAACATCACGGTGAAAGATTCCTCCATCTGGACCAGTATGGAGGTAATGGAGACCTTTTGCTGAGCCAATACAGATTTCAAGCCTTTGTTTCCAATTCAATTCAGTTTTTGCAGATGGATTCTTTGAGCACTCCTTCGTGCTGTATAAGTGGTCTCTCAAAGTCCCCTTTTCCAAGAATTCAAAAACCAATATCATCTCCGATCCTTCATCGCAGTAGCCAACCAAGGAAACAAGATGCCGATGTTGAATCTTTGAAAGGACCATGACCTCAGTTCGGAACTCTGGAAGACCCTGGCCATGACTTGAATCGCTTCGTTTCACAGCCACCTTCATACCACTCTCAAGAGTTCCTTTATAAACTTTGCCAAACCCACCCTCACCAATCAACAACTTTGGATTGAAATTATGAGTCGCAGCCAGTATTTCAGCTAAAGACATCTTCAGTTTGAGGTTTAAATTAGTAACGTTGGAGGCATTTTCAGTTCTTTCAGTTATCCAACTGGGAGACCTCCCTTTTCCATAAAGAAACTCAGCTTTTACGGGCTTTGGTCGCTTTAATCTCAAACATAATGAGAATAATAAAATCAAAACCAAGGCTAGAGTCCCACCTCCAGCTGAACCAATTGTGCGAGCTAGATGCTTTTTTGGCTCATGTTCAACAGGCACTACAATTGTCGTGTTCCCCACAAACTCCATGATCTCCAGTCCATTCAGAAAAGCAACTTTCTTAGTAGAATTAATTCTTGGGGCTATACTAAAACTCATATATCCGGAATCATCAGAAGGAACCACAAAATCGTAGAAAAATGGAGATGCCATATCACTAGCCCCTTTATAATTAGGATCGATCTCATGACTGAAATTGGTAGATATATAGAGATCAAATTTGACAGTACCTGGTGAATCACTGATAAAGTCACAAAAGTGCAGACGAACAAGATGCCTAGCTTTCTTGCTCACGTTAAAACGCCAAGTTATATTTGGAAAATTGGATGCCCCGTTATTATCTACACTCGCTTCTTTGCAAGTTTTGTACACAGAATCAGGGGCAATTTCATGGACAAGCAACCCTTGACTGGCCTCATGAAGTTCACCACTAAACGGACGGTTTGCACCCGAACCCCCAAAAGTTAGATAATCATCATCTGGTACCCAATTCCTCCACAGGTTATCGTTAACTTCTGGACCTCCAACATTGATCCTATAAAGTGTCCTAAGAAGTCCATCTTCGGTCCGTAAAGGAGGAGTTGTTGAATTATCCAAGAAGAAATTTGGTGGGAGAAGAAAGGCTTCTATGGCATTCACGAAAGCATAAGATGTTTCTTCAGCTGGTTTAAAGTAGATTTTGAAATTTCCTGCAGCAATCGTGAGAAAGAACTCCTTGATCACTGGGAACTCAGTAGTACTGTTCGGGACTCTAAAATCTGTTAAAAGTGAAAAATTTGAAGTAGACACATTGAACAAAGCATCAGCAAGATGAGTCCCTTTGAAGCTGAATGGAAAGAAATGAAGGCGGACAAGGTAGGAACCATTTTGAGTGATATCAAGCATATACGGGGTTAATTTCGTATAGATTCTGGCTGTATGATATAGGAGTGATATGCCGGGTAAAGGGTTTTCATTTTGGATAGATTTGCTTTTTCCTACAGAGAAGGAAGAGTTAGAATTCTCATCACCAACAAAAGTCCGCGGGTAACCATCAAGATCATCGACATCGGTGTCTGATCCGCAGTTCATGAAGTACTTAACCGGAGGATTGTAAGATACTGAGGATGAAAGAAGAGAAAGAAGAAGAAGAAGAAGAAAGAGTGGATGAAGAGAGAACTCCATAGAAATTGGATGAGGATATTGGATGCTTTTTCTCTGAATGGAGGAAAGGCTGTCAGGAGCGGAGGATATGAGGGAGTACTGGCAAGTTTGAAATTTCAGAGGAAGACTTGTTGACTTGTATCTGTTACTCTCTGTCGAGAGCAGTTTTTATCGCCAACGAAAAGAGATTAACC
>Ga0325400_1005976_pt1 | contig 11532 bp, 10 predicted proteins | sample PopdelMetagenome_2_FD_205662 | JGI IMG/M metagenome (GOLD analysis project Ga0325400, IMG submission 205662) | Populus deltoides microbial communities from Bellville, Georgia, United States - Xylem-PdKOR-R1 | ecosystem: Host-associated > Plants > Phyllosphere > Stem > Wood/Secondary xylem...
GAGGTTGGCCAGATCGTTGCCGGTGCCGTCGATGCCGCCGGTGCCCGTCAGGCGCAGGTCCTCGACGTAGCGGTCCAGGGTGAAGGAAACGGAGGCCTTCACCAGGTCGTGTCCCCCGGGGTCGTAACCGGCCTCGATCTCCTCCACGGCCATGTCCTCGACGTGGTCCACGATGTAGGTGTCGTCGCCCCACATGCCGAACATCACGTCGGCGCCCGTGCCGCCGTCGAGCAGGTCGTTGCCCGCACCGCCGAAGAGGCGATCACTGTCGGCGCCGCCGAAGAGGCGGTCGTTGCCTTCGTCGCCGTTGAGTTCATCCACCCCATTCTCGCCGTAGAGGGTGTCCGCGCCGTCGCCGCCGGAAAGGGCATCGTCGCCGATCCCGCCGAAGAGGCGATCGTTCCCGTCCCCGCCGCTCAGGGCATCGTTGCCCGCGCCGCCGTAGAGGGTGTCGTTCCCCGCCTCTCCCTGCAGGAGATTCGAGCCGGCATTGCCCTTGAGGACGTTGTTCAGCTCGTTGCCGGACCCGTCGATGTCGGCGAGGCCGGTGAGGGTCAGGTTCTCCAAGAAGCTGCCGAGGGTGAAGGAGACGGAGGCCTTCACCGTGTCAGTGCCACCGGCGTCGGTACCGTCCGCCAGGGTCTCGACGGCGACGTCCTCGCGGTTGTCCACGACGTAGCTATCGCTGCCGGCACCGCCATGCATGGCATCGGCGCCCGCACCGCCGTCCAGCATGTCGTTGCCGCCGAGGCCGAAGAGGGTATCGTTGCCGGCGCCAGGGCGGGGCTGGCCGGCGGGGGCCTTGCGGGGGGACAGGGTGTCGTTCCCCTCCGTGCCCATGACGGTGACGCCGGGGGTGTCGGGCGTGAAGACGCCCTCGCGGAAGTCCAGCTTGCCGTCCGCGAACTGAACGACCTCGATGTCATGCAGGGTCTTGGTGCCGTCCGCGCCGGTGATCCAGGCCAGGTAAGGCAGAGGAGCCGTCACGGTGTAGTCGGCGTAGCGGCCGGTGAGGACGACCGTGTCCACGCTGGCCGGGTCATACTGGTCCTTCCCGTCGCCATAGATCTCGTCGTTGCCGCTGCCGGGCCGGAAGGTATCGCTGCCCAGGCCACCGTCTAGGAAGTCGTTGCCGTCCCCGCCATCGAGGGCGTCCTTACCCTCTCCGCCGAAAAGCTTGTCGTCACCCTCCTCGCCGTACAGGCGGTCGTCGCCGCCCCAGCCTTCGAGGGTGTCGTTGCCCGCGCCGGCGCGGAACTCATCGGCCGCGGCGCCGCCGGTCAAGGCATCATAGCCGGAACCGGAGATGACGGCGTTGCCGTGGTCCGAGGCCTGGAGGGAGAGCCAGCGCTTGTCGCCGAGCTGGTTGGTCAGATTCAGCGAGCCGCTGTTGGTCAGCTTCAGCATGACGCCGGCCGCGACGTCCTCGCCGGAGAGGTCGGTGATCATGCTGAAGTCGCCGAACTGCTTGACGGTGCCCGAGATCAGCCTTTCGGCAGCGAGGATCTCCACGTTGCTGATCGACAGGCCGGACAGGTCGGCGTAGCTGGCGCGCAGGGTGTCGATGTCGAGGCCGCCGTCGATCTGACCCACGGCGGCGTTCTGACGCAGCTCGATGATGTCGTTGCCCCACTCGCCGCCGATGATGAGGCGACCGCCGTTATCGGCGATGAAATCATCCCCCGCACCGCCGTAGAGAATGTCGTCGCCCTCGCCGCCGAAAATGATGTCGTCGCCGCTCCCGCCGTCGATCCAGTCGTTCCCGTCGCCACCAGAGAGTTCGTCGTCGCCGCCCTCTCCGTAAAGGGTGTCGTCACCGTTCGCACCCCGGATCTTGTCCTGCCTTGCCGTGCCGTGGACGATATTGCCCTCCTGGGAGGTCAGGACGAAGGCGCCGTTCTCGGGCATCGCCTTGTAGCGCAGGTCCAGTTCCCCGGCGGACCAGATCTCCAGGTTGACCTGGCTGACGAGGTCGTTCCTGGCGTTGAAGAAGCCGTCGATGGTGGACAGGTAGCTGGCGGAGCCGGTGGCCCAACCGCCGTTGAGGTAGCGGTAGTTTGGTGCCGTGGCCGCGAGGGCGGTGGGCTGGTCGTCGGGCATGTCGGTCGCCTTTCCTGAGGGCTATGGGCGGGCCTGGGCGCCGCGCCTGAGCTTCCCGCGCTGGAGGGTGTTTCGGTGGGGGGTAGATACAGCGGCGGGGGAGGGGGGCGCTTGGACGCGGACGCAGAAGACTTGACTGAGAGCGCAGAATTCGGTTTCCGGAACGAATGACAGGCTTTCGAGGCTGAGGGGCCATGGCTTCCGCGGGAATTGGCGGGGACGCAGCGGCCGGCGAGGAAGCCGCTTACAGCAGGTGGCGCCGGCAGGTGGGGCTGATGTTCCCCGAGTTGGACCTGATCGCGCGCACGGAGGTGCCTGTGGCGGGGCGGATGCGGGCGACCCGGTGTGGGGCGGTGAAGATGGCGGAGCTGTCGGGGACGGGGCACCTGATCGATCGTCGGCGGGAGCAGATCCGCCGCTCTCCCTCCGAGCACCCGTATTTCTGCTGGCAACGGGCCGAGCCGCTGCGGATCGTCCACGAGGGCGGGACGGATGAGCTGCGGACGGGCGGCTTCGTGATCCATGACTCCAACCGGCCGCACCAGCTGCACATGGATCGGCCTTTCGACTTGGTATGCGTGCAGCTGCCGGACGCGGTGCTGCGGGAGCGGAGCGGGGTTTCGGGGCGGGGCTGGACCGGGGCATTGGTGGGGTTCACCGCGCCTGTCACACGCATCGTGACCGCGACGATGACGGCACTGACGGAGACGCACGCGACGCCGGAGGACGCGGCGACGGTGGGCGATCTGTTCCTGGAAGTGGTCGGGCGTGGTCTGGCCGCCCAGGGGCGGGTGGAGCGGGGGAGCAACCCTGTGTTGGCGCGGCGGGCGCAGCAACTGGAGCGGTTCGTGGAGGCGCGCTTCCGGCAGGAGGGGCTGTCGCCGGCGGACGCGGCAGCGGAACTGGGCTGCTCTCTGCGGCTGGTCCACGTCACGGCGGCGACCATGGGGACAAGCTTCGGAAAGATGCTGCTTGAAGCACGGTTGCAGGCCGCCCTGGTCTCCTTGAAGCGGAGGGCCGGAGGGCCGGTGGGGGAGGTGGCCTATTCGGTCGGCTTCTCCGACCTGTCGCATTTTTCCCGGGCATTCAGGGCACGGTTCGGTACCCCCCCGAGCCTTGTTTCAATCCAAGGGTGAGCAGGCCGTTCCCAGACTCGAAATGCTTTTCATCCGCTTTAAGGTGCCCCCCTCGTTGCGGGTCATGCGCTTGAGCCCATGGCCCGGGCCTGGCGGCGCAGGGGAAGGCCCGCCAGTACAGCCTCGGATCGCGCGGGCAGGAGCGTGGCAGCAAGGAAGGCGGCAGCGAGCAGAGTTCCATAGGCCCCGAGATCCGTCATCGCTCCGTCGGCGTCACGATGGCCGGAAGGTGTGCAGCTCATCCGCCACGGCCGGATGGGCGTGCCGGGACCCGTGCGCCTTGCGATCTCCTTCGCGCCAGTGCGGGTGCGTTGCCGGCAAGCCTGGATGCTCGTGCTCCAGGGGTGTCTCCGAGGAGGCCGGCCACAGGCGGATGGCCAGCGCCACCGCGAGCGCGGCGACGATGCCGAGCAGGACGAAGGCGGACCCGAGCCCGAGCCGCACTCCAACCCAGCCCGCCAGGGGGTAGGTCACCAGCCAGCAGGCGTGCGACAGCGCGAACTGGGCCGCGAACAGAGCGGGACGGTCGGCGGCGCTGGCGGAACGCCGCAGCAGCCGCCCCGTGGGCGTCTGGGTCACGGCGTTGGCCAGCCCGAGCAGGAACCACACCGGGATCAGCATGACGTAGGTTCCCGCCATCGTGCCGGCCAGCAGGCCCACGGCGAGCAACGCCCCGCCCGCCAGCATGATCGACCGGTCGGGCCGGTGGTCGAGCACCCGCGGCAGCAGCAGCGCCGCCAGCATCGACCCTGTGCCGTAGGTCGCCAGGGCCAGGGCCGTCGCGCGTTGGTCGAGCCCGAAGGCGGCCTGCACCAGCACCACCGTGTTGACGATGACCATGGCGCCCGCCGCCGCCACGGCGAGGTTTAGGGCCAGCAGCCCGCGCAGCCTCGGCGTGGCCAGGTACAGGCGCATCCCGCGCGTGGTCCGGTCGTAGACGCCGCGCTTCTCGGCCACCCCGGGGCTGGGCAGGGTCACCGACACCACGAGGGCCGCGGAGGCCAGGAAGCCGACCACCGTTCCGGCGAACAGGCTGTGAAAGCTGATGATCGTGAGCAGCGCCGCGGCCAGCAACGGGCTGACGAGGCTTTCGGTGTCATAGGCGAGCCGCGACAGCGACAGGGCACGGGTATATTCGGCCTCGTCCGGCAGCACGTCGGGGATGGTGGCCTGGAAGGTGGGGGTGAAGGCGGCCGAGGCGGATTGCAGCGCGAAGATCAGGACGTAGACCTGCCACACCGCATCCACGAACGGCAGAAGCAGGGCCACCCCGGCCCGCGCCAGGTCCAGCCCCACCAGCATCGCGCGCCGCGGCAGCCGGTCGGCGAAGGCGCCGGCCACCGGCGCGACCAGGACATAGGCGATTATCTTGATCGCCAGTGCCGTGCCGAGCACCGCGCCCGCGTCGGCCCCGGCCAGCTCGTAGGCGAGCAGGCCGAGCGCGACGGTGGCCAGCCCGGTGCCCACCAGGGCGATGACCTGGGCGAGGAACAGGTGCCGATAGGTACGATGGGCGAGGATGCTCAGCACGGCAGGGACCTCACAGGTACTTCGTGATCGCCTTGAACTCGTCGATCGGACCGCGTTCGGCGCGGGGAACGGCGCCGACGACGTGGTCCAGACAGTGGTCGAGGTGGTCGTGGATCAGCTCGCGCTTAGCCTTGGCGATCGCCGCTTCCACGGCGTGGAGCTGCTGGGCGATCTCCAGGCACGGCCGCCCCGCCCCGATCATCTCGATCACCGAGCGCAGGTGTCCCTCGGCCCGCTTGAGGCGCTTGGCGATCTCGGGGTGGGAGGCGTGGACATGGGCTTCGGTCATATCCCTTCCTATCCCCCTGGTGGGGATGCAGGCAAGTTGCGGTGCAGACATCGCGGCCGGGGGGGGGCGCACCGCATGACCCGCCCCACGCGCCGGACCAAGCGCTGCCGCGTCTCGCGCTCCTCCTCTGTCAGCACCAACGCCGCCGCTCGCGGCCTGCGTCCCATGGTCACCTCCCATCGGAGACGACCAAATCTTCACCCCGCTATCATGTCGGGAAACTTCCAACTCAGATCACTGGGGCTGGGACGAGGATCGAGAAGCGGCGAGGACCAGCCGCACCTCGCCGAGGAAGCGACGCGCCATTTCCGAGAGGGGCTTCCGGTTGGACCAGAAGGCCCAGACCGTCGAGGGAATTTCCGGCTCGAACGGGAGGAGAGACAGGCGGCCGTGCGTGCCGTGTCGGGCGGAGAAGGGATCGACGACGGAGACGCCCAGTCCTGCCTCCACCAGGGCGCAGGCCGTGCTGCAGGTCCGGACCTCCGCCCGGAAGAGGAAAGGTTGCCGGGCGGCCTGGAAGGCGCCGCGTACCGCCGCCCCCATGCGTGTGTCGCCGTCCAACGCGATGAAGGCGTGTCGGGCGAGGCTCTGTGGCGTCGCGCTGTCCTGCCCGGACAGCGGGTGATCGGGGCGGCAGACTGCGACCATGCGGTCTTCAGCCAGCGCCTGCACCTCCAGCGTGGGCTGCGGGCCGAGATCGAGACCCAGGCCCAGCTCCGCCTTCCCACTCTCCACCCCCCGCACGACGTCGGCGAGGTCGCGCACATCGAAATGGACCTTCAGGTGGGGATAGCGGCGCGTGAAGGCCTCCATGACCCGTGGAATGATGCCCAACCCCAGGGGTGGCGTGCTGAGGAGCCGAAGGCGCCCGGTCTTGGCTTCCCGCAGGTCCTGCAGCCGCTCCGCCAGGGCCTCGTGCATCGCGAACATCGCCTCCGTTTCCTCATGGAGGATAGTCGCCGCCTCGAGGGGAAAAAGGCGGTTGTTCACCCGCTCGAAGAGGGGAAAGCCAAGCTGCGCCTCGATCTGTCGGATCGCCGTGCTGACCGCGGGTTGTGACAGGCCGAGGTGTCGAGCAGCGGCCATGGTCGTCTGAAAGCGCACCACGGCCCGGACGATTTCCAGCTGTCGCAGCGTCATCAGTGGGCACCCTATAGGTTTGATTTATAGTTTACGGCAAATTTCTATAACGGAATTTGTTGATCTGCCCAGCGATTGCGCTCCATTTGGCATCGCCCCGCGGTGTTCCGCACCGTCCTGGTGAAAGGCCAGTCCACCATGCCCCGCATTCTCCGCCTCGCCGCCGCCCAGATGGGCCCCAACCAGCGCGCCGACAGCCGCGAGGCCATCCTCGCCCGCATGATCGCCCTGCTGGAGGAGGCCGCGGGGAAGGGTGCGAAGCTCGTCGTCTTCCCCGAGCTCGCCTTCACCACCTTCTTCCCGCGCTGGCTGCTCGAGGGCGCGGAGCTGGACGCCTATTACGAGGCGGCGATGCCCAACCCGCGGGTGCAGCCGCTCTTTGACCGGGCCCGCGAGCTGGGGGTGGGCTTCTACGTCGGCTACGCCGAGCGGACGCCCGGGGGGGAGCGGTACAACAGCGCCATCACCACGGGCCCGGACGGCGCGATCCTGGCCAAGTACCGCAAGGTCCACCTCCCCGGCTCCGTCGAGCCGCGCGCGGGCGACCGATTCCAGCAGCTGGAGAAGCGCTACTTCGCGTACGGCGACATGGGCTTCCCCGCCTTCCGCGGCCCCGCCGCGTGGGGCGCGCCGGTCATGGGCATGCTCGTCTGCAACGACCGCCGCTGGCCCGAGGCCTGGCGCGTCTACGGGCTACAGGGGATGGAGCTGATGGTCGTCGGCTACAACTCGGCGGCCTACGACCCCAACGGCGGCTCCACGGAGAACGAGGCGATCCGTACCTTCCACTCGACGCTCGCGGCGCAGTCCAACGCCTACATGAACGCCACCTGGGCGGTGGCCGTGGCCAAGGCCGGGAACGAGGACGGCTCGGGCCTCATCGGCGGCTCCGTCATCGTCGATCCGAACGGGGTGATCGTGGCGCAGGCGGCGACGCTGGGCGACGAGGTGCTGGTCGCCGACTGCGACCTCGACCTCACCCGCCAGGGCAAGGAGAAGATGTTCAACTTCGCCGCCCACCGCCAGCCTCAGCACTACCGCCGCATCGTCGAGCAGGTCGGCGCCGAGCCGCCGGAGTAGGATCCACAACGCAGGAGAGTTGACCATGAGCATGAGCCATGCCGCGCCCGACATCACCGGGCATATCGTCATGCCCAGGAAGCACTACGGGCGCTGGGTGGCGGTGGCCGTCATACTGCTCGTGCTGGCGGCCCTGGCGCGGGCGTTTGTGGTCGGTGACATCGAGTGGGAGGTCGTCGGCCGGTTCCTCACCGTGCCGGTGATCCTGGAAGGGCTGTTGAACACGGTCCTCATGGCAGTCGCCGCCATGGCGCTCGGCATCGTGCTCGGCGTGGTCGCCGCGGTGATGCGGATGTCGGCCAACCCGGTGCTGCAGGGCGTCTCGCTCGGCTATGCCTGGCTGTTCCGCGGCACCCCGCTGATCCTCCAGCTCCTGCTGTGGTTCAACCTCGCGCTCATCTTCCCCGATCTCGGCATCCCCGGCGTCTTCTCCGTCCGCACCGTGGAAGTCATCACGCCGGCGGTCGCCGCGCTGCTTGGGCTCGGCATCAATCAGGGCGCCTATACCTCGGAGGTCATGCGTGCCGGGATGCTGGCCGTGGACAGCGGCCAGTACGAGGCCGCGAAGGCCATCGGCATGACGCAGATGCAGGCGCTGCGCCGGATCGTCTTCCCGCAGGCCATGCGGGTGATCATCCCGCCCCTGGGGAACGAGTTCATCGGGATGGTCAAGGCGACCTCGCTCGCCAGCGTTATCCAGTTTTCCGAGCTGCTGCACAACGCGCAGAACATCTACTACGCCAACTCCCGCGTCATCGAACTGCTGATGGTCGCGGCCTTCTGGTACCTCGTGGTGATCTCCGTCCTGACGCCCGCCCAAGCCCTGCTGGAACGCCGCTTCGCCCGTGGCACGGGAGGTTCCCGATGAGCGCGCCGCTCGTCTCCATCGTCGATGTCCACAAGACGTTCGGCAGCTTCCAGGCGCTCAAGGGCATCTCCCTCGACATCCGGGCCGGCGAGGTGCTCTGCCTTATCGGCGGCTCCGGCTCGGGAAAGACCACCCTCCTGCGCTGCGTGAACCAGCTCGTGCAGCCGGACAGCGGCGCGATCTGGATCGACGGCGACCTCAACGGCTTCCGGGTGGAGGGCAACCGTCTTCATCACTTGCCGGAAAAGGCCGTGGCTCGCCAGCGCCTGAACACGGGCATGGTCTTCCAGCGCTTCAACCTCTTCGCCCACATGACGGCGCTGGAGAACATCATCGAGGGGCCGGTGCAGGTGCAGCGCCGCAACCGAGCCGAGGCGGTCACGGAAGCCCGCGCGCTCCTCGCCCGCGTCGGCCTGGCCGACAAGGAGAGTTCCTACCCCGCCAACCTGTCGGGTGGGCAGCAGCAACGCGTGGCGATCTGCCGCGCGGTCGCCATGCGCCCGAAGCTGATGCTGTTCGACGAGCCGACCAGCGCGCTCGATCCGGAGTTGGTCGGCGAGGTGCTGTCCGCCATGAAGGACCTTGCGGCTTCCGGCATGACGATGCTCGTGGTGACGCACGAGCTCGCCTTCGCCCGCGAGGTCGCGGACCGCGTCGTCTTCATGGATGCCGGAAGCGTCGTCGAATCCGGAACCGCGGAGAGCGTTCTCGGCCATCCGCAGGAAGCCCGGACCAAGGCCTTCCTCTCGGCCGTTCTGTCCTGAAGGAGAGCGCAATGCGCAAGACCTGTCTTCTCGCGGCCGCCGCCCTGGCGACCCTCGCCGGCTTGGTCCCGGCCTGGGCCGCGGACCTGCCCGCCGCCATCCGCGCGCGGGGCGCCCTCGCCGCCGCCATCGTGCCGAATTACCCGCCGCTGGAGCTGCGGGACCCTGCCACCAGCCAACTCACCGGCTTCGACGTGGAGATGGGCAACGAGATCGCACGGCGCCTCGGCGTCACCATGCGCTGGCAGGAGACGAGCTTCGACCAGATGCTCTCCTCCGTCCGTACCGGTCGGGTGGATATCATCATCTCCGGCATGAGCGACAAGCCGGACCGGCGCGACGCCGCCTCCTTCGTGAACTATCTCCGCTCGGGCTCGCAGATCTTCACCCAGGCGCGCCGCGCTGCGGAGTTTCCGACGCGCGAGTCCCTCTGCGGAAAGTCGGTTGGCGCGAGCCGGCGGACGGACTACGTGAACGTGCTGAAGGCCTTCAGCGACGCGGAGTGCGTGGCCAAGGGGCGACCCGAGATCCGCATCGTCGGCACCGACGGCTCGGCCGATGCGCGGACCCAACTCCGCCAAGGCCGGATCGATGCGGCCATGCAGGGTGGGGAGACGCTGCCTTACCTCATGGAGCAGGAGCGCAACGCTTATGCCCTCGTCGGCGAGCCCGTGAGCTATACGCTGATGGGTATCGCGACCGGCAAGGACGCGACCGAGCTGCAGGCCGCCCTCGCCGAGGCGCTGCGCGGCATGCTGGCCGACGGCAGCTACGCGGCCTTGCTGCAGAAGTGGAATCTCACCCCCAACGCCATTTCCGAGGTGACGATCAATGCCGGACAGTAACCTGGGCACCGAGCGGGTTCCCCTCTGCCCCGCCAACCGGGCGCCGCTGGCGCCCGAGCACCCCTGGCCGGCCAGCAACAAGGCCGCGATGTTCCTCTCCTTCGACGTCGACGCCGAAACGGCGTGGACCGCCAAGGACCCCGCCCGCTACACCGAGCTGGTAACGATGTCCTTCGGCGGCTACGAGGCCCGCGTGGGCACCGCCAAGCTGCTGGAGCTGCTGCGCCAGGAGGAGCTGCGCGCCACCTTCTTCATCACCGGCTGGTCGGTCGAGGCGCATCCCGCCATGGCCGAGGCGATCCTGCGGGACGGCCACGAGATCGGCCACCACGGCTTCCATCACCTGATGCCGATGCCCGGTGACCCGATGCTGGTGGAGGAGGTCGACCGCGGACTGGAAACGCTGAAGCGCCGCCTCGGCGTCGTGCCCGAGGGCTACCGGGCGCCGTCCGGCGAGAGCTGCGAGGAGCTGCGCGTGCTGCTGAAGGAGCGGGGCCTCGTCTACTCCTCCTCCTGGCGCGACGACGTGCGGCCCTACCGCCACCTGCTGGACGACGGCCGGCCGGGTCTGGTCGAGCTTCCCGTCACCGCCAGCTACGACGACTGGCTGCTCGGCCTCTCCCAGCGGTACAGCCGCCACACGATCCAGCCGCGCGAGGCGGTGCTCTCCATGTGGAAGGACGAGCTGGACGAGATCCGTGATTGGGGCGCGATGGTCACCACCGTGCTGCACCCGCAATGCAGTGGCCGCCCGATGCGCCTGCGCCTGCTGAGGGAGTTCCTGCACTACGCCAAGTCCCATGGCGACGTGTGGATCGCGACCGGCGCGGAGATCGCTGCCCATTTCGCCGCCCACGAAGCGGCCGACCAGGGAGCCACCTCATGAAGCGCGTCCTCCTAGCCGCGATCGCGGCGCTCGCCCCCGGCCTGGCCGCGGCGCAAGCCCTGCCGGAAGCGATCCGCGCCCAGGGTTTCCTGCGCGTGGGCATCGAGGCGACCTACCCGCCCATGGCCTACAAGGACCCCGCGACGAACGAGCGGCGCGGCCTGAACGTCGATCTCGTCGAGGCGATCGGGAGGGAGCTCGGGATCGAGCTGCGTTGGGAGGAGATGTCCTTCGCCCAGCTCATCCCCTCCATCACCACGAACCGCGTGGACTTCAGCGGCACCTCCATGACCGACCTGCCGGCGCGCCGCGACCGGTTGAGCTTCGTGGACTACGTCAGCACGGGAGCGCAGATCTTCACCACCACGACCCAGCGCCGCGGGGCGAACGAGCCGGCCGACTTCTGCGGACGCACCATCGCCACGCCCCGCACCACCAATTACTTCCCGCGGGCCCAGGCCTGGAGCGAGGAGAACTGCGTCGCCAAGGGCCGGCCACCCATTCGCGTGATCGGTACCGAGGGCGCCGCGGCAGCCCGGACCGACCTGCAGCAAGGCCGGGCGGATGCCGCCATCCTCGGCGCGGAGTACGTGGTCTACCTCTCGCAGCAGAATCCCGGCACCTTCGTCGCGATCGGCGAGCCGATCTCGCGCAACCTCTCCGGCATGGCCTTCGACAAATCCAAGCCGGAGTTGCGGGACGCCGTGGCGGGCGCGCTCTCCCGCCTGATCGCCAACGGCACCTACGCCGCGATCCTGCGCAAGCATGGTCTGGAGGGGCAGGCGCTGACGGCGGTGACGGTGGACGCGGGCGAGTAGCGCCGCCATGCGCGCCGTCGTCGCGACGAGCACCGGCGGGCCGGAGGTTCTCGCCTTGCGCGAGGTTCCCACCCCG
>Ga0325400_1005977_pt1 | contig 11532 bp, 8 predicted proteins | sample PopdelMetagenome_2_FD_205662 | JGI IMG/M metagenome (GOLD analysis project Ga0325400, IMG submission 205662) | Populus deltoides microbial communities from Bellville, Georgia, United States - Xylem-PdKOR-R1 | ecosystem: Host-associated > Plants > Phyllosphere > Stem > Wood/Secondary xylem...
ACCAAACAAATTTTTCATACATGGTATAATAATCACTAGCAAATATATCACAAATAAACCATGTTGATGTGTCTGCAAATATACTCATAAAACATAAAAAGATATAATCCAAATAATATATTAGATCTTTATTAATAAGGATTTTAAAAAATAAATTTTACATTTTCAAAATAAAAACAAAAAATCTTAAGAAATAGAAAAGAAAACAAAAAAAAAAGAAAAAAAAAGATGTTCGAGTTGACAACTAGCCAGAAATAGCTAGCAACAACCTCTAAGAGGAAGTTTAGAAGGGTGATAATGATTGCTTTTTAAAATAATTTTTACTCGGAAACACATTAAAATAATATTTTTTAAAAAAATTATTAAAGTAATCTTAAAAATTTATTAAAATGTATATTGAATAAAGCTTATTTAAAGTATTTTTCTCGTATCATTTAAGATACTATCACTAAGTGTTTTTTTTCTTTTTATTGTTTATAATAATTAAAATCTACTATTAAAATTTTAAAACAACATTCTAGATAATGTTTAGAATAATTGAAATCGTGAAAGATGAGAATATATAACTCGAGGCACGTCTAATATCGTTTAGTAATATTGTTGTTTAGTAATGTGTTGTAAATTGCTTTTAAAAATATTTTTTTAATTAAAAATATAATAAAATATATTTTTTAATTTTTTTTAATATTAATATATCAAAAAAATTAATAAATATCTATAAAAACATTTTCATTGTATCGGTATTTTCTATTTCATATATTTTTATTTTTATTGTCTCTCTTTTTTGTTCCGAGATATATGAAAATCATAAATGTAATCGAGTATATTAGAAATTTAGAATCCTATAATTTCAGACAAGATCGCATAATATAGAAATTTGGGTACTTAATTGAAATCACATAAGTATTTGGAATACTTATTTGTAGTGTTCCCTCTCATCGGATTCCTTGATAGGCTCGAATTCATTAAACCCTACACGACCTTAGCGATAGACTTCTCCTCCTGCTCCATCTTCTTCAAAGCCGCAAAGACACCGTCAAATCCTCTGGCTCTTCATCTCTTGAGACAACACCTTCAAGTTTTTCCTCGGAATGTGTTTCTCCGTTTTGTCTTGAATCACAACAGGTACTCTCTGTTTTCCTTTCTCTTGTGTGTGTGTGTGTTTTTCTAACTTGTTTTTGTCAGATTCGTTCGAAAAAAAAAGTGTAAATCAATCCTTAAAATCAGTCAAATGAATCTGTTTGATATATAACACTCCAAAGCTGAATTGAGTCTCCATTATTTTCTTCTATGTTGCTTCAAGGTATAATTACGCGGTTTTTAGTCTGTGGGCTTATTCAGTTTATTCGAAAAATGGTTTGTTTTTACATGTATTAATGGGCTCTGACTACTTTCCAAGTTCATGACGGAGCAATGAAAAAATTGGCTTTCTTTCTCATTTTTTTTTTGATTTGCTGGTGCTTGTAATTTAAGTTCTAAAAGGGGATATGTGCAATTTTTAAGATTTTGGGTTTTGATTTGAGTTTATATCGATTCAATGGTCATTCATTCACGCGGTTTGATTTCGGGTGCCTGACTGAGGTGTTGTGTGTTTTTTCTGTATGCAGTTCTTGTCGATTTTGTGTAATGGCAACCGAGAGTGGAAAAAGTTTTGCAAGGAGGGACCGTCTGTTGGAGATAGAGAAGAAGGTCAGCGGCTGGTGGGATGAGAAAGATGTTTTCTGGGCTGAACCTGGTGAAGGGACTCCTAAACCAGGCGAGAAGTTCTTTGGCAACTTCCCATTTCCGTATATGAATGGGTTCTTGCATCTTGGACATGCATTCTCACTTTCCAAGCTTGAATTTGCTGCTGCTTTTCATAGATTGAATGGGGCTAACGTGCTCCTTCCTTTTGGCTTTCACTGCACCGGTATGCCTATTAAGGCCTCAGCAGATAAGCTTGCAAGGGAGATCCAAAAGTTTGGCAATCCACCTGTGTTCCCTAAAGAGGTAGAGTCAGTAGAATTGCAACCAGAGCCTGAGGATGCAAATGCTGGTCCACCACCAGATAAGTTCAAGGGAAAAAAGTCTAAGGCTGTGTCGAAATCGGGTGGACAGATGTTCCAATGGGAGATTATGCGCAGTGTTGGGCTGTCTGACAGTGAGATAGCAGAGTTCCAGAAACCAGAAAAATGGTTGACTTACTTTCCACCACTGGCCATGGAAGATCTGAAGGATTTTGGCTTGGGATGTGATTGGAGAAGATCGTTTATTACGACAGATATGAATCCATATTTTGATTCTTTTGTGCAGTGGCAGATGAGGAAGTTGAAGGACATGGGGAAGATTGTCAAAGATAAAAGATACACAGTATACTCTCCCTTGGATGACCAGCCATGCGCAGATCATGACAGGGCAAGTGGTGAAGGTGTGCAGCCCCAAGATTACACTCTTATAAAGATGGAAGTGATGCCCCCTTTTCCGCCTAAATTCAAAGCATTAGAGGGAAGAAACGTGTTTCTAGCTGCTGCTACATTGAGGCCCGAGACAATGTATGGACAAACAAATGCATGGGTACTGCCTGAGGGCAAGTATGGAGCTTTTGAAGTGAATGATACCGATGTCTTCATCCTGACAGAGAGAGCTGCCCTTAACCTCGCCTATCAGGGCTTCTCAAAGACCCCCAAGCAACCTAGTTGCCTGGTTGAGCTGACTGGTTATGATCTGATTGGTCTACCATTGAAGTCTCCACTTTCCTTCAACAAGGTCATTTATGCGCTTCCCATGTTGACCATTCTGACAGACAAAGGTACAGGGATCGTGACCAGTGTGCCTAGCGATGCCCCTGATGATTACATGGCATTGCAGGTTTTGAAAGCGAAGCCAGCTTTCAGGGAAAAGTATGGCGTGAAGGATGAGTGGGTAGTGCCTTTTGATATTATACCCATAATCAATATTCCAGAATATGGTGATAAGGCTGCTGAAAAGGTTTGCATGGACCTGAAAATTAAGAGCCAAAATGAGAAAGAGAAGCTTGCTGAAGCTAAGAGGTTGACATACTTGAAAGGATTTACCGATGGAACCATGCTTGTTGGAGAATGTGCAGGGAGGAAAGTCCAAGAAGCAAAGTCATTGATAAGGACCAAGCTCATTGAGACAGGTGAGGCAGTTATGTATAGCGAGCCTGAGAAGCGTGTCATGTCAAGGTCTGGTGATGAATGTGTTGTGGCTCTAACAGACCAATGGTACCTCACATATGATGATCTTGAATGGAAGAAATTGGCTGAGGAGTGCTTATCCCAGATGAATCTCTACGCTGATGAGACAAAACATGGCTTTGAGCATACTTTGGGCTGGCTAAATCGGTGGGCTTGCTCACGATCTTTTGGGCTTGGTACGCGCATTCCATGGGATCCAGATTTCCTTGTTGAGTCATTATCTGACTCCACGATTTACATGGCTTATTACACTGTTGCCCACTTTCTACATAATGAGGACATGTATGGTTCTAACAAGACCCATCCTATTAGACCTGAGGAAATGACTGACGATGTCTGGAATTTTATCTTCTGTGATGGCTCATACCCAAAATCATCAAAAATAGAACCATCTATTCTTAATAAGATGAAACAGGAGTTTACATATTGGTACCCGTTTGATCTTCGAGTCTCTGGAAAGGACCTCATTCAGAATCATCTGACATTCTGCATCTTCAACCACACAGCAATCATGGCCAAGCATCACTGGCCACGCGGATTCAGATGTAATGGACACATTATGCTCAATTCAGAGAAGATGTCCAAGTCCACAGGAAATTTCAGGACACTGCGTCAGGCCATTGAGGAATTTTCTGCTGATGCTACTCGGTTCAGTCTAGCTGATGCTGGAGATGGTGTGGATGATGCTAACTTTGTATTTGAGACTGCAAATTCAGCAATCCTTCGCCTCACTAAAGAGATTGCATGGATTGAAGAGGTTTTAGCTGCAGAGGCATCCTTGAGAACAGGACCACCATCTACTTATGCTGATCGGGTGTTTGAAAATGAAATAAACATTGCTGTTTTAACGACAAAGAAGAATTATGAAAAATGCATGTTTAGAGATGCTCTAAAGACTGGATGCTATGATCTCCAAGCTGCCAGAGATGAGTACAGGTTATCTTGTGGAAGTGGGGGCATGAATCGTGACTTGGTATGGCGTTATATTGATGTGCAGACACGGCTTATCACTCCTATCTGCCCACACTATGCTGAACATGTTTGGAGGGAGCTTCTGAGGAAGGATGGATTAGTTGTGAATGCTGGCTGGCCTACAGCTGATTCTCCAGATGAAACTCTTAAGGCTTCCAACAAGTATTTGCAAGATTCAATTGTTTTGATGAGGAAACTTCTTCAAAAGCAAATCATGGGTTCAAAGAAATCCAATAAGAAGGGAGCTCCTGCTGCAACACTAACTGAAGAGAAGATTACAGGTTTGATATATGTGAATGAGCAGTTTGATGGATGGAAAGCAGAATGCTTGAATATACTTCAGAGCAAATTTGACAGAAACACAGGTACTTTTGCACCAGAAGGGGAGATATTGGAGGCACTGCAAAAAAGTTCGGTTGGTCAAGATGCAAACTTTAAGAAAGTGCAAAAGCTTTGTATGCCTTTCTTGAGGTTCAAAAAGGAAGAGGCTATTGCTATTGGGGTTCAAGCCTTGAATCTGAAGCTTCCGTTCGGTGAGATTGAGGTTCTTCAGGAGAACTCGGACTTGATCAAGAGGCAAATTGGTCTGGAGTTGGTGGAAATATTGTCTGCAAATGACCATGATGCTAGAGCCAAAGCTGGTAGTTTTTCCTCTCTGTTGGATCAAAATCCTCCTTCTCCTGGACAGCCAACTGCCATCTTTTTGTTGAGGTGAGAGGATTCATTCACTTGCCAACTTAAATTTATCTACAGGAATGTGGCCTTTGTTGTTGTGAGACTTGTCTTTTTGTTTGTGGCCAGCAAACTATTTCCTTTATTTTTTATAATCGCATGTATTTATAATGTATTTAGATTTGCGTTTGCTTTTCCTTATGCCTGTCCTGGTTAATTAAGCATAGAAAGTGCTTGAATGTTAACTTCTTATCAGTTGAATTGGTTCCCAACTCTCAGGCTAAAGATCAGCCTATTTCCTTTCGTGTGCTGGCTTTATTTACTCATTCTGATTCTATTTCTGTTTCGGAACAGATTTGTTTTGTCTAATTAAGTGTTGACTGTGGCTTGCTGTTTAAACTGCTTTGAGCTTGTTTTTAAGCTTATCGACTTGGGTTAGGAGATGCTTCTATCAGACTGCTGGTTTGAGTCTCCATATAGCTGCTTATTCCTACCAGTTTGTAGATTATTTTACGAAGTTCTTAAAATTAATCAGATAGCCATGTAGTACATCGGCATTATGTCTCAGATTGAAAAGCTACACTTGTTTGTTGGAGGAAATGTTCCTTATCTTTGCTAGCATCCAGTGATGGTAGCTTAATTCTATACACGAACCTTATGATTTTGTCATAATGCTTTTCCAGTTCAAAATTTGTTCTTGACTTCTGTTTTCCTTGAAAACACATTCAAGTTATCTTACTGCCATATATGGCTGTGTTGTGCTAAGAAAATTTATGTTCTGAAATTTGGCTTTTTGTCCTTTTATCCTACAGCAACAGGTAGTTACAACGGTGCATGGAAATATGGTTTAGAGGTTTTTCATTACTTGATTTCAAAGCTGATGACTTTCCCATACAAGTTACTTTGAAGAAGCTCCGGGATGCAGAGTTCTTTCAAGAAATTTGCTCCTGGATTGCAGTTAGTTGTAAAAGGAGGTCTGTTATTGCACTAACTGTCTCCTTTTGTTGTCTAAGATGCTGTGTTCCTCTTGTTGGTTTCTACAAACTAGATATAGATGTTTTGGGAATTCAGAGATGGTTTTTCTTCCATTATAAGTATTCTCTACCCTTGTGTTTTCCTGGTAATGCATTTTCTCTATACAATTATAAATATTGAGTCTGTTAGGTTATATTGTATTTCTGTTCTCAGTAATTCTCATTTCAAATCTATCTTGATCAGGAATTGTGTCACGAACAAACTGCTGATTGTTTGATGGATGAATTTTGAAAAACTTTTATTTTTTTTTAAGTGTCCCTCTGTAAGTTCGTTTCTTTTTTCAAGAATTCTTTGGTACGTGACAATAAATCATCCTGGAAGTATGTTGTGTACAACTGGTGATATCATGTTAGAAATATATCGGCAGGGACCAGAATTTCTGCATTATGGCATCAAGTTCCTCTATTTTGATAAATTCTCTGGATTTGATTCCTTGTAAATATGTGAAGATAGGGCTGTTTTGTGTGCGTGCTAAGTACTATTGTCCTACAGAATCTGAAAAATTAGAAAGACAAATGCTGGGCAATTTCTCTCTGGTAAGAGATGAGAGTTGTTACTGTCTAAAGACCCTCGTTGGTATATACGACTTGAGAAACCTCAACCTTTCGCATTTTCTATGTATACTCTGGTATTTACCAAGCATCAATTCAATGACAGTGAAGAGAAATCTTCAATATGCTTTTAGCTGCCTATTCAGTAAAAGCCATGCATGTTTTTCCAAAATGATAGCAAATTTCTTCGCAAGTGCATGGAAATTAGTGTAGGAAATGGGACTTTTTAGAAAGAAAGAAAAAACAAGAATATCTACTCTGGGCAAAAGGGTCTGTCCAAGTCATCCCTGTGGCTAGGAATGGTGAAGTGCCTTAACCTTCCATCTTGTTTCTTCATATATCCTTCACAAAGAAATGTCTTGGAGAACTTATCTTCCACCTCTCTGTTCACATCGTGCACAAAAACATCGGTCTCTCCCTCTTTCCTGTTTCGTGCCATCATTCCAGCTGTAAATATGGCAGTCATTCTCCCTGGTGCCTCATCATGGTAGCCTGTTGGTGCATCAACCATGATCAAGTCCCATTCTATCTCATAAACTTCACTAGGCAAACCTTTCATGGCAAGTTGGCACATGGAGAACTTCGGATCACCAACTGCTGTGCACTCCGGTCCCTTGCCTACTTCCATGAGATTGGCAGCTTCATTCACCTTGCTGTCATATGTGACATGATGGGACTCTAACATGGGAAACCGGCGTTTAATTTGCGCAATCCAAGCTTCATCTTCTTCTAAGAAAACTGTTCGTCCACCGTAGTTGAGTGCACTCCACATAAGGCTATCATGACCGAGGCCAAAAACCAAGAAGTTACATGGGGATTTCTTTTCTAAAACCTTGGCACTCACTGATATTTCTTTGCGTGTCTGCTGTGGGGTGATGGTTGAGGTTGTGTAGTGAACGAGAGCTTGAGTTAGGGAGCGTGGGATCTGAGTGCATGCTTGTGAGCAATTTGTTTCTCTAGCTTCTTTCATGGGGTTTAAAACCCCTGGTTGAGAGGTGGGAGATGGACTTTCCTGGGAAGACGGCATGCCTGATCGCAACACGAAAAGCACAAAGAAAGCAAGGAAGACACCAAAGAGGAGCATCTTAAGATTGGTGATTTGTTGGCCTTTAGGCCTCATGTTGGATTTGATCTCTGGGATAGAGTGAGAGAAACTCAAAAAAAGGTCCTTGCCCTTTTCGGGTTTGGAATGGAAAAGTAAAGGGGACTGGATATTGTTTGTTTGTGTTTTGGAAGCTGCATGCAAAGATTATATTTCGGTAGGTTTGAGTTGAGAAGTAGAGAGGTTGAGAGTTGAAGGTAGTGATTGCTTCTTGATGCTTAGACATGAAGGGAAGGAACACTGGATTGGATGGATACTTGATGAAGACTACATAGCTGCAAAGTTTATGGACGAAGCAAGCTTTTTTGTTGGTAGACCTGCAAGTTTGGTGGTATGTTGACAGTTTTTCTGAGTTTCTTTGTTCTGTTGACATTATGGACTCCTAATTCTTGGTTTGTGGCCATGTGGGTTTGGACTATGGAGTAGAGGTGCTGTCTTTCTTGTGCATCTCTCCAAGTTTCAGACTTGTTTTGTGGTCAAGGAACTGAACGTATATGCAAACTTGTTTTGGTCTGTTTGACAGTTTGGTCAGGTGTAGTATAAATTGCGTTTGGCCGTGACCGCGATTACAATTTTAAAATATGATTTTGCATGTATTCCAATAAAATCTCTCTTTGAAACCGAGAAATCTACGATTTATAGTTTTTCTTAAATGTATATTTTCAAACCACAACCAAATATGATTTTTTGAATATAAAACAAATAAAAATAGATTTTCTTGAATAAAAAACCTTATTTTAACTTCTATAAAAACAAGATTTAAAACACAATTACACATGAAATAAGTGTAAAAAACAGAAATTATTTAACTAACAAAACAGTTTTTTCTTCATAGTTGAGCAAAAATCAGAAAGTACCACAATATCACACTAATACATTTTGCTTTATCTGGAAAACAAAAATTCTTGTAGGACTGCAGCCAGATAATCTTTTTCTGCCAAAAAAAGAAGTTATTTTACAGATTATTATGTAGAAAGGTAATCAAAAACCTCGAGCTAAAGCCTTCTGGATGAACTGGTAGGATAACTTCTCAAATGAAAAAGCACCTCACTTGTGAACATTTACCACTACTTCCTGGTAATATAAAGGAAAACAAAGAAGAAATCTTGGGTTTTTTGTATATCAGTGATTATTCTTTTTTTAATTTTTTTTTTTTTTGATGCAGAAGGATATCATTTCAATGCCTTGCCCAATTGTTTTCTTCTTCACCGAGACTCTTTTTTAAGTAGAATTTTAAGGGAATTTAAGAGAGCAATTGTAACCAGGCCAAGACAAGAACTTTAAGAAGTTAGCAACACCTTTTTATTACGAGAAGATCCAAGCTCAAATCCCCTCTGGAGAAACAATAGGATTTTCAAGAAAAGCAAAGGAAAATGTATCTGTGATTGAAACAAAGGAAACACAGAAATTCTACTCAATAATCCAGAATCAAATGGTTCTTTTTTTATATATATATTCATTACATTGCTATTCATCATGTGCCTGCTAGGGCAAAGAAAAGAACGAGTTACACTTTGTATTGTTATAAAGCTACCCCGAGCAACATTTTGGAGTGGCATCTGGGATTATTGCAGCCTCTCCACAGAATGAGGGAAAATTGATCCAAAAAAAAAATAATCAGATTTTCAGCTGTACAAAGTATACCTTTGAAACTGGACAAACCAGAGAGAGTGATTTGGCAAACACATACTTGGTTGGTGTCATGAAAAATCCATCGCCAATCTTGTACTACACCAGAGGTGATGGATTTCATTGGCATTTCATTCATTTATCTCCATTTTGCGGTTCGATGTCATGCCAATTATGGAAGATGCTTGTAACTATCGGATGGAAAGATGCCACTGATATTCCTTAATTGTCATTAAGGAATATAAAAAAGTTATGTCATTTGCCATGCTCTCTTAACCCAGGGTCATTGACCATTTATTCTCTGATGATAAAGTAGTGATTGAGACTGTCCACTTTCATTGTTTTTCTTTTCCAAACAAGCTTTACGCATAGCTCGCTGGATTTGTCTCTCGTGCTCTTTGAGCATTTCCTCAATGTTTCCACCTTGAGGCATCAATGGTCCAGAGTAATGAACACGTCCTTTCTTTGCAGAATAACCCTGAGGCCACAAGCAAACAGTGCAAGTGATTAGTGCATTTCTACAAAAAGTTTGAGTGAACAAACGAAAGTCTTAAATAACCATTCAAGGTACAAAAGCAAAATTTTAACCCTGTCCTGAAACAAGTTATACACATTGTTAGCTTTGCAAGCACATCACTAGATTTTGAAAGAGCCAGTGTCACTCAATGCCTCCATATTGAGAGCAATAAGCAATCAGACTAGACATAACCTTGCATTTGCATTTCAATTAATTTTTCATGTAATCCAAATTTAAATTTTCACAACGTCCAGTACCACTCAAAAACCAGGAATGACTGAATCAGAGGGGTCAAGGCAGCCTTTTTGTCGTTCTTCCAACTACATTAATTGAATGAATCATGACAGGGACGAGGAAGAAGATTATTAAACATATAATTGCTGGAGTAATTCCTTTACCATTTTAGACTCCAAACCAGGCTTCTTATGCGAGAAATTTGGCCCGCCTAATAGACTGTGGGAGGAATCGTCTAGATTGTTGTATCTAACATTAAAACTCTCCTCTGGCCAGTGCGAATTCACGTTAGTTGAACTGCAACCTTGAAAGTTTGAATCGCCTCTAACTGCAACTGAATTAGAAAATCTAGACAGGACTGCTTCCCGTTGAACAAAAGATCTCTGGGCGCTCAACTCTGCAGTCTGCCTTGGAGAAATAAAGTCTTGGCTAGGAGCCCTAAGAGCAGCATCATTGATATTCATATTACGTGAAGATCCAAAGTTTGTAGGATGCATTGACTGGCCAGAATGAGAGTAGACATTTCTTGTTGTTCCTTTGGCAGGACCAATAGGATAGCCAGAACCACCATCCTCTTCATGATTGTACTGTTCACTGATGCTTATTTGGTTAGACTGCCCTTGTCGCTTCTGTATTAGATATATAACAGAGGTAAATCATGACCTAAAAAACTAGTTCTCCATAGCATAAATAACTATAGGAACCTTCAGGAAAATACAGTCACAATTTACCTGTATGGATGCCTGCAACTCTGCATTGGCATCTGGTGCTGGCACAGCTTTACTTTCTTTTGAACTCCTTCTAGTTGATTCATGTCCACGTCCTTTACCGCCAACTGCTCTCCGCCTGGTTGCAAGATGATAAAGAGGTGGCATAAATAAAGTGCAGGAAAAATAAAATTCAACCATTACTAAATCGATATCAGGTCCTGATTGAGGATTTCTCCACCATTGAATCCATTAAAAGTTTATATTTCCAAGTTTATATTAGTGACGGAAGCTAGACAAACAGTCATCGGGTTCAGAGATTATGTGTCTGATTAAGGGCATCACAGTAATCCACAAACAAACATTGTTATTACGTTTGAGTTTTATTCATCACAAAAACAACCTTTTTTATTATTAATAACAAAAGGAAAAGGGGCAGCTTAACTGCTTTTGATGATTTGCAATAACAAGGCCACATCCAACTCTTGTCAAAAAGACAGATGCTAGGGGAAAATAATATGGTGAAGTTCTTTACCTTCTAGCATCCTCATCCCGAAACTTTACATCAAACTCCTTGGTTGGTGGGTACTTGGGCAAACTTGATGGATCACAAGGAAGAGGCTTCATCTTGAAGAACTGGGGAAGAGAAAAAATTCCTGAGATTTAATCATTTAAAGCATGCAAGTTCCAAATTAACAGAATGGAATGCAAAGAAAGTTAATATATGCATCACAAACCCTGATGATACCACCAACAAAAAAAGAAGTGTAGAATAATTGAAGGGTTCTATTTTTATCACCACTTGTGACAGGTAAACTACCAAAAGGAAACCCATTATGAATGCTGTTTCGATCACCATCCTCTTCTTTAGCAATAGCCATGCCTTTTTTCATCAATTTGTCCACTCATAGGCAGA
>Ga0325400_1005979_pt1 | contig 11531 bp, 5 predicted proteins | sample PopdelMetagenome_2_FD_205662 | JGI IMG/M metagenome (GOLD analysis project Ga0325400, IMG submission 205662) | Populus deltoides microbial communities from Bellville, Georgia, United States - Xylem-PdKOR-R1 | ecosystem: Host-associated > Plants > Phyllosphere > Stem > Wood/Secondary xylem...
AGAGAGAGAGTATTTATACTAGATATTTTTGTTAAATACACGTTAACCCCTCATTCTCATGTAATTCCAATTTGTCCTCATAATTTCTAATTTATTTTATCCCTTTTTTGTTTAGTATTACAACACTTTTATTTCATTTCAATTTCACCTTTAAAATAAAGATTTAATTTTTTTCTAAATCTTAATTACCCATTTTATCTCTAGGCTAAGATTTTTATATTTTTGAAAAATTTTAGTTGGAAGTTTACACAAATACAAATCATATCAGTCTTTGTTTTATCCTCTACTATTATTCTAAAACAATCATTTACTTCATATCTTATGACATATTTCCTGTTCATTATGCAAAATGGAAATGGGTCCCATTTTTCAAGCAGGTAAGTGCCCTAACGTATATTTTCATACAATCTTTCAATAGTATCAATCCATATTTCTAATCTCCAATTATAGATCTTAACATCTTCATAATCTTATTAAACTCAGTGAATCTACACTTGCACACTTTAAGTTGTCATTAAGGTCTAAAAATCCTCATGTGTGAATTGCCACAACGACTATCTTTTTACTAATCTTACATCACGATCTAGCTCTCCTTACAATTTAGAAATATGATACAATTAGTCCATCTCGATAACTCAACTCTTAACATCGTATATATATACTTTTTATCATCCTATTTTTATTTCACTTTACTTTCATTATTGCTGCCACTCATAGTATATCTAAATATTTCTTTTATTCCATATATAAATCCTTAGAACAAAGATCATTCAACCATCATATGTATTAGCCTACACTCATCCATCATCTTTTGGTTTGACTATTAACACCATTACTCATTACTTTACCATGGAATGCATCCGTTGTCTTAACCATTCTATCTTCCATTAACACCTCACATTAATCTCCTTTTATAAGTCTTCTAAATAAACCAACCCTCTCATATGAATATACAATACCCATTTGCATTTATTTCTCTTTCGTCAACCTTTACATTGTCATCCTTACGACCTATTATGATCTTTTCTTTGTTAATGACTTTTCCATACTTTTCCAGCTATTAAACAATCTCGTTCTTAATCTCAACTAATACCATCAGTCCCTGCCTCATGGCATATTTATTACACTATGTTGGTCACCTTTAAACCTTTCACTACAACTCGATATCTTGTTTAAAGCTTGTTATCTATATAGTTGTCACATTATCCTAGCTATCCTCAAAAGGATGTCAATCAAACCCGATTATCCACTCAAAGATGTTAACAGATCTAGCCATCCGCATAAGAACACCAATCAAATCCGGCCATCCATACAAGGACACTAATAAAATCTGGCCATCTACATAAAGACTTCAATCGATTTTGGCCATCCACAAAAGAACACCAATCAAATTCGGCCATCTGCAGAAGAACGCCAATCAAATTTGGCCATCCACATAAGGATACCATTCAATTTCTTTTAGTTCTTTCACTTTATTCATTCTTTTCTTTTATATTTTCAACATAAAAAGTTTGAAAATGAATTTAAAGTTACAAAATTAATAAAACTTTAAAAGAAATTATGAGGTGTCAAGCACCTACCTGAGGTCTCCTATTAAATAATTGTACCCAATTAACATGCAGTCCTTATAACCTCTCATGCACCAAGAAAAATCAAACCATCACCAGTGTTCCACAAACACTGAAAATTTCCACTTCCCATCCTTATTCAATTCAAAATCTTGGTTTTATTAACAAAGCAAATTTCTTATCATTTCACACATGTACATAATGTCTAATGCTTAATGTTATAATACTAGAATATTGTTTAGTATTTTACTTATAACTAAAGTTGTAAACCTTATATTTAGGTGTGGCTATCCTTTTTAGAGAACTAAAAAATTAAGCTACAACTTAAATGAAGGGAAGAGAACATAGTTCTACCCTTAACACATCTAAAATTACTTGTTTTGGTGATAAATACAATTTGTCTAGCAAGCTTCAATTTGATATTTCTTCAATTTTTAATTCATATATAAAGTTTTATAACTCCAAATTAAGCAAACTTAGTTTCATTTGAAAGCTAACATCCCTAGTTATAACTTTCATAAAAATCATCCCCCTAATTCCTTCATTTTTAGTCTCTAATTCCATATACAAATCAAGTAACACAACCATCTAGATTCCAGTTTCCAAGTCTAGCAAACAACCAAGTATTTTCATGCATTTCTTCACCATTCGAGGTACCCATTTCTATCCATTATATCTTCTAACATCATTCTACATAAATCCTATAACAAACAACTTACTCAAATTTATCCTCCACTTGAAATGGTCCAATATAAAGATAAAGATTACTATAGGTTTTTCTCAATCGTCCACACTTTTCATTTATTTCATTCTTACTAACTTAATTCACAAAAAAGTTTCAACAAGATTAAAGTCTCCCTAAACATGTTTTCCTTAGCCAAAACTCATTTCCTAAGCTTTCATAATTTGTTACAGTAGCCTAAATAGTAACTCAATGAGTTACTATAACACACTCAAAACTAGCAGTAGGTTCGGATAGACCTAACTAAATCAAAATTAATCAAATCCCAATGGTGAATGGTTAGATCACGTAAATGGATAGATTTGCCTAGATTAAAGCAAAACCAAACTAACTTGAAAATTGATAGTCTATTGTTCAATGATGAACAACTTCTATTCAGAGTCTTTGATTCTGATATCCATTGTTCAAAATAAAAAGATCATAAAGACAAGAAATATGTCTAAAATCGAGTATGATCTAACGGTGGACAATAGATGAAACAAATGGCAATTGTGACTAACCTGCAAACAGTTTTTCTTTGAAATTTTTTTAGGGTTATAACTCCTAAACATAAATCAATCCTTCAGCTCCTAACAATCAAATTGTAGAGGGTGTTGAGAAGCATAACATATCCTAAAAAAATCTCGATCTAATGGTAGAATATCGAGATATGGTCATCTAAGTTTCTACCCTTAAGGATTTTCTCTTTGTAACTAAAGGATGACCAGAAAAAAGAGCCAAACATATTTTTTTTTATAGAAAATATAAGCTTAAAAAATAGGGGGAAAAACCAAACATACTTAGGCAAACCTTCTAAACCTAGTTTAATTTAAAAAACTTTCAATTAAAAGAATTAGGACCAAAAGATGATTAAAAATTGGTAGGGGTGAAATAGAAAAAAATTGTTGAGGGCTAACGCAATAAAATCAACCCAAAAAAATAAGAAAACAAAGGTAAAAAAAAAAAAACAGAGAGAATTAAACTGAAAAAAATAACAAAACAAATGTTAAAAAAATGATAAAAAATAAGAAAATATAAATTTAGAAAAAGAGAAAAAAGCATGGCAAACCTTTTAAATCTAGTCTAATATTTAAAAGTCGTATCCTGTGAAAATTTTGACCCAAATTCAATCAAAAAGCATAATTCTCAACCAATTTAATTTTGAAAGATGAGATTGATAGAAAAATATTAATAAAGAAACCTGCAAAAGCAATAAAAAGAATGGAGATAAAATTTGATAAAATAAAAGGAGGATGCACTTTAATGAAAAAATAAAAAATAATCCTAGATAAAATAAATATTAATTAAAAGAATTAGGTCCAAATTTTAAAGATAAAAAAAATTATAGGGGTGAAATTAAAAACATTTGTAAAAAACAAGCAAACCTAGACAAATATCATAAACATGATCAAATCTTAAAAAGCTCGCAACATATGAAACTCTAGATTCGGGTCCTAACAAGAAATTTATTATAAATCAATTTAAAAATATAAATTTCAAAAACTTGTCAAAGCAAAAAAAAAAAAAGATAACAAACCACCATAAACGCGCCACCTAAAAAGAAAGGGGACGCCGAGACGAATCAAATAATGCGACGAAATCACAGTTACAACCATTGGAGTCAGCCGCATGTGTCACTAGAAGGCAATGGAGCAGCTGACGCTTGTGTCACCTGCACAAGCAGCTTTTTCATTTTTTTAATTTATACAAAACTGAAAATGTCATTATGACTAAACAATAATAACAAACAAACCATGATGAAATTACAATCAAGTCCTTGAACCCAAGGTTAAAAAATTCAAATAGTAAGGATAATATAGTAATTATATTGTTCTATAAAATATGAAAATACAAAAACGCCCATGTGCAAAAGTCATTGAATTATTTTATTCAATGATTACATTAGTAATTTTACTATGTATTAAAAAATACAATTACTAAAATAACCTCATATAATCCTCAAAATATAATTGTATCATGGTAAAAAAATCATTTTACCTCTAAAAAATATAAAATGATCATGAAGCAAAATAATGATTATACTATTATAATGAATAAATAGGAACCCATGTTTTAGGGATTAGTTTTTTGGATAATAGTTTAAAGTGTGTGTGTGTGTGTGTGTTTTTTTTTTGTATCGGATTACAATTTGAATGGTAGTTTTAAAAGCATGGTTCCATTAAACGACAGTCTCTTTGAAATAGATGGGGTTGTGTATGTAGAGAGAGTGAGTTTACCGAGGATCTGAGTCCAAGAATCTTGTCTTTTGATAGCCCAAACAAACACCAACCATCCTCACCTTACCCTTACATGATCCATTACCGGAAAAAAAAAACCCACCTTGTTCGCCATCTTATCTTGTGCTCAAAATCAATCATTTCTAATAACTTTCGAACCCCCCAAAAAACCCTCCTCTCTGCTTAACCCTCTATGCCATGGAAAGCAGTCTGTTTGCAAACAAACCAGTGTATCCTATCCCAGTAAACAGGCCACCACCATTACCCAATAACCCACCATTAAAATTCAGCTCTGCTACACTGCCACCTCCTCCTTCTCCTCAATCCTCTTTTCATTTTGACTCTCTCCTCCAACACCTCCTCCACCTCTCTCCCCCACCCAATCACAAATTAAACAAAACCCAATTCCCTTCTCTTCAAATTTCCAATGATTCTTCTAGTCACAAACAGCTTTATAAGAACCCAAGTAGAAAGCCCATTTCGACTTCAGTTTCAGTTCTTGAGTTTGAAGTTGAGAAAGAAGAGGGTTTATCTGAAAATGAGTCACTTGAATTTTTGTCGAAAAGGGGTAAGTTGCTGCTAAATTCAATAAAGGAACAACCTTTGGGTGGTTTGAATGCTTTCTTTGAGTCTTGCAAGTTTGAGTTGCTTCAAGTTGATTTGATTGGTGTCTTGAAAGCACTAGACCTTTCTGGCGATTGTGGAAGAGCCATTTTGTTGTTTGAATGGCTGGTATTGAATCTAGGCACTGGAAATGTGAATTTAGATAATCAGGCTGTTGAATTAATGGCTAGGATTCTTGGTAGGGAGTCACAACATTCTATGGCATCAAAACTTTTTGATGTGATTCCCCTTGATGATTACTCGCTTGATGTTCGAGCATACACAACCATTCTGCACTCATATTCGCGATGTGGCAAGTATGAGAGGGCTGTTGCTATTTTTGAGAAAATGAACGAGTCAGGCTTGTCGCCAACTTTGGTCACTTACAATGTCATGCTTGATGTTTATGGGAAGATGGGTCGGTCTTGGAATAAGATTTTAGGTCTCTTAGATGAGATGAGAAGTAAAGGACTTGTTTTTGATGAGTTTACTTGCAGTACTGTTATATCTGCTTGTGGGAGGGAGGGCTTGTTGGATGAAGCAAAAGAGTTCTTTGTTGGATTGAAGTCTCAGGGATATGCTCCAGGAACTGTTACTTATAATGCTCTTCTGCAAGTATTTGGGAAGGCGGGGATTTATTCAGAGGCTTTGAGCATCATGAAAGAAATGGAAGATAATAATTGTCCACCTGATGCTGTGACATATAATGAGCTTGTGGCGGCTTATGTGAGAGCAGGATTCTACGAGGAAGGAGCAGCTTTAATAGACACAATGACTGAAAATGGGATTAAACCAAATGCTGTTACATATACCACCATGATAAATGCTTATGGCAGAGCAGCACAAGTGGACAAAGCTCTAAGTTTGTATGACCAGATGAAGGAGTCCGGCTGTGCTCCTAATGTGTGCACTTACAATGCTATCCTTGGGATGCTAGGGAAGAAGTCACAATCAGAGGAAATGATGAAGATACTCTGTGATATGAAAGTAAATGGATGTGCTCCTAATCGTATAACATGGAACACAATGCTTTCCATGTGTGGTAATAAGGGTATGCACAAATACGTAAAAAGGGTTTTTCAGGAAATGAAAAGTTGTGGTTTTGAGCCTGATAGAGATACATTCAATACTTTGATTACTGCATCTGGCCGTTGTGGTTCAGATATTGATGCAGAAAAAATTTACAACGAAATGCTTGAAGCAGGATTTACTCCCTCTGTTGCCACCTACAATGCTCTTCTGAATGCCCTGGCTCGACGAGGGGACTGGAGAACAGCGGAATCAGTCATCAAAGACATGAAGAATAAGGGCTTCAAACCCAGTGAAACCTCGTACTCATTAATTCTCAATTCTTATGCAAAGGGAGGGTACGTGAAAGGAATAAATAGGATTGAAAAGGATATTTATGATGGTCATATCTTTCCCAGTTGGATGCTTTTGAGAACCCTTGTTCTTGCAAACTTCAAGTGTAGAGCACTAGCGGGTATGGAAAGGGCTTTTCAAGCATTGCAAAAGCATGGATACAAACCAGATTTAGTTGTCTTCAACTCAATGCTTTCTATGTTTTCCAGGAAAAACATGCATGACCGAGCCCATGAAATAATGCATTTGATTCAAGAGTGTGGACTGCAGCCAGATCTTGTTACTTACAATAGCTTAATGGACCTGTATGCCAGAGGAGGAGAGTGCTGGAAAGCAGAAGAGATTCTGAGGGAGCTACAAAACTCTGGTGGCAAATCTGACCTTATTTCTTATAACACTGTCATTAAAGGCTTTTGTAGACAAGGACTTATGCATGAAGCCCTAAGAACTCTATCCGAGATGATATCTAGAGGAATTCGACCATGTATAGTTACATACAATACTTTTGTTAGTGGCTATGCAGCAAAGGGAATGTTTGCAGAAATAGCTGAAGTGCTTAGCTACATGACTAAGCACGATTGCAGGCCAAATGAGCTAACCTACAAAATTGTCGTGGATGGTTATTGTAAAGCAAAAAAATTCAAAGAAGCCATGGATTTTGTATCAACTATTACAGATATTGATGATTCTTTTGATTATCAGTCTATGCGAAGGCTAGCTTCTCGTGTTCGGGAGAATATGCAGTCATGACTCACTTAAGCATTCCAATCTTCTTGTTTGGTCCATCATGGGAACTATTGAGTGAGTAATCCTGAAAAAAATGTGAGCAACTGTTCAGCTTGTCCATGATTCTTCAAGTAAGTTCCCTGTGTAAATATATTTGTTAAGAAGAAGCTTTTTTTTTTTTCCAAAAATAAAAAAACTAGATAGAAATATGCTTCGGGTGCATGCTTTATTTATTGTATCTACCTCACAAAATCAGGTCTGTGACTGAAATTTCAGTCCCAAACATATCCTTGATTTGATTATTTTCTATATGGATTATGGAGGCAATAGGAATTGCCTTGTTTCCACCCCATACCTGATGATGATTCTTGTGTCCTTGCATTCCTATCCTTGTTGAGAATATGAATCCTCATTCTCTCATAGGGAATTTCCCATGAAGAAACTTGAAAGCTGCTGGTTAAATTATTTTATCGTAAGATCAGTGTCTAGATCATAATATGATGTGAAAGAAGTTCATACTTGCCTATTGTTTTTTTTTTTAAATAAGTTAGCCCATACAATTAGTATGCTTCTCGCATTGTAAAGTAATAACACATGATATACAAATAAAGAAACAATCACGAGATTTATAGCATTCGATACACAAACATACATAATCAGGTTCTGGGATTCTCATGTTGTCTTTCTCTAGCCTGAAATCTGGCCAGGGATTATTTCCATCCATCTCCCTAAACCTGATCTAAACAGGGTGATGATTTTCATGGCAGAGAATAGTGATATCTATGTTCTCACCCGTGGCTGTCTTAGCTTTGTAACATGTCTGGTCTTTGGTTCATTTTCCATTTAATTTTCATGGTTGATTACAAGAATTCTCTCTCCCTCCCTCTCTCTCACGATGATATACTTAACTACTATTTAATCTTTTATTTCCAGTCACATCCTTCTTAAGCATATGGCGTTTAACTTATTTTCACCATCAAATCAGTTCATTGATTAATAAATAACTAAGCATGTACTTCCAACACGATCAATTGACAAGGACTTCATGGTTATGCTTGAGTTACAAACATATTTGCATAATCTTCCTTCTGAAATCTTGAGGTTTTAATATAACTGTGCACTATTTTTTGTCAACCTGACGGAAGACCATCCCGAGTGGGTGTTTCAAACTTGAGTCCTCCACTTTTGGTGCAACTCTAATCTGCCAAGTTAGGTTGAGGGCCTTAACAATGCAACTGAACACTTGTTTAATTGAATCTTGTGTGCTAATTTGGTTGCAAGCACCACCTCTTTGTTAAATTTCTGATGTTTTTCAATTCAGGGAAAAAAAAGAAGAAAGTAGGTTCTCATTGAGTCTTATTCAAACGGGGATTCTTTGAGATCTCTTTTGATGTTTTTGTATGTCAGAGGATCTGACAATTATACGTTGGGATTTGTTTGGTGAACAGGGCTATTGGTGCTCACTGATCAGTGTTTGGAAATAAGCCAGTTCAAAGAGAGTTGATGATTTCAATAGTGAAACTGCCCGGGATTGTTTTCAGCTGGAAAATCAAATTTAAATAGAAGAGCTTTAACTGGAGTATCAACTGTCTGGAGGAAGTTGGGTGGCGGATTGCTTGGAAAATTGAGTATTGTAAGTATAATTGGGGAATACCTGCTGTATTCTTGCTTAGTGTATATGTAGTACAATTGTTTTCAAGGCTGTTTTACCTACATACACCCAACTTAAGTAACAAATTATCCCACCACCTTCTTGTTATGTATTAACGAGTAAAATACTATGTCATGGAGACGAAAAATAAAAAAATTGTGTGTGAGTTGTTCTTACTTGCGAGTTATGTTCAAGCTTAAACATTAAGGGGTTACTAACAATACCATCACTAATATTGTCAACACGTGACAAAGTGCTAATTGCTAGAGATTGATAACTACAACAGACAAGAAATGGAGGTCTTGTTTACACAGGTATCACACCTTCAAGCAGTCTGAGAAGCATTTTATGATATCACATTTCGCAAATGGCCATAACTCTCATTATTTCCTTTCTAACACTACAAAGAAAGAACACTTATCTCTTCCATTCAGAACTTCAGACGGATTTAGAAAACTAAGTTAAGTTCATAATGTGATGATCACTAGCTAAACCTACCAGCAACAGAGCCTTCCCTGCCTGCAATCTACGCCGTTTGGCACAAAAGACACCACTACTTGCTCGACGACAATTGAGAACATAAACAAGTTCCAATTTTTTTAATTCTCGTTGAAAGAAGAAGGTAATCAGGCATTAGCAATTTCAGTTCACAAGCGAAGCACCTAGAATTCACAGGGAACAATGTGCCGCGCATTTAACATCTCTGAAGGGAAGATTAGGAGAAAAAAAGAAAACCGCAGAGTAAAGAATGGAGATCCAAGGACCAAAGCCATTAAGGAGATGAGCTAATAGGCTAACTTTCAAGGCACTCGAAATTTATTAGTTACAGGAAGCCAGCAATGCAAAGAAGTGGGTACTTTGACAGATACAACGAAGAGCCTAATAAATATTAGTAAGAAAGAAAACTTTATCATCCAACACAATAGTTGTCCTGTTTATTTTTATGTTTTAAAAATATTTTAAAAAATTTAAATATTTTTTATTTTTTTACTTTAAATTAATATTTTTTTTATATTTTTAAATCATTTTGATGCGCTGATATCAAAAATAATTTTTAAAAAATAAAAAAATATTATTTTAATATTTTTTAAAGTGAAAAAAATTACTTTAAAAAATAACCGCAATTACATTCCTAAATAGATTAGCAATCACTTCACGAACAGAAAATCAGAATGAATATTACTATAAGAAGCAAAACACACCCATACTAAACAAAATTTAATATAGATCTCAATAAAGGTGTAGTACAATCAGATCTATGCTAAATCAAAACCAAACCAAAAACCAGCAACACATCTAATTTACATCTAATTTATTAGTCTTGAAGAGTAAAAACTACCCTGCAGCAAATAATATAAAGAAACAACCAAGTTCTAAAAAAAATTTAAAAAATCACATAAACAAAAAAAAATTAAATACCAAATTACCAGCAACAACCCTTAAACGTGTCTTTTACCAAGCTTTTTTATCCTTAAATACAACAAAAAAGAGAGAGAAAGAGAGAGACATCTCACATTATTTGAAAGATAGAGAGAGAAGTGAGCTATGGTTTTTGTGGTTTAATTTGGGAGAAAGGAGTTAATTAAAGTAGTATTTATACTCCATCAAAACTCATAAAATCAATGCAAAATCACAAGTTTGTAAGGATTTACCCGAGTCAGGTTTGATTATATTGGTGTTCGAGTTTTTGACTCGATTTTGCACTCTAAATATAAATTGACTTATAAAATCATATGATCTTATGAGTCAACTTGTAATTTTAACTTTGATAAAATGTAAAAAAAAAAAAAAACAAAGATGAATGATCAAACTTTATAATTTTTCATAGCACCAATTAATAAAATTATCCAATATATATTCTTTTATTTTTTTTACATAATATATTTTACATTCATGAAAAGGGTTGTAAAAAGTATGTTTTATTTCAATTCTTTTTTATAAATCAAATTCATAGATATTACCAACCAGTTTGGAACCAAATCATATGTGGAATTGAATTCAAGTTTACAATCTCTATCTCTATATTCTTTACTTTAACCACTTTAATTATATTTTTAATTAATTGTGTTTAATTGAGTTAATTGCAATATTTATTATTATTAGTGAAACACCTAATTCACCTCTTCTTAGGTGTTATTGTTGCTTTAATCATAGAATAACAATATCATGATAACTCTTAAAACTAAACTTTTTTATCACCAAGCCTAAAACATCATAACCAATTAGTTTAGTCAAGGTTTCAATCATATATGGCCTGCCATTTATGCCCTAACATAGGAGGAGACTTTAAAGTTTGGATGTAGCTTGTTTAAGTCTCTCTACTCAAAGACCTATCCACCTATCAAATTGAAGCAGAAAAGAAACCCATATGAGAGAGATATGATTTTTTTAAGACAACTTATAAATTTTGTCAGCAGATAGGTTTTGTGAAAAAACAAGTTCAACTTACTTTTTAAGCATCCAAACCGAAGTGACAATTATTTCTTTGTATGGAAAAGGTCTTTATTTAGGCAATTTAACTTCTCTAAGTCTAAAGTCAAAGCTTGAAGATTTTATACAAGACTATTTTTTCTTCTTTTTAAGTAAATAGTTATTGTATTACTTAAATGTAGATTGTTTACTTTGAAAAGAAATATTATTATTTTAGAGGATACAAATGAATT
>Ga0325400_1005981_pt1 | contig 11530 bp, 4 predicted proteins | sample PopdelMetagenome_2_FD_205662 | JGI IMG/M metagenome (GOLD analysis project Ga0325400, IMG submission 205662) | Populus deltoides microbial communities from Bellville, Georgia, United States - Xylem-PdKOR-R1 | ecosystem: Host-associated > Plants > Phyllosphere > Stem > Wood/Secondary xylem...
AAATAAAAAATACATAAAAACATGTTTTTCTGTTCCCACTATTTTTGAATTTTATATCATGGTAATTAAATGTTGCCTGATTAACATAACACTAAATTATAATATAAAAAATTAATTGTGGAATGGCATGGTAGTTGAATCTATTTGTTTTTTTTTAATTATAGTGAAAATGAAATAGTTAACAACGACAAGCTTCAATTTAGATTTGAAAATTCTATTTGGCAATTTAGCCGAATCAAAAAGGGAGTGTTACCTCATCTTAATGGTATTTAATGTTGGCTAGCATTATTTTTGAAATTTTTTTTATTTAAAATTATATTTTATTATCTTAAATCAAGGGATTTTCAAGATAAATAGTATAATATTAGCCTTTCAAAAAATTGAGAATTTCCCACTCTTCCTCCTCAAGGAATTAATTAGTGGGTAGTTAAAACTATAGTTTGTTTTATTTTCTTTATTTTGTCTATAGTTTTACCTATATTATTGTCACCAATTAGAGATAGTTAAAATTAGTGATATTTCTCTCACGCTGTTATAAGAAAATTTTGGAATTTTTTATTCAATTATAAGATAATAAAAACAAATATTAAAAAAAAGAAATAGTAGATAAAATTATAAAAGAAAAATATATTTTTTGAATTATGTAATTTTTTTTTTCAAAAAAAAAGGAGTTTTTATTAGCATTATAATTTATTGAATAAAAAGTAAGAATAATAAAAAAAATTCTATAAAACTATAATAATTAAAAAAAATTAAAAAATATATTTTCAAGCAACCAAGAGGCAGTCATCCTTCCAAGAAAACCATCATTACTAACACCATCAACATTTGAATTAATAGCCCCATCTTAATATAAATGTTGATCACTTATTATCATTATCAAAAATACTAAAGCTCCCAGTTATGTTAGTGTGGATCTATTCATAAATTACTATTTATTATAATTGTACAATTATGAATTTGTTCTTGCAAAAAAAAAGGATTAGATTATCTTTTTGTCATGGTACAATTATCTTTAATATATTGTATGAGATTATATTTGTCATTCCACTTTTTATAGTAAAATTACTATTTTGACCTTGGAATATAGAACTCTTATGCTTTTGCTCCACAAGTGTTTTTATTCTTTTATTTTTTTTAAATAGTTAATTAAAATTTATGTTTAGGATGCTTTAAGTATAATATAAATTTATTTTTATAAAAGAATAAAAAACACTTATAAAAAAATTATATAGAATACTTAAAGAATAATTTAAATATTATTTTTTTATAAAAAATAAAAAAAATTATAAAAAAATTAATCAGACATAGCTGCTACCAAAAAAGTTAAAACATTCTTTAATACTTTTAATATTTTTTTAACATTTAAAAAGTAAATATACGTGCAAATATACTAATAATCTCTGGAAAGAAAGGAGCAACTTTTCTGTATCCATTATTTTCAAGGAAATGGGAAGTAAGCTCATAGCATTAACCTTTTATTCATGTTTTTTATTTTTTAATTTTTTTAAAGACTTTGATTGGGGGTCAACGTTTCAAGAAGGAATATAAGTTGCGGTTGATTACTTTCATGCAATTCTTTATTTTTTATTTTTTGGGTACTGTATGGTCCGAAGAAGATGACTTTTATAGTATATAGAGAATTTTTTAAAAACAGTTTAGAATTATAATTCGCATCCGAATTAATAATATAATAGGTTTTAATATTTACTTTTAATATATATAAAATGAAAGATATTATGAGTTTTTGATTAATGATGTTAAGTCACATATGTTTATAAAAATAATTTCTATCAACCAAATGATATGTTTAAGAGTTTGCAATATGTATTTTGAATTTAATATTAATAATTATAGCTTCCTAAAATAAGTTTATTTAGTTAATAAAAACTGGTCCATTTTTGTTGTCTCAATCCATCAAAATTCTAAATACATAGCATTTAGCGTTAAGAATTATACCCATTTAATTATACATATTAATTACTTGATGAAAAATTAAATATGACTAGAAAACAATATATATATATATATGTATATATATATATATATTATGGTCTCACGGACTCTTATCATCCCTTTCGAAGAAACTCCTGATAGCAATGGTCTTACGAACCGATCTCACATTACACTTTGATTATTCTTTATTTTCTTGATTCTTCTTGTGTTTCATTACTTGATGATTCAAGAGTTATCCAATCGAAAAAACAATTAATTGTGGAATTGTATGGTAGCTGCATCTATTTGTTTTGTTTTTTTGGTGTAATTAAATTAATTATTTCGATAAATAATTAAAACATGTATTTGGGGGAAAATAAAATTAATTATTACTAGAGAGGCACTGGAGCCTTTGATATTTTGCAAAGGAATGGAATTCGATGCCAAGGGAATGTAAGATAGTTGTTGACTGCTGGCGTCAACGTGATAAAGCAATTAATTATAGTGAAAATCAAATAGTTAACAACGACTAGCTGAATTCAAGTTAGATTTAAAGTTGGATAATAATTGAAGTATTTTTATTTGAAAATAAATTAAAATAATATATTTTTTATTTTTTTTAAAAAAATACTTTTAATATCATTATATTAAAAATTTCAATAAATATATATATAAATAATTTTAAATAAAAAATCAAATTTTATCTGATTTTTATTTGAAAAACAATACCATCTAGAGCATATCCAGGAAAAGTCTATCAAGAAACAAAGATATTCGGAGAATGACTGAAAATAAATCAAACCAAAGCCATGAAATTAGAAACCAAAAGATGGGCCAAATTTGTCTCTATAGTGAGCCATCAAAGTGGTGGGGCAAAAACTTGATGGGGAGATAATCATCTATTCATCAAAACAATTATTTATTCTGGAGGAAAACCCAAACTCAATTTCATTTGATAAAAGTCATACCATCAAAGAAAACAAGAAAAAAGTATTTAATTAATATAATAATAAAAATTGATATACTAATATAAGAAAAATAAAAATTTACTAAAATGAGTGGCACTCAAACAGCTTAAATATTCATATATCTTATCTTCCAAGCAAGAAGAAACAATAAAAGCAAATAATGTTCTTTTCTCCAGCTATAAATAGATAGAGACATCAATACCAAAATAAATATGAATTAGTTATTCTGGAGGAAAACCCAAACTCATTTTCTTTTGATCAAAGTTACTCCATCAAAGAAAACAAGAAAAAAGTATTTAATTGATATAATAAAAAAAATCTACTAAAATGGTTGGCACTTGAATAACTCTGAATATTCACATGCCTTATCTTTTAGATAAGAAGAGAAAATAAAAGCAGGTAATATTTTTTTCTCTAACTATAAATGGATGAGGATATCAATACCAAAATAAATATGAATTAGTTAGAATAATTATAACTAACTAATATAATAGGTTTTAATATTTACTTTTAATATATATAAAATGAAAGATATTAAGAGTTATTGATTAATGTTGAAATTAAAGCATATTACCCCTTCTGAAGCTTATGGGGCAATGGTTTCATGGACCATCTCGCTAGCCTATATCGTGGAAAAAATGCAAATAGCAATAGTCTCACAAACCCATCTCACACTGCAAATTCCTATCAATCTTACGTGTTGACTATGTTACAAAAAATAGACTGATAAGAACCATAACAAGAAAAAAAGAAGAGACTTATTGTCATGACAATGACAAGATGCATTTTAGAAATATTATCATTTGTTGTACATTTCCATAAAGAAAGTAGTAAGTCTTATGTATCCATCATTGTCATGCAAAGTAAGCTTCGGTTAATTGCTTACTTTATAAGAAGAATACAAGTTTTTCATAAAAAACTTTTATTCATATTTTTTTTCTATGAAGTTGTTTGTTTTAATCAGCATTATTAAATTAAATTCAAGATTGATAAGTTAATCCCTAAATAAATCAATCCACAACCTAGTCAACCCAGTCAAAATCTAATTTATTAAACCACTTAACATATTTAAATATATGCAATGTGCAATGTGTATGTATTTTGAATTTAATATTAATAATTATAACTTTATAATATAAGTTTATTTAGTTAATAAAAACTGGTCCACATCTGTTCTCTTATCTATCTCTCACTATTGTTTCTTTTTTATATTATTTTTGGGGACTGCTTTATCTATTTTTTTTCTCTTATTATACTTATAAAACCTATAAAAAAATAAAATATACTAGAATGGATGGCACTCAAATACCTTTGAATGTTCATATATCTTATCTTCTAAGCAAGAGAAATCAATAAAAATAAATAATGGTATTCTGTAAATGGATGGAGATATTAATACCAAAAACTTGGATAACAATTGTTTTTTTTAATTTGAATATTTATTTTTATGAAATCTGATAAAATAAAATATCTTTATTTTCACAAATTATTTTCGAATAGTTAAAACTAGTGATATTTCTAGCTTGCTATTAAAACTATAGTTTTTTTAATTTGTTTCTCAATTATTGAGGAAAAAACGCATGATGGTTGGAAATGGTCTGTCGGACCCATCCTGAGGAAAAAAACATGCATGACGGCTAAGTACTTCTAAAATACTTATTTTGTGTACTCTTGAGATTGGAGGATTGCCACCATATATTTCCGCTGTTGGAGAAATACAGTAGTTTAGGGAATTTTTTTAAATATATTATATTAATATAATTAGAGGTGCATCCTTAAAGTTATTTGGATCCATAGAAAAGACTTGACTTGACTTGGGTCAACGTTTAGGAATATAAGTTTCGGTTAATTATTTTTATGCAATTCAATATTTTCTTTTGTACTCTATATGATCCTGATTAACATGACTTTCTTAAGTTAGTTGTAGTGTTTAGATTTAAACAAAAATTTTAAAAATATAATTCACATCCGAGTTAATACATTCACAAATTAATATAATAGATTTTAATACTTACTTTTAATATATAAAAAATGAAAGATATTAAGAGTTGATTAATTGTTAAGCTATATATGTTTAAAAAAATCATTTCTATTAAACCACATGATATGTTTAAATATTTGCAATATGTACATATTTTGAATTTAATATCAGTAATTATAAAGTTTATTTAGTTGCTCCACTTTTGTTCTCTCCTCTCTCTCTCTCATTATTGTTCCTTTTTTTTTTTGAACTGCCTTGTCTCTCTCTCTTTTTTTTTTCCCTCCCATCTCTTAATCCTTCGAGATTCAAAATACATAGAAATTTACCTTAGGAATATTGATAAAAAATTAAATATAACCAGAAAGCAAATAAAAAAATAATAACTATTTTTTAAAAATATTTTTTACTTAAAAATATATTAAAATGATATAATTTTTATTTTTTAAAAATATATTTGATATATGCATATTAAAAAATTAAAAATATATATATAAAATTTTAAATAAAAAATAAATTTTATCCAATTTTTATTTGGCCAGCCGAGGCATATCCAATTTTTTATTCAATTATAAGATAATAAAAACAAATATTAAGAAAAAAAACAGTAAATAAAATTATAAAAGAAAAATATATTTTTTCTATTATGTAATTGTTTTTCAAAACAAAAGGAGTTTTTATTAGCATTATAGTTTATTGAATAAAAAGTAACAATATTAACAAAAATTCTATAAAACTATAATAATATAAATTAAAAAAAAACATATATTTTCAAGCAACCAAGAGGCAACCATTCTTCTAAGAAAACCATCGTTACTAACACCATCAACATTTGAATTAATAGCCCCATCTTAATATAAATGTTGATCAATTATTATCATTATATAAAAAATACTAAGTGATGTTATTGCGTATCTATTCATAAATTACTATTCATTATAATTGTATAATTATAATTTTGTTCTTGAAAAAAAAAAATTAAGCTTTAAGTGTATATATTCATATATTAGTATTCATTATAATTGTATAATTATAAATTTGTCCTTAAAAAACAACCACGAATTAAGCTTTGAGAGTAAGATTATTTTTTTTTATCATGAATAAAAAATTGTATAATTTTTTGAGGTTTGATTATATTAAGTTAACCCTTTATAGTTATTTTTTAATTTCACTTTTTATTATTTTTTTAATCTATAAATAATCTATTAAATTACCAATGTTTTTTTAATTTCAACCCCCTATAATTTTTTAATCTTTTAAATTTTATCCTCATTTTTTAATTGTTATTTATTTTATATGGAATCATTTTAAAATTTTTTTTTTCAAATTTCATCCTCTGATTTGGTTCTCTCAAATCTTATCGTTGTTAATTTTTTTTTTTGATTTTGCAAGTTTTTTTTATTAATATTTTTCAATAATTTTATTGTTCAAAATTAAATTAGTTGGGAGCTAATTTTTTTTTATTAAAGCTGAGTCTAGAATTTAACGAGTTGTAAGTCTTAGATATTAGACCATGTTTAGAAGATTGACCTGAGTTTACTTATTTTTTTTTAAAGCTTATGTTTTTCTTTTTTAGTTTTGCTTTATTAATTTTTATAATTTTCCTTCTATTAGTATTGTTTGGATTATTACTTGAACCAATAACTCAGGATTTAGATTTTCTTTTACCCTAGTATTTTTTTTACATCAGAATTTTTTAACTCTAACCACTGTAAAGCATGGTGACAAATCTAGTTATTACTAAATTGCTACTAGTATAAATAACTATCTCTTGCAAATGGCAGCCAGGAGTTTTAGGCTTTAGAGCCCCCAAGCTACGACCCCATCTTGTGGAAAAAAAAAAAAACGCAAAATAGTTATAGAATTAAGTTTTTAATATGAGATAGTTTATATAATTTTTAAATTTTATTAATTAAGTGGTCACGATTTAAATTTTATTATTTTATTTTATTTTATTTTATAAAAAATAAATATAAAATAATATAAACTTATACAAGTTTGAAAACTAAAAAACTTTCATTTAAATAGATGATGTATATTAAAGAATTATATAAATTTTATTTTGAAACCTTGTATAATATATTAAGTGTTTAGAATAAAATAATTTTTTGGAAAGTTTTCAAGTTTTGAGATTAAATTCATAGCTCTTTTCTCTTTAAATACAAGAAATATACCAATCAATATTAAAATAATTTATTAATATTCTCTTTCAAGTTTATTAAAATAATAAAAAATAAATTTTAGAAATTAAAAAGTTGAAAGAGAATGAAATTAAAAAAAATTAATTTTATAAATTATATTAAATAAAATAAATAACAATTAAAATAACTTATAAACTCAAATGTAAAAAGACAAATTCAAATGAACTTAACGATGATGAATGCACATAATAATGAAAGAAGTGTAAGAAAATATCTAGATATTTATATACAATGTATGATTTTATAATAATTTCATGTGATAATAACATGAAGGATTTTTTTCAATCAAATAAAAAAATTTATTTATTTATCAAAAAATTATTATGAATTTAATATTTGCAATATGTATTTTGAAATATACCACATGAAATGTTTAAATATTTGCAACATGTATTTTGAATTTAATATTAATAATTATATCTTCCTAACACAAGTTTACTTAGTTAATAATGTTAATACGCTTTTTCATCTCTCTCCATCCCTTTTGTTCTTTCTTCTTCTTCTTTCGGCTTTGTCATTCTTTCTTTCTCTTTCTATCTTCCATCTCTCAATCCATCAAAATTCATAATACATAGCAATTATAATAAAGCATTTAATTGCATTTCCATTAATTAATCGGTGGTTACATTTTTTTAATGATAATTGAAGAATATATTAAAATAGTTATTTAAAGAATGATAAAAACAAAAGAAGGAGAATTAAGTTAGTTGAAATTAAAGCATGTTAAGCATTAATGGTCTCAGGGACCCATCTCGTGGAAAAAACTATTGATAGCATTAATGGTCTCACGGTCGACCCACCCGCTGACCCATATCATATCATGGAAAAAATGCAGAGGGCATTAATGGTACCCATCTTACACTGCAAAATAGCTGGCATTAATGTTTTTCCACAAAAGACTTTGACTTGGGGTCAACTTTTCAGTTCATTACTTTTATGGAATTCAATTTTATTTTATTAAAATCCAGTTCAGCTTGACTGCAGTGTTTTTTTTTTTTTCTTAACACCACTGGTCACTTCTTTAAATATACATTAGTGTTGATGAATGAAAATTTAAGTGGACGGAATTTGAGGATTTCTAGAATTTTAGGACGCATGCCGTGGAAAAAACTGCATGATGGAAATGTTTTCTCGGACCCAACTCATGGAAAAAATGCATGATGGCACCATCCAACGGACCCATCTCGTGGAAAAACGAAGCAGGACGGCAGTATCCTCTTCATCCTCTCGTATTAAAGTATTGCTCGCGTGGATTTTTTTACTCGACAGGGCTTTATTCTTCAACCTCTCGTATAATACAGAAGAACTGTGTAAAATTTATATTTTTTTAATTTAATGATGAGAGTTTATATTAAATATATTTTTTCCTTTAAATTCATGAAAAAATAAATTATTGTTTTTTTACCTTAAAAAAAACATGATAAGTTTTCTTTTTATATTTTTTAACACCATTGATCACTTCTTTGAATATACGTTATTGTTGATGAATGGGAATTTAAGTGGATATAATTTTAGAATTTCTAGAAAAAATTAATTATCTCAAATTTTGTCATATTTTCTGTTTTTATTTTTATTAATTTGGCTTTTCTTTCCTACTTTTTAATATTTTTTGGATGATAATGAAATAGTTTATATAAACTTTAAAAACAACACTGAGATTGATTCATATATATTTTATGTTACTATTACTTATATAAACGGATGAAGCATGAAAATTATAGAACAAATATTAAAATAAAGTTGAAATAAAGTTGAAATGATTAGTTTTTTTTATTTTTAATTTTTTTCAATGATCATTTAATGCCTTTATATTAGTTTTCATGTTTGGAGATTAAGTTCACAGCTCTTTTTCTTTAAAGAGAAGAAATATACCACAAGATTAAAAACTGTTTTATATTTTGGTGTTTTCAGCAAGGTGGTTTAACTTGTTTTTTATTAAAATTTTATTTTATTTATTTAAAAATGGGTATAATTATGATATGAGAAAATAAAAGTTTATACACTAAAATTAATAAAAAGTGAAAGTAATTGATATAATGACATAGCAACCATAAACATTTTGTGGATCAAAATTAAAATAACTCAATTTTAAGCTATAATTGTTCATTCGGTCACCAATTCATGTATATATGGAAAATGATAATTTTAATATACAAATTCTTAGCACCTCCTCGTACTTTTCATGATAATTATTCTCCAGCTTATGGGGCAATATTCTCACGGACTCATCTCATCTCGTAGGAAAAAACAGCTCTTGATAGCAATGCTCTTACAAACGATTCCACTAACCCATATCATGGAAAAAACACTTAACGGTGATGGTCTCACACTGTAAATTTCTATCCATGATACTATTTGATTTTATAAATGATATGAGAAAATAAAAGTTTATATGCTAAAATCATGCCTTATTTTATCAAAATTAAGGCATGATTTTCCACACGTCATTTCCATAAAAAAAGTAGCAAGTTTATCAAACACTTTCCTTTTGGAAAAAGGGTTGTGTTTTCCATGTTTGAAACCACTTTCTAGAAAAGTGGTCTCTCGTAGTTTATCAAACATAGTAAAGTTGTTTCCAGGAGTGTGGTTTTCATGAAACAAATAAGGCCAGTTTAGTTTTTTAATGCTCCCTTCTTTGCTTTCTTAACTTTCTCCTTGTTGTGGCAATTGCAGCTGGAAATATGATAAAGCTAAAGGACATGCTAGTGGAAGTGGAAGAGAAGAAATGCATTTTGATTTGTTAGTGTTTTAAGCAAGTTAAAGATTCTAACAAGAGACTTAACTTTATTTTCATGTATTCTTTCACTGGATATTTGTCCATGTCTAATTGGATCTATTATTCTTGTAATTCTCATTTTCGAGTGTTTTTTAGAGGAAGTTTAACTTTTTTCTTTTTACCTCCAGGTGAAAGCTAATGATATCAAATACAAGGTTTTCTAGTTTTCTGCACATCACTTTTGGAACATCCGATACCTAGTCTAAGCGTAATCAAATGACTTTAATCAAGCATTGCAGCATATGCTTGACGCTTGAGATTAGAGAATTCAGAAGTGGAGATGAATTGTTATGTGGCATCTCGAGACTGCCTTGATTCATTAATTTGCTCAGTACCGAGTGGTCATCCATTTCAAGTGGGAAGTGCCATAAGGGCAAGGGTCAGCCTTGAAGGGATTCATTCTCGACATTCCCTTTGATATTTGCTGGGAAACTCAATCTAAGACAGCTCAATACTCTCAGTTACTGAAGTTGTAGATCAAGCAAATTATCTAAGTACTCACAAGCTTATATACAATCAGTGAAATAAATTTGAATTGATATTTGTGTTGTAATGTATTCCCTTTAATATTAAATATTTTTTGATATTTGTGTTGTAAATTTGAATTCATCATCATAAAAATCAAGTAATAATGTAATATACAAGGGAAGTAAAAACTCAAGGAATTGAAAAGCCCTCGCTGTATAAAAACCCTTAAAACCGAATGGAAATGTATAAATTAATACAACATCGCTTGAGCATGCCTTTAAACTTGTTTAAATCTTAAAACTAGAATACACAACGATGCACCAAGTCTTGGTACCATCAAGGCTATGAAAACCCAAACTTGTATAAAATGGAAAGATTGTCCACTAGAAAATAATAGCAATTGTTGATGCTCACCTCAATAAAATAAAACCAAGCTCGTCGCCAATATGGATTTATATATAGAACTGCACCTATTACTAGCAGCACCATGATATATTCAACCCAAAAGGTCACATAGAAAACCTCCATATCCATGAAGCCACCATTATCTTCATTGTTCGTTGAAGTTGGTGATGGTGGCATAGCCACACCACATATTTTGGATAGCGGTTCTCCACAAAGAAAAGGATTGTCCTTGTAGCAACTCTCATCAAACGTGGCAAATTGTGCAACTCTCGCAGGAGTCTTCCCAGACAGATTATTGTGAGCCACAATAAAAACTTCAAGAGAAAATAGTTCAGTAAGTTGAGGTGGGATTTCTCCATCCAGTTTGTTGTAGGAAAGATCCAGGCTCTCTATCTCCTTTAAGTTTGAAAATGTTGGTGGAATTGGTCCAGTCAAACTGTTGTGCGAAAGGTTCAATGCCTTGATCTTGGTGAGGTTTCCAATGTCAAGAGGAATCTCTCCTGTGAAATTGTTGCATGAGAAATCAATTGCTGTGAAATACCGGATAATGCTGCCTATATAATAAAGGGATACATTCTTTGTTGTAAACTCGAAGGATTGTTGCAATGAGGACACAGAATCCTGAGAATTGTATTGTTGTGGGAAAGGATGAGTAGATATCATCCAAGATAAGATGTTACCAGAAAGGTGATTGTGAGAAAGATCAATCAAGGTTAATTGGTCCAACTTGGATAATTGAATTGGGATTTCACCTTCAAGATTATTATAACTCAAGAGTAAAAATCTCAAGTTAGATAGC
>Ga0325400_1005982_pt1 | contig 11529 bp, 7 predicted proteins | sample PopdelMetagenome_2_FD_205662 | JGI IMG/M metagenome (GOLD analysis project Ga0325400, IMG submission 205662) | Populus deltoides microbial communities from Bellville, Georgia, United States - Xylem-PdKOR-R1 | ecosystem: Host-associated > Plants > Phyllosphere > Stem > Wood/Secondary xylem...
ATGAAATTGAAAAATAAAATAAGTAAAAAAGAGGATGTCAACCCATGTTAACTTTCAAACTCGTGACCAGGAAGCACCATACATGGAAAAATTGTGAATCCCAATCCCTAACCAATCAAATATTGAAAGATGAAATTGAAAAAACAAAAAAAAACTCAATTATACAAAAGGATCCGAAACCAAAATTAGAAATTAAAAGAATAAGGATCAAAATTGAAATAAAAAATAAATTAGATGACAACTATCAATTTTCGATTGAAGAGTGAAATTGAAAAGAAAAATCACTTTAAAAAAAGGATAAAAAAATCAAAAGAATGAGAATCAAATTGGAAAAATACCATAAATTTGGATTGAAAGATTAAATTGAAAAAAAAATTATACAAAAGGGTTAAGAAAAAAAAACTTTTACAAAAGGTTCATAAACAAAAAAAAGGACGAAGTTGAAATAACAACAACTAAGAGGACAACACTGAAATTTGAATGGTTAATGTGACTTTTTAGGGGAGGAGATAGAAAAGAGGAAAAAAAAAAGTCATGCTAGGTACAATCCATCCCGCCAACGACAGTCCATCATACCAGCAATAGTGTGTCCCATCATCGCCCTAACATGAAGAAGACGTCGTGAAGATTGTTATGACATGGCCACTAGGAGGTGTTGCACACTCCTCTATAAGGTTATGGGTTCCTCTCACACACTAGCACGTGCGTTGCATGTATTAGCTACTTTATCATTTTAAAAATATTTTATGTTTATTAAAAAATCAAATTACCCTCAACTAACTTGATAATAACAAAAAAAAAGGTTGAAAAGATTAAAAAAAACCTTGGACATAAGTTTTTTAAAAAGATTGGTGGTGGTAGAAGGTCTAACCCCTACAAAACAATCTTTTTTTGTAAGGTTTATGGATCCTCCGACGATAAAATCAATGGCTTTTAGTAAAAGATTGTAATAAATTAGAGAATGAACTTTAAATTCTAAGAACAAGAGTGTTTGTTCTTGTTTTTGTATGATAAATTTTCTAAGAATTAAAGTATGAATACTTACATAATAAAAATTATGAATCATTTACCTGGGTGGTTTAGAGGGTATATATAGCCCATGAACTTTGTCATGTTACTTGAATAAAAGGTTAAAATGTCATTTCTTTCTGATAATATTAATAAGGGATAAATATCTCTCACACAACATTAATGAGGAATAAATATCTCTTACATAATATTAATAAGAGATAAATATCCCTTACATAATATTAATGTTGATGGAAATATGGCAGGCCCTTGAAAGACTTTTAAACACCTAGGCATGTAGAGAGATAATTATTCTTGACATTAACATTTTATGTTAAAAGTCATAATAATAAACAAACTAAGCCTTATGGCTTAATATGGGGCTTATAATGATCATCAAGCCCATACCCATTTGTACTTAGCATGATGTCAAGCCTATGGGCAATGAGTCTATAGCTTGCTAGATCTAAGTCTATTTGGACTCGGCGCGTAGATGAATCTTGAGATGTTGGGTCTGATAGCTTACTATATCCAAGTCTATTTGAGCTCAGAACATAGCTGAATCAAAGGATGTGGGATTTGGCATCTCGCCAAACATATGTCTATTCAGGCTTAACACGTAGTTGAACCCGAGAAAGTTGGGCCTGACAACTTGCTAGACCCATATGTACTTAAGCTTAGCACATAACTAAATTTAAAGATGTTGAGTTTGGTAACTCATAAAACCTATATATATTTGGACTCAACACGTGACTGAACTCAAGGATGTTGAGTATTGCAGCTCCTAGACTCATATATACTTGGGTTCGACACGTACCTGAACTCAAGAATGTTAGGTATGGCATCTTGATAAACCCACGTCTATTTGAGCTTAATGCATAGATGATCCCGTGAATGTTGTGTCTGGCAGCTTGACAATCTCATATGTACTTGGGTTTAACGTGTAGTTCAACCCAAATAATGTTGTGTCTGGAAGCTCTCTAGACCCATGTTTGTTTGGGCTCAGCGCGTAGTTGAATCCAAAAACGTTGGATCTAGCAACTGCTAAACAAAAAAAATTAATTCGACAAAAGTCTCCAAAAAATAGTAATATAAAAGAATGGGCACCAAATGCTAAATAAAAAAAATCAAGTTGAAAAAAACATAGTTTGATTCAAGGGTGAAATTATTAAAATAAACATTTACAAAAGAAATAAAGTCAAAAATCTAAAACCAAAAGAAAGATAATTAAATTTAAAACAAAAATAAAATAAGAGGAAAAATAACATTTCAATGTTAGAGGATAAAAATAAAAAAAAAATCCAATTTGATAAAAGGCCCCAAAACAAAACAAACAAAAGTTATATAAAAGAATGAGAACTAAATGTTAAACAAAAAACTAAGGGGGTAAATAACACATTGATTCAAAGGTAAAATTGAAAAAAAAAACAAAAACCAAACATTTCACAAAAAAAATCAAAACAAAAACTCAAAATAAAAAGAAAGATGATCAAATCTGAAATCAGAACAAAATAAGAGGAAAAATAGCATTTCAATGTTAGAGGATGAAATTGAAAAAAAATTGAATTTGATAAAAAAGCCCCAAAACAAAAATAAATATGAATATAAACTAATGAGGACCAAATGCTAAACTAAAAAATAAGAGGGGAAATAACATTAATTGATTAAAGGATAAAATTGAAAAAAAAATTAAACATTTCACAAAAGAACTCAAAACAAAAACCCAAAATCAAAAGAAAAATTATCAAATTTGAAATCAAAACAAAATAAAAGAAAAAATAAATTTTCAATATTAGAAGATGAAATTGAAAAAAATGAATTTGATAAAAAGCCCCAAAAAAAAAACAAATAGGAATAGAAAAGAATGAGGATCAAATGCTAAACTAAAAAATAAGAGGGGAAATAACATTAATTGATTCAAGGGTAAAATTAAAAAAAAATCAAGCATTTCATAAAAGAAATAAAAAAATCCTAAATTAAAAAAAAGAGGATCAAACCTGAAACTAAAACGAAGTAAGAGAAAAAATAACATTTCAATTAAGGGTAAAATTAAAAGAAAATTTAAAGTTTTAAAAAGAAATTAAGGCAAAAATCATACAATAAAAAATAAGATAACTGAATCAAATATCAAGATAAATTAAAAGGATAACATGGATTTTTTTTATTGGATAGCATATTTTCCAGGGCAAAGAAAGGAAAAAAGAAAGAAAGAAAGAAAGAAATCACTGGAGCCAAACTATCCACTGGACCACTTTATGTGCCGCCTCATTTGAAAGAGGATGTCATGATCTTTTTAACACTGTCATGTATGGGCAATTTCCACCATCTAAATCCTTTGCACGTGTCACTTGAAGCATGCGAAGTGGCTTAACACGTTGGCACGTGAACAGAACACACCAACAACCTTTCTTGTTTAAGTGTTTTTTTTAAATACCAAATTGTTCTTGTTTTGACTCTATAACTACAAAAAAAAAACACTAAAATGAAAAGATGAATAAGTACTTAGACCATAGTTTAAAAACTCTTGACTGAAGGGGTAATCAAGTAAATTTACTATTCATTTCAAAGCAAAAGACGGACTTGCCTTTGTCTTGACCCGAGAATCACAAAAAAACCAAAAGAAAATTACAAATAAGCCGTTAAATACTACTTAAAAAATATTTGTTTTAAGGGACAAGAAAATTAATTTAATGTGTTTTTTAAAACGGAAAAACAAAATCACCATTGCATCAAAGCTTTTTGTTTATTTTGTATTTCAAGGGCATCCCACTTTCTAAAATGTATAATTAAAAACTAGGAAGACATCCTAGACTCTAATAAAAAAAAAAATATAATGACGGATTATTCCTATGCAATTACAATTGCATCCCAGAGGATAGAGGCCATGTAAATGAGTTTTTTTAAAAAAGAGTATAATAGTAAGTATATCATTTATGTCCACGGCGCACATTGATTTCTCCACCTCTTTTTTTTTTTTTAATATTACCCTTATCCCTCGAAATTAAATATTGTTAAGATATTGATTGAGATGATAAGTGAGTTGGCTGTCAATACAATCTCGTTTTTAAACTAAATATATTATGAGACAGAGCTTCTTTATGATTTATGAGTACGATTTAGGTATTTTATTATATTTTAAGCAAGCTATTTATATATTTAATGTATTTATGATAACCTCTACAAATACAGAGTTACAGACCTCACATGTCCACAGTTGACAAACACGAAACAGTTGACAAACGCGAAACAGTTGACAAACAGGAATCGACATTAATTTTAATTGCAATTACTATATATATATATATATATGTATGTATATATATATGTATGTATGTATTACAGGTAAATTCCACGATTTCATTGTCATGAGAAGTGGACATTGGAAAACTGCGGTCCTCAAGCAACTTGTTAAAACAAACACCGCAAAAGGTCGCCGTTGTTGCTTTCCACCGGGCAAGAATTTGAATGCATGGCTCTTTTTTGCATGGATTTCAAGTCGTCATGAAATATTCAATGTCGTGCGTGTGTGATCTAGCTCTTATAATTCAAAACCACATGACTTTTTCTGCAGTAGATATTTCTATTTGTTTTTTCTTTTCCCGGAGATATTTTGAGCTTCTGGCCACTTCCCAGGGTAGAAAGGGGAAATAACTGTTACGAGCCAATTTTGATTTCATTTTAATTTGAGAGCATTGTATCTTCGTCTGTCTCCGGTTACTAACTCAGCATCAATACTTGGGTTGCTTGCACCTGCAGGCTTTTTTAACTTGTTAATCACAAGTGAAATACGGAAAACGTGCAATTTTAGATTATTTATATGTATTTTGAAAATCAAGAAAAGCCTCCGGTCATATTGATTTTGCAAGTAAAAACCAAAAAAAGGGCCGGGGAGTTGATCAAGAGAAGGAAACTGCATGGAAGGTTCCTTCAAACTGTGCTTGTTTCTCCTCTCGTTTGGGCATGGGAGATTTGTAGCTTATTGCTCACACACCTTCCCCTGGTCATGAACAATATACTGGTGGTTAATTTCTCAAATATGGCTCTAGGCAGATAGTTGAAAAAATTTATGTCATCAAGATAATGAATTATAATTATGGATGCATCTTGATTGTCTGGGAATGAAAAAAACTCTATATATAGCTAATAAAAAGATGTAGTTTATATCAATTTTATAAGCATAAATATATTAGTATACAAATAAATTTCAAGTAGGGTATATGACGGGTTTTGGGTTAGGTAGAGCAGTATTTGTTACCTACTCAAAAGGCTTGAGACCCGACTTTATCTTTTCATGTTTTACTCGAACTGGACCGGATAGTAATTATTCATAAAATATTCAACCCATTTAAATTGGTTTGAGCAAGTATCCATTAGGTTAGGGTAAGAATTCTCACCTCCATTAATGAAGTTCTAAAAACTTCAAATTGAATTTGGACTTTTCACGACTGCATCTTGGGAAAAAATATCTAGGCTTAAATGTGATCTTTATCTTTGGACGTTGTATTCTATGATAAACAAGTCTCTTATCATAATAGAGGATCTTTTGATGCTTAAGTTAGCAAATTATAAGAGAAGAAAAAGGTATATATAAAAGAAAAAAAAAGCTTAGAAAAGTGAATATTATGATAGTTATGTGTTCTTATATGAACTTATGTTCTATGTGATCTTCTTGAATAAACTTGTGTGTTTACCTGATGATCTGAGGTATTTACACACCTCGATCACATGATCTTACCTTATAGATAGTGGATCAATGATGGAGAGTAATTGATTTTCCTAGCAAGTAACCTAGAAAAAAGAGTTATTGGTTGTTATGCATCATTGGTAGGAAAGGTTGGCACTTATGAGTGAATGGTGAGAAAGGTTAGCGAGAAAGATACCATTTATGGCATTAGCGAAGATAACTCTTTTTTCTAGCTACGAGAAGACAAGTTAGGAAAGATACCATTAGCGAGAAAGATAATGTTCTATGATAATATAGGTTAGGAAAGATAGTTATTGGCAAGAAATGTAGCACCACATTGATTATTCATGTGAAAGTATAGGAGAATATAAATCATACTAACATTCTTAGAGGTAGTAACTTTATATTATGGCATATGCTAGTCGCTGGACTTCTTTAGAATCTACATGGGATTGGATGCATTCCTACAGTGGTTAGAAAGAAGCATAATTTATTGAGAGCTTAAAAGACAGGGTTAGATAGGCTAAATGGACAATCATCTTATGGTTTAGGCTGCCCCCAAACAAAAAGGTTGTCACTTTTTTTACTTATACTATGTTTTAACTCCCTAGTTTTTAAAACATTTGATATCTGAAACACTTGATCAAAGCATAATATGTTAGCATGACCTTCTTACCGTGTATGAGAGAGACTACACTATCCTTAGGTTTGTATAGTTTCAACCTATGAATGAGTTAGCCTTTTTGGCATTTTTTTCATGACTCATAAGTAAAGTTTGTTGTATGCCAATGTGTGAGATGGATAAAAGAGCTGGCATTTCTCACATGCCAAAGTTTTGAAAAGACAAGAGTGTTAATGTACTTTTGTTTCCATGTTTTTTTCGGCTATGCATGTTGTAATAGTCAGGCCCAACCTGCTAGATATTGTTCTCTTTGGCCCACGGGCCTTACAGCTTTGTTCTTGGTAGCCACGCATGGCCCTAAAACGTGTCTAACAAGTTAGTAACCAGCACTATTAATAAGGCCAGCTGTCAACTCCTCACCCGCCAATATAGGATATTACAATCCACCTCTTTAAGAAGCTCGACGACCCCGTCAGCACAACCAGACAACCAGTGAAGCCGGCTCTGATACCAAATGTAACAGCCCGGTTTAACCTGTCAAATATTGTCTGCTTTGGCCCACGGGCCTCATGACTTTGTTCTTGGTAGCCACGCATGACCCCAAAACACATCTAACAAGTTAGTAACCAGCACTACTAATAAGATCAGCTGCCAACTCCTCACCCGTCGATGTGAGATATTACACAAGTAAACATGTACTATGTGGAGAATAGTTTTTTTTAATGATCTTGAAAGTTATGTCATGGTAAAAATTATGCAAATAACAATGGAAAATCAATGAAAACATTGTCACGATAAAAGTTTAGAAAGCTTATTATTTAAAGACGTGAAGATTTGCTGGATACATGGAGATTTTGTTTGGAGACATGAAGATTTTATTGAAGACAAGTAGATTTTATTTAAAGATATGAAGATTCTTGTTGAAGAAACAAAGATTTCAGTGAAGATATGAAGATAAACAACTCTATGAAGAAAAACTTATGGAGATTACTTAGAAAGACAATATTGATTTGTTTATTAAAAAGTTTAAAATATTTTCTTATATAAATAGAGATACAATCCTTGAAACTTATCTAATCTTGGATAAGACATCCTAGGAGACATCAACCTTTTTTTTTTTTCAAGTTGTATTTATTTCCTTATAAACTATTGGAGATAACCCTTGATAATTAATCATTTTATCTCCTTTTTTAGGGCATGATAGTTCTTGGTATCATTCTTTTTGTCGTTGTGAAAAGAACAAATTTTTTGGAGTTCCTTGTGTCCATGTTGCACCTTAAAATAAAGGGATCTCATATGAATTCTTTTTCTTTGATAGAAGTCAATACTTTAGTATACGTGGTGGTCAGAGATATGGTTATGAGCTCAATGAGTATCAGTCGATCATGAATTGATCGTTTAGTGTTATTTTTTGATACTTTAGGGTTACTAGAGATCAATAGTGCTTGGGAGACTCTACCCTCTATTTTTATAAACAAGGATATTCTTGCCTAGTCACACTTTCTTCTTCTACTTGAATATGACTTTTAATATCCTGTTTCAATTTGAGAAAAGTTTGGTTAGGGAAAATATACAATTATTCCCATAAGAGATAATTTTAAACTCTATTAATTAGGGAATCAGTGGCAATAGGTTTGAGAGACTTTTCATATTAAGCATTTCCTTAATAAAACCTTAAAGATATTATTTGGTTCTCTCATCTTCTAATTATGTGATAGTGAAGAGCTTAATTGTACTTTTTTTTAACGAGTATGCTTGTACTAAAATGGAAGATGAGTTTAATAGTGAGATTATGAAAGTAAATGATGGTGTCAGGCTATAGACTATGGTAACATACCCAAGAAAATCCACATAATGTTGTTAGAAAGATTTTGCATGTAATGTTGACATCTTTTGCTACAAGCTCTGGGATGCTTCTACATTTTATATGATATTTCTAGAGTTGTAAGTCCGTTGTAGTTATATAAATTTACCTTTATAGACACACAATCTTTAGATTTTAGAGAGATGAGTGCATAACACTATACGGAAAAATAAAGATTTTCTCACTTGGTGTGGGCAATGTTCATTCTTAAAAGCTTGTAAAGTTATAGATCTCATATCATACCAAGGTCACTTAGTGGTGTGTGTAATGGAATAGGTGTTGTGTCACCTGTCGAGAAGGGATGCAAAGCTATTATTATGTAGCTAGAATGACTTTAGTGAGCACTTTCATTTAAAGGAAGATTTGATGAAGAATTAGATTAGCTAGTGTACTTGTGATAGAGAGAGATCGTTTACTCTCTTGTCATGAAGTTTCTAAGTCATTATTTATGAAAAGAACTTTTGGTGAGGTGTGAAATGGGAATAAACTAGTTTTTCACATAAAGCATTATTGATGAAGTCATAAAAACTTCATATTGGATTTGGAATTCCCACAAGTATGCCTTGGGTTAAAGTATTTAGGTTTGAACATGGGCTTTATCTCTAAGCTTGGTATTTCTTGTAAAACAAGTCCTATTGAAACATGGAACTATCTGATGCTTAAATCAATGAATTTTAAGAGGGATGACAAGTATAACAAAGAGACCGAGAGCTTAAAAGAGTGGCTATTATGATGATTATGTGTTCATTTATATTCTGCGTGATACTCTCGAATAAACTCGTGTGTTTATCTAATAATCTGCGGTATTTATACATCTCAATCACATGATCTTACCTCGTAGAGAGTAAAATAATGTGGAAAAAAATATTTTTTTCCCCCTTGTAACCTGAAAAAATAAGTTGTTGTGACATTGGTAGGTAAGGTTAGCATTAGCTGGTAATTGGCGAAAAAGCTTGGTGCTCTCCGAGGGATCAAGATGGTGTTAGAGTCAATGGCAAGAAAGTAAACATCTTCTGAGAAGACAAGTTTGCGGAAGAAATATTAGTGAAAGATGTAGTGTTACACTGATAATTCAAGCGCAAGTATAAGAGAGTACATAATCATATTAACTATCTCGTAAATAATAATTCTACAACTTAATTTTCTGAGAATTTACACGGGATTTCAATCCTGCGATGGCCAGGAAGAGAGCAATTTACTGAGGGCCTGAAAAAGAGGGCCGGACAGGCTGGGCAAATAGCCACCGTACCGTTTGTGCTGCCCGAAGCAAGAGGCTATCAGCTTCTTTTTTTATACTACACCTATGGCAGACCACCACCTCGCTGCGGTCACTTTCACCTCTACTTCAGCCATTTTAATGCACACCATAAAGCCGTAACCTCGAAATCATTATTTATTGTGTTTATATGTTAACAATCTTTTAATCCATGTTGCCATCTTTTTGTCAACTTTGCCATCATTATCTAAATGATCCTCATTAATGTTAGATTTTGTTAATCAAGCAGCTAATGCTCGATGAATAGTACGCCTACCCTTATTTTAAAAAACATCTTTTTTTTTCTTGATAATCATGTCATTAAATTAAATTAATAAATTGGTTGTTTTTTTTTACTACTATCATTGTATTTTTTTCATGTTATTAAATTAATTAATTTTATTAAAATCAATAATCAAGTTAATGATAAGAATCTTATATTTTTCAGAATACTTGCACCGCATCTTTAAAAAATCAACCTATAGCATCATAACATCACGGATCACCTATTAATTATCAACATTAATTCATATTAAAAATGCTTTTTATACTAGTTTTTTTATTCAAATCAAAAACTATGGCGTTAAAAAAATATTGATTTACAAAAAAAATAAAATTGATGTGCATAGAATTAGTCAAGATAGTCAAGATATACACAAACTGATCTGAATATCTAAATTAAAAAAAATTAGCCTGTGTTTTAATACTTGTGAATCGAGTTATTTTGTGCTGAATCGGAATACAAAAAACTTCCCAGAGGTGGAAGCCATAATTTCAGCGCCTGCTTTGACAAGAGAAATAAAAGAAAAAAAAAAGGAAAAGAAAAGCATATACAAGACTTTGAGCATGTGGGTCAATCAGATTTTGGCTAAACTAATTCATAAAACGTCTGCCACTTGCTTGAGAACATGCATAGACACGTGTGTCTTCGACCCTCAAAATTGGACACGTAAGCATGCATGTCATATGGAAATTGGATTGAGTAAAAAATTGGAGGAGGGAATAATCAAACTACACGCAAGATATTGAATTTCTCGAATTTTCTTCTTTTTATGTTGACTAATGGTTTTTTGGGACTTTTTTTTTTTTTTTACTAAAAACCAATCCCTCTCTAATTATGTCTAAAATATGCTTGGATTCGATGCATTTAGAGAATTAACTTCAATAGGGCAGATCAGATGCTTAGAAAAAGAATTTATTCCCTCGTTTATATTTTACGAGTTTGAATTTTAGAGTCCTTATCTAAGAAAATTGAATATTTTCGTTATGTTAAAGGAATTAATGAGACGACTATATTTTAAAATCATTTAGAAAATACCTAGTTTTTATGTATGTGCAAATTAATTTAAAAGAAAAAGATAATTTCTTTTAGAATTTATTAAACGGGAGATGAGACGACGGAAGTACTTAGAAATGATTTTCTTCTTGTTATATCGTTGATTTTTTTAAAAAAAATTAACGTGGACGTCCGGGTCAATTTATGCGTACCTCGATTAATTTTATAGACCTTAAAGTTAACAATTATATAAATTTTAAGTGGTTTTAAGATTTATAAAACTTGAACTGGTATTTATATCGTAGATTTAGATGCATTGTTGAACATCTACTTATAATTAGCTACGAAAAGATATGGAAAAATCTTGGCATTGCTTGTGCGCTGAAAACTGCCTAGAATGTTTATGTAAACAACTCAAGTACGGAGGTTCGATCCAAAACTTATTTGTTGGGAAGTCAACAAGAGTGTGAATCCATACAGCAGAAAATAGCGATTCAAGATTTTCTCGTTTTTCTGATGGAAAAAGAGATCTTTGTTTTTAGCTATCCATCGTGGTCAATGCAATTGTCCCGAAGAAATTCGTCGGAAAACAATTATGTGATCGCTCGCACGTAATCAATTTACTGTAATTTTTTTTTTTTTCTCTTTTGGTTTGTGATTTGTAAATGAAGTAAACTTGTGTTATTCTCCCTTGCCTTCTCCTCGAGAATTAATTGATCTTGTAATTTCTTACTTCTTTGCTAGGGCAGTAGAATGATTTGGATTTCCAAACAATTTCAGGTCATCAAAAAAATTGAAAGATTAATTTAGGTAGTGTTTC
>Ga0325400_1005987_pt1 | contig 11525 bp, 13 predicted proteins | sample PopdelMetagenome_2_FD_205662 | JGI IMG/M metagenome (GOLD analysis project Ga0325400, IMG submission 205662) | Populus deltoides microbial communities from Bellville, Georgia, United States - Xylem-PdKOR-R1 | ecosystem: Host-associated > Plants > Phyllosphere > Stem > Wood/Secondary xylem...
TGAGTGAAACACGATAGGAGTGTAAACATGTGAGGGAGTGAACGAGGAATATATATTTCTTGTCAACTAACTAATTTTTTAGATTCAAAGATGTCAAAAGCAAGCAACAACCTGGCACCATAATGAGGAGACAATAAAATTGTAACTCAGTTATGCATTATCAATTAGTGAATGGATCAAATGGCCAATGATTAGATAGGTTGAAGCAACATGTTAATGATCATGGTAGGGTTCAAATATTTAGGCCTGAACAAAGAGAATTTAATGTTAGGAGGGTTGTTAGGTGAGTTAACACTAATATGAATGAATTTGTGGCTGAAAATACGGATATGAGTGATGTTGATTTTGAAGTTATGTCCGCGGGACATGGGGAATGTTTTGGACAGCAACAAAATTGCCAGTTTATATGGGAGAGATATTGTGATAATTTTAGCTAGAGGGGTAATTATATGTATTAGACCATAATGATGAGTTAGGTGGAAATTTGGGTACAATTAAGTTAAAAATACTGGCTTTTCATGGGAAGAATGATCATGAAGTTTATTTAGAATGAAAGAAGAATGTGGAGTGGATTTTTTAGTGTCATAATTATCTAGAGCCCAAGAAAGTCAAGCTTTGCTGTGATTGCTTTTACTAACTTTGCCATTGTGTGGTGGGATCAGTTAGTGACAGACTATAAGAGGAATTATAAGAGACAAATTGATACTTAGGACAAGATAAAATCCCTTATGAGAAGGAGATTTGTGCCAAACCACAATTGTAGAGAATTGTATCAAAGGTTGCAGAGGCTAGATTCATGAATGGCTTTAATCATTATGTGAAGCTGGAGGAGATAATGCATATGGCTAAAAATATGGAGAAACAACTTAAACAAAAGGGTACCATTAGGCAAAGCCAAACATTAGAACCTTCGTAACCTAGTTGAAAGGATAACACCGGGGTTGGTCCATCACAGCAGAATAAGAAGGGCAAGGCCGAATACCTTAGAGAGAAGAAAAACACCTCAATCATTATTAAAGGTAACAATATTACTCCTACTTCTTGTAACTGTGATATTAAATGCTTTTATTGTCTGAGTTTTGGTCATGTTGCTTCACAATTTCCAAACAAAAGAGTCATGGTTATGAAAGCTAATAATGAGGGGAGGATGAAGAGGAGAAAATGTCACCATTAGAGGATGCTGATGATGTTTGTGTTGAGTATCTGGTGTAGGGAGAGTCACTTGTGGTGAGTAGAGCATTAAATATGCATGTCAAGGTGGATGATTTGGAAGGTTAGAGGGAGAAAATATTCCACACAAGATTTCATGTTCATAATAAAGTATGTAGCTTAATTATAGATGGTGGTAATTGCACTAGCTAGTACTGAATTACAATGGTTGAGTGATGGTGGTGAAGTGAAAGTGAATAAGCAAGTTTTTGTTGCTTTTTTCTACTGGTAAATGTTGTGATGAGGTGTTATGTGATGTTGTGTCAATGCAAGCTAGTCATTTATTGCTTGATAAACCATGACAATATGACAAGAGAGTTATAAATGATGGAGTGAAAAATAGGTATTCCTTTAAGATGAAAGAAAGACCTATAAATGTTGTATCTTTGACACCTAAACAAATATATGAGGAGCAACTAAAATTAAAGAAGAAGAAGATGGCTGAAAATGAGAGCTTGTATATCAAGAAAACCTTCTTTGCTAACAAGGTTTTTCTTGGGTTTGATGATGATGATGTTATTCTTTAGCTTGATACTGATTTGTTAACCTTATAAGATGTTTTCTATGATACAGATTTAAGTTTGAATATTTTTAAAGAAGGGGAGTATGATATGAACTAAGTCGGGTCTGAATTTAGCCTTAAAATGTCTACTGACTAGTTTTGCGAGATCAAGCATATCTCTCAAAGCGTACATCAAAATGAACTAAAATTTTACAAGGAGATACCAGATATATAAAACTATAGTTTGGTAAATTTTTAGGTCTAATGGAGTCCAAGAACATATTATTTTAGAGGTTAGAAGTTACTAAATAAATCTTGTTAAATCTGTCGAACTTGACCTTTGTGTACTGTTTGGGACATATATCGAACTACAAGTGGAATTTTTCTACGATTCAGGTTGTTGTAGAAACTAGACATCTCAAGATTTCTATCCATATATGGTAGGATTAATAATTCATCTAGACGAGAATGAAAATTTGCAAAAATGTATAAAAATTAGAGATTCAAGTTACATGGAGGAATTTTGGCATGAAGACTTTGTTTTATTATCCTATTTTATTTATTTATGTTTGTTTAATAATTATTTTTAATTTGAGTTTTTTCTGACCCATTAGACATTGTTTAGAGATTTATTTCATTATTGAACTTATGTTAGTTGATTACTAGTTTAGGCTCATTAGCTTGGAACCTAAAATGGGTCTAGCAGGTTTAGTTAGAGAAGAGTATATTATATATTTTTAGCTTCAAATTTCAGCAGAAAGTTGAAGAATAAACATGAGTTTTCTATTTATTTGTTCGTGACAAAACAACCTTTCTTTGCAGGGGCAAATATTATATATTGACTTATCGAAGATTAACTAGCTTCATGATGTTATTTGTATACTTAGGGTTCTTAAATACAAGGTTATCTATGAGTCCAAGTCTTTGTCCAATTCCTTTGGTTCTTAGGTACATGGATACCTCTCGGTCAAGGTTTTATCAAACTTGATTTTTGGCTTTTCAGGTTGTTATTTACTTCATTTGAGGTTGCTTGACCACGTGATCAAGATGTTCTTTTTTTGGATAAAGTAAGTATATTAACCAAAAGGGAACAAACCAACAACATAGGGTAAGGCCCATAAAGCTTGAATAGGCGACTAAAACCCGCCCAACCTAAAACCAAAAATGAACATGAAATAAAAGGGGCATGTACCAAAGAAAGGCTAAAAGGACATGCCCTCAAAACTTAAATAAAAAATAAATCAACTAGAATAAAAAAAAATATCATCAGAAATACCCCACGAAATATAAAGCCTTTTATTAGTATCCGAGGAGGCCATATTACAAAGAAGATTAACTTTATAAATAATACACTTAACGATATCACTATAAACAACCAAAACATTACAAAAAGCCTTACCTTGGAGCCAAACATTCGTCTCCCTCCAGATATAGTACACTACACTAGCTAACATCAATATGATTATTAGATATTTAAGAGAGCTACCTCTACCCAAAAGAGAAAGCCATGCAATGATACTAACCGAAGATCGATGTCTGAAAGGAATATAGCATTTAGAGCAAAGATCATACTAGATGCGTTGAGAGATAAGACAATAAAAAAAGAAGTGATCAACATCTTCACTACCACCCTCACATAAAAGACATCTATTAACCTGAATAAGACCATAGGACATAAGCTTATCCTAAATCGAAAGGGCCTCACGAATAGCAAGCCATAAGATGAAAGAGAATCATAGTATAACATGTTTATGCCATACAAGCTCCCACCACTCCATTTTGTTATGAAAGGGGCAAATAACATTCCAAACATTGCAGATGAAGAAAATACCTCTAGGAGCATCCTTTCAGCACACAATATCACACCTCCTATCATTCGGGTGAAAAGAAACAGGGGTACACTAAATAAGCTCAATCCACTTAGAAGATCTTGTAGAAGGCAAAATCCACTCTTGACCAACTATAATACAACTCAACCTCGAGTCTGTACCCAAGCTAGATTAAATGACAATTCTTTCCCTAAAATACTTCATTAAGGGCCCAAAAGATGTTAGTTATCAAACCAAAGAGAAGTAGAACGACCATCACCTACATGGTTGCATATGAACTGACGAGTAAAACTACAAAGACTAAAAATCTTCCTCTAACTCCAAGAATAGTTCCTTAGACAAGTCACCTCCCAAATATTCCTACCTCACAATAAGTATGAATTCAAGATGACCGAATAAAATGAGCCGATCTAGTGTGTGTATTCCATTGGTGTTTAACCATTGTAGCCTGATTCCACATCTCTAGGTTTTTTATACCTAAGCCCTCTTCCTCATTTGGCAAACAAATCTTATCCCAAGTAACTTTAGCACCACCTGAAGCTAGATGATCACTACTATTCCATAAGAAGCATCATAACAAAGAAGTGATTTTCACAATAATAACCTTTAAAATTATTAATGGAGAAGACAAATACACCTAAATAATAAAGAGAATTGATTTAATAAGTTAAATTTTACCTGCATATGAGAGAGTGCAATTCATCAAACTCTTAGCCTTAGCCATAACACGGTCCACGAGGATCAAACAATCAGGAGAGGTGAGTTTTGTAGTGATAAGAGGAACACCAAGGTACCTGACTAGCAACTTCCCTTCCTTATAATCGATAACATCAAGAAGCCATGTTTTAGTATTATACTCAACACCACACAAAAACATATTACTATTGTCATGATTAGGAGACAAACTAGAAACTAGCCAAAATTGATCAATGCAATTCTCAATTAAGGAGATCATACCCACCTCAGCTCGATAAAAAATCATCAAATCATCAACAAAACACAAATAAGTAAATTACTCCTTTTCATAACGCCAATGAAATCCAAAGTCCTCATTTCTAACCAACTGACCTATCAACCTTGAGAAAATTCCATAGCAAGAACAAATAGGTAAGGAGATATAAGGTCTTCCTACCTTATGGAATAGTAGTGATCATAAGCTTTCATCAAATCCATCTTCAAAGAACACCTAGAAGGGCCCCTTTTCGATGATAATTATGGAGAAGCTCTTATGATAGTAAGATGTTGTCATTGATATTTCTCCCCTCAATAAAAGAATATTGAAACAGGCTAAGTAAATCTAGAAGCACACTTTGAACTCTATTAGCAATAATCTTGGCGATGCATTTGAAAACGGTGTTACAACAAGAAATAGTCCTGAAATTCTTAACCTGAGTAAGGTTAGGAACCTTAGGAATTAAGGCTATAGAAGTAGCATTATCTTGCTTGAGTAACCGGCTAGAAATAAGGAAAGAATGAACAACATTAAGATTATCTAGACTAATAATGCTCCAAGTTTTATTAAAAAAACCCATACTGAACCCGTTTGGACTAAGAACCTTATTATCCTTAAGAGAGAGAAAAACCTTTTGAATTTCCTCATCACTAATTAGATTATCAAGAGTCATGATTTGAGATGAAGATAACTGTTAAGGAAGGGTCTCGCTAATAAGAAAATAATTAATGGAAGAATCTAACCTAGCCCCCTAAAAGATTTTCAAAGTAGTTAACAATTGTATCATTTACCTTTTTTTCCTCTATAATACAAGTGCCATTATCATCATGAATGGAAAGAATTTTACTTCGGCATTGATGATTCTTGATCGAGTTGAAGAAGAACTTTGAATTCTTATCACCTAAATTCAACCATTGAACCCGATATTTTTTTTTTAAGACCTTACCTTGAGCAAGTCTCACATACTCCTTAACCAACATAAACTCAGCCTTATGAATATCCAAATCAAGAGGAATCTACTACATCAGACATTAAACATCTTTCATGGCCTTCCTTGCTAACAAAACCCTATTCAAAATCTTAGAAAAGAACTTCTTATTAAAGTCTCTAAAAACACCTTTAACACGCTTCAACTTTTTACACAAAATAAACATCAGAGTACCAGTAACTTCCTCCTCCCAAGCTTTGGCAACAGTCTGTTGAAATTGGGGGTGATCAACTAAAAAATCAAAATACTTGAAAGGAACTTTCCTTTTAGACATGTTTGCAAGCTTAACTAACATCAGAGAATGATTTAAGATACCAAAAGGAAGAAAAAAAGCTTCAGAACTCGCGAACTCACACTTTCACTTCACATTAACAAGCACCTGGTCTAATTTCTTCAAAATAGGATTATCACATTACCGATTAGTCCAAGTGAACATAGAGCTCGTGAATCGAAGATCCTCCAAACATGATTGAGTGAGATACTTATTGAGATCATTCTACCATACAGACCACATAATTCCACTTTTCTTTTCATCTATAGAACGAATAGCATTAAAGTCGCCCATAAGAATCCAAGGGGTGGACTCTTAACTATCATTATGTCTTACAATATCAGTCTCATCTATAGATGGACTATTGTCTCTATAAACGATTGAGGTGTTCAAACAGGTATTGATATCCAACATAGTAACACGAACATGAATAATCTGATCCGAGCAATCCATCATATCCATCTTAACCACACCAGCAGCCCAACATACCCAAATTCGACCATGACATGAGTAATCATAGTTGTTCAAGAATGACTGGTTCTGAAGAAGAAGAAGACTAGAGACATTTTTTTATATTTCTTTCTCTAAACTGAGTCTCAATCAAACCAAAGAGAGCCACACTTTCCTTTTGGACAAGACAAAGCAATTTTGAATGCTTTAAGGGATCATTCAAACCTCTCACAAACTACAGATATATATATATATATATATATATATATATATATATATATATATAGAAAATAAAGATAAGAAGACAAACAACACAACGATTGTCTCGACTTGCCCCTTTGCGAGGAATTAGGTCTCCTTTTTTTTGCCCCTTTTCTTTCTCTCAAGATAGTCTTTAGCCTTACTTACTAATTAATTAATACTCTTTGTTGACCGAATTCAAAGGAGATTGATGAGAAGGACTTACCGAAATTGAAAACATAGACTCTTGATCAGTACAGTCCCCATCAATGTCACCTGCCCTAACTTCAATATCCATCTCCTCTTTACGCCTATTTAACTCATTTGTAGTCAAAGTGTTGCGATGTCGTGGTCGCACAAATTAATTACCCTAGCTTCAAACACAACACACAAGATAGTATAGAGCAAGCAAGGGGTCGATCCCACGAGGAAGTTCAAGTCAGATTTTTATGCTAGATGATATGTAATTTGGGGGGGTTTGGACGTTATCTAGGCTACAGCAAAAGAAAATAGAAAACTATCAAACGAAATTTAATAAAATCAGAAAATTATCAAGAGAACAAACCTTGGTCACAAGCACACATCCATCTACAGAAATCAGAACTAATCATGGAAACGAAACATCAATTTATATTCTGAATATTTATCTCTTCTTAACATTGGTTAGTTAACGGATCCGCCATATAACTAACCCTAACCATTAAACAACCACAGTGTCCGCACTAGTAATTTAATTTAATGGCAGCCTTAAGAACTAGATAAGTTGATTAATCAAGAAAACATAACTGTCCGTAGTCTATGTTTGATTTGATTGAATGTTCTCCCTAAGATTAATAACGTAGATCCGCCACAATTATTAAACTCAGTTGCTTCACAAGTTCATATACCACAACTCCGGTTTTGATATCAAACTTAGCAATAGATTGTCTACAATAATAACTTAGAGTCCGCTCTAGCAATTAAAATAAACAATCATAGGAAAATAAGCATAGGAGAACAAACATATTCATCATATAAACTGAAAAGAAAAGGTAAAATAAATCTCACAGTTCTTGAAATCCGAAGGTTTCCGTGTCCTTGCAACCAAGAAAAAGTGTTTAGCCTTGTATGTTTGTTGAACAACTGATCAAAAAGAAGGAAGAATGCATAATTTAGGGTTTCTTAGAGGAAGGGGGTGTTTTTCTCCTCTTGGCTGGCTGCCCCCCTTCTCTTCTCTCATTCTTTTTATATCTTAGGAAACCCTAGGTCTCTATTTTACAAAATAGTCCTCCATTAAGTAGACTGTTTACATTTAAGTACTTCAATAACTATTTTCCTAAAAAAGGAGAAATAGCCTTGCATGAAATCTTCTAGCTTTGACTTAGAGGAGCTAAATTGCTGAAATAAAAACTTGGATATCGGTTTAGATGCTTCAGAACGTAATTTGGACTCGTTTCTTCACGAAACCTGTTTGCTGGCAGAATTCAGATGTCATCTTTGAAAAATCATATCTCCCTCATATGACATCGTTTTTGGCTGCAATTTGGAGCGTTTATGAAATATGAGTCATGAATCCAAAAAAATTGAGTTTGCATCAATTGGACTTCTGTAGCTCTAGATATTCAAGTTGGAATAGCCGAAGGTCAACAGTGGCAGATTGCGAGATTTGACTTTGAAGGCTGCGATTTCCATGCTCTTCCTTATTTTATTTTCTTGCCTTAAATGTCCAGAAAGGTATGGATGTTAGCTTTTTAATGCCACTAGAATCACTTCATTTCAACCTCCAGAGCTCACGCTCTGCACAAAACATCGACTGAAGGTCAAATCTGCCAATTATCTCCAATTTACTCCTTTTTGCATCTTTCATCCAAAAGTGCCTTCAAAACATAAAACAAAGAATATCAAGGCATTTTATATATAAAACATAGGCAAAACACTAGTTAAATATAGGTGAAACTATTGAATAATATGGTTGCATCACAAAGAAACCTAGATAGATTTTCTATTAGTGGTCTCACAATTGGCAATTTCAACGGTACTTAGAGCCAAAATAGCACAAGTATTCCTTTTCTCCTTTATTTTGCCTCCTTGGGGGCTATTCAAAACAGAAACAAAAAATTTAGTCTTAACTGTATTACAATCAGATTTACACACCAGATGTAGACTGACCATTCTTATCATTTTTAGAGTCTTTGTTTCTTTTAACAACTTCATGCCATTGGAACTAATTTTGCTTGTTATCCAAAGAGATTGTTCTAACAACACCATTTTCCCTTTTAGACTCTTTCATAATTGAAAGTTTATCAACTTTATTATTAGGGCATATAGTTGTGGTGTGTCCAAAGACATTGAATAATTTATAGTTGTTTCTACGATCTAAAGTTGTACTCAATTTAAGAAGCTCGATTGTCTGCTCATTGAATATACTATTTAGCTCTTGCAATTGTTGATCAATAATAGCTGTAAATATATCAATTTGATAGTGATGTTTAACTGTTACTAATATTTGTTTATGGCAAGATCGTCCCACACTAGAAAAACAAGCATCCATATCAGGAATTTTAATGTCTATATGCTTACAAAATGATGTCACTTCTTTTAAAAGAGTTTCCCAACCATCATCTCTTAACTTCTGAATTAAAGTCTTTGTGGTAGTCACCAAATGCATAGCATTTAAAATGTCTTGAGATTTTTGTTGCAGGGCTTGGCAAAGCACATCAGTAATTCCCATAACATTCTTCATTATATGTAAGATGAATGCAAAATCAAATGAAATTAGCAACTTAAATGAAAAGGCCGCATTACCACGTTAAGAATAAGTAGATCTATCTAAAGCAATGTTTTCAAGAACCAAGCAAGTTGCCCCGTACAGTTTTATCATACTGTAAATTGATTTGAAGTGTGAACTTCATCTGCTATCTCCAGGTCTTTACAAACTACCAACTTGATTAACTCCTTTACCCGTTTCAATCTCACCAATATCAACTAAATGTTCAATTGTAGCTGCTTGAAAAGCCCGTAATTCATCATTACGCTTACAATAAGCACTAACAATGTTAATAATAAAAATCACATTCTAAAAGAAAGTGTGAACATCAGATATTTCTCTAACTGCAACAATAAGAGCCAATTGTAATTAATAAGCTAAGCAATGTACATAATATGTATAAGGGCAATCATTAATGAATAAAGCTTTCAAACCATTCCACTCTTCATGAATATTACTAACACCATTATTCCCTTGGCCCCTAATATTTTGAACATCAAGATTGTGATGAGATAAAAAAAAAAAAAGAAGAAGGAAATCTCTTCCTTAAGAGTTGAAGCAATTGTATCTTTGACATGAACTATATCAAAAAATCATTCTCGTATAAATCCACTTCTATCAACAAACCTAATAACAAGGGTTATTTGCTCTCTTCTAGATTCATCTCGAGCTTCATCAACAATTAAACAAAATCTTGCATCACCAATTTCATGACGAATTGAAGACTGAACATTTTTAGCAAAGACATGCAAAATTTATTTTTGAATTTGATGTGAGGTGTATTTAGCATTTTGTGGAGCATTTTGATGTGAGATGTATTTAGAAGAACTTGAGTATTTATAATCAAATATTTTAACATTTACAATTCAACCCCATTTTGCTTAATAATTATATTTTGACCCCATCTTTTCTTCTTTTCCAACAATAATACCATACTCTCTTTTATTTCTTTTAATTGCATCTTTGTTATTTAATTCTACATCCTCAATTTAATTTAACTCATTCAATCTCCAGGTTAAAATTTAATATTTTGAAGAAAAAAAATAACCAGAATTTTACAGACAAGTCCACACACCTGGCCTAAAAGGAAACAGCCGAGGTGCGTATTTTTTTAAAAAAACAAAAGAATGAACGTCATATTTTTTTTAAAATAAAATGGATGATGCATCGTCTACCTGACAGACAATGTGTTATCTATTGAAAACTCAGGGTTTGAGTTGTAGGACCTTCAAAACCCAAATCTCAACTTGTTTTTACCTAAAAACACCATATGAACCTTAGTAGCTTCATTTCCAACTGCATTACACCCTTTAATCAGTTTAAAAACTAAGAATCAAACCAAATAAAAAAAAAAACTTTATGTACTCCGCTCTATTTTTTTTCAACAAGGTTAAAGGAGAAAACCATATTTATTAAAGTCTCTTTTCTAAGATGAATCGATTAACATCAATATTCTTTTTTTTTTATGTTGAAATGTGAACAATCAAAATCTTTCTCTCTCCTCTCCTAACATTAATGGACCAGAATGTGAGGGAAATGAATTTTTAGGATCAAAACATAAACACTTAAAATTATTGGGACATAAAATATAAAAATAAAAAATTTTAGGGACCAAAATGAACTTTTGCAAAAGATTTGAGGACCAAGTTGGACTTTGTCAACGTCCAGGGACTAAAATACGAGAAAAGAATAAAATTTTAGAACCCAAGCATGAACACCTGGGTTCAAAAATATAAAAATAAAAAACTTTAAAGAACAAATTAATTTTTTAGAAAAAAAAAACTTCAAAAACCAAAGTTTTTATAGATTATAGTGTATGGTGACAACGCAATTCACCGTTGATTGTGTGTTAGTGTACAGTAACGAAACGACAGCAAAATAAAAGGATATTTTAGTTTTATAGTATAACAACACAGTGTGTGTGGATCCTCTGGTTGCCTTTTTTATGTGAAATGTGAGTAATCTCAATTCTCACAGCTATAATTCTCTATTATTCTACGAGGATTTTCTGAGGACAATTGTTCCTCTTATTACTTGTTATTCACACTGACACAAGGTCACAAGCGTTTCCAAGGCGAGTGAATTTGCTACACGCGTCTTTCCACTACTTTTTAGCCCCTCCCTCCTTCTCAAAACACCAATCGCTGTCCGAGAAGTCTTTTTTTTTTCTTCAAGCTTTATATATCTACCATGATTCAATGGTGAGCTTCCACCTTGATCAGACCTGATTAATAGTCTAAAGTCGAATAATGTTAGAAATTCATTTGAAGCATGCTGTGCTGTCTTTGGTCTGGCTATTGTCATCTCGGAACTAATCTGACAGAAATAAAATAATGGA
>Ga0325400_1005988_pt1 | contig 11524 bp, 11 predicted proteins | sample PopdelMetagenome_2_FD_205662 | JGI IMG/M metagenome (GOLD analysis project Ga0325400, IMG submission 205662) | Populus deltoides microbial communities from Bellville, Georgia, United States - Xylem-PdKOR-R1 | ecosystem: Host-associated > Plants > Phyllosphere > Stem > Wood/Secondary xylem...
TCTGCCGCCTCAAGGACTTTCGCCGCGTCGCCACCCGCTACGACAAGCTCGCCGCCAACTTCCTCTCAGGCGTCGCCCTCGCCACCGCCCTGGCCTTCTGGCTTTGAATGAGTCTGGGCCCTAACGAGTTCATGGTTGACATTAAAGGCGTTGAATGGACATCTTATGCCAATTAGACCTATCCGACCTCAAATAACGTTCTTGAATCAAACAGGCCCTGTCGAAGAATATGGTCGCGCAATGTACGCAGTTGCTCGATCAATTATCCGAGCTATGTTAGATGCTCTTAGCACTCAGGACCTTGAGGATATTAACACCCCCATAGGTGAAGTAACCCCCCGACAGCTGTCGAAGTTAGCTCGTCTTGATCGCGACAAAGGTATGCGGGGTGATGGTTTTGAATGGGCCGTCCATGAGGCACCTCTTGGGAAAGAACCTCGAGTCCTCAACCCTGTAGCAGAAGCTCTCTTTCGATGTTCACAATATAATAAGAGAGATGTAGAACCAAGTTCATTACTTTTTGGTCAAGAAAGATCCAGTTATCTTGGATTTTTAGATGCAGTTATGGAAACTGCTGGTCAGGATGCGGTTCTCATTCCTGGTGAACGCGGTAGACCCTTTGTTTTTGGACCCAGTGTTTCAACAGCTGCCTTAGGCGCAGCGGCAGAACCTTATTTACCGGCAAGAGTGAAAAAGATTTGGAAAACGGATCTTTTTATTAACGGTGTTGGGACAAATCGGCATTTTGCAACTACCGTGAAATCCAATGTAGATCATCTTGAAGGCGGGGCAGGCTTACGATTAGCCATTGTACCAGAGAATGCCGACCGCAGCCCGGCAGGTGTCCGTTGGGACAGCAATAAAAGACTTTGGATTGTAAGCTTAGCAGACCCCGACGGCTTCATGGGTCTGTTTAATGATACATATCGCGCTATTGGACGTGCCGTTTGCACCCTTGGACGCCATGACAAGCCTGCATACTATACAATACCATCTGCCAAAGTCGTAAAATTACAGGAGCAATTGGAGAAGTATGGTAGTGTGAAGGTGTTAGAGGTCGAAGCTGCTTTGAATGATGCAGCGCAACAAAACTTAATTACCGCTCAGGAAAGGCTTCTTGGGGTTAATCCGCCAGATTGGCCTCACATGAAGCAGCTTGCTCCAAAGCTAATAGCACCCAAGCCTAGCTTTGTTAAACTAGATTAGCTACGATATCGTTTCGCTATGGATCAAGGTGACATTTCAAATTTCACCTGAATTAAAACTTTCCCAGTCGAAGTCCGCTGCGAACGCGTTTTCCCAGTCCTGCTCCGCCTCGGGTTCCGGCTCCCCCGTCGGCTCCGTCCCAACGGCCGCCCGGACCGGCGCCACCACCACCTCCTCCCCCGTCCATCCCGCCAGCGCCTCTAGGTCCGGCAGTGGGGCGATCTCGCCCTCGCGCAGCGCGGTTTCCGGCCAGGGCGCTTCGCCGGCGGCGCGGCGTTCGGCCTCGGCGACGCGGAACGCCGCGCGCTGACGTTCCCGGTCCTCTTCCCACATGACGCGGAGGCGAAAGCTCCACGCCTCCGGATGCTCGCCGCGGCGCTGCTTCAGGTGCGGCGGGTCGAGGCGGAACTTGACCTCCTTCTGGTGGAGGCGGAGCAGTTGCAGCGCCTGGTCCGCGGTCAGCGGGGGCACCGCGGGGCGCGGCGGGCGGCGGCGCCACGCATCGTCGCGGTGGCTGGCCGGGTCGGCAGCCTCCTGCAAGGCGGCCTCCAGCGCCTTGTAGCCCTGTTCCAGCGCCAGCCGCCACTCGCGGCTGAAGGCGGGATCGCGCGCCTTGGCTTGGTAGAAGGCGGAGTGCGTGAAGCCCGCCGCCTTGGCGGACAGGCGGACGTTGGCGGTGGCCGACAGCGCGACCAGGAAGGCCTGACGCGCTCGAGGCGTCAGCCGCTCGGGCCGGCGGGCGCGCAGTTGCAGCGTGCCGTCGCGGCGGCGCACCGTCTCGGCCGCGGGCCGGTCGACGGGCGCGGGGGCGGCGAGGTTAGCCTGAGCCAGGGTGAGCGCGGCCGCCCATTCCTGCGCGAAGCCGGCGTCGCGCGCGCGGCGGCGGGTGAACTTGGCGCGGTGGGCGCCCACCTCGCGCGCGGCGGCGCGGACGTTGCCGGTACGGGCAAGCGCGGCGAGGAAAGCACGGTTCTCCAGCAGCTGGGGCAGCGTGAAGGGCCTGGGCATGTTCCGGTCCTGTTCACACGATCTCCAACATTGCAAGCGTGCGGCGCTTCGGCTAGGGGCGCGGGCTTCCGTTGACATCGGAAACGCTTGCGGGAGGGCACGGCTTCTTCGTCGAAGGAGCGGGTGTCCGGTCGGACCGCTAAACTCACGACATGAGAGTGACATGGCAAAGAAGATCACAGGCTATATCAACCTCCAGGTGCCGGCGGGCGAGGCCAAGCCCGCGCCGCCGATCGGCCCCGCGCTGGGCCAGCGCGGCGTCAACATCATGGAGTTCTGCAAGGCGTTCAACGCGCAGACCGGCGACCAGGAGAAGGGCACCCCGCTGCCCACCAAGATCACCGTCTATGCCGACCGCTCCTTCTCGTTCGAGACCAAGAGCCCGCCGGCGACCTTCCTCATCAAGAAGGCGCTGGGGCTGAAGTCGGGCTCCAAGGAGCCGGGCAAGACCAGCGCGGGCACGGTCAAGCGCTCGCAGCTGGCCGAGGTGGCGCAGGCCAAGATGAAGGACCTGAACGCGAACGACATCGAAGCGGCGACCAAGATCATCGAGGGCTCGGCCCGCGCGATGGGTCTCCAGGTGGTGGAGGGCTGATACCGTGGCGAAGCTGAGCAAGAAGCAGAAGAACTGGACCATCGACCCCGAGCAGCTGCACGGGATCGAGGAGGCGATCGCGCTGGCCAAGACCAACGCCACCGCCAAGTTCGACGAGACCATCGAGGTGTCGATGAACCTCGGCGTCGATCCGCGCCACGCGGACCAGATGGTGCGCGGCGTCGTGAACCTGCCCAAGGGCACGGGCAAGACGGTGCGCGTGGCCGTGTTCGCGCGCGGCCCCAAGGCGGACGAGGCGCGCGAGGCGGGCGCCGACGTAGTGGGCGCGGACGACCTGATGGAGCAGATCCAGGGCGGCACCATCGACTTCGACCGCTGCATCGCGACGCCCGACATGATGGGCGTGGTGGGTCGCCTGGGCAAGGTGCTGGGCCCGAAGGGCCTGATGCCCAACCCCAAGCTGGGCACCGTCACGATGAACGTGGCCCAGGCGGTGAAGGACGCCAAGGGCGGCCAGGTGGAGTACCGCGTCGAGAAGGCCGGCATCATCCATTCCGGCATCGGCAAGGCGAGCTTCCCGGCGGAGGACCTGCGCGCGAACTTCGACGCGCTGGTGGCGGCCGTGGTGCGCGCCAAGCCCAGCGGCGCCAAGGGCAAGTACGTGCGCAAGGTGGCGCTGAGCTCGTCCATGGGCCCGGGCATCCGCGTGGACACGGGCGAGATCGCGGGCGGCTGACGCCGCCCGGGGGGCGAGATCGCGGGCGGCCGACGCCGGCGCGAGCTATCGGCTCCGGGAGGGGGCGGTCGGGCGATGGCCCGGCCGCCCCTTTCCGCGTCCGGCCGCCCGGCCTGCGCGACGAGGCGTTATCATGCGGTGCACAATAGGGCTCGCCTATTGCCCGAACGGGTGGTTAACTCCGCGTCAGCCGTCGCGCCGACGACGGGGGAAACCATCGAAAAGGGGTACAGCATGTTCACCAAGGCGATCCTGGCCGCGTCCGCGGCGCTGGCGGCGTTGGGTGCCGCCGCGCCGGCGTCCGCTCTGGTCATCAACCTGCGCGATACGGGCGGCGTCACGGGCAGCCGGGCCGAGCAGGGCTTCCGCATCGCGGCCGATTACTGGCAGAGCGTGCTGACCAGCAACGTCACCATGAACATCGACGTGGGCTTCAGCAGCTTAGGGGAAGGCATCCTGGGCGGCACGCGCTCCGCGCTGTACGAGAGCGTGCCAATGCAGACCTACTACAACCTGCTGGCTGCCAACGCGACGCGCAGCACCATCGACACGCGCGCGCTGGGCAACCTGCGCCCGCTGGACGCCAACGGCGGCGTCGACGTGCTGGTGCCCGGCTACCTGACGCCCGCGACGCAGAACGGCGTGACCGCGGGCTACGACAAGCGGCTGGCGCCCACCGCGTCCGAGATCGGCAACAGCATCGCCATCTCGTCCGCCAACGTGAAGGCGCTGATCAACGACGCGTCCTTCGGCGCCACCGACGTGGACGCGGACATCCAGTTCTCCAGCGACTTCGCGTTCGACTTCGATCCGACCGACGGCGTGACGGCGGGCACCTACGACTTCATCGGCGTGGCGGTGCACGAGATCGGGCACGCGCTGGGCTTCCTGAGCGGGGCGGAGGACTTCGACTACGTGTCCGGCAGCGCCGTTCCGGACATCGACGGCATCTGGTGGGGCTACGCGGCCGACATGTTCCGCTACTCCGCGCCGGGCCAGCTCGACTGGACCTACGGCACCGCCAGCTACTTCTCGATCGACGGCGGGCGCACGCCCTACCTGGACGGCTTCTGGTCGACGGGTAGCGAGAAGGGCGACGGGTGGCAGGCGTCGCACTGGAAGGAGCCGGGCGTGGCCTGCACCGACCCGCGCGGCATCATGAACCCGTACATCTGCGACGGCGAGGTCGACAAGGCCGAGGGGTTGGACCTGGCGCTGCTCGACGCCATCGGCTGGAACACCAGCGTCGACGTGTCGCGCAACCCGACCTACACCTTCACCACCGCCCAGATGTTCAGCGCGTTCGCGGCCGTGCCGGAGAGCTCGACCTGGGCGATGATGATCCTGGGGATGGGCGCGGTCGGCGCCGGCCTGCGGAACGACCGTCGCCGCACGCGCGTGCGCTTCGCGGCCTGATACCTCAACGACGGGCGGGCGGGGGGCCGGGCGGGAACACCGCCCGGCCCCTAATATAGAATCTCCTTTAGGCGCTTGTGCCACCCGCCGCGCACGCGCTTATCGTTTCCGCAGCAAACACCAGGTTGCGGTCGATCCAGCACCGGCTAAGCTCGCCTTATGGAGAGCTACTCCAAGACTGTTACCGAGGGCATGCGGCGTGTCTGTCATGCCTTCACGGAGATCGTACAGCCGCTTGGATTCAAGCGAGAGGGTAGCCGCAAGTGGATACGGCACTCCCATGGCAGCGAGGAGACTATTTGGATCTCACGGAGCGGTGTCACTTACGGCGCGCCGGTATCACCCAGCGTATCGCTCCAACTCGCCCTTTCATCGACTTGGGCAGGCGGCGAGGAAAGTGCTCACCTCAGCCATCACACCACTGAGAAGATACGTCGACCGACCGGCTATTGCTATCATCATCGCTTCAATGCCGTAACGAGCAGTACTTATGACAGATGCCTCCATGAATTAGGCTACTTCCTCGTAGAAGTCGCCGTGCCATGGTTCCAAGGAGCAGCGCGGCATATAACGACGACCGTATTGCCTGAAGAGTTCCTGTTCCCGCCCCGGCGGCGGCTCCGGGAAGGGCGGGCCGCAGGGGACGGGACAGCTTGAGCCCCTACCGCGTCAGCCGCAGCGTCGCGCCGACGATCCTGGGCTCGCTGGGCGTGCCCAGCACCAAGCCCGAATTGCCCGCCTGGATCGTCACGTTCTGGAGATAGTCGGCGGCCAACAGGTTGCGCGCGAACACCAGCACTTCCAAGCCGCCCCCATTTTCCTGGCCGGCGAAGCGGTAGCCGATATTGGCGTTGGTGAGGTTGTAGCCGCGGATATAGGTGAAGCGCGACAGCGAGGGGTCGCCGTTGAAGCCGCTGCGCGAGGCGGTGTCGAGGTGGAACGTCACCCGGCCCGGCCCTACCGCCGCCGCGTAATCCACCCCCGCGGTCGCCGACCAGCGGGGCAACGAGGCGAGGCGGCGGCCGGTCAGGTCGCAGCGCTCGGTGGCCGCCGTCTGCACCTCCAGCGGGCAGGGGCCGGCGGGATAGTCGCTGTAGCGGCCGTCGGCGTAGGCAACGCCGGCGCGAAGCGTCAGGCCCGGCACGACCAGCGCGGTGGCGTCCGCCTCGAACCCCCTCACGGTCACGCGCGGGATGTTGGACAGGTAGCCGCGAAGCTGCGCGGTCTGCGTCACCGAGTTCTCGACCACCGTCGCCTGGAAATCGCGGACGCGCGTGCGATACATGTCGGCGTTCAGCACCAGCCGGCGGTCGAACAGGCGCGTCTTGACGCCCGCCTCCCACGTCTCGTTCCGCTCGGGATGCACCACGGCAGTTGCCAGCACCGGGCGGTTCTGGCTGTCCAACGGCAGGCCGGACATGTTGATGCCGCCCGACTTGAAGCCGCGCGCATAGGAGGCGTAGGCCATCGCCTCGTCCGTGACCTGCCATGCGATGTTTCCGCGACCCGACAGACTGCCGTCCTTGTCCGTTGCGGAATAGGTCTGGGGCCTGAGGATGCCGAGCCGCGCGTTGACCAGAGCGGGCACGGCGGTGGCGGGGCCGCCGTAGACGTTGGTGGCGTAGTAGCCGCTCTTGTCCTCGTGCGTGTAGCGCAGGCCGCCGGTCAGCGTCAGCCGATCCACGATCCGCCAGTTCACCTCGCCGAAACCCGCGTAGGAACGGTTGCGGAAGTCGGTTCGTCCCGCCTGGCCGTAGCCGTCGAGCAGGTTCGCGGGCACCGCCACGGGCGTCGCGTCGGTGGCGCTGGTCGGCACGCTCTGGCCGATCAGCCAGCCGGCGCCGGCGGGACCGTAGATGCTGATGGGGTTGCCGACGATCTTCTGCCGGAAGCCGTAGAGGCCCACCACGTATGTGAGCGGGCCGGTGCCGTTGGACGCCAGGCGAAGCTCCTGGCTGTACTGGTCCTGGCGAGACGGGATGTGCTGCGAGAGCTGGATGGGGAGGCCGGTATAGTCGCGGTCGTTCTCCGCGTCCCAGTTCCACCAGCGCCACGCCGTGACACTGGTGACGGTGCCGAAGCCGAGATCCAGGTCGCCGATGGCGGTGAGGCCGCCCTCGTTCGTGTCGACGTCGAGCGGGCCGTCGATGTCCACCGTGCGGCGGCGCCAGTCGAGCGTGGGGAGCTGGTAGCCGAACTGTCGGGCGAGTGCCGGGTACTGGCGCGCGGCCGCGCGGCGGCTGGAGCCGATCACGACCGGCACCTGCGTGCAGCAGCGCGCCTGGAAGTTCGTCACGTCGGCCGACAGGCGCAGCGAGAGCCTGTCGTCGGGGCGGAACAGCAACTGGGCGCGCGCGGCCTGGGTCCCGACGCCGTTCTCGTCGCGGCCCGTGCGGATGTTTCGGATATAGCCGTCGCGGCGCGTGGACACGCCCGACACGCGGAACGCCACCGTGTCCGACAACGGCCCGCTGGCCCAGGCGCGCGCCTGCACGAAGTCGAGGTCGCCGTAGCTGATCTCGGCGAAGCCCTCCGGCGTGAAGCTGGGCGCGCGAGTCGTTATGTTGATCGCGCCCGCCGTGGTGTTCTTGCCGAACAGCGTGCCTTGCGGCCCACGCAACACCTCCACCTGCTCCACGTCGGCGAAGTCGAAGGCGGCCGTCGCCGGGCGCGCGTGGTAGACCTGATCGACGTAGAAGCCGACGCCGGGCTCCAACCCGTCGTTCGCCTGGCTGACCGCGACCACGCTGGAGCCCAGGCCCCGGATGGTGAAGGCGGTGTTGCGCGGGTTGGCGGACGAGTAGTTGAGGCTGGGGACGAGCGCGGTGAGCCCTTGCGTGTTCACCGTGTAGCTGCGGTCCAGAAGTTCGCCGCCGACGACGGACAGGCCGTTCGGCACGGCTTGCGCGTCCTCCGCCCGCCTGCGCGCGGTGACGGTGACGGTTTCGAGACCGTCCCCGGCCTCGGCGGCGGTGCGCGCGTCCGGGAGCGGTTCTCGCGCCAGCGACGGGGCGGCCAGGAATGAGCACAGGAGCAGCGGAAAGATACGGCGCATGACGATGATCTCCCTGCCCGCCCGTGTGCCGGGTCGAGTCGCAATATACGGTCGTATATAGCTGCGGCAGCGCGGCGGAAGGGGCCTCCGCCGGGGCGGGGTCAGGCGGCGAAGAAGTAGTTCGTGAGGTGGAAGAACAGGGGTGCCGCGAAGCTGACCGAATCCATCCGGTCCAGCGCGCCGCCGTGGCCCGAGATCATCGCGCCCCAGTCCTTGGCGCCCATGGACCGCTTGATCGCGGACAGCACCAGCCCGCCGCAGAAGCCCGCCACCACGATGGCGCCCGCCATGCCGAGCGCCTGGGGAAAGGTGAAGGGCGTGATGAACCACAGGCCCCCGCCCGCGAGCGTCGCGGCCAGCCCGCCGCCGACCAGCCCCGCCCAGGTCTTGGACGGGCTGACCTTGGGCGCCACGGGGCGGCGGCCGAACAACTTGCCGAACACGTATTGCAGCACGTCGCTGGCCTGGACGGTGAAGACCAGGAAGAAGAGCAGGAACAGGCTGCGCCCCTCGTAACCGGGGATGCGGAGCAGCAGCAGGGCCGGCGCGTGGCTGACGCAGTAGACGCACAGCATCAGCGCCCATTGGACGCGTGCGGTGCGGCCCAGGAAATCCTCCGTCTCCCCCTTCAGCACCGCCAGCACGGGCAGCGCCAGGAAGGCGTAGACGGGGATGGCGATGGAGAAGAGCGACTGCCAATCGTACCAGATGAGCAGGTATTGCAGCGGCAGGAACAGGTAGAAGGCGACCGCCAGCGCGCGGTGGTCGGCCGCGCGCGTCTCGGTCAAGGAGAGGAACTCGCGCAGGCAGTAGAAGGAGGTGAGCGCGAACAGCGCCAGCGTGACGCCGCGCCCCAGCGCGAAGGCGGCCGCGAAGATCGCCACCATCAGCCACCAGGCGCGGACGCGGGCGTTGAGGTTGTCCACGGTGGCGCGCGCGCCCTCGGTGACGGCGCGCGCGGCCAGCAGGCGGCCGGTGATCGACGCCACCGTCAGCAGCGCCACCAGCCCGCCGAACAGGCGAAGCATCACCGGGTCCACGTTCATCGGGAAAGCTCCACCACGGCGTTCCGCGCGCGCGTCAGGAAATCGTCCTTCCCCTCGCCCGCCCGCCGGTCCAGCGCCGCGCCGAAGCGGACGCGGCACGATATGGGCACGGGGAGGTAGGCGCCGCGCGGAAAGGCGCGGGCGGGGTTGCTGAGCCAGACGGGGATCAGCTCCGCGTCGGGGAACTGCTGGCTCAGGTGAAAGAGGCCGGACTTGAAGGGCGCGGGCTCGGGGCCGGGCCCGCGCGTCCCTTCCGGAAAGATCACCAGCGAGTGGCCGGCGGCGAGCGCGCCCTCCACCGCGGCGGCGCGTTGCCGGGGGTCGGTGCCCCCCGTGCGGTCCACCTGCACCGCGTTGAGCACGCCTGTCGCCACCGCGCGGCGCAAGCGGGTGCGCCCCCAGTAATCGGCCGCCGCCACCGGGTGCGTCACCCGGCGCAGGCGCGGCGGGAGTGCCGCCCAGAGCAGCACCGTGTCCAGGTGACTGGCGTGGTTGGCGAAGTAGATGCGCTGGCGGTCCTCGGGCGCGGAGCCGACCCATTCGGGGTGGCCGCCGACCAGGAAGCGGGTGAGGCCGATCAGCAGGTGGTCGATCATACCCGGTCCCCTTCCCGCAGGCGGCGCGCGATGCGTGCGGTGCGGCGCAGACAGGTGAAGCTGGTGCCGAGCGTGACGACCCACAGCACCGCCTCGCCCAGCCCCAGCCGCCATCCGGCCCAGGCGTCCGCCAGCGCCAGCACCGCGCCGCCGGTGAGCGCCGCCATGCGGTGCTGCTTGGCGAAGGGGCCGGAGAAGTCCTGCCCCAGCCCCAGCGACGCGCCCACCGCGCGCACATAGGCGGTGCCCACCGCCAGCACGGCCGCCGCCAGACCCAGTTGCGGCACGCCGACACCGACGCCGAAGCCCCAGAGCAGCAGGCTGTCCTCCACCCGGTCGGGCAGCTCGTTGTACAGCACGCCGGTCGGCCCGCCGCGCCCGCCCTCGACCGCCACCATGCCGTCGAGCAGGTTGCACATCAGCCGCGCCTGGACGCCCAGCGCGCCCAGCAGCCACAACCAGGGGCGGCCAGCCGCGAACGCGAAGGCGGCGGCGCCCGCGGCGGCGAAGACGATGCCCGCCGACGACACTTGATTGGGCGAGACGCGCGTGGCGAGCAGCGCGCGAGCGAGCGCTTGCGCGAAGCGGCTGCCGCGCGCGGCGATGGGGCGGCGGTCGGCCTCGCTCACGCGCCGGCTCCCGCGCCCTGGGGCCGGGGGGCGTCGAGCATGGCGTCCACCAGCAGGCGATAGGCGTCGGTGTCGGCCGCGACCGCCGCCGCCGCCTCCAGGTCGCGATAGGCGGTCAGCGCCGCCCGGCCCGCCTCTGTCAGCCGCGCGCCCCGCCCTGCCCCGCCGCCCGACACGGCGTCCACCAGCGGCGCGCGGAAGCAGCGGTTCATCTCGTCCACCAGCAGCCAGCTCCGCCGATAGCTCATGCCCAGCGCGCGGCCGGCGGCCGAGATCGACCCCTCGCGCCCGATGGCGTCGAGCAGGTCGGCCTTGCCCGGCCCCATGGCGGTGCCCTCGCCGCACAGGAGCTGGAGCTTCAGCTTCAACGGGCCGTGCTGCAATCCCGTGCCTCCGGTTGCGGTGGAGCCCCCGCCATAGCGCGGATGCGTGAGCGATGCGACCGGGGGCGTAACGAAGCGTTTCCAGCGTCGGTCGGGAGGATACGGGCATGGACGGCGTGTGGGCGGCGGGCTTCTGGGGACTGGTGGGGGGCTCGGCGCTGGTGCTGGGCGCGGGCGTGGCTTGGGTAGCGGACCTACCGCGCCGGCTGATCGCGGGCGTGATGGCGGTGGGGTCGGGCGTGCTGATCTCGGCCGTGGCGTTCGACCTGATGGACGAGGCGTATCGCGGCGGCGGGATGTGGGCCGCGGGCGGGGGCTTCGTGGGGGGCGCGCTGGCCTATACGGCGGCCAACGTCGCCGTTTCGCGGCGCGGCGCCAGGCACCGCAAGCGGTCCGGGCAGGAGGGGTCGCCCGCCCAGCCGTCGGGCGGGGGCGGGCTGGCCATCGCGGTGGGCGCGCTGCTGGACGGTATCCCTGAATCGGTGGTGATCGGGGTCGGCCTGCTGGCGGGCGGGGGACCGAACGCGGTGACGGTGGCCGCCGTATTCCTGAGCAACGTGCCCGAGGGGCTGTCGAGTGCGGCGGGCATGAAGAAGGCGGGACGCTCGGCCACTTACGTGTTCGGCGTGTGGGGCGGCATCGCGCTGGCGTCCGCGCTGGCCGCCATGTTCGGCTACGCCACCATGGCGGGCGCGCCTGCGGAAGCGGTGGCGGCCGTCACCGCGGTGGCGGCGGGCGCGATCCTGGCGATGCTGGTGGACACCATGATCCCGGAGGCGACGGAGGCCACGCACGATTATTCCGGGCTGATCGCGGTGGTGGGGTTCCTGTCGGCGTTCCTGCTGTCGAAGATGGGGGGCTGACGCTCCGGTTCCCGCGGCCGGCGTGGCCGG
>Ga0325400_1005989_pt1 | contig 11524 bp, 10 predicted proteins | sample PopdelMetagenome_2_FD_205662 | JGI IMG/M metagenome (GOLD analysis project Ga0325400, IMG submission 205662) | Populus deltoides microbial communities from Bellville, Georgia, United States - Xylem-PdKOR-R1 | ecosystem: Host-associated > Plants > Phyllosphere > Stem > Wood/Secondary xylem...
CTTAACTCTGAGCCCATGGGCGGTTTGGCCCAGGTATATTACTTGAGACCGTGAGTTTTTAGACTTCAGGGTTTTCTAGACCTATTAAATTTGAGTTTATAAATAGTCATCCAAGTCTTTATGAAATTTATACGCAAAGACTTTGTAAAAATATCTGGTACGATGAATTTGTTGAATTTTTTATATGAAAAAAAGGGTGGAAACCCAGGTAATATACCAGAGAGCCCGTGTATAAGGGCATACAACATGGTTGAAAAATAATTTCTAAGCATGTAGAGGGGAACAAAAAAGAAACCTATATTGAAAAACGTTTTCTAATAGGTGGAGAGATCCATAGAGAAGGAGTCCATACCTAGAAAATTTCTAAGAGGTAGAGGGGACAGACTCATGTTGACGCTCATACTTAGAAAAATTTATAAGGGATAGAAGGAAACCCAATGAGGGTCAGCCTATACATACAAAGTTTTCTAAGAGGCTGAGAGAACTCGAAGAAGGTAAGCCTTATACTTAGAATATTTTTTAAGAGGCCGAGAGGAACCCGATAAGGGAGGGTGAGCCTTATACTTAGAAAATTTTCAAGTGGCTGGGGAGAACCCATGTCGATGCCTATACTTAAAAAAAATTTTAAGGGACGGAGGGGACGGACTCATGTCTACGTTCATACTTAGAAAAAAAAAGACAGAAGAAAAACCTTATGAGGGTGGTGTTATTGCATTAGAAAGACCTTCAGTCAATCCCTAGGAAAGTGGATAAGGGGAACCCATGGTGATGCCTAGATTTAGAAAAAATTATAAAGAGCGAAAGAGACGGACTCATGTCTACATCCATAGTTAGAAAGATTTATAAGAGGTGGAGGGTATAAACCCATATATATACCATACTTGGAAAATTTTCTAAAGGATTGAGGGAAACCCAAGAAGGGTAGTGTTATTGCATTAGAAAGGCTTCAGATCCATCACTTCCAATGAGAGTTATGTTATCACACTAGCGAGGCTTCAAATCTATCCCTTTCAAGAAGAGTTTGCAATCGCACTAGGGAGGCTTCAGATTCATCCCTTATAAGAAGAGTTGTGCATCGTAATAAGAAGGCTTCATATCCATCCTTTTTAATGAGAGTTGTGTTATCGCACTAAGGAGACTTCAGATCCATCATTTCTAATAAGAGTTGTACAATCGCACTAGGGAAGGCTTCAGATTCATCCTTTTTAAGAAGAGTTGTGCAATCGTACTAGGAAAGCTTCAGATCCATCCCTTTCAAAAAAAAATTGTGTTATCGCACTAAAAAGGTGTCAATAATGATGTCCCAAAAAATTTAAGTAGTTTAGGAGCAAGTCATATATGTTGGATAATCAGTTAATCTCTTGATTTTAGCAATTTGATCTATTATTTCTAGTCAAGGTGATTTGTAGCCAATACCTTATAGGCCAAAGTGACTTATGACTGGTAACTGTCAAATATCCTCTTTGGTAGGTTTAGGGACTCTTAGATGCTTAAGTAAATATATTTTTAGAGAGAAGACAATGATATTTTAGAGAAAGATGCTCTAAAAATATGTATGTAGTAGAGAATGAAGATTGTGAACCTGGAGCTTAAAGGATTCATGAGGTATTTATAACCAATGAGTTTTGTTCTTTTATAGAGATGAGAGGTTAAAGTGTAATTTTATCATGATAGTATTAATGGGGGATAAATATCCCTTACACAAGCATTAATGGGAGAAAATATTTGTAACATATGCATTAATAAGGGATAAATATCAATTTCACAAACATTTATGTGATGGAAATATGACAAGTCATTGAAAGTTTTTTTTATATAATTAGGAGTGTAGAGAAAGTAGGATTTAAAATATAACTAAGCTCATGAGGGTAAGGTTCTTCCCCACGTCTAAGTCCATGGGCATCATATTGCCTGAAATCATGAGTTTTAGGCTTTTAAGGATTTTTATACCTGTTAAATTTGGATTTCTCACATAACATTAATGGAATTAGAAAAAAAGAATTTGATAAAATGTAAAAAAAATAGAGGGGTCATGATGTTTTTTATTATGATTATTATATATCATCAATCTAATTATATATTTTAACAATAAAAGAAAAGAATAATATGATATTATGATAACAATTATTTTTTAAAGTATATTTCACTTGAAAATAAATTAAAATAATATTTTTTATTTTAAAATTTATTTTTAACATCAACACATTAAAATAATTTTAAAAAATTAAAAAAATTAATTTAAAGATTTTTTTTATTTTCAAAAACACTTTTACTTGTTTTTGGTCTTGTTTTGAGAATTACTAACTATTATTATTATTATTATTATTATTATTGAACAAAATGAGGACCAAGTACATAAGACTCCATGTAGGAAGTACCTAGTAGTGTTTATCTTTTTCGTAGCTGCCTGTTGCCTATTTTATTTTTTGAACGAATTTCCATTTCCACAAGGCGCAACAACAAACACCACCGCTACCACCACCCTTCGTTTTTAACGGTCTCTCTCTCTCCCTTCCTGTCCACGGTCAAGTTCCCACTTGGACGCCTCTTCTTTTCCTTCACTCTCACGTCGTACCCTCTCTTTCTCTATCTCTTCCTCCCCCCTCTCTATATATACATATCTCATATCTGTATGCGTAACTGAATATATAAGCAGCAGAGCAGAAATAAAGAAAGAAAGAAAAAATGGCTGAGAAGGTGAAAGCGAACTGTAATTATTCTAGTCGGGTCGTGGAGGGACCGACGAACCCGATCGTAACGCCTCTTTTAACGGATCTTTATCAGTTTACAATGGCTTATGCTTATTGGAAAGCCAATAAACATCAAGAGCGAGCTGTGTGAGTAGTTTGCCTTTTTCTTTTTTCTAAGGATTCTGTTTTTATTTATTTGGTTGTTGAGGGAACTGAAATGTTTTTGTTTTCCTGAAAACGTAATAATATTGCATCTGTTAGTTAATTCCATGCTCAATATTATATCATTTATTTATAGTAGTACTGAATTTAACAGGAGAATTAATACTTTAAATTACATTGCAATAGGAGTTTTGTTTTAAACATTAAAAAGCTTGTCTTAATTTCTTTCGATTTTTGATCTGGGGCTCTTTAATGTTTTTGTTATCAGGTTTGATTTATATTTTCGGAAGAATCCGTTTGGTGGGGAGTACACAGTGTTTGCTGGTTTAGAAGAATGCATCAGGTTAATTGCTAATTTCAAGTTCACCGAGGATGATATCTCTTTCATCCGGGAAAGTCTTCCTGGTTCATGCGAGGTAAATGAGGCTTAGTGGTTTATTATTTTCTTATTTATACTTCAGTCACTGCTTCTCGTGGCTTTTAAATCTGAGGAGAACTAGTACTTAATACATGATCTTGCAGGATGGTTTCTTTGATTATCTTAGAGGATTGGACTGCTCAGAAGTCGAAGTGTATGCCATTGCAGAGGGTTCAGCAGTCTTCCCAAAGGTTCCTCTGCTAAGAATAGAAGGACCAATTGCTGTGAGTACACCTTCCAACTGGTTTTCCTCTATTTTCTTGTTTACCGTTTACCATGTACATTTTGTCTCTCGAGTGGATCTTACTCGATTAATGTTTTTGCAGGTGGCTCAATTGCTGGAAACCCCATTAGTGAATCTTATCAATTTTGCATCTTTAGTGGCAACAAATGCAGCTAGGCATCGATTTGTTGCTGGAAAATCAAAAAGTCTTCTTGAGTTTGGGCTTCGACGGGCTCAGGTTGCTGACTGTATTTTGATTCTTTTTATTTTTTAATGCTGGCTTGAGTTATCTTTATGAGAAAACTCATTATTTTATGCTTAGGGACCTGATGGTGGGTTATCGGCGTCAAAATATTGCTACCTTGGAGGGTTTGATGCAACAAGGTAATTTCTAAACATTTCAGTTGCTGCCTTTCGTATCGTGCAACAATTCTTCTCTTATAGTTGAATTCTCAGAATGGTTTGTACTTTTTCTAATATGCCTTCCAATCATTTAACAATGATTCAGTTAAGCATCAACTTTCCATGTTAAGAGTCTCTTTAAAATCTTAAAGTAGCAAGGACTAGTGAGTAGATAACTCAGACATGATTGTCTACTACACAAGATTTTTTAGTTTATAGTTCAAATTCAGCTTTTGAATTTCTTCGAAATCAGTTGACCTGTGCATTGGCTAAGGTGATTCAAGATTGGTTTGGGTGGACATAGATCAATGGTTCTGATCCTGCCTTCAGGAAAGGGACCTAAAACTGAGACAGGGAGCTTCTTCAAAGCCGAGGAAACTATCTTGGTTTACAAGATCATTGTATCTAATTGTTCCTTCAGGAAAAGGAACAAAAACTGAGACAAGGACCTTCTTCAAAGCTGAGAAAAACATCTTGGTTACTAGGTACATGAATTTGATCTGGAAAGAGAATATACACCTCCTCTCCAAAAGAAATGTTTTATTTTCACCTATGCTTGCTGGCACATGGTTCCCAAACTGGCTAAAGGGAGGTCTAAACTGTGCTTGTTCCTAAATTAGGGTAGGATGGCTTTTATAGCATTCTGGTGCTGGAACAATTATGTTTCTGAATTTTGAGTGAATGAGATATGGTAGGGGATATTTGAAGTATTCATTCTTACCCCGTGCCACCCCCAGCCATAACTGATTTGACAGCATTAAATTTCTAAGAATTCAGTAGACCTTTGTAATGAGCAACCAAATGAGATTTTGGTTTTCTTTTATGAAAAGTGGATAAAAAAAAATTAAATGCAAGATCACATTTCACTCTGTGTTACTGGCTGCTGTTCAACACATTAACTGGTATTTGCCTATTTCTGCCTTCTGTTTTGACAGCAATGTTGCAGCCGGACGATTATTTGGGATACCTCTACGTGGGACTCATTCCCATGCATTTGTCAGCTCATATATGGTTGGTAATCTCGAAAAGCATTATAAGACATCCAGGCTAGGCTTTCCCCTTTTATTCGAGAAGTTACAGATACTTCATTTCATCTCCCTAGGCTAGTAACCTGACTCAAAAGTAACTAACCTCTCCAGAGGTCCTTTCTTCGGTAGTTATTTCCAAGTTGAGAAGTGCCTTTTGAAAGCCCTTTGTTGTTGCGATGGCAAATTCCAGAGCACGATAATGAAGATGATGCGTGTTTCTTCATTTATGCTTCAGAGTAGCATTTCAATTTTGCAAAAAAAAAAAAAATCAAGTGCATTATTAACTGATATAGTGGTCGTTTTGTGGTATTGTGAATGTTAGTTCATATGATATATTTTCTCTTTTTGGCATTGCTCTCTCTCTCTCTCTCAAATTACAGGCCTGTTTCTTTTTCTGTGATATTTAATAAATTTGTCATCACATGCTTGTGCCAATGTTTACACATTCATGCAATGTACGTTAAACAATAGTATTTCATTGCTTTAGGTTTAGTTAGTCCTTCATCTAAATTATCCAGTGGTTTGCAGAGCCCTGATGAGATCATAGACAAGTCGCTTCAAAGTGCTGATGGATCAAGTAGTTGCGAGGACTTTGTCAGTTCAGTTCAGACATGGATAAATAAAATTCAGGTTCTCTTCATTGGCCCTCTGCATTCATTTTGATTATTCATCAAAAGTTGTCCATCCTCTGTTCATCTTTAGCTAGAGATGACTAAATTAACCTACTGCCTTTCTTGAATGTTTAATAACATAAATTAGGGCGGTTAAATTTTCATATTCTTTCATCTTATTGGAGATAACTAGTTGTGAAGCTTATGGATCTATCTTTTGTCAGCATGGGTTAGGAAAACAGGGGAAGTAAATATTAAAGTTTTATTTGTTGATGAAAATTCCATAGTTGTGGGATGTGTAATCAAGAATGCCTAGTTGGCGTGCTTAAGATCCTAGTTTGATTTCTCTATGAAAGCACCAGAGAACTATTGATGATAATGCACAGCATATGGAATTCCTTGAAATATAATTCAGCTGGTGGCCATGGCATGAGACTTTTATGTAGTTTTGAAGATTTTACAAAGCAGAAAATATCATGCTCTTCTTGCAAAAAAACAAAAAGGGACAAGGCTCTAATTTTAGTTCCAAAAAATAAAAATTCCTATGGTTGCTTATTCAAGCAGTTATGTTTGTGCATTGCATGCTAGCTCTTTCATGTTAAACAATTTTGATAATATCATTAAAGTTCAATCTCTCTCTTTCTCCCCATTCCTTTCTGCTGTAATTGTATTGGGGTTTTTAAATGTAAGAGTTAAAAGTAATTTTCCCGAAGTCCTAACTCTGAATCCTGGAAAGATTTTTCTTTTCTTTACACCGATTTTAGGTCCAGAAAGGGGGATTTTTGTTTGGGCCTTGTGAAATTAATAGTTTCTTTGAAAACATTGTTGATTGCTTCCAGAGAAACCATGTAGGGCCTTTTTGATATCTAATATATAAGATTCAATATTTAGGAACTTGACGGTTAATAACAGGTACTATCTCACAGAGAATGTCTAATGCTGCAAGCCATTTTGATGTCTAATAGTGATTAAGATGTTTTCTTACTTCCATGATAGCTAATTGGTGTGAACAGTGTCTTGATCCTACAATTCATACTTCATTTGTTTATTCTGCTCCCCTTTCAGTTTTTTTTTTTCTTTCTTTCTTTACTTTTTTATTTGATTAATATGGTTTATGCTATGCAGTGGTCAAATTCCTTACGTGATATTTTTGGTGAGACCAATCAAAGTGAGCTAGCAGCTTTCACCTCCTATGCCTTGGCATTCCCTAGAAGCTTTTTAGCTCTTGTGGACACATATGACGTGAGTGTAGTTTTTGCTTCTAGGTTGATATGTTTCAATTCTTTGGAATAAAACTAATAGCTGTGTCCTGGATAATATTTTATATATATATATATATATATATATATATATATATATATATATATATATATTTGTCAAGATATGACATGCAGCTAGTTGATATTGTGCTTTTCTTTAGATTGTCGCTATGAAAAGTAAGTTTTTACATACAATCTTGGGTGCTTAGGGTAATCACTCACTGAAAACCTGTGTCTACATGTTTAGCACCAAACATTGTAAAGAACAAGCCAAAGTCAACAATTGTTTGATCAAATTTCAGTAACCTCATAACTCTATTGTAATTTGCAAGCGCAGTTTATGAAGTTGATCTTCTCAAAATGCTTGTGTCATCCAGGCCACTCAATACCTTGAAATTTTCAAAAACCATATTCTTTTGAATGAATTGAGACATTAACTTCTCATGCAGAGATGCAACTACTCATATCATGAAGCTCTAATCACACTCAACCTTTAGGGAATATGTGCAAAATTTAATTATATGCTGTCTTTACTTTTAGCTGCCTGCTGCACTTTGCCTTGTTCATAAGCTAGGTGGTTATTTTAAAGAACATACATTCAGTAACTAGTAAATGTGACCAAGAATTTGTAAGTTAAGATAAGGGAAAACTTATTAGGGTCTATAACCTTGGAAATTTCTTCCATTTTACCACATCTTTTTAATGTATACTACTGATCTTCTCAAAATGCTGATGTTTACACCTTGCATCATCAAGCATGTGGCATTTCACACAAGTAGACATTAACTTTTCCATTATGAAATGGTGCAAGTGCTCTTATAACGTTTCCATGACCATACTTTAGTATTAATGGATTATATTTGCAAAGGTTAATTATATGTTGCATCTTCTGTTTGCTGCATGCCAAACTTTGTCTTGTTAATTAAGCCAGGTGGCTACTTCAATCAATTATCACTTTAGTGCAGTTAACATTGCATTTATCTGTTCCATCTCTTTACCAGGTAATGAGGAGTGGAATCCCGAACTTTTGTGCGGTTGCTCTAGCACTTAATGATCTTGGGTAAGCTTGAAAGATTTACGAGTGTGATGCCATTTTTACTGAGCAAAATTCCTTTTTTAATCGTCATGAGAACTGAAACATGCGATATTATATTTTTTTTTAACTTCTCCTTGTCATCCTGTTTGGGTAACAGTATCTCTCTCAAAGGCTTGATGCCGACATTACACAATTCAAATTATTGGTAGGCATGCCAGCACTAAGATTGCATATTCTGAAACTGTGACACTGCCTCTACCTTGGCCAATGCTTTCATTTTCACCTTTCCAGCATTTAAATCACGTCTTTACATCTAACAGATGACTTCTGACATCCCTTTGGCTTACACCAATGGCCTGTTATCTTTCCCTGGTGGCCTATTTTTTCCTTCAACTGGGGCTTCAACCGAATATTCCTGTAGTTCAGGTTTCAACCAGATATTTGCAATATCCAGTTGAACAGTTTGCTACGTTTTAGAAGCCATATGCGTTTCCAAAGCCTGTTGCGATGGTTTCTCACAGCCATTTGTCATGATTGGCATCCAACAGCAATGCCTTTATTTTAAATCAAAGCCACTGATATCCTTCATCTTTAACCAATGTCACATTAGTTTGTGATTCAATTGTCTATCTTTTATTTGCATAGCATCCTGAAGACTTGTCCTCGTTATTATTTATCCACGTTGACTTTTTAATAGTTCTCGATTTACACAAGTGATTTTAGATGGTTTACTTTGCAGATATAAAGCGGTAGGCATTAGATTAGATTCTGGTGATCTAGCATATTTGTCCTGTGAGGCGCGGAAGTTCTTTATCGCCGTTGAGAAAGAATTTGGAGTGCCTGGTTTTGGAAAGATGGGCATCACTGCTAGCAATGACCTCAATGAGGAAACTTTAGATGCTCTAAATAAACAGGTATTCATTCTGTAACAAAATTGCTCTTGTTCTATGTGCAAATTACCATACATTTCCCATTTTGGAGCTTGCTGAAGGCATCAGTCATCTATTAGTTATTCTATGGGAGCATATTTTAGAATGGTTTCACATGAAAATTCTCTGGCTTTGTGTGTTTGCTCCTTGCACGATCAGATAAGTGTAACACACGCTCCTGAGAAATGAGGAAAATTTCTGACAAATATCTGGCATCTGATTTGTCTCACTTAGCTGCATGCTGTGAAAAGATGCCATCTCTGAATTTCACTAATTTTACTACATGCCTGGGTCTATTTATGCACTCAACAGAGATAATTCAGTAAGTGAAGCAATAGAGTTAAGAAATACAGAAAGGGAAACAAAAGATCTGTGCTTCAGCTGTTACCCCATAAATTCAGATCTTTGTTCATAATACTGTTTCTTAACTATTGAAGATAAACAAACTTTAAGAAGCTACATGATGTGTGGATAAATTTCTTCATCCCTTACCTACTTCTGCCCTGCTAAGTATTTATATGTTTTTGTCTTAATATGCCTTCCAGCATTCCTTTGGCATCCACTTCTACGCCTTTTCTCCATATGGGAAATTTTAAACACAGAAATTATGAATTTTGTATTCTGATATGTTTGATAATTATTTAGTTGAAAAACATTTTGGTCAAACATTGAATGCCAAAGTTGTTGCTGATCTGCTTGTCTCAAATGTGTTGCAGCAGCATGAATAACATTTCCATTGTAAAGCAACAAACAGTGGCCAAATAAAATGCTCTTACTAATAATTTATGTTGCTTATCTGCCTCAGTATGTTAAAGCATGTATGCCTCATTATGTAAATGCTAGACATACATTTTGAGCGACCTAAATCTAATTGATATAGCTTTTTTTGGCTGCTCAGGGTCATGAAGTGGATTCATATGGAATTGGAACCTATCTTGTAACTTGCTATGCTCAAGCTGCTTTGGGTTGTGTCTTCAAGCTTGTTGAAATAAACAATCAGCCTCGCATCAAACTTTCTGAAGATGTTTCAAAGGTTTGATCTAAGTCGAATAAACTTTTATTAGTTTTTATAGAATCACTGATTTTTCTCCCCTTTGTTATTTTACCAGGTTTCTATACCATGCAAAAAGCGGTCTTATAGATTGTATGGAAGAGAAGGGTACCCACTGGTGGACATAATGACAGGGGAAAATGAACCATCTCCAAAGGTAGTCCATCAATTAATGATTTTATCAGTAAAGCACTCCACATGCTCAAATCTTTGATGTTTTATCTCTACCAAGTATCACCACCATTATCCTTTATATTGTGCTATTTATCAAATGTAATCTGAGAGTGCTGGCATGATCAACAAGAACGTTTTCACTAAGCAAGTTGAGAGCTCAGTATTCAAAATCATGGTCAACATTTAATGGATTTATCGGTGAAGCGCTCCATGTGCTCTAATCTTTGATGTTTTACCTCTACCAAGTACCATCATTATGAAAGATTTTCTTAACACTGAGCTGGCCGAGAGGTTGGTGTTCAAAATCTTTGATCTACTTGTTTTATATGGAGAATTAAACTTTGAGTGCAAAACATATTCAAGATATAATGGATTTCAGAGTCTGGTGAGATCTCAGTTATTGATTTATACACTGGTTTTACTAGGTTGGTCGTAAGAGTTCACTGTCAACATCGACAGTCACTTACTTTTTATCTCATGTACATTTTTTCCCCTTTTAACCCATGATTGAGCTGCCTGCATGATGGAATCAACTCACTGTGGTGATTAGTTGAAGGAGATAACATAATATCTTCTTTCTCTAAACTTGCAGGTGGGAGAACGGATACTGTGTCGCCATCCTTTTAATGAATCCAAGAGAGCGTATGTGGTTCCACAGCAGGTTGAGGAGCTTCTAAAGTGTTATTGGCCTGGGAGCTCAGGTGGGGGTTTCTGTGAAGTGAAATATTTTGTATATGATATCACAGTTGAACATGATGTGTTGAGGATCTGCTTCTTCACAAATGCTTACGCATGCAGGGATATAATTATTTCTACATATGGTTTCCCAAATTTTGCAAATTATTTGATTTGTAGTTAAGATAAGATTTGAGGGCTCGGCATTGTATCAAACCCCACATAATATTAATGTTTGTCCACAGGCTGAGCTTACTTCATCTATAGCAATATCTAAAATGTGTTTTTGTTTCTTGAAGATAAACCAAGAGAAGATTTACCTTCTCTCAAGGACATTAGAGATAGCTGTATCAAGCAGCTTGAGCGAATGCGTCCTGATCATATGAGGAGGCTTAACCCAACACCGTACAAGGTGATGTTTCCATCTGCTGTGAATATTTTCTTCTGTAATTATAGATAGCTGCAACCATGGAAATGTGAAACTTCAATGCTTAGCAGGTGAGTGTAAGCGCAAAACTGTATGATTTCATCCATTTCCTATGGCTCAATGAGGCACCTGTCGGGGAGTTGCAGTGAGGATGGGTCACCAAATACGATACGTGGAGCACTGTACAAAAATGCAGGTCAAGTAATGATTCCAATAAAGCTGGAGGAGCACTCAACATATAGATGATTCACTTTTCATAAAGATGAACCTTGGACTTGATAAACCGATATGTTTCCCTATTTATTAATAAAGTAATTGATTGTTTTCCTTTTCTCCAAGCAGTGTGTTCACCTTACCTTTACTGAAATATTTATGCACTTGGAAGACACTTAAAATCTAGGATGGAGATTATTATTATTATTATTATTATTATTATTAT